>Ga0209212_1007229_pt1 | contig 12364 bp, 7 predicted proteins | sample RifGroC2_FD_183996 | JGI IMG/M metagenome (GOLD analysis project Ga0209212, IMG submission 183996) | Groundwater microbial communities from Rifle, Colorado, USA - Groundwater C2 (SPAdes) (version 2) | ecosystem: Environmental > Aquatic > Deep subsurface > Groundwater | place: Rifle, Colorado...
ATCCTGGTATTTATCCGGGGTATCGCTCCAGACGTAGAAGTCGCGCCAGGGGGAGCCGGGTTTTGAGCGGCGCGCCTTCTGGAACCAGGGGTGCTGGTCCGAGGTGTGATTCAGTACCAACTCGGTGATGACCCGCATGCCGAGGGCGTGGGCTCCGCGCAGGAAGTCCTGGAAGTCGCGCAAGGTGCCGTAGTCGGGGTGCACGCCGCGGTAGTCCGCGATGTCGTAGCCGTCGTCTCTGAGCGGCGATGGGTAGAAGGGGAGCACCCAGATGGCGGTGACGCCGAGGTCGCGCAGGTAGGGGAGTTTTTGCAACAGGCCGCGGAAGTCGCCGATGCCGTCCCCGTTGCTGTCGCAAAAGCTCCTGATGTGGACCTCGTAGATGATGGCGTCCTTGTACCAGAGCGGGTTCTTCTCGCTTTTCAGTGGCATGGTCTCACCCCTGCTATAGGTAGTAGTCGAAATCGGCCTCTCGCCGGAGCCAGGTGCTGATGCGGTAGATGCAGGCGGGTGCCGTCTGCGGGTCGAGCCTGACGCTGTTCCACTCCCCCTGCCAGATCGATCGCTCTCCGCCGATCAGCTCGTGCAGGAGGTAGGACTGTCCCGGCACCACGCCGAAAAGCTGAAGCGGTAAGCGGAGTTTTGCCGTCTGCTCCCGGAACGGGTCGAGGTTCACGGCGACCAGCAGCGAATTCCTGCCGTCCTTCGCCAACTTGCCGAAAAAGAGGACACTGTCGCTGTCCGTCTCGTAGAAGTCCAGGTTGTTGGTGCTCTGCAGCGCCGGGTTCTCGCGGCGGATCCGGTTCAGCTTGGCGATGAGCGGCCTGATGTTGCCGGGAGCGTTGCGGTCCCAGTGCCGGATCTCGTACTTCTCGCCGTGTTGGTACTCTTCCGAGCCCGGTTCCGCGTCCGCTATGCAGAGCTCAAAGGGGGGGCCGTAAACGCCGTAGTTGGAGGAAAGGGTCGCGGCAAGCACCAGACGGATCATGAAGGAGGCCCTGCCGCCGTACTGCAGGTATTCGGTCAGGATGTCCGGCGTGTTGGGCCAGAAGTTCGGGCGCAGGAACTCGCGCGCGTCGCTTCGGGTCAACTCGGTCAGGTACTCGGTCAACTCTGCCTTGCTGTTGCGCCAGGCGAAGTAGCTATAAGATTGGCTGAAGCCGAGCTTGGCAAGCCGGTACATGATCTTTTGCCGGGTGAACGCCTCGGCCAGGAAGATCGTTTCCGGGTTTTTCTGCTTCGCCTGAGCGATCAGCCACTCCCAGAAGGCAAACGGCTTGGTGTGCGGGTTGTCGACCCGGAAGATGCGCACCCCCTGGTCCATCCAGAAAAAGAGGACGCTCTTCAGCTCCTCCCAGAGTTCTTGCCAATGCGGGTTCTCGAAGTTCAACGGGACGATGTCCTGGTACTTCTTGGGGGGGTTCTCCGCGTACTGCACCGTGCCGTCCGGCCTCCAGAGGAACCACTCGGGATGCTCCTTCAGGTATGGGTGGTCCGGCGAGCATTGCAGGGCGAGGTCGAGGGCGATCTCGATACCGCGGCTCTCCGCCTCCCGCACCAGCGTCCCGAAATCCTCTACGCTCCCGAGTTCGGGGTGTATCGACTTGTGCCCCCCTGCCGCGGCTCCGATCGCCCACGGAACTCCGGGATCGTCCGGGCTCGCCGTCTGCGCGTTCATCCGCCCCTTTCGTTTGCTGAGGCCGATCGGGTGGATGGGCGGCAGATAGAGGACATCGAAGCCTAGTTCCTCGATGTCGGGGAGCAGGGTTATGCAGTCCCGCAAGGTGCCGTGCCGCCCCGGCTCCCCCAGCGAGCGCGGGAACAGTTCGTACCAGCTGCTGAAGAGCGCCTTCCGCCTATCCACCCTGACCGCGAGCTCCTTATGGTAGGTGGTGGCGAGCCCCCGGGCGCAACAGGTACTGACCAGGCTGCCAAGTCCGGCATCGAGGCCGAGGGCAACGGCATGCCCCTGGCTCGTCTCTTTGCCAAGCGCGGCCACGGCCTGGCGCAGCCTCTCGGCATCCCCCGCGTTCGCCTCCTTTGCCGCCTGCTCCAAGAGACGGATGCCGATCTGCAGGTCGACGGAAACCTCCTGCCCCACCTGAAACCTCTTTTGCAGGTCCCTCTGCCAGGTGCGGAAGTGGTCCACCCAGGCCATCAGGCTGTACTGGTAAACGCCCTGTTCCTCCAGCAGGAAAGAGCCCTGCCAGCGGTCATTGTCCAGGCGCTGCATGAGGGTTTCCTGCCATTTCTCCTCGCCCATCTTACGGAAAAGGAGAATGGCGACCACCTCGTCATGGCCGTCGCTGAAGATGTCCGCCTGCACCACCATCTCGTCGCCCTCGATCCGCTGCACCGCGAACCGTCCGCAGTCGATCTGCGGGTAGACCGCTTCGATGGCGATCCGCTCTCTTCCTTCCATGATGGCACCTCGCTCTGCCTTGCCTGGGACTTCCCCAATCGCGGCAGGAATGCCGCTCCTACAAGTTGCCGCCGGTCCAGATCTCCCCTCGCCCTCCGGGAGAGGGGCGGGGGGAGTGAGCTACTTGAGAGACAGCTGCTTGCGTTGCTCTCACACCGGCTCCAACAGGGCGACGCTGATGCGAGCGAAAAGCTGCGCCAGCGGGATCCCCCTTTGCCCCCCGCTCTGGATCGCCTCCAGCTGCTCGCCGTTGATGATGTTTCTAAACCTGCCCACCGACTCCTCCGGCAGCACCAGGAGGGTATCGAGCCAGGCCGTTTCACCCAGCGGCAGCTGCTCCGGCTCCGGCGCCAGGGTCGCTATCAGCCTCGCAGCGACCGCGATGACCCCGGTGCCATCCCTCCTTCTGGCAAAGGCGCAGAGATGCCGGGCACGAGGGCCTTTGGCCTCGAGCGGCAGGTATTCGCCGGAGTCGAAGATGTCACGGTTTTTCCTGCGGTAGTTGAGGACCCGGAAGATGAGGTAGAGCTTGACCCGCCCGTCTTCCGGTTGCTCCAGCAGTTCACCGAAAAGCGCCTCCGGCCCGACCTCGGCCTCGCGGGCCTTGAGTTCCGCAAGCGCCCGGGTCCGGATGCCGTAATCGACCTGGCGGCGGTTGTCCGGATCGACCAGGGTCAAATCGAACAGCTCGGTCCCCTGGTAGAAGTCGGGGACCCCCGGCGAGACCATCTTCAGGAAGGTCTGGGAGAGCGAGCTGAACACCCCGCAGCGCGCCAGGCGCTTTTGCAGGGGGAGGAACTCGCGCAGGAACGGGTTGTCGGCGTCATCGGTCAGGATCCGGTCCACGAAGCCGGTCACCGCCTCCTCGTAGGCCGTGTTCGGGCTCACCCAGCTGGTGTTGACCTTGGCCTCCCTGATCGCCTTGATCATGTACTCCCGCATCCGCGTACGGAACCCCTCGAACCCGGTCCGGTCCATGTCCCTGGCGGGCCAGACGCCGATCAGGGTCTGGTACAAGAGGTACTCTTCGTTTCGATCCGGCACCTTCTGGTTCTCCAGGAGGGTCGCTTTCGCCTTGTTGAGCCGGCTCCAACGGACCACCGCTTTCTGCCACAGTTCCGGGATCTCGGAGAGCGCGTCGATCCTGGTCCGGACGTCTTCGCCGCGCTTCGAGTCATGGGTCGCGGTGGCCAGCATGGCATGGGGAAAGCTCTTGTGCCGATCCAGGTTCTGGCCGTGGAAGGCCTCCAAGGCGGTGCCGAACTTCCCGGGCATCCCCCCGACGTCATTCAGCGAGACCAGCCGGTTGTAGACGTAGAAGGCGGTGTCTTCCAGACCCTTGGCCATGACCGGGCCGGTGATCTGCTGGAAACGCATGGCGAAACAGAGCCAGTCCCTGCGGTCGCTCTCCTTGGCGCGCTCGGGCGACTTCAGGAGCAGCACGTCCCGGACGAAGTCGAACACCGAGCCGCTGATCGCCGGGTTCCTCCGTTTCGACTTCGCCACCGCCGCCTCGATGTACTGCACGTCCTTTTCCCGGACCGAGGCGGAATTGGCGTAGGTCCGGTACACCGGGAAGCAGGCGATCACCTCGCTGATGGCGCGCGCCAGGCTGTTCAGGGTGAAGTCACGGGTGAGCCGGTCCTGCTCCGAGATGTTGTTCAGCTGGTGCGCCAGCATGTTCCTTTCACCGGAGAGCGAAACCTGCATCACCAGCTTCTTCTTCTGGTAGACGATCTCGGGGAACTCCTCACCCCGCTTCACGAACCGGTCGTAGATCCGGTCGAAGTTCTTCGCCTTTTCGGTGGAGACGAAAATGCCGTTCACGTTGTTTAGGAAGTCGTACCCGGTCGTGCCGAAGACGGGCCACTGCTCCGGGAGCTGCTCTCCCTTCATCAGGATCTTCTCGACCACCGCGTATAAAGGCTTGTAGGACGGCTCCCGCTCCAGGTGCTGAAGATATTCCCTCTCAACGGCCCCCTGATGATTCTCGTTCCCTTCGGCGGGGCCGGCGCCGGACCGCAGCTGCAGGTAGCTGCTTTTCTGCAGGTTTTGCAGGTAGGAGACCGGGTCGTACAGGCCGTCGACGTGGTCGATCCTCACTCCGGTTATCTTTCCCTCCCGGATCAGCCGGAACAGGAGCTGGTGCGCCAGGTCGTAGACCGCCTCGTTCTCCATCCTGATGGCGGCCAGGGCGTTGATGTCGAAAAACCGGCGGTAATTTATCTCCTCCGTCGCCACCCTCCAGTAGGACAGGCGGTACACCTGGTCGCGCTGCAGCCTGTCCAGCAGGTCGAAGCTCGCCGGCTCCCCCTTGTTGCCGTTGAAGATCTGCACGTTCTCATCGATGAAAGCCGCCACCGCGGGAGTCTCCTGGCAGAGCTGCCAAAGGCGCTTCTTGATGATTTCCTTCTCTCGGTAACGCTCCCCCTGTTTTTCCGGATCCAGCTCGGTCGCTGCCGGCAGATGTTGCAGTGCCGTCTCGATGCTCAGCAGTTCCTGAACCGGCTCGGCGTCGGCCGGGAACTTGTCTTTCAGGGCATCCAGGCGGTGCTGGAGGATCTGCAGGTAGCTTTTGGGCTCGATCGGGATCTGCAGGGTGTAACAGTTCACGTAGAAGGCCCCTTCCCTGAAGACGAGGTGCAGGTCGCCGTTTTCGAGGACCTTGCCGTACTGGTCCCCCAGCAGCGGGAGCAGGACCTTGCCGATCAGCTCTTTTTTCACCGGCTCCCAGTCGATGTCGAAGAAGTGGGCATAGGGGGAACTCACCCCGTTTTCCAGCACGTCCATCCACCAGACGTTGTCGCTGCTCTCGATGCACATATGGTTCGGCACGAAGTCGAGGATGTGCCCCATGCCGTGCCGCTGCAGCTCATCGATCATAGCCAGGTAGCTCTCTTCGTTACCTAGTTCCTTGTTCAGGACGGTCTGGTTCACCACGTCGTAGCCGTGCACGCTCCCCTCCCTGGCGGCCAGATAAGAGGAGGCGTACATGTCGCTGATCCCCAGCTCGTGCAGGTAGCCGATGATCCCGGTGGCATCGGCAAAGGTGAACCCCGCGTTGAACTGCAGCCGGTAGGTGGCGGTTGGAATCCTGGCGCTCGGCATATCTTGCTGGACCATGCTCCCCCCTGGCTATGCCTGCGGCAAAACCGCCTCAAGATTGAGGCGGAAGGTCTCGCCCAGCTTTCTGAAGGAGTCGAGCCAGATCCCCGCCCCCTCCTCTTCGCGCGACCTGGCCAGGCAATCCGGGTAAATCGTCTTTGCCATGGTGTAGTAGTCGTTTTGCACCTGCCAAAGCACGATGCTGATGGGGACTTCGTACAGGAGATCCATGGTTTTCTGGATCCTTGCCATCAGCTTCAGGTCCGAGGGGTCTTGGACCAGAAGACCCGACAGCGACTCCACATGGCGCCTCAAGAAGTACTCTGTATCCGGCGAATCGACCGCTACCTGCCAATTCCTGATCTGCCCCACGATCCTTTGCACCGCTTCCACATCGACTTCCTCCTGGATCAGCGCCCTTTTCAGCGCCTCGTCCAAGGCTGGTTGTGCTGCCGCCAGGAAAATGTGCGGCACCGGCACGCCGGCCTCCTTGACGAACTCCATCAAAGGCCTGCTGCGCTCGAACATCTCCTGATAGCTGGAAATACTTTCCTCCATGTTCCGGTCTATGATGAGGTTCAGGATCTTACGTTGCTCGTCGCGGAACAGATTGGCGAGGGAATAGCTGTGCGTGCCGAAATGCTTATCCATCAGCGAGATCAGGTCCGTGTAGAGCGCCTTGTCGAAGGCGGCGCGCATCTCCTCCCTCATGGCGGCGTACGCCTCCGGTTCGCACTTCTCCACCACCCCCCCCTTGAAGTCGTGGCTTCCCAGCCGCACGACGCAGAAGGTGAGGCAGGCCTCCTCCTCGGTGATCTCCGAGGCTACGTGTATGCGACCCATGGCGATCACCGCATCTGGGGTGGAAATCCTGGTGTAATCCTCCTTCGCTATGGCGTAGCAGTAGATCTGGGAGTGCTCCTCGTACTCCTCGTAAAGGGAGCTGAAGGCGTAGTGAGCGCCGACCTTCACCAGGTCGAGCCGGATCGGCAGCACGAAATGCTGGTAGATCCAAAGACCGTCCTGGTGCTCGGGGATGTTGCTCTTCGCCTCCTTGAGCCGATCCAGGAACGCCTTTTCGCCCCCCCCTTCCACTACCCCTTCGGAGAGCTGCAGGGCGCGGCTCGCGTAGTCGATCACCTGCACCGTCTCGAGTCCCGAGATCTCGTCGAAAAACCAGCCGCAGCTCGTGTACATCAGCATGGCGTGGCGCTGCATCTCCAACAGCTTGAGCGCGGTGATCTTTTCGGCAGCCGTCAATTCCCGCGCGGCGTGCTGCGCCAGGAAGCTTTCGGCCTGCTCCATCTCGCGGTTCAGGATCACCTCGATGTAGGCGTCCCGCGCCTGCCACGGGTCCTTGAAGAGTTCCTGCCCCTTTTGGGCATATCCCTTCGCGAGCCGGTCCCGGAGCCAATCCAGCGAGGCGCGCAAAGGGGTGCGCCATTGCTGGTTCCACCCCGGGGCCCCGCCCGAGCAGCCGCAGTCGCTGTTCCAGCGCTCGACCCCATGCGCGCAGCTCCACGAGGTCCTCTCGTGTATCCTCGCCTCGAATCTCGGCGGGCAGAGTGCCAGGTATTCGCCGTAGTTGGTGAGCCGCGCCAGGTTGTTCACCTCGATGTGGTTCAGGGCGGCTGCGAGCGCCATGTCCCCGAATTTCTGGTGGTGCCCGTAGGTCTCCCCGTCGGTGGCGATATGCATCAGCTGCGGCCAGTCCCGGTCCTCGCTAAAGCCGCCAATGAGCCTGGTGGCGAGTCCCTCGCCGCTGTCCAGCAGGTTTTCGAAGGCGACGGCGCGCGAGATCGGCCCGTCGTAGAAGAAGATGGTGATGCTGCGCCCCGATGCGAGCTTGCAGAGGTAGGCCCTGGTCGGATCGATCTCCGTCTCGGTCCACTCCTTCGCCCCGATCTCCCGGAAGCCCGCCGCCTGGTGCGGGGCGAGGATGGTGTACTTGATGCCGAGCTCCGCCAGGATATCGAGCGTCTCCAGGTCCACCGCGGTTTCGGCGAGCCACATTCCTTCGGGAAAGCGCTGGAAGCGCTTCTGGAAATCGGCGATCCCCCAGACCGCCTGGGTCCGCTTGTCACGGGAGTTGGCGAGCGGCATGATCATGTGGTTGAAGACCTGGGCGATCGCGGAGCCATGGCCGGAGCGCCACTGCATGCTCTGCCGGTCCGCGGCCAGGATCGCCTGATAGACACTGGGCGCGGCCGCTTCCATCCAGGAGAGCACCGTCGGCCCGAAGTTGAAACTTATCTTCGCGTAGTTGCTGGTGATATCCATGACGCGCTGTTCGCCGTCCAGGATGCGCGAGGCGGAGTTCGAGGCATAGCACTCGGCAGTTATGCGCTCGTTCCAGTCGTGATATGGGAAGGCCGAATCCTGGATCTCCACGGCTTCCAGCCACGGGTTCTCGCGCGGCGGCTGGTAAAAGTGGCCATGGATGCAGACGAAACGCTCTTTAGGTTGGCTGGACGGCTCATTAGCTTGCTCCATTTGCTCCTCCTGTAATTTTCGAGGTATAGACCAGCACGCTGAACGGGTTGATGACCAGGGAGCCTCCCCCGGTGTCACTGGCATCGATGATGGCCGGCGCCTCCTCTCCCGGCCCGCGCCAGTGCTGCGCCGAGGAATCGAGGATCTTCTCCCAGCTTCCCTGCGGCAGTGCCAGGGGGACTTCCTGCTGCGTATTGCTGAAGCTGAACAGACAGAGCACGGAATTTGCCCCGGCCCACCTTCGGATCGACAGAACCCGTTGCTGCTGCAGTCCGGCAATCTCCATCAGCTCGCGCTGAAAGACCTGCAGGGCAGGGAGTCGGGTGCGCAGGGCGAGCAGCTTCCTATAGAACTCGAGGATGAGCGCCTGCTCCCCCTCCCTCTCCAAGGCCAGGTCGATCTTCGATTCCAGGAAGGTTGCTTCCGCGGACGGGTCCGGGATCTCACCTTCGCAGATCCCCGAAGCGTGCTCTTCGTGCTTCCCTTTTCGCACCGCCTCGATAAGCTGCGGGTCGGCATGGTCGACGAAATAGTGGAACGGGGCCTTTTCGCCGTACTCCTCCCCCATGAACAAAAGCGGGAGATAGGGAGAAAGGAGCACCACGCCGGCCACCAGCAGCAGTTTGTCCAGAGACTGGGTGGCGCTCAAGCGGTCGCCGCATTTCCGGTTGCCGACCTGGTCGTGGTTTTGGGAGAAAACCACGAACTGGGAAGTCGGGTGCTCCTTGGCCGGCCCGCCGTGGCGGCGCTTGCGGTAGTGAGAATATTCGCCGGTGTAGACGAAGGCCTCGGCGTAGGCCTTGACCATCTGGTTGAACTGGCCGAAGTCCTCGTAGTACCCGGTGGTCTCCCCGGTCAGCAGCGTGCGCAGGGCATGGTGGAAGTTGTCGTCCCACTGGGCATCGAGGCCGAAGCCGCACTTGTCCGGTGAGTTGATCAGCCTGACGTCATTGGTGTCGTTCTCGGCGAAGAGGTAGATATAGCGCCCCAGCCTTTCCCGGTGCCGGTGCACTTCCTCGGCGAGGCACTGCAAAAGCGGCTTCGGGGTCTGGTCGAAGATCCAGTCGACGGCGTCCAGGCGGAGCCCGTCGATGTGGAACTCGCTGATCCAGTAGCCGGCATTGGCAAGGAAATACTCGAGGACGGCATCGCTGTACGCACTGTCGAAGTTCATGGCCCGGCCCCAGGGGGTCCTGTATTTGTCGGTGAAATAGTGGCCGAATTGATCCAGGTAGTTTCCTTCCGGGCCGAGATGGTTGTACACCACGTCGAGGATGACGCCGAGTCCCTTGCGGTGGCACGCATTTATGAAGAGCTTCATACCGCCGGGGCCACCGTAGCTGCTTTGCGGGGCGAAGGGGTACACCCCGTCATAGCCCCAGTTCCGTCTGCCCGGGCACTGCGACACCGGCATCAGTTCGACCACCGTTATGCCGAGGTCGACGAGGTAATCGAGAAAGGAGATCGCCGCCTCGAAGGTCCCCTCTTTCGTGAAGGTGCCGACATGGATCTCGTAGATCCGGTGCTGTTCCAGGGGGATGCCGTTCCAGGCGTCGTCCATCCAGCTGAACAGTGCCGGATCCACCACCTGCGACGCCTCGTGCACACCGTCCGGCTGATAGCGCGACACCGGGTCGGGGAACGATTTGCCGGCGTCGAGCTGGTAGAGATAGCGGTCGCCGTCGGCAACGCCGGGTATGTTCACCGAGTAGTACCCTTTTTCCTCCTGATGCATGGCAACCGTTCCTGCCGCCTTTCCCGAAAGCACCAGCACGTCCACGGCATTTGCCTTGGGAGCCCAGACACGGAACCTGGCCCCCTCGTCCTTGAGGACGGTGGCACCGATATCGAACCGCCAGGCAGTCGCTACCATCAAACACCTCCTGCGCGCATAAGGCCTCCCCATTTTGGATCGGCCGGGCCGGTCCGGAGAAAATATTTATTAAAGATACTTTAGACTTTCTTTCTGTCAATTGATCTGCGGCAGCCTTGGAAGCCCCTCCAGGAGCTCTCCCTGCCGGTACCGGCATAACGCGAAAGGGCCCGGATCAATTGGATCCAGGCCCTTTTTTGCGGCATTCTTTGCCACGGTCGTGCAGGCGCACTACCGGGCTCCGGGAAGCCCCGGTCTCAGCTGCGTACTGTCGGGATCGCCTCCCGGATGAAGGCAAGGTGACGCTGTTCGTCGGCGTAGTTGGAGCGGACGATCGCCGAGATGTCGACCGGGAAATCGAGCTTCGAGGCTTCTTCGTACCTGGAGGTGGTCAGCCGCTCGTTGCTCTCCATCGCTTCCAGGGCGCCCTTGGTCCCGGTGAGGCTGCGCAGGGCGGTGAACCCGGAGATGAGGAACCCCTTGAAGTCGGAGGTCAGTTCCGGCGGAGTGCCGCCGAGTTCGAGCACCTTGGCGGAAAGGAGGTCGATATGCTTGCGGTGGTCCGTCTGGAACTGGATCAGCTTGTCTTTGATGACCTGCTCTTTCACGTTCTTGATCGCCTGGTCATAGGCATGAGTGGCGTCCACATCCAACTGGATCAGTTTCTCTAGGTGGTCGAGAATGTCGTCTCTGTTCATTGGGAACCTCCAGATTAAATTTTGGTAATGTTAGCACGCAGCATTGTTTTTACAATGTCAGCGGAAAAACTATTCCGCCTGCGGACGGCAGGCACGTTTACCTGGGGAACGCGGGCCGGGTTAGGCCTGCTCCCTCATCTTTTCCAGCAGCTTCCAGGCGTGGCCGGTCTGCTTTGCGTGGTTTTCACCAACCTCGCGGGCCATTTCCCTGCTGTTCAGCCAATTGGTAATGGCACCGCAACCATCCTTGCACTCGGGAAGATACTCGTACTTGCTGTAGTCGAAGTCCATTGACCCCTCCTGACTGCGTTTTCTTCAGTTGCTATTACCCCTGTCAGCACCGAAATTTCATGGGACTGCCCTGTTCGCACCGACGGGGCTAGTTGCAATCGTCCGCCCACAGGCACCCTTTCTGGCCGCACTGTGCCGAGCGCCCCGAGTCGAAGCATTCGCAATTACCCTCTGTTCTCTGAATCACGCGAATCAGTTCGCTCTTTTTCAACTTGCCTGACTGGATAGCCATCCTCTGGGCTATCTCCTTGATCTCCTGAACTTTCATGTTGCTTCTCCTTTTGGCGCCCGACTCCCGGGCCAATTTATTATTGGGTTGTCGGGTGCCGGGAACCATCCAGTGAGAAAGCTCCGCAAGCACGCCTCCAGCCCGAAAGATTTGCACAGTCTAATAATCTAGCGACAGGATCGCCTTTGTCAATTCAGGTTTCTGTTAAAGACTCTCTGATAACGCCCCCCGTGCCGCTGTGATAGACTCTTGGGCAGAAAAAAGGAGGTGCCCAGTGAGCCTGGAAGAGTATCAGCGTAAAAGGGATCTGACCAAGAGCCCTGAGCCGGGGCCAAAGGGCCGCAAGCCGGCCAGGGCGTTGCGCTTCGTCATCCACAAACACGCCGCCTCTCATCTTCATTACGATTTCAGGCTCGAGCTTGACGGGGTCCTGAAGAGCTGGGCCATCCCAAAGGGGCCGTCACTCGACCCCTCCATCAAGCGGCTCGCCATGATGGTCGAGGACCACCCATACGAGTACGGCGACTTTGAAGGGGTGATTCCCAAGGGGAACTATGGGGCGGGCGAAGTCCTCATCTGGGACGCCGGGACCTATCACGCCTCGGCTTCGCCCGATCGTGATCAGAGCGAAAAGCTTTTGCGCGAAGGGCTCCGCAAGGGGGATCTCAAGTTCGTGCTGGAGGGGCAAAAGCTAAACGGCGAGTTTGCCCTGGTAAGGATCAAAAGCGACAAAGACAACAGCTGGCTGCTGATAAAAAAGCATGACGCCTTCGCGTCCCTGGAGGACGTCACCTTAAAGGACCGATCGGTGGTCAGCGACGCGACCATCGAGGATATCAGGGCAGGGAAAGCTCCCGCGCTCCCGAAGGTCGCCGAGTCCGGGCCGGAGGAGAAACCGGCGACCATGCCGGCGCCTTCGGCACCCATGCCCCACGAGGTGCGACCCATGCTGGCCACCTCCGTCCCAGAGCCTTTCGACGACCCGGACTGGCTCTTCGAAATCAAGCTCGACGGCTACCGTTCGATTGCCGAAATCGAGGCGGGCAACGTCCGGCTCTATTCCCGCAACAACATCTCCTTCAACAAGAGGTTTGCCGCGCTGGTCCGATCGCTGGCAGCGCTCGATCTGAACGCGGTACTGGACGGAGAGGTGGTGGCGCTGGACGAGAAGGGACGCTCCTACTTCCAGCTGCTGCAAAACAACCAGCGCACAGGCCAGGGCAACGTCTTGTACTTCGTATTCGACCTGCTCT
>Ga0209212_1007230_pt1 | contig 12362 bp, 6 predicted proteins | sample RifGroC2_FD_183996 | JGI IMG/M metagenome (GOLD analysis project Ga0209212, IMG submission 183996) | Groundwater microbial communities from Rifle, Colorado, USA - Groundwater C2 (SPAdes) (version 2) | ecosystem: Environmental > Aquatic > Deep subsurface > Groundwater | place: Rifle, Colorado...
CGCGGACGAGGTCGCCGTCGGTTTCGGCCGCACCGGCGCCATGTTCGCCTGCGGCAAGGAAGGTGTCACGCCGGACATCATGGCCCTCTCCAAGGGGATCTCGGCCGGTTACCTGCCGCTTGCCGCAACGCTCACCACGAAGAAGATCTACGACGCCTTCCTCGGCGCCTACGCCGAACTGAAGACCTTCTTCCACGGGCACACCTTCACGGGGAACCCCATCGCCTGCGCCGCGGCGCATGCCAGCCTCGATCTCTTCGAGAAGGACCGCCTGCTCGAATCGCTGCAGGAGAAGATCGCCTACCTGGACGAGCGTATGCAGGCCCTGCTCGGCCTGCCGCACGTGGGGGACGTACGCCAGGAAGGGATGATCGGCGGCATCGAGCTGGTGCTCGACAAGAAGACCCGGCAGCCGTACCCCTGGGAAGAGCGCGTCGGGGTGAGGGTCTGCCTGGAGGCGAGAAAGCACGGCCTGTTCCTGCGCCCGCTCGGCAACATCATCGTGGTCTTCCCGCCGCTCTCCATCTCCATGAGCGAGCTAAAACTGCTCATGGACGGGATAGAGGCGTCCGTTCGCGCCGTAACCTCCTAGGCGCCAGAAATACTCGAAGATATTGTTCCTACGCTCCAGCGTGGAAACACATTGCAGGACGCTCCCGCGTCCGGTTCTCTTCATCGACAGTTCCAGAGATAGCAGCCTCTAGCTGACGCTGGAGCGTCAGGGGCTTTGCGTTCCCACGCTGGAGCGTAGGAACGATGAAAGCGCTGGCTTCCTGGCCAATATTCCATTAAGATTCATGTTTTTCCAATTGGAGCTTCGAACATGGAACTGATCGACAGTCACTCGCACATATACGGCAAGGAGTACGCCGAGGATTTCAACGAGATGATGGCAAGGGCCAAGGAGGCCGGGGTCGGCACCATCATGGCCATCGGGGCGGACCTCGAGTCGAGCCGCCAGGCCTGCGCCCTCGCCGCCGCCCATGACAACATCTACTGCTCGGTCGGCATCCACCCCCATGACGCGGCGGACGTTACCGAGGAGAACTACCAGGAAATTCGAGAGCTGGCGCTTTCCAGCCCGAAGGTGGTCGCCATCGGCGAGATAGGGCTCGACTTCTTCAGGGACCGCTCCCCCAGACTCGCCCAGGAGGAGGTGTTCCGCCGCTTCATCCGGATGGCGCGCGAACTGTCGCTGCCGGTCGTCATCCACGACCGCGACGCGCACGACAGGATCATGTCCATCATGAAGGAGGAGCGGGCGGGCGACGTGGGGGGCGTGCTGCACTGCTTCTCCGGAGACCTCGAGATGGCGCAGGAGTGCATCGAGATGGGATTCAAGATCTCCATCCCGGGGACGGTCACCTACCCTTCCAACGAGGCGCTCAGGGAGGTCGTGCGGGGGGTGAAGATCGAAAACATCCTGGTGGAGACGGACGCGCCCTACCTGACGCCGGTACCGCACCGGGGCAAGCGCAACGAACCGGCCTTCGTCAGGCTGACGGCCGAGCGGGTCGCCGAGATCAAGGGGCTTTCGCCGCAGGACGTCGGGCGCATCACCTCTTTCAACACGAGGAAGCTGTTCGGCATCGAGCAGCCGGCCCAGCAGGACACCATCGCCTACAAGATCCGGGATTCGCTCTACCTGAACATCACGAACCGCTGCTCGAACCGCTGCACCTTCTGCCCCAAATTCGACGACTTCGCCGTGAAGGGGCATGAGCTGAAGCTCTCGCACGAACCGAACTTCGCAGAGGTGATGGCCGCGGTGGACGCCGCCGACAAATTCAACGAGGTGGTGTTCTGCGGTTACGGCGAACCGCTGATACGGCTCGACCTGGTGAAGGAGGTCGCCGCGGAGTTGAAGCGCCGCGGGCACAAGGTAAGGATCAATACGGACGGGCAGGCGAACCTTGTGCATGGAAGGAATATCCTGCCTGAACTGGAAGGACTGGTGGATTCCCTCTCGGTGAGCCTGAACGCGGCAAACGCGCAGGACTACCACGGCCTGTGCAACACCCCTTTCGGCGCGGCAGGTTTCCAGGGTGTGTGCGATTTCCTGAGGGAAGCGCCCAGGCACGTACCGCAGGTCACGGCAAGCGCCGTCACGGTGCCGGGCCTCGACGTGCAAAAGGTGCGGGAACTGGCGCAATCATTGGGGGTCGAATTCCGCGAAAGGGAGTACGCGGAGGTAGGATGACACGAGTCGGTACCGTTCCGGACGCCGGGACGCAGACGAGCCCGGCAGGCGAAGAAAGCGGCAACCGGCCTGCTACGCCTGCAAAGGCGCGCCCGGCTTGCCCGCCTCTCGGCATGGGACGGTAAAGTAAAAGGTCGCACCTTCCCCGGGCGTCCCTTCCCCCCACACGCTCCCACCCATACGGTCCAGAATCCGCCGGACCAGCGAGAGCCCGAGCCCGTGCCCGGCAAAGATCCTGCCGTCGTGCAGCTTCTGGAAAGGCACGAACAGCCTCTCCGCCTGGCCCATATCGAATCCCACGCCGTTGTCCCTCACGTAGCAGACGCCGTCGCGCATGCCGAAGGCGATGGAACAGACCGGCTTCGAGGCGGTGTACTTCCAGGCGTTGCCAAGCAGGTTCTCCATGACGCTGGTGAGAAGCCTCTCGTCGGCTGTCACCACCACATCCTGCTGCAGATCGATCTCGACGGGGCGCTTGGGATCCGTGATCCTGAGATCGTTCAGGATCCGCTGGGCCATTTGGCTCAGGTCCAGCCGCTGCGGATCGAGTTGGGCGAGCCTTATCTCGGTAAGGTCCAGCATGTGGTCCAGGGTCGCCTCCATCTTCTCGCCCCCCTTGACGATGCAGTCGACGTACTCCTTCCCGGCTTCGTCGAGAATGTCCCGGTAGCCGTCGAGCAGCAGTTCGCCGTAGCCGTAGATGACCCTGAGCGGCGTGCGCAGGTCGTGCGAGACGGAGTCGTAGAGGAACTCCAGTTCCTCGTTGGCCCGGCGCAGCTCCGCCGTACGCTCCTCGACCCGCCGTTCCAACTGCTCGGAAGCCTTCCTGAGCTGGTCGGAGAGCCTCCTCTCGTTGGCAAGACGCATCGCGTTCCTGATGGCGACCCCGATTACCGGCGCCACCCCCTGGATCAGGTTCAGGTCGCTCTGCAGCAGCTCCCCTTCCCTCTTCGCGTCGTCAACCGCCAGGACCCCGAGGGATTCCCCCTCGCACACAATCGGGGCGCAGATGAAGGATTTGACCCCCAGGTCGGTGAACAGGGCGTAGCTTTCCGGGAGCGCCTGATCCCTCATGTCGGCGATGTTGCCGACAAGTACCGGCCTTTGGGAGCGGTAGCAGTCGACCATGATGCCGAGCGGGGCAGCTCCTCGCAGCGGAAGCCGCATGCGGCCAAGGCGCTCCTCATCGCTTTCGCTCAGGCCGAAACAGCCGCGCAGCACCAGCGAATCGCTCTCCGGGTCCGCAAGGAGGATAATGCCGCGGCCGTAGCCGAGCCTCTTCAGAAGCACCTGGTTCACGCTGCTGAGGATGTCTTCCAGATCGGTCCTCGTGGAAATAACCTTGCCGATCTCGTTGATGGTCAGCGCGCTGTCGCAGTTCTCCTGCACCTGGGCCAAAAGTGCCTCGCTGGAGTTGCGCATGCTGGTGAGAGAGGAAAGAAGCGCCTTGCGCTCCATATGGTGCGTCGTCAAGGTGAGAGCGAGGTAGAGCAGCAGCAAGACGCAGAAAAGCATCGACCCTACCAGCTGAGGAGGGGTCCAAAGTGTGCCCAGCGCGAGAATCAGCAACAGGAAAGAGCAGACCCGTCGGGCCAGGAGAAGGCGCGTGGCGAAGGAGGGTCGCCAGCGGATCATGTACCGGCAGACGTCCCCACCCTTGAAGATGCACTCCGTGTGCTCTATCTCCGGAAAATCGTGGTCGAAAAGGAGAAAAATCGCCTCGATGAAGCCGATGCGGTTCTCGCACTGGCGTGGGTTCTCACGCACTCCCTCGTTGAAGGTGACGGTGAGTTCGATCTCGCGGGGGCCGGTCCTGCGCGAATCGAATCGGGAAGAACGGGTGAACTTCAAGGCGATCTTATTTATGATGAAGAAGACGTATTCCGGCCCCACCATGCCGAGCAGGAAGGAGCGCAGCGGACCGAGCGCATCCGGTGAGGCGGCATAGCGGCCGGCCTCCCTGGCGATTCCGGGCTCGTTGGTGAGCTGCACCAGCTTGTCGTGAAAGCGGTCGACCTGGCGCTGGCTGAACCAATGTCCCGGATCGGCGATCTCACGCTTTTGCATCCGGGCGTGGCTCAACACCTCATCTATGTTGACATGAGGGTATTTCTTCCGCAGCAGCTTGCGATAGGAGTCGAAAATACGGCTGTTGTAAAGAGGGATGTCGGACGATGGCGCCATGCTGAACCTTTCGAGTCTTCTTTCGGAGTGCGGAGTTTACCGGTCTCCATCGAGATAATCAACGAATTTATGCAAAAAATGGCATAAAGTATTTTCACACGGTTGCTTTCGGAGAAGGCGACAACGACAACCGACACGGCGGGCAACCCTGCGGCCTTTTATCACCTGGAGATATAATGATATGGCGGCAAAGGACCGGAACATCAGGAAGATGCGCGGATGCTGCAGGTATTTTAATCAGGCAAAATTGAGACAGGTCTCCAAGGGGCGACATCCCATGGTCCGGGGGGCATGCCGGCGAACCGCCGCGGCACCAGCTGTCAACGGGTATAAAACCTGCGAATGTGTGATTTGAAGTACAGACTTTATCGGCTGTACACCTAATATGGATTTCACTATATTCGCAAAATCCCGTTTTTTGCGCCGACCTGAACCCGAACAAAATAAAAAGCCGCATTAACACCGACATAGGCGCCAAGGCGAACAGAGAAGGAAGATAAATATCTCTGGGTAATATTTTCAAGATAGGGAGAGGAAGGAACCTGCCGGGCGGCATGCGCTGCATCGCCCCGGGAGTCGGATGGCACAAAACATGCTGGCACAAACCGTTTACGCTTCAGGCCGGAACCTGCTTTCCGAAATGGAGTCTACCTGTCGGCCCCAACGCCGATACACCCTTTGGAACCGGAGCCTTTTAAGCTGTGGTGAAAGAAATCGACAAAAAACAGCTTGAAGATTTACTGACGTCCTTGAAGGGCTCCCCCTCCCTCGCGCACTACAGCCTTACCCTTTACCGCCGGGAAATCGGTGCCATAGCCTCGTCCGAACAGTTCCAAATCTGCTGCTCCATCGTCGAAGACCCGCTTTGCAGGGACGTCTCGCGTCAGTTTTTCGAGCCTGGCATGGACGTGTTCTATGAGGAGGAAACCCCTTCCGTCTGTCGCTACGGCGGCGGTTTCTTCGGTTTCCTGATCCCCTTCCAGATAGGTCCCGACCGGTTCTGCCTGGTCGGCGACGGCGTCAGGGACGATTCCATCGATCTGTGGCAACTGGCGGCCCTGTCGCGTTCAGGCGGCGGGGAGGTGTTTTCGCTGTTTCCGTACGTGGAATCGCTTTGCACCGCGACGTACCAGGAGGTCGAGGAGGTCGCCAACCAGGTGACCCGAAAGATCGAGCAGTTTAATCTTCGCACCAGCCACAAGGTCGAAGAACCGGCCGCCCCGCAGCAGGCTGATCCACTCCTCGCTGCCGTCGCCCAGACGCTGGAGAAGCTGGACAAGGCAAAAACCGTCACCGCCGGCATCGCCCTTTGCTGCGAGACCCTCGCCACCGATTTCCAGGTAAAACGAATAGCCGTGGGACTGCGCGACGCGGAAGGGAAGTCCTACGAGGTCACCGGGATCTGGGGAGTGCCGGACGACCTCGGCAGCATCCCGGCCTCGGCGCTGCACGTTTTCACCGCTGCGGACAAGGCCAGGAAAACGGTCCCCTTCGATGTCCAGATGAGCAACCTCCTCCCCGACCTGAAGGCGACCGTCTGCACCTCGTTCCCGCTCAATTCCCAAGGGGAGCGGATCGGATTCCTCGCGCTCTTCGACAGCGAGATCCAGCAGCAGGAGGGTATCCTGATCTCCATGCTTTCCGGGGCCATGGCGGGTAAACTCCTGACGATCCTCAACGCTGCCGAGCGCTCCAAGGAGAACGCCCTTTCGGAGAAGCTCATGTCGCTCACGAACACGCTGCTGCAGATCGACAGCAAGGAGCAGCTCTACGAGGCGATACTTGGGATCGCCGCGGACCTGATCGACGCGACGCAGGGCTCCATCATGCTGATAGACAAGGATTGCGAGAGCATGCACATCGTCTTCACCCTCGGCATGACGCTGAACGTCGCCCGCTGCCTCCCGGTGAAGGTCGGCAAGGGGATCGCCGGGATGGTGGCCCAGACCGGGCAGCCTCTCCTGGTGAACGACGTGGAAACGGACTCCAGGGTCGCCATGGCGAACCGGCTCCGCTTCAAGTCGAAATCCCTCATCTGCATCCCGCTCAAGCTGAAGGAGAAGATCATCGGGGTCTTGAACCTCTCCGACAAGAAAAGCCTCAACCCCTTCACGGACGCCGATCTGCAGCTTTTGACCTCGTTCGCCAACCTCGCCTCCCTGATGATCGAGCGCACCGAGGTGCTGGAGGAATCGTTCCGGTTCGAGCAGCTCTCCGTGACCGACTCGCTCACCGGCCTCTACAACCGCCGCTTCCTCAAAAGCCGCCTCGAGGAGGAACTGAACCGCAGCATTCGCCAGGGGCTGAACCTGACCGTCCTGTTCATCGACCTCGACTTCTTCAAGAACTACAACGACATGTGCGGGCACCTGGCAGGCGACGAGGCGCTGAAGATCACGGCGGAGATCATCAAGGCGTCGCTGCGCGAGATGGATATCGTGGCGCGCTACGGCGGCGAGGAGTTCTGCGCGGTTCTCCCGGGCACCTCCAAGTCAGAGGCGATGATCGTCGCGGAGCGGATCAGGTCCGAGATCGAGGCGAAAAGGTTCCCCAGCGAGAGCGACATACCGCTTCGACGCCTCACCGCAAGCCTTGGCGTCGCCTCCTTCCCCGAGGACGGACGGACCTTCACCGACCTGGTGCACGCCTCCGACGTCGCCCTCTACGAGGCCAAGGCGAGCGGCAGAAACCGCATCGTGGCAGCACACACCGCGCCCGTCGCCATGGAGAAGCAGCCGGAAAAAGCCGAACAGCGCTCGGCCAGCGCCGCAGCGGCCGCGAACCTCGCCAAAACGCTTGATTTCAACGCGTACCTGGAGGCGTCGCTCCAGTCCAAGAGCTGATCCAAAGGCCCGGCTTCCCTCCCGGTTTCGCTCCCCGTTTTCCTCCGCTCCCAACCCCGAACTTCCCGCCTGCCGGCTGCATTTGTGTCTAGATAAACAATGTTTGAGCCGACCGCGTTTTAGTAGTGAAAATCTCTGTAAATCATGATAATAATCTCAGCGTGAAACAACGGAGTCATAGCGCCGCAATCAAAGCTGTCGGTACTGTATCAGATCCTTAGAAAGGCCCCCGTTCTTCGTTTTGTTGGAATCAAGGAGTTTGGATGGAAAACGCCCGCAAGATCTTGCAATTTGCCAGACCTGGAACGGTCATCGAATTTTCTCTTGGAAGTGAAAAAGAGATCGGGCTCAGCAAGCTCATCAACAGATTAAACTTTATAAATTTCCAAGAAGATTCAATCCTCGTAAATTTCAGACATGCCAAGTACCCCCGTACCATCAGCCTCGAAGCGACGCCGCTCCCCTGTCTAAACAACAAGCTGGAATGTCACTGGACCCTGTCGACCGACTACCAGCCGAGCGTGAACTCCTGCATTTTCGAGAACATCTTCATCATCGACGGACAAAAGCTCGTGGTCGCCGTACCGGAACTGATCTCCATAAGCGAAAGGGGCGCCGTCTTTCTCCTGCCGGAAAAGAGCATCGAGGTCAACTACCGCAAGACGAGAAGGCACGCCTGCGAGGGGGTCCAGGTCGAGTTGATGCAAAACAGCGCCAGGTATACCGGGAAGCTGCTCGACTTCAGCGCCGTCTCCTTCAGGATGGAGACGGAGAGCCTCCCCGGGCAGACCTTCCACTGGATCAACCCGGACGCCCCGGTCCACGTGGTCTTCAGCAAGGACTCCTCCATCATCTACTCGGGCGAGTGCCGCATCAGCTCGCAGGGGCTCGGGCCCAAGACCAGGATCTACGTGATGGAGCCGGTGCTGACCCACATGCAGCGCTTCAAGCCCAAGGAGATCCGCAGCGTCAGGCACGAGCTGCTGCCGCTGCCGAACGCGGTTTTCCAGCACCCGTTGAGCGGCAAGACGGTCGACCTCAAGGTGATCGACGTCTCCGGCTCCGGCTTCTCCGTCCATGAGGAACCGGAGACCTCCGTGCTCCTGCCGGGGATGATCATCCAGGAGATGGAGCTGAGGATCGCCAACGGGTTCACCGTGACCTGCGTGGCCCAGGTGGTCTACCGCACCATGCAGCAGCAGCCGGACGGCTCCCTCCACGTCAAGTGCGGCCTGAGCTTCCTCGACATGGACATCCGCCAGCACGTCGACCTCCTCTCCCTGCTCTACCTGGCCAAGGACAAGAACTCCTACATCAGCAACAAGGCGAACACGGAGGAACTCTGGCAGTTCTTCTTCGAGACGGGGTTCATCTACCCGGAGAAGTACGCCTTCGTGCAGGCGAACAAGAACCGGCTGAAGGAGATGTACGAAAGGCTCTACACGCAGAACCCGAGCATAGCCAGGCACTTCATCTACCAGGAAAAGGGGTCGATCCTCGGGCACATGGCGATGCTCCGTTTTTACGAGAACAGCTGGCTGATCCACCACCACGCGGCCAACAAGTCCGAGTCGGGCAACGCCGGGCTCGTGGTCCTGAACCAGCTGGCGCACTCGATAAACGACTGCTTCAACCTCCACTCCGCCCACATGAACTACGCCCTCTGCTACTACCGGCCGGAGAACAAGTTCCCGAACCGGGTGTTCGGGACGGCGACCAAGCTGATCAACGACCCGAAGGGGTGCTCCATAGACACCTTCGCCTACCTGCACTACCAGAGGAACTTCTCCGACGACTGGAACTTCTCCGGGCCGTGGGCGCTCACCCGCTCGACGCCGGAGGACCTGCTGGAACTGGAGAGCTTCTACGAGCAGGAGTCCGGCGGGCTGATGCTGCATGCGCTGAACCTCGAGCCGGACATGGCGGACAACGACGAGCTTTCCCGGGAGTACCAGCGCCTGGGCTTCACCATGAGGAGGCACTGCTACACGCTCAGGAAGCACGGCGTCATCAAGGCGGTGGTGACGGTGAACCTTTCGGACGTGGGGCTGAACCTCTCCGACCTCACCAACTGCATCCAGGTCATCATCCTCGACCCGGAGTCCTTCCCCAAGGAGATCGTGTTCCTGACGCTCTCCATACTCACGCACAAGTACCAGCAAAACGACATCCCGGTCCTCGTCTACCCGGTGAGCTACGCCGAGGCCTCCGACATCGCCTACGACAAGAAGTACTCCCTGTGGTGCCTGAACATCCCTAACAGCGGCGCGCTCTTTCTCAAATACCTGACCGGGCTCGTTACCAGGAACAAAAGCAAGAAGCGTTAGTTTTTCGGCCCGCGGATGCGTGGCAAGGACTTTTCAAGATGCAGGATGCGCAGCTCTACAACAGCAGGATCATCGACACCTTCATCAAGCTGATCAAGAACAAGTACAACTTCGTCAACATCGGCGAACTGCTGAACTACGCCCGCATGACCCCCTACGAGGTGGCCGACCAGGGCCACTGGTTCACCCAGGAGCAGGTGGACCTCTTCTACGAGCGGCTGATCAAGCTGACCGGCAACGAGAACATAGCCAGGGAGGCGGGACGCTACGCCGCTTCCCCGGAGGCGATGGGAGTGATGAGGCAGTACTTCCTCGGCCTGGTCGGTCCCGCCAAGGCGTACGAGATGATCGGCGACGCCGTCAACAGCAACTTCGTCCGCTCCGCCGTCTACACCTCGCAGAAGCTCGCCTCCAACAGGGTGGAGATCAAGGTCACCCCCCGCCCCGGCGCCCAGGAAAAGCCTTACCAGTGCCAGAACAGGATGGGATTCTTCGAGGCGATAGCCGCCGCCTTCCACTCGAAGCTGCCGCGCATCGAGCACCCGGAGTGCGTCTTCCGAGGCGACAGCACCTGCCGCTACATAATCTCCTGGGAGAAGAGCAGCAATTCCTTCTGGGAGTACGCCAGGAACTACACGGCTATAGGGCTCATCCTGATCACCGCGATCTGCCTCAAGCAGAACCCGCAGCCGGCGCTCACCATCGTCGCCCCCGCCTCGACCATCATCGTCCTTTTGCTGACCATCTTCGCGCTGAAAGGCGAGAAGGAGGCGCTGGTGTCGAGCCAGGAGAACCTGAAGGACCTGACCGACAACCTGTTCAGGCAGGTGGAAATCAACTACAACAACGCCCTGGTGACTAACGAGATCGGCCAGGTGATCAGCAGGCAGACCTCGCTGAAGGACATCCTCGCCAACGTGGTCCAGGTGCTGGAGAAGCGCCTCGATTACAGCCGCGGCCTGATTCTCCTCGCCAATCCCCAAAGGACCATGCTGGTCTTCCAGGCGGGATTCGGCTACATGGAGGAGCAGCTCTCCTTCCTCAGCAAGACGACCTTCCACCTGGACCGCCCCGACGCGAAGGGGGTCTTCGTCGTTTCCTACCGGGAGCAGCGCCCGTTCCTCGTGGGCGACATCAACGAGATAGGCGACTCCCTCTCCGGCAAGAGCCAGAACTTCGCCAGGCAGCTTCTTTCCCAGACCTTCATCTGCTGCCCCATCATCTGCGAGGGGGAATCGATCGGCATCATAGCGGTCGACAACCTGAAGTCGCGCCGCCCCCTGGTGCAAAGCGACGTGTCGCTGCTCATGGGGATCGCGCCGGTGATAGGGATCAGCATCCACAACGCCAACCTGCACGAGGCGAAATCCGGCCAGTTCACCTCCTTCCTCAAGGTAATGGCCGCATCTATCGACGCCAGGGACCCGCTGACCGCCGGTCATTCGGAGAAGGTGACCGAGTACTGCGTGGAGATCTGCAACGAACTCGGGTTCCCTCCCAACGAGTGCGAGATGATCAGGGTGGCGGCGCTTCTGCACGATTACGGCAAGATCGGCGTCCCCGACGCGATCCTGAAGAAGAACGGGAAGCTCTCCGACCTGGAGTACGAGATCGTCAGGACGCACTGCCACAAGACAAGGGACATCCTGGAGCAGGTCAATTTCGAGGGGATCTACCAGCAGGTGCCTGAGATCGCCGGCGCCCACCACGAGAAGATCGACGGAACCGGCTATCCCAAGGGGCTAAAGGGGAAGGACATACCGCTGGGGGCGAAGGTCATCGCCGTGGCGGATTTCTACGAGGCGGTGACGTCCCAGCGTCACTACCGGGACCCGATGCTGACGGAGGAGGCCTTCAGGCTGCTGCGGGAAGGAAGCGGGAGCCACTTCGAGAAAAAGATCGTGGAGGCCCTGATCACCTGCCGCAGGCGCGCGGCAGATGCGGAGAGCCGGGTCGCCGCCGCTCAGGAAGCGTGAGGCTTGCGGCCGCGGCAGGAAATGATCGGCGTATAGGTGAACCGGCGCGGGTCGGCAAAGAAGGTTCTGAATTCCTCCAGGAACTCGTCATATCCCCCCTCGTACTCGTCGAAACCGTAGCCTGACCTCTTGGCTGCAACCTCGACCTTCTTGGTCCAGTTGAAGTCGTCCACCTCTTTCAACTCCCCGAAGATCTGGTGATGCGCCTCGATCTTCACGTCGATGTCCTGGTAGCCCAGGTCGTAGAGGAAGGAGTAGAGCTTCCTGCCGACGTAAGGGTCGAAGTTGTCGTTGTCCTCGAGGCTCTTGATGGTCGCGCTGACGGCCCTTTCCATGCGCGGCGACTGGCCGAAATGGTTCAGGCAGTTGTGGTCGAGATCTATGAGGCAGAGTATGCCCCCCGGCTTGATCGTCTCGGAGATGTTTCGCACCAGCTCGAAGGAGTTGGACAGGTGGTATTCGAGCAGAAACCTCACCCAGGCGAAATCGAACGCCCCCAGGTGGCTGAGCGACTTGAAGAGGTCGCAACGGGCGAAACTGACGATGTCGCTGCCGTAATTTTCCCGGGCGAAGTCGATCCTCTGCTCGGAGAGGTCGACGCCTACCGCCTCCCCTCCCGGCTGCGCCAGGCGGGCGAGCGTACTGGTGGTTTTCCCGGGCCCGCAGCCGATGTCTATCACGCGCATCCCGGGTGCGAGGCCGGCCCAGCGCGCCTGCTGTGCCGTCACATCGTTATCGGTCTTCATATCGAGCCGCTTGGATTCCTCGGCGTGCTCCATGAGGTATTTTCTTTCAGCCTGCATCCTGAGACTCCCAGATAAATATTTTATAT
>Ga0209212_1007231_pt1 | contig 12362 bp, 12 predicted proteins | sample RifGroC2_FD_183996 | JGI IMG/M metagenome (GOLD analysis project Ga0209212, IMG submission 183996) | Groundwater microbial communities from Rifle, Colorado, USA - Groundwater C2 (SPAdes) (version 2) | ecosystem: Environmental > Aquatic > Deep subsurface > Groundwater | place: Rifle, Colorado...
AGCGGCAGGGAGAGGAAGCGACAAAAATAGGTGGGAATTTTTCGCCACTATCTCATGGGTTTTAGTGGCTGAATCTTGTTGGCTAAGAACATCCTCAACCGAACTCAAGCTACCTCACGGAAGCAAAGCGCATAGGGCCCCTTTAGGCATGGCTAACGGCATCCCTCTCGACCAACGAGCGCGCCTGTATCCAGCGGCCGTTCTCCTGCACCGCGGCCGATGGTTGGATCGTGAGGACCGGGCACGGAGCCTTACGGGCTACCTCTTCGCTCATACTTCCCGAAATCATCCTGGCCAACCAGCCTTTTCCCTGGCTCGCCATGACAATGAGGTCGCAGCGCTGCTCGGTTGCAACGCTGACGATTTCCTCCGCGACGTCACCTAACTCCACAAGCAAGGTGATCTTTACAGATCGGAGCTCCTGCGGCTCGAAATTGCCGTAGATAAGGCTATGGAGCTTCCTTTCCTCGATTTCGATGTCAAAGAAGGGGCGCGACACCTCTCCAACCAGTGCCCATTGTCCGGGAAAAAACATCTCCCCTTCGGGAGGCGCCATAGTGGCCTTTGTGGTCATTTCTTCATCAGCCACATGTAGGACAAACAGCTCGGCACTGTGCTTCCGAGCCAGAGAAATCGCATACTTGATACCGGCAAGAGACTGTTCACTCAGGTCGGTGGGAACGAGAATCTTCTTTATCATGATCATAACAATTCTCCTTAAGCATTAATTTCTACAACGTTCACTAATTACAATAAGCAAACCTTATGCCATAATCTGAGCTATAATATATTCTTATAACCCTCAAGGATTTCCTTTTAATCAAGACATAAGGGGCAAGGAAATCTCTCGATAATACCGACACATTCTTTGCCCGGGGTGATATAGGAATGATTAAGAGCTTAATAATGGGGACTAGATTCTGATGTGAAAAAGCTGCCTTTTTTCTAGCGAATCTGATAAAATACTTATGTTTCCGTCGCAACTATAGGAAGCTTGAGTCATTAAGAGCGGGCTTCGGTAAGAATTAAGAAACTTTTCAACGATTGGCTTCTTTTTTGCCTGGAAAGGGCGGCGTGGATATCGAGAGCTTAAAAATATTCTGCGACGTGATTACGCTAAAGGGCTTCACCCAAGCAGCCGCAGCAAACTCTATTACTCAATCCGCGGTAAGCCAGCGCCTTAAAGTTCTTGAGAAGAAACTTGGATTCATCCTCATCGAGCGGCGTGGCAACGAACTCTTCTTAACCAAGGCTGGAGAAGTGGCCTACCAGGGCGCCCGTCGCATCCTTGCCGACCTCCGTGAGCTCGAGGACCAGCTGAAAGAGATCAGCGGCCAAGTCAGCGGATCAGTGAAGGTAGCAACAATTTACAGTGTAGGGCTATATGAGCTGAATCCATCGGTTAAAAGATTTCTCAAGAACCACCCCGATATAGACGTCCAGATCGAATACAGCCAGGCGAACAAAATCTATCAAGACGTCGTCAACGGCTCTGTCGATCTGGGAATCGTCGCTTATCCTGCCAATAAACCTCAGATTCGTTCGATCCCAATCCTTCAGGATGAACTGGTGCTCATCTGCTCCCCGGACCATCCTCTCTCCATCTCTGAGTCGGTCAGTTTGAAGAAACTGGCCTCTCAATCCTTTGTGACCTTTCAGCAGGATACCCCTACTCGCAAGGCGCTGGATGACATTCTCAAAAAAAACGGGGTCGCTGTCATTATCAAAGCCGAGTTCGAAAACATAGAGCTGATCAAGCGTGCCGTCGAGATTGGCCTTGGCATTTCTATAGTCCCGTCCATGACAGTGAAGTCGGAGGTTCAAGCGGGTTTTCTAAGGGCAATCTCATTTGCAGAAGGTCCCTTTACACGTCCGATTGCGGTTCTCTACCGGCGCGGGAGGTCGTTGCCTCCAGCTGTAAGTAAATTCATCGCTGTGCTAACAGAAGAGGAGACGCAATTACTCGAAAATAAGAGCTAGAGTATTAGATTTTTCTAAGAATTAGGAAAAGATAAAGAATATAAGTAAGGAAACCTTGGAGTTCCCGAGAGCGGTTGGGGGCATGCTTTTTGCAGTTTTGGCTTTAAGGAGAACCTAAAGGAGAAGCACATGAATAATCCACTAATCACAATCGGAGCTATCGTTGCCCTTGCATCCCTCTATGTCCTGTTCCCGTTAATCGTCCATACTTTTCAGCGCTACCGCCACAAGAAAGTAGTGGAGTGCCCGGAGACGAAGGGTCTGGCAGAGGTGGACATTGATACTAAACTCGCCTGTTTCTCTTCGGCTTTCGGTAGACCTCTGCTGCGCGTCAAGAGTTGCTCGATATGGCCGAAAAGGTGGGGGTGCCAGCAGGACTGCCTCAAAGAGTAAGCCGGGGCATAGCCTGGTTCCTTACGAAGCCTCGATTGGGTAGTTTCTTGGAATCGATCGGCTACTTTATCTGGGTCTTCTCGTACGCCAGACCAGTCCCGTAATTAGGCCACCTCTCAATCAAGTTATCGTGGCACTTCTCCTTCCAGTACGCCGCCAGGTCGATACCGCGAGGAAACCAGACCCCCGGGTGCCCTTTGGCATAGCGGAGGAATTCCCTTAAAATGATGGTCCTGAAGGGCCGGCCGATGAGAAAAGGGTGAAGCCCCAGGCTCATGAATCCAGGATAATTCTCGCCCTCTTCGTAGATCCAATCGAAATTGTCCTTCCAGATCTGGAGCAACTCCCTCGGGGTCCGGCCGGCATCCGCCCGCCCGGTCCTGTGATCCGTCGTCCAAATGCCATAAGAGGCGAGGACCAGCTCTCCACCATCCACTCTGAGAACGTAGGGCAGATCCTCGTGAAGAAAGCACATCCAATACTTGTAGCCGAGATCGACCAAAAACTTCGGCGTATCGTCCGTTGGACGCTCTCCCGGCATAATGTAGCCCTGCGGCTTGAAACCCAACACCTTCTGGAATGTATCCACCGTTCGCTTGATGTCGTTGTACTGCTCTTCCGGACTCATCATCGTCACGTACTCGTGGCGCCAGTTCTCGGAGCAAAGCTCGTGGCCCTCGGCCACAATCTGTTTCATCAAACTAGGAAAGGTCTCTACTGTATGGCCGTTGACGAAAAAACTCGCCTTTACTCCCTCCTGCTTGAGAACCTCCATGACTCGGTAGACCCCTACTCTCTCGCCATACTGCCGATCCGTGATCGAGGCTATATCCTTCTTAAACTTGGCCTGCGGAGGTGGTCCCTTACGAAACTCTGATTGAAGCGAGGCAGCAGTCCCCAGATCGTCGGGCCAGCTCTCCGTCACTACGCATGTGGTTATGGCCACGCGTGCATTGTCGGGCCACCGGATTGCTTTTCTTCTAAACATGCTCAGGCTCCTATCCTTATAAAAACTTTGCTATCATCAAGCCGCAATTTTTGTACCACTAATAAGCTCGTCTTATCAAGGGATGAGAGAATATTTTTCCCCGCTCTTGAAACTATTTTGAGCGCGAATTATGGTAAACGGCACGAAGAAAAGCTTATCCATCAAGCATAGAAATTATTCCGAGTCCCCTGCCCCTTTCCGGTCGGGACGCTACACCCTAGTGGTCAGTCTCCCAAAGAAGGAGTGGATACGCATAGGCAGCTTAGGCAAGAGATGTTTTCCACAGGGAACCTATCTCTATACCGGAAGCGCCATGAACAGTTTGCGAGGCCGCCTATCCCGGCATCTTAACAACCGGCCCAAGCGAAGCCACTGGCATATTGACTATTTTCTCAAATGTCCCGGGTCCAGGGTGAAAGAAGTCTTTATTTACCCGCCGATCCGACAGGAATGCGATTTAAACCAACTCATCGCCAAGCTCCCAGGCGCAGAGGTGATCGTGAAGGGGTTCGGAGCTTCCGATTGTGCCTCCGGCTGTCCCGCTCACCTCTACTACTTCCCCAAAAACAGTCCTCTAAGGAAGGTCTGGATGGTCCCAGAAAACAGTCGCGTCCGGTTCCTTTTCAAGGTATAAGGCGGGCTTCTCATCACCTCTTCGGCAGAACCAAGAACGTTGCAGCCATGGTGGGCGCGTGGTCCGAACAGGTCAGATGGTAAGTGCCAAGTTTTTTTGCGACAAAAGAAAGCTGGTACTCCCGGCCGCGGTTCCACTTCGCCTTGGCGATCACTTCACGCCCGTCAGGGTCATTGATCTGCACGTCATGCTCATCGCCGTTAACGACGAAGACCGTCAATTTTACCGTATCTCCCTGGCGCACAGTCACACTGCTCGGCGAGAACATGTAGCTTGAGACCTCCCACCTTTTGGGATCGCTCTTGTCGGCCTCGCCAGGCGCCTTGAAGTCGTACCCTTTTGAGAGATCCTTCGGATTGACAGAAGGTGGCGCGAGCTTTTCGGCCGATGTTCCACCCTTGATCTCGATAGCCGCCATGAAGATCGTATGGGTGGTGGCTCCAGCGGTCTGGCCCGAAACCTGGCTAGGCAGAAGAAAAAGAAGCAGTAACACAAGCCCTGCTATTCCCGAAAGGTTTAACCCTTTAGTTTTTTCCATCCCTTTTCCTCCTTTTCAATAGTATTCTTTTTCATTTCTCAAAATGTTCTCCCCCTCACGCAGAGGAGGCCAAACTCGATGAGATCGTTGGTCCCACTATCGGAGACCACAGCATAATACCGCTCCTGATCCTCCCACCACACCACCGGTTTCCCCTCAAGGGTAGCGGTAAAGAACTGAACGCCTGCCACCGACTTTGGCAATCCCGATGAGAGAAGAGTAGGAAGGGCTTTAAAGACATAAAGGGAGATTCTGCGGCCACCCCTCTCGTAAAGAAGGTAGGCAGCTTGTCCATCCGCGATCGAGGAAAGCCGCGCTCCCAGGAGCCTCTCTCCCGGCCGGGCCAGCGGCGGAAGTTTTACGGGAAAGTCCAGCCGCTCCCGCAACCAGGAACTCACCTCAAGGCGATCTGAGCTTCTCACTTGAAGGTTGCCCTCGCCACGACTATAAATCCGGTGCTTCGCAACTATCTCTGCTGCCAGCGGCGAAACATCGCCGGGCAAGCCTTTAAAGAGATAGGTCGCCAACGCAAGAATCATCCCCAGGGTTACGGCTCCAGCCAGCAGGCCGGCGAAAAATATCCGCGGACGGAAGGTAAATACGTCATGGGTTCGGATGAACTCCCGTGCGGGCCGCTCACCGATTTGCTGTAGGATTTTCTCTCTGAGATGCTCCGGGGCACTATCATCCAGCGCGTCGGCCTCGATGAGGCTGCGCAGCCTCACCTCGGATTTAACAATCTCCCTACACTCGCCGCAGAATACCAGGTGTGCCTGGACCCGCAGATTTTCCATGACAGAGAGCTCGTCATCGAGATAGGCATCAATGTATCTCGTCAACTCCTTGCAAATCATAGGGCCTTCTGTTTGACACGTCCCTGGCGAGCATAATCCCGCAAAGCTGCCCGCAGCATTCTTCTGCCACGATAGAGGCGCGACATCACTGTGCCTGATGGGATTTCAAGAATCTGCGACATCTCCCTATAAGTGAATCTAACCACGTCGGCCAGAACGACCGCCTCCCGATAGGGGAGGGGTAAGGCAGAAATGGCCTTGCGTACCTCCACGCCCACAAAGTGAACATACGGGGGATCGCTCTCATAGGGGTCCTGGAGAACGTCGTTCATGTCTGCCAAGGTCGACTCCAAGTCCTCAATTCTGACGACTCTCTGCCGATACGGGTCTTCTCCCCACTGCCTAAGGTAGGTCGAACGCAAGATCTTAAAGAGCCATGCCTTGCAGCTCTCCACATCCCTTAGTTGGTCAATGGCAGCAAAAGCCCGCAGACAGCTCTCCTGGACCAAGTCTTCTGCATCGGCCTCCTGTCCAGCCAGACGGATAGCCGCCCGGTAGAGCAAATCCAAGTAGGGTAAGACGTAGGTTTCAAACCTCTTATGCGGATCTTCCACAGTCCCGTGGCCCAATCAGCCCTTTATCCAAGGCATTCTCACTCCTATACCTATATAGATACAGATTATCCGGAAAATATTCCCTCCAGTGCCAATAAAAACTCTCTGATCGCCATCAACCCCTGGCGAAGGGCGATGGGCAAAGTCATCAATAACAGTTATCTCCGCCACCTTTGAGAACATAGGAATTGTCCCCTCAACCACGTGCCAGCCGGCCTGCGGAAACTGAAAGCGGCTAGCCGAGAGGTGGAACCGGACGGTGATCGGTACTTTGCGGCAGAGAGTATCCGATAATCCGGTCTTCGATCAAAATTCGACACTTTTTGTTAGTTACACGGTATCGTAAACGTAAAGGTCGTGCCCTTCCCTTCCTCGCTCTCGACCCATATTTTTCCTCCGTGGGCTTCCACGATCATTTTGCAAATCACCAAACCCAGGCCGGTCCCCTTTTGCTTGGAAGTCTTACCACTCTGGGTCTGACGATACTTTTCAAACAAACTGCCGATCTCCTGCTTTGGGATCCCCGCTCCTGTGTCTCTGACCCATATCCTCACCCCCGTCCCATCATCCTTTGCGGCGCCGACTTCAATTTCCCCCCCTTCCCCTGTGAACTTGATGGCATTACTTATGAGATTGCTGAACACCTGGTCCAGACGCCGGGGATCTGCCTTGATTTGGGAGAGAGCAGGGGCGACGCAGCTCCTTACAGAGACCTTCTTATCCTTGGCCAAGGGAAGGTAATTGTCGAGGTTATCACGAACTATTTGATCCAAATTAACCTCCTCCTTAACTAACTCGATATGACTTGCCTCCATCTTAGAGAAATCAAGGAAATCGTTAACGAGATCTACCAGCTTTTGCGTGTTAACCTCGATCTTAGCAAGCCACTTCCATTGCTCCTCGTTGATTGGCCCAAACAAACCATCCTGCATCATCGTCACGGTCGAGAGAGTATTCGTGAGAGGGGAGCGCAGATCATGCGCGATCATGGCAGAGAAGTCTGCCTGCATCTCGTTTGCCTTTTCCAGTTCTCTGTTTACGGTAGCAAGTTCAATGTATTGAGTCCTAATAATTTTGTCAGCGCGCTTCACTATAAAGAAAAGAACGCTGTAGAGACCAGCCAGAATAAAGATAACCGCGACTACAACTATTCTCTGGGTACGATCTATCTTCTGCAGTAAAGGGGTGACGTCATAGTAAAGCTCGAACACAGCCTCTACGGCACCTGCCGGACCGCCCCGACGGATAGGCACATAACTCGAGATAAGGTCACGATCTTCGATGACGCTGTCGAAGGCGCTGAACGTATCGCGGTGGATAATTTCGTTAGCCACCTTTCCGGAACGCGCCGACAGAAAGCCCGCGTTGGCGCTTTTATCTTCGCCTATCTGCTTCGCCTCGGTTGAAAACACCGTCCGCCCCGCGAGGTCATAAACCTTGATTTTTGCCACAGACAGATCCTTCATCAACTCCCGCACGGCTCGACGGAGTCTGATCGTTTCTGGATGATCCTTTAATGCGTCATCACTAAGCCCCGACGCCGAGGTCAAAAAAGGGCCGAAGTCCAACCATAATGAGTTCGAAAACAACTGTGTCAGTGCGATATTGTTACGTTCGCCCAGTTCCACGAGATCCTTGAGCGCGACATAGCGATAGAGCATCGCTAAGACGGGAGCGACAACTATCATCGCTGCAAAACTCGTGATAGAAAAATAGCGAAGGAGTCTAAAAGAAGATCCTGTCATGTATTGACCATCAGGCTTTGACTGTCGATCGCTGATTGACGGATATCACAGGGGATCGTCACCGTAAAGGTCGATCCCTTCCCAACTGCACTCGCCGCCTCAACTTTCCCTCCCAGCATCTCAGTAAACTTCTTGACGATATAAAGCCCCAGCCCCACGCCGCCATGGAGCCTGGTCTCGGAGCTGTCGACCTGACGAAACTTCTCGAAGATCGAAGGGAGGTGCTCCTTGACAATCCCTATGCCAGTATCGGCCACCTTGAACTCCACAGCCTTTGCTTCAGGTACGTACCGGGCCGATATGGTTACACAGCCCTTCTCCGTAAATTTGATAGCGTTATTGATCAGATTCTGCAGAATCTGCTTGAGCTTCCCACTGTCAGTCGCAATCGTTAGTAAGTCAGAAGGATAGTCCCAGGTGAGGGTGAGTTTCTTTTCCAAGAGAACATCGTAGGTTGACTTAAGATCGTTGAGGAACTTGCCCAGACTGGTCTCATGGCTCTCCACTTTGACGCGTTCAGCCTCAAGCTGGGTTGCGTGCAAGATGCCGCTAATCAGAGTCAATTGATCCTTGGCCCGGCTGATAACCTTCTCCAGCGCCTTCTCCTGCTCCTCATTGATCTCCCCCAGCATCCTATCTTTGATCATCCCCGTATAACCTACGACCACGCTAAGCGGTGTCCGAAGCTCGTGGGACATGACGCTCAAGAATTCATCCTTTACCCTGTTTGACCTCCCTAGATCAGCGGCTAGCTTTGTCATCTCTCCATAGAGCTGGGAATTGTTAATGGCTATGGCCGCCTGGGCGCCCAGAGTGCCGAGGAATTCAACCTCTTCATCGCTAAATTCGTGCCTTTCCTTAGTATAGAAGCCAAGGACCCCGAGGACCTGGCCTTTTGCAATCAAGGGGACTCCCAGATAAGAGACCAACGCATGCTTCCGGAAAAACTCGGGGTCTCTGCACCGCGCATCGGATTGAACATCACCAATCACCAAAGGGGCCTTAGATTCGAACACCAGGTTAGGCGTGCCACGCCCTGCTATCCACTCTTGTACCTTCCAGGCCTTTTCATCAAGATTCCAACAGGCTACAGGCTCTAATTGGCCGGTCTCTATGTTTAGCAATCTTATAGTAGTAGCGGAATAAGGCAGGACCACATCAATCTTTTTCAGGAGAACCTCTAGAACGCCGCGCAAATCCAGAGTCGAGGTAATGGCTAGATCAATCTCGTGCAACATGGTGATGCGCCGCAGATGGTGTTGAATTTGTTCCTGCGCCTGTTTTTGCTCACGAATGTCACGAAAGACAACGACAAAAACAATGGCCAGAATGAGCGCACTGGCCGGGATGAGAACGTAAGTCAGCTGCGCAAGATGTTTCTGGACCGGCGTCAAGATAGCCGTAATAACCGCATGAATCTCTGCAGCGCCAACAACCTTTCCGGAGATGCGGACGGGCACATAGATATCGATAAATTCTCCAACCCCGGATTGGACCGGTTCGTTGACATCTTCCTCCCTCTCAATGGAAAAAGGCTTTTCCTCGGAAAAGAGTCTTTTGAGGTCTTGATGATCGGGAGAGTGAAATCCGATCAAAGATTTTAGATCGGAGAAGACGATAACGTGATCACGGTTCCAGATCGTCAGCCGGGCGACCGAGGGGCCTTTGAGATCGTCTGCGAAGTCTCTGAATTGTTTTTGGGATGAGGCCTCAGAGGATTTTATAAAATGCTCGCTTCTTAAGTATTGGGGCGCTTCCCTTTGAACGGTCTCAGTAATGCGCAGGAATATCTCTTGGGATAATGCCTCTGTTAAGGAGCGCTTTGCCGAAAGAGCAGCCCAGACGATAACCAGGATTAGCGCCAAAAAGGCGGGGAGAGCTATTTTGTAAATTAAGTTCAATTGCCCAAGCTCCCATGCTTTTTCATGACAAGACGCAGTACCAGCGCCGCTACCAGGTAGACCACCAAGGCGGCAGCGAGCGCCGAGATGGCCGATTGCAGCAGATCCTCTTGAATCTTTTTCTTTGCGGACAGGGCTGTCTGATAGACTTCGATGACTCCGACGATCTGGCCCCTTCCGTACCGGATTGGAACGTAGGTTTCAGTAAATTCCTGGAATTGGCGCTCGCTGACCTGTTCGGGTTTTAGGCTTTTCAATTCCGATGTGATTTTTCCATTTAGGGCGTCTACCGCCTCTTGATTGTTTGAAGCATCCTGGCCAATGATTTCCCTGAGATTTGACCAGATAATTTTGGGCTCACGATTGTAGACCTTAAGCCTAAATACTTCAGGAGACTGAATAGCCGTAAAGAAAGTTTCAAAAGTTCTTCGCTGACGCACAGGGTCTTGGTCTATAAAGTCTTCCGGTTTGATCAAAGAGGATGCGAGATTTTGAACACGAGCCGCAGTATCCGCCTTTCTGGCTTCAAGGACAGTTGCCTTTATTGCTTCGTAGCGGTTATAGAGCCACAGGCCGGTGCCAATAATTGCGAAGACTGCAAGGCCAATAATTACTTTGTAATAATATGTCTGCATTTTTCCTGTCACTATAAGGATCAAGGGAAGATTTATGCCAGGAGGACTTTGATTTGAAAGATCGTAGTGCTAATTACAATTGCTCGTAGATGTTAATCTTTGGCGAAGGGTGATCTCACCGCACGACCCCAGCGTGCTTTTGCCTCCTGCATCAACTCTACGGTCACCTCGTTTGAGCCTTTTGATCGTGCGAATGCTTCGACAGCTTTAACTACTGTTCCGCGAACGAACGAGGGGATATTGTTTAGCCTGGCCTTCGCCCCCTCCTCCCACATGAGTTTAAATTCTACCTCCAGCCCAAAGTTTTTCTCCTCAGGCAACGTAATGAGCTTTCCTCCATACCGGCCAGGCTGGTAGCTACAGGCTGGGTCCTCGGCAAGGTAGTCACCATATGTTGCATAGGCCCGGCACCGGCAGCCGCCACAGATCTTGGAAAACTCGCAGATCCCGCAGCGGCCTCCGAGCTTGGCACCCCGGAGATCGTTGAAGACCGCGGCATCCTGCCAGACCGCCGAAAAGGCCTGCTGTCGAAGATTCCCTGTGGCCACAGGCATGTAGGGACAAGGAGTCACATCGCCTACAGGTGTAATCCGGCAGTAGTATTTCCCTGCAGGACAACTTCCACAGGAGTAGTCCCTTAGAAGAGCAGAATCGGGATCCAAAGCATAGAGAATTCGGCGAAAGTGTGGGGCACACCTGGTGCGAATAAGTAACCCGTTTGCCCGGCCTGATGTGACGCTCCAAAGATCATCCTGACCATCGAAGCTGGAGTCTACTTGCGTTGTACCGTTTTTGCCATCTCCAACTCCCTGGACGCGCGCAAGATACGTAAGGACGCGTTCGTACATGTCCGGGGTGATGTCGATAATGTTTTCTCCGCGGCCGGTCCTGACCAGGAAGAAAAAAAGCAAAACCTTGGCCCTAAGCGATTCGGCCAGGTCGATCATCGCTGGGATCTCCTCCACATTCCAAGAGGTGACATTGGTGTGGATGGAGAACTCGATACCCTCGGTCCGTAGCGCCTCAATGGCCCTCATCGCCCCCCGCCAGGCACCAGACAGCCGGCGAAAGCCATCGTGCTTATTTGGGTCGGTGGAATCCAGGCTGATGCCCGCGCCCTGGATGCCGCTTTGGCGCATGAGACGGGCCTGCCTTTCTCGAAGCAGAATCCCGTTGGTTCCGAGGACCACCGTAAAACTTTTATCGGATGCATAGGCTGCAAGGTCAAAGAGGTCCTTGCGTAGCAGCGGCTCGCCACCGCTCAGGACGAGAAAGACATTGGGGTTGAGCAGTGCGATCTCGTCCATCACCCGGCGGCACTCCTGGGTGGTCAGCTCTGCCGAGTTGCTCACCTCCGGCACCGCACTAATATAGCAGTGGGTGCAAAGGAGATTGCAGCGCTGGGTTAGATTCCATGAGATCACATGTGGCCGGTAATTCATGTCGCTTCCTTGGACTGCAACTCTCCGTGAAAGGGCTTGGCCTTCACATCGGGTAAGGACAATGCCCGACCGCAGAGATAGACGTGACAAGGGGCCAAGCGGAGGAGATTCTCCGCATTCGAGCCCAGATCCACTTCCTCCTCTGGGCTATGTATTCCACAGCGACCGAGGACTAAAAGCCAGGGTTCGGTCTCGTGGACGTAATGGAGGATCTTTTCGAAGGCTTTGCCAGTGAGGAGCTTAACTTTGAGGTCGACACCATCTTCCTCAGCCACCCTCCTAGCGTTTTCCAAATGCGACTGGTAGATCTTCGCTAAGCCTTTGTCGATGATCTCCTCATGGAGCTTCTCTTGCGCCGCGAAACGGAAGACCTTGGCCGCCTGTTCGGAGAGGACCTTAACGATCCCCTTGAAGAGAGAGTGGTGGAGGTAGGGGTCGTACACGGCCACAGCTTCTACCGAACGCTCAAAAACTTTTGCCAGACCTAAGGCAATCTTTAGACTGGCAAAGGAGCGGCGGCTCCCATCGATGGCCACAACGATGGCTCCACCCGTCCCATTTACGGGGCTCTGGGATTTGACGATCAAAGCGTCTGTTGTGATTCGCCTCACTACGCGTTCACACACCGATCCTATCAGGCTCTCTTTGACTGCCCCCATCCCAAGGGCGCCCATAACTACGAGGTCGCAATCGCTTCG
>Ga0209212_1007232_pt1 | contig 12361 bp, 13 predicted proteins | sample RifGroC2_FD_183996 | JGI IMG/M metagenome (GOLD analysis project Ga0209212, IMG submission 183996) | Groundwater microbial communities from Rifle, Colorado, USA - Groundwater C2 (SPAdes) (version 2) | ecosystem: Environmental > Aquatic > Deep subsurface > Groundwater | place: Rifle, Colorado...
CCTCCCCTTTGCACAACTCCAGGGAAAGGGAATCCACTGCCACGGTATTGTTCCCGTAGATCTTCGAGAGGTTGCGCAAGGTCACCACATTCGCACTTTGTCTTTCTGTTGCCATACGACACCTCCTGCGGTTACCGTCTGCCGAACTTCCTCACGGCAAGGACGAGGACCACCCCCGCGGCAGCGATGATAAGGATCGCGACAATCCCCCAGAGGGTCGAGGTCTTCACCGTGATCCTGAACTGTTCCGATGCCGAGGTCTCCTTCGCATTGGCACGGACGGTTATGCTGTAGTCACCGGTGATGGCATTGGACGATGGTCGGATGACCGCCTGGATCTCCCGCGTTTCGCCAGCGGGAAGATTCTCTAGGGTATCGGGGGTGAAGATGACTTGCCACCCGGATGGTTTGTAGGCCGAAAGCGAGATATCGGTGACATCGGCAGTCCCCGTATTGGAGACCTCGACCGCCAGGGTCTTCTCCTTGCCGGCCACAGCCGTTCCGCTGAGTAGTCCGCCCTCACCAGAAACCTTCAAGGTGGGGGTACCTTCGATCTCCATCGTCAGGTTCGCTATGGCTTGGGCTGCTTCGCTTTTTGCGACAACCGTGACCGGATAGGTACCTTCCGGCGTATCCCTTCTTGGTTTGACGGTCACCTTGATCGATTCATCCGCCCCCGATGCAAGCGGTACGGTCGAGAGAGCTTTTCCTCCATACTGTTGCGAGAATTGTACGGAAAAACCTTCCGGCGCCTGTGCATCGAGGTCGACCAACACCTCGCGGGCACTCTGGTTGCGCAATGCGACATTGAAAGTGAAATCGGTATCGGGGGTCCCTTTGATGAACGGGAGTTCAGGATCGAGTTCCAACCGTTGCGGCAAGTCCTGTTGAAGCCGCAAGGAGAGCGGGAGGGAGAAGGAGTGCCCGCTCCCTTTGGCCTCTACTGAGAATTCATGGCGCCCGGAGGCGGTTCCCCCGTTGAATGCAACCCACAACTGTACCTTTGTGTTCGACTCTGGTTCCACGAACACGGCATCGACCAGTCCTCCGCCACCGACGAATTCATAATCCCATCCATCGGGAATACCACTCACCGACAGGTCGATTCGCTGTGGCGGCAGGTCGTAGTTCTTCACGGTAAGGTCGAAGATCACCAATTCTGTCTCACCAGTTGTCACCGATGGATACGGTGTGGCCACCGACAGACCTTCATATGCCCAAACAGGTGATAGGCACACGAGGACAAGGGCCAACGCTACTAACAAACTTTTTCTGTTCATAAGCATTCCTCCATAAGCATATTGGTATCTGTCATAGATTCAGGGATAACTTTCCCATCGAATAAAATACTAAATTTTCCACTGAAGTCAAGTTTTCAGCCTTTTATTTCTCCAATCGGAAAAAATTCGCCAATCACTACCTACCAGTCCGGACAACTTTGGAGGTAGGTAAACCGGGCATGCGCGTATCGTTCTCCCGTGCCCTCCCCCACCTGCAGATATGAAGCAGCCACACGGCTCCGGCCTATATTTCGTTATTATTATCAATAACGATATTATGGGTCTAAAAAAAATGATCCCCCCAAGACTCCGATGTGGGTTTTCTTCCTGGTACCGATTGTCATTTTTCGTCTACAAGTTGATCATCCATCTGGCCTTCTCAACGGCCGAAGCGACTATTGGGTAGAGCGCTTTCCCAAGTTTAAACATTTCGGTAGAACCGTATAAAACTTCCACTCCAGCTGGATTGAAGTATCTTTGGGCATTGGCAATGGCATCTGCAATTAAAATCGGATGCTTCCTGCTATCAAACCCTCCCGGAATCATTGCATTCACATGGTTCTTCCATGCGGTGCAGTCAGCCAATACGACAGTTGCTGCATCCTCAGCAAACAGGTGATAGTAGAGCCAAACTTCGAAACAGGGATTGCTTTGCACCACATGCCAATTCGTTTTTCTTGCACAACCGAGCCTCAATTGGGGAATGTGGGAACCCCAGTCATCCGTATCAATGACAAACCAGACCTGATCCCCTTCCCCCACCTCATACTTGACAAGTGAATCCGAACCGCAGCCATCGATATCAGAACAGGCTCGCTGATACAGCCCCGATGGAGAATTGTCACCTTGAGAATCTGCCTCCACGACTTCAAGGATGATCCTGGAGCTTAGGCCCTTGAAGTATTGTGGCTCTCTTTTGCTGCCTTCGCAATAAATTATGCAAAGGGTTGCATCCCTATCCGGTTCTTTGCGCTCATACAGCCTATTTCTTAAAATCATAGGCATCCCAGTTGAGGTCTTTCAGGTTCGCAAGGAATGGTATTGATCCGTATCGACCGGTGAGATAGCCCTTCCTGATATCCTTCGTGTTGTGTTCTTTGAAATCGCACAAAGAATAGAGATCAGAGCTTCCCGAGGGATTTTTCTCGACGAACCAAATCTCATCCTGCCGGAAGATCTCCTGATCAAGCAGATTTGATTCATGGGTCGTACAGATGAGCTGTCCCTTGGTGTTGTCGTCGGCAGAGAATTTGCCAATGATCTCCTTTATCAGAAGAGGATGGATGCTGCGCTCAATCTCATCGATGAAATAGGTCACATCCTTTGTCAACAGGTCCTTGAACGCAGGGAGATAGTCCATCAACCGAATCGATCCGTCAGACTCTTCCGAGAGATCAAACATCACGGGACGGCCGTCTTTCGTGGTGTGCTCTGTCTTCAATTGCTTCACGAACACCTTTCCGTTTTCCTCGACAACCACGGTCTCCTCACCATCCTTGTTGAATAACCCGAGGACTGCACCAGGAGATTCTGCCACCTTATTCAGTAGCACCTCCATGTCTGTCTTGTTGTCATCACCGAAAAACTCCGCTATCGGTTTCTTCACAGTCAACAGATTCTTAATCCCTACACTGAATGAGCACAACACCTGTTCGGCATAGCGGTGGAACTCTTTATCGATGTCCAGCCTGTGGGCATGACCCCCTGACCTTACCTCCGGTGTGATAATCGCCAACTTATGCGTGAACCATCGATACGCATTCCTGGTATCCCCCAACAGTGGATTGTCGAGCTCAGAGAGTATTTTCAGACAAGTCTTGTTCTGTTTGATCAGGTTGTTCTCCAGAATCCCTTTCAGCACATTACCTTCCTCGCTCTTCAGGAACCCTTCGGAAAGTTGCAGGACTGTCTTACCGCCATCCTTCGTGGATCGTTCGAACACGAGCTCATCTATACGCTTGCCCAAGCCAGAGATATACAACTCTTCCTTGAGAACCGACTGCTCGCCGATCTCCACAGCATAGATGTAAGGAACATCCTCATTGATGAACTCAACAGCCAACACCATCGGACTTTCGGAGGAATGGAAATGCTTCATCCTTCTCAGCTTCATCGGACTGGGGAGGTCTCCTGTGACAACAATGTCCTGAAGAAACTCGAGCGCACGGATCAGGTTCGACTTGCCGGCTCCGTTTGCACCGTAGAATGAGGCCAATTTCAGTAGCTCAATCCCACGCGACTGGTACTTGTGGCCTTTCAAACGAGTAAATCGGGGAGCAGGAATCATATTGAATTCCTTCTCGTCTCCGAATGAATAAATATTACGTAGCATACATCTGATAAACATATGCGTGATTTTATCACTTCAAGATACGTATTGCAAGAAAAGCTCTTCTTAATAGTAATCTCAAGTGAGTTACACGTAATATTTTCACCTGAATTCAATCATCTATTTACCACCGGCCGATACTTCATCACCATATCAAACCCGTACGGCTTGACGACGATCCTCTCAACCGCTTTGGCAATGACCTCGGAATCAAGGAAGTTCTTCCTGAGAACCGGCACCCGTACCGGTCCTATTGTCCCACGATGGATATCGGCCATGCAACTGAGCCGACAACACAACCAGGAAATAGCCCTCGTCAACCTGTTATGAAACCAGGTGCTAACGAAATCGATCCACGGCATTTCCACAGATCCCTTCAGAAATGCGCTACAAGCTCACTTTTCTGTCTAGTACCGATTGTCAACATGGTCGGTTCAATTTCGGATCATGCCCGGATTATAAATAAAAGCTACTGGTGTGATTGATACAAGGATTCCATTGCTTTGATGAAAACTCCCCACTCGGGATTCGTTGATTTTTCGTTTTTCGTCAAGTAATACTGATACTTATAAAGCATTCTTAGGGGCTTTCGGAGGGAGGGGATTCTTACACACAGAAAGAAAATTATCTCGTACATTTTAATCGCTTGGACAGTATCCAGTCCCGTGGACCACGATTCAGCCTTTTCGACCAGTTGGATAGCGTTGTAATCATGAGCTGCAAAATATAGAAGGCCTTTGACGGCGATAAAAGCAAGCGTCTTAACCTCACCTCGATCATCTCGATTATCAATTTGCGGATCATATCGCGTGTGAGGATAGATTCTAGCCTCGATCGAATCTCTAAGCATGTGTTCAACAGCTGTCAATTCAGAATCTTTATGTATGATTATCTCAGAAGGCATCGCGTTCACCTTAATTTGGATAAATGTCTTGATGTCCTGAGAAACCAACTCATCACGAACCGCTTCGTGGACTGCGAGGTGAGGAAATAATTGAAAGATTGGATCGAGCCAAATAGCTTGAAATTGAGGGAAAGAGATACCTGGAATCAAGTGCATTGAACGATCCGGGGGAATTAGAAAATTCGCATCCAAGGTAATCACTTGCTGTGGATCAATGAATAATGATTCCAAAGCAGGATTCTTCGTTAAAACATCAACCGTCATGATTCCATCCTTCAATAAAATCATGCATCTCATTCATATCATCCTGTGAGATGGAAATCTCATAACCATAATCGGCAGGACTCTTTTTGAATCGTCCTAACAGTCTAACAAAAGTATCCTCATCAATCAGGTTATCCTCGAAGTTTCGTAGTATGGTCTCTATCGCCCTTGGAGAGGAACCGAATGTCTTGGTAGCAGTGTTCAATTTAAGGAACACATCACTCTGCGTTGATCGGCCTATCCTACCAAATTCTCCCTCAAGATCACGTTCATCAATAGCATAGAGTTCTTGGTATTGTATTTCGGTTATGGTTTTAGTCTCCCATAGCCGTTTCACCAACGAACGGTACGGAAGCCACCAAGTACAATGGAGTCTCGCAATGAAACGCAGCAAGACTTTTATCTGAACCGTTTCAAGTGAATAGGATTTGAATTCTTCGAATACCCGGCGTTTCAGCACATCCTCAGGTAACAAGAATTCGGCGGCAAACCAGTTTGCCTTGGCTTCGACAACATCATCATCCTGCCCATCCTGTCGACTCAGATGAGAGCCGGTCTTCGTAAAAAAATGATACAGCTCATGGGCAATCGCAAAAACCTGCTTATCAAAATAGTCGGCGGTATTTAACCCGATGAACACCAGACTCTTCCCTCCCTCCTCCGAGCATAGAATCACAGCAGAGAAGGCCGGCTTGCCACGTTCCACTTCGATAGGGATTTCGAGCAGGATAATCTCAAGCTTGTCGAGAATCGTTTGAATATCGTTCGCTATCGGCGGATCATCAGAGAACCCCAGTGCAAACCGTTTTGTTCTGGCTAATTCCCGAATTGACTCAATATCTTGGGCGCTAAGCTTGATTTTCCGATTCATGCTCGAACTTTCTCCTCAGTAGGATCTGCTGACGTAACGCAAACATCATGCCGAGCAGGGTATCGACACCTTCCTTCTCAACCTCATTCATACTTTCACTACGAAGGGCAATGAAGGATTGTGATTGTTCCTTCTCGACGAACATGTCGGTGATTTCGAATCCAAGGACATCCGCTAAAGCTTGGAGCTGAACTATAGAGGGGGTGAAGTCTTCCCGTTCAATGCGTCCTATCATGATTCGATGGAGCCCAGTTCGTTCTCCAAGCTCTGCCTGGGTCAGATTCATGTTATTTCGCAGTTGGGAAACTGTTTTAGACAGCTTAACTGCGGATAGTATTCTCATCCACGGGCCTCCTTTGTCTATACTATACGTTGTTTCACGAAAAAATGTAACTAATATTTTCAGAACTTTCAATATCCACACAATCAAACGATATAATGTAATTTATAATTTCAAACTCTAGGATAGCAGCAAGTTCCAGCTTGATAGGATCAGTATACCCATATCGACCAGACGTCTGATTGTGTTTGCGAGCGCCTCAAGCAAAGCCAAAGCAAAGATGCTCCTTTCAAGGATGGAGTAATCCACGGTGAAACCACTTCTGATTTTCTCTATATGCTCACGTGTGAAACAGACAGCCTTCACCATATATCACCCCTGACCATAAGTTCGATCGACGTCTTGCCTCGAAGGAATCCAAACACATCCTTCACTTTATTCCTTCTTCGTGCGTAACGTAGCATTGAGACCTGGGCGATGCGGTATTTTGCGAACATCGTCTCGATTGCAGTGGCATAATCACCTTTGGAAAGCATCAGGCTCTTATTCGCAAACAGATCAACAATCAGCTTTTCCAAAGGTACCTGATACGGCTCGCCGTTTGACTTGGGCGCCTCTGTGACCAAGCGGTCGATAATGATCCCATCATCGGTACCACATTGCACTATCTCTTGGGCTTTGGGTCTCAGCAGTACCCTGCCTGGGAATTTCTCAACAAGTGCAGAGAACACAAAATCACAACCGTCCTTCTCCACCTCGAGAAATTCCCAATTGAGCGCCAACTGGTGGTTGAAAAACTCGTTCAGCCAAGATAGTTCCCAAACCCTATAGGAAAGCAGTGGGAACTGCTCTTGCATGCACCCGATCACCTGCAGGGCTGCTTTGGAATATACCCCGGTAAAGACGCTTTTCTTAGGCTCCTTCCCGACTTTCTTGTATTGATTGCGTCCAACCCTTACCAACAGGGAGGAATTGTGCAGGGTTCCAATCAAATATCTGAGCTGCGTTTCCTTGAAGGAGGGGTCGACAATCCGTGCGGCATGCAGGATCTGCTGTCTCGTACACGTGTCCTCGGGTAGTTTCCGAATGATTGCATGCTTGTCCATACACATCACCTCCTCAGCCATTTCGGCAAATATTCATTTTTTTGCCGTTCTGGCTGAATCAGTATACCAAGAGATTATTACAAAGTCACTAGCCATTTCGGCAAATTTTAAAATTTTTGCCGTTTTGGCTTTCATATAGGACTGTATCATACCTATATTGAAATAAGGCACTAAATTCTTGATCCTTGTTTCAAGTTAGGATTGTTGGAAGGCTTCACGGGAAATTATGAAAATAGCCATGGAGGAATGCACGAACTGACTGACCGCTTTCATCATATACTTTGAGATACGCTAATAGATGATCTTGGGTATATTGGTGATATTTGACTTTTCCCATACCATCCCTCCTGGGAATGAGTATGGTCAAAACCCTCAAGACCTGTCATCCATGGTGTTCGTTTTACATGTACGAAGATTGTTCATCTGAGTCCGATTCAGCAAGCACTTTCCGAAAGAACCAAATAAGAACCTGATTTACAGGGTGTGGTTTTTGTGGAAGTTCTTCCTGAGAACCGGTACCCGTACCGGTCCTATTGTCCCACCACGGGTATCCGCCATGCAACTGAACCATCAACACAACCAGGGATTAGCCCTCGTCAACCTGTTATGAAACCAGGTGCGAAAGAAATCGATGCACAGCGATTTCCAAAAACCCCGTCAGAAACGCCCTAAAGCCCACTTTTCACCCTGGATGTGGATTTTCTTACTGGTACCGATTGTCGAGAACCTACCTACTGCGTAGCATGCTGTCCAGAAGCACTGAGATGATAATGACCGCACCGACAGCAGATCCTTGCCAGAACGGAGAGACACCGATCAAATTCAGACCATTGTGTAACACCGTGATGAAAAAGACTCCAATCAAGGTTCCCACCAAGCTACCCTTTCCACCGCTCATGCTCGCACCACCGATGACGACGGCGGCGATTGTATCGAGTTCGATACCGCTTCCGGTATCGGGATCGATCGCACCGAGACGGCTCGTAAGGATCAACGCAGCGATGGCACAGAGTAATCCGGTGATGCTGTAGGCGATCATCTTGTTGAATTTCACATTCACTCCGGCTAACCGGGAGGCTTCTTCATTGCTGCCGATTGCGTAGAGGAACCGGCCTAGCTTTGTCTTCTTCAACATGATGTGACCGAGGATAAAGAGCCCGATCAGCACAATGGTGTAAAGCGGGAGACCGAAAACCCGCTGGTACCCGAAGAATCGATATCCCGCCGGCAGTCCGGTGATAGAACTACCATCGGTGATCACATAGGTCAACGACTGGGTGATCGAGAGCGTACCGAGTGTCACGATGAATGGGGCCAAACGGGCATAGGAGACCAACACGCCATTCAGTACCCCTACCCCGAGACCGGTAAGCAAAACGGTGGTGATACCCGCTCCGAGGCTGGTGTTGCTCATTACCAAGCCACCGAGCATCGCCGAGATAGCCATGATACCGCCGACAGAGAGGTCGATTCCAGCCGTCAAGATAATCAACGTCTGTCCGATCGCGATGATGCCCACGGTCGTCGCCTGCCAGAAGAGATTCCGAATATTCCCAGCACTGAGAAAGCGGGGAGTCAGCACGCTGATCAATGCACAGAGCAGAAGGAATACGAGGAACATCATGATCTCCACCGAATACTCCGATCTGAAGTTGTGCAATCCGCCCATGCGCGTGTGTTTGGTCTTGTCCATTTCAATTGTTCCCATGTGTTCCCCCAATAGTTCCGATAGTATCCAGATCCATCGTGCAATAGTACATGATCAATTCCTCGGATGCCTCCGAATGGTCGAGCTCCTTGACTACCTGTCCCTGGTTCATCACCAGGATTCGGTCAGAGAGCGCAAGGATCTCGGGCAATTCCGAGGAGACCAGCAATAGGGAGGTCCCTTGGTTTGCCAACTGGTCAATCAGCGCGTAGACCTCAAACTTTGCTCCGATGTCTATCCCTCTGGTAGGTTCATCAAGGATCAGCACATCAGGTTGCACGAGCAGCCACTTGGCGAAGGCAACCTTCTGTTGGTTCCCACCGCTGAGCGAATTCACCGGATTGTTGACCGATCCCATCTTTATTCGCAGTTCCTTGATCTTCTGCTCGGCTTGGCGCTTCTCCTCCTTCAAGTTCCTGAAGAAATGGGCGCGGTTGGCAGTATATGCCAAGAAAATATTATCGTGTATGGATTGTTCAAGCAAAAGACCCTGGTTCTTGCGATCCTCGGGGAGCATCCCGAATCCCGATTGGATAGCCATCTTCAGCGGCTTGCCTGCCGTCTGCTTTCCTTTGATCACCACACTGCCGTCCATAATCGGATCAGCACCGAATATCGAACGCATGAGTTCCGTTCTCCCTGATCCGACGAGCCCGAACAATCCCAGGACCTCCCCTCTATCCAAGTGTAGGTTATAGGGAGTCTCAGGAGAAAACCCATTGCGCAATGCGGCTACCTCGAGGAGTCGCTCATCCTGAGGAGCCCGGTGCCGTATCGAGTAAAGGTCACCCACATCACGACCCACCATCGCTTTGATAAGCTCCTGTTCATTGCTCGCGGATGTTTCCATCTCCTTCACGAACACACCGTCTCGGAAGACGACAATCCTATCGGAGATCGTGAAAATCTCATCAAGCTTATGGCTGACGAAGATGAGGGTCACTCCATTGGCGTTGAGGTTTTGCATAAGGGCAAAGAGGTGTTGGACCTCTTTCTGCGAAAGCGCGGATGTCGGTTCATCGAGGATGATCAGGCGTGCGTTCGTCGAGAGCGCTTTCACAATTTCGACATACTGCTGTTGGGCAACGGAGAGATTCTGAACCTTCTCGTTCGGATCAAGGTCGAAATCGATCATCGTACGTTTGAACAAAGCCTCGGTTTCCTCAACCATCTTCTGATGGTTCTGCCAAACACCTTGCTGATACATCTCCTTGCTTGTCAAGAATATGTTTTCAGCTATCGAGAGGTGAGGTATGAGCGCGAACTCCTGCAAGACGATGGCAATCCCCTTCGCCCGTGCCTCCCGGGTCGTCTTGCAAGCAAGCGCTTCACCATCGAAGACAATTCTTCCCTCGCTCTGGGTGTGAACTCCAGCGATGATCTTCGCCAGGGTCGACTTTCCTGCTCCATTCTCACCTACGAGTGCGAGGATCTCGCCCTCATAAATGGGAAATGACACATCCTTCAGCGCTTGCACAACTCCAAAATTTTTCGAGATATGCTCAACTTCCAGCAGAGTATTCTGTGTCATCAGGAATGTACTCCTATTGCGATCGCACGTCCGGGACATCCCGTTGACAGTTCCAGTTTTACAGGCAGGAACATGAAGTGGTACCCGGTGCTGGGCACCAAGTCCAGATTCGCCAATCCTTCCACGAATATCAAGCTCTTTGACAACGCGTGCCGATGCAAGGCCATGCCGCCTTGTGAAGCGCCCATGCTCGGGGTATCGATCCCAAAGCAATGGACTCCCTTGTCATGCAGATAATCGATGGTAGCTATCGAGGGCACTGGCCATCCGGGGGCGTTTTTCTCAACCACAGGTCCGTCAACATACAGGTGCCTCGTACCCGAATCGGAGAGAAACCGGTCCCACCCGGTAAAGAATACAACGATATCCCCGCTCTCAACACTTTGGTGGGAGTGCTCCCATGATTGAATCACCTCCGGTTCTATCTCGGGGCTGATTCCATCGTGGGATGTTGCACGCAATGGGCGCACATCGATAATCTTCAAGGGCCCATGCATCATATCAAGCGGCAACAGGTCTCCGTAATAGCAAGACCCCTCGAATTCTTCAGGACGCATAAAGTGCGCGGGAGCGTCACAGTGGGTCCCACAGTGCTCGTCCATCGTGAAGTAGCTGGTCTGGTAAAAATCACCGGCATTGAAAGATCTCCACTTCGTATGCTCAAAACCATGGTGGCCGGGCCAGGAGACGGGTAAATCCCGTGAAATAGGTACACTAAGGTCCACTAGCTCGTCGAACGGCCAATGCATGTGGTTCCCAACGTTGTTCACTATCTTATCGTTCACGCATGCCTCCTCATTCGATGCGACGTACCCATGAGCCGTGGGGATGGATGCCATCCCCACAGTCCTAGGAATCAAATTACATTTTCAGTTCGTTCGGGTACACGTTGTCAGCGAGGATGGGTTCCACTTCCTCGACATTCTCCGCGGTCACCAGTATGGTATCGACGACAATGAGCTTATCAAAAGGCTTTCCGGTCAGGTAGGCGTATGCGGCCTTGAAAGCCTCGCGGCCCATGGTGACAGGCTGTTGCATGGCAGCGGCAGAGATCTCTCCCTTTTTGATGGCTTCCACGGTCTCGGGACTGCCATCGAATCCAACGTGGATCAGCTTGTCCATGATACCCGCAGTCTCCTTCGCGGGAAGAACACCGAGGTTGGCTTCATCGTGCTGTGTGAACAGTCCGACAAGCTTTGGCTTCGCGGTCAGGATATCCTGGGCGAGGTTCATAGACTCACTACGAGTGTAGTCTTTGCATTCGAGCATCGTGGTCACGGTGAATCCACTTCCTGCAAGGGCACTCTTGAATCCTGCTGTGCGGTCCTTGCCGTTCTGGCGGGCTTGGCTGATGGTGATCATGGCGACTTCACCCCCGGTGACTCCACGTTCCTTCGCAACCTTCAAGAAATAATCGCCGGCTGTCTTGGCACCAGTAGTGTTGTCGGTCGCGACAAATGCAGTGTAAGGACCGCTGTCAGTTCCGATATCACAGATGAAAACGGGCACCTTGTTCTCAGCCGCAAGCTCGAGCACCGCTGGGCATGATGCAGAGTCGGTGGGGGAAATGATAATGGCATCGATACCCGAAACGATCAGGTCTTGAGCGTTCTGGAACTGGGTGGCGGCGCTGAGTTTGGAGTCGGAATTGATGATGGTCACGTTTGGCACCTTGGCCGCTTCGTCCCTGATTCCATCAGCGATATCCTTCCAGAATGGGATGTGAAGAGCGGGAGTCATGTACGCGACTTTGAATCCCTCGGCTTCCTTTGCGGCTTCCTGCTGTCCGGCGGCGAAGAGTGTCATGGACGCGACAAGACACACTAATACTACGATCATTGCCAGTTTTTTCATACGGGCCTCCTTCCTTGATACCAAGTGTAGTGCACGTAGCGTGCCAACACAGAAAACCGTCAATCCGGATGGTTACAACGACAGTATCGCACATTATCACATACCGTTGACGGGAAAAAATTCCCCAAGACGTGCCCATGGTGGGGAAAATATCCCCAAGGAGAATAATTTGACCAAGAGTGATTCCTTGCCATATACTGCCTATATGAAATACAAGGTGATGATCATAGATGA
>Ga0209212_1007233_pt1 | contig 12360 bp, 14 predicted proteins | sample RifGroC2_FD_183996 | JGI IMG/M metagenome (GOLD analysis project Ga0209212, IMG submission 183996) | Groundwater microbial communities from Rifle, Colorado, USA - Groundwater C2 (SPAdes) (version 2) | ecosystem: Environmental > Aquatic > Deep subsurface > Groundwater | place: Rifle, Colorado...
CCAGGCTGGGCACCAAATCTGCAATGGCTTCGCCGCGATTGGTGATGGTAAAGCTTTTGCCGGTTTTCACCTGCCGCAGCAATTCGGGAAGCTTTGTTTTCGCTTCATACGAACCAATTTCGATCTTCATGATTTTCTCCTGCAATGCGAACTTAATATAGACCAGTATATAGACCAGTCTACCTAAAATCAATGATTCAGCTGGTCATTCATGGTCATCATCCCCCGCTTTGTTTTGAACCATCCGAAGAGCTTCTACATGAAGACTCACTTTCTCATTACTATCATTTATGCCGTAGGCCAACTTTACGGATCAATCATGGCAACAAAAAAAGTAAATATTGGTAGAGCCAGGGTTGGATACAACTTATGACTCTGGTACCAGTCGATACAGGCACTCGGGGTCTGACTTCTATGTCTTTACTTTCTTACGGAATGGTCGAGTCGTAAGAAGTCTGATCCTTGGTCTCCCCCCTATCATGGGGATCACGCTCGTTTTCCGAGAAACTCCTGGGGGATCTCTTGGAAATTTCTGAATTCGGGGTCTTTGTGAATCAAAGTCGCTTCCCGGACTATTGCCGTCGCCCCGATCCAGCTATCAGCCACTGATAATTTCCCCTGGGCCTTGAGGCGGGCAGCCATTTCGAGAATCTCCGGTCCGCAGGATACCCATTCGATAGGGAAGGAGTCGATCAGGCGTAGCGCTTCGCGGGCCGCTTCATGACCGTCTTCCCGCCAAACACGATAGAGCACCTCCATCCGTGTCATGAATGAGACAAGTAGTCGAACCTGGTTCCTTTTAGCCTGTTGAATGACTGTCTCCACCCGATCAGCGCCCGACTCGTCGCTACGAAGGGCAAGGAGCGCGGATGTGTCAAGGACAAAAACGCTTTTAGGAGGCATCTTCCCTCTGCCGGTCCTGTCGTCTATCTCCTAAAAGCCGCTTCACCATCCCTTTTTTACCAGACCCGCGAAATGCCCCGATGGGATCGGAGGGTAACGGTATGACTCTTACCGTAGCGCCCTCTACCACCCACTCTAGCTCGGTCTCAGGGCCGATCTTGAGTTTCTTTCGGACCTGGGAAGGGACGGAGACCTGGCCTCGTTTTGTAACCTTTGTACGCATGATCATATCCTACAAGTTATACCCATATTGTGCAAGCAGTTCATATGGTTATCATGTAATGGCTTCAACTTTAAAAGCCTCATACCCCAATCGAGGGGCAGATGTCCAGCCTTATGCTCGGGCCGGGCTCAAGTTGACATAACACGTCAGTATCGGATACGGTCCGGCTCACAATGATGATCCGGCACAGGCTTGTACCCCAGGCATGATCCTCGGGGTTCACAAAGGCTGCCCGGCGCTTGGTTGAGGCGGCGACGTTTGAGTTCTCAGAGGCCGGGCTTAAAAAACAAATTCTTATCACTTTGCGATGGAACAAACAGAGGTCCATTTTACGTAATCGATATTTGTCTAACCAATGGTAAGTCGCGCTTATAAGCTAAAGGGAGATTGACATCATAGCTCGTTGGCGCTTACTCTCCCCCACAAACGGGGTGACGCCGCTCGGGTCTTGCGCCCGACGGTGCGCGCCCGTTCCGCTCCGATTCAATTCGACAACTCAGGAGGTGTTCCCATGATGACGCTCTATTTTAGTCCTGGCGCTTGTTCTTTGGCCTCTCATATCGGTCTCGAAGAAGCCGGCGCGCCTTACGAGATCAAGCCGATCCTGCTGGCCAAGGGGCAGCAGAGGACCGAGACCTATCTGAAGATCAACCCGCGGGGTAAAGTACCGGCGCTCAGCGTCGACGGCAAGATCCTGGTCGAGAACACCGCGATACTCACTTACCTTGCGAGGCGGTTTCCCGAAAAACGGTTGATGCCGACCGATCCGACCGAGGAGGCGCGCTGCATCGGGACCATGTGCTGGTTCTCGAGCGTCGTGCATCCCTCGTACCAGCGCTCCCATCGGCCCGAGCGTTTCGCCGAAGGCGAAGCGGCGCAAGCCGCGGTCAAGGAAACCGGGCGGAAGTCGTTCTGGGCCAATTGCCAGGAAATCGACTCCATGCTCCAAGGAAACGACTGGATCATGGGCCGTGAGTACACGCTCGTCGATCCTTACGCTCTGGTTTTCTACGGCTGGGGCGCGCGCGGCGGATTTCCCATGAAAGAGCTCAGCGCCTACACGGCCTGGCTGGAGCGCATGATGAAACGCCCGACGGTTCAGAAAAGTGTAGAGAGCGAGCAGAACGTTTCAGCATGATAGTTCGTTATTGAATGCTCCTGCGACCCCGATTGTCCGCGAGAAATCGAACGGCGTCGCAAGATAGTCGGGTTGTAAAAGTTTGATTCCGTGCTCTTACCGTGTTCCTTAAAAAGGCTTTCGGCGTTGGAGTACCGCCGGCAAAGCTTCGTGCAGTGAACAACAAGATAGAGAGGGTTGCGTATGGTTGATATAAAGTTTAGCGGTGACGAAAGAGAGCCAGTTATTGAAAGACTAGAAACACTGAAAAATATCAAGTTGAAACCGGTCCGGAGATACAAGAAATTTCTCAAAGGAAGCGACGGATTGTATTACTGTATTGTTGGCGGAAGCTGCGACTGGCACGCAATTCCCAAAGAGGTTATGGAACAAGAAAAAAAGGGCCAAGCAAGTGTCTATCTTGTAATCGCTAGATGGCTGAGAACAAGAATAGAGATTTACGGTGGCTTGCTGAAGCCGTTGTTCGAACTGCGAGGTTCGTTATCACGAAATGAAAAGGGAGATTTTCAGTTTAATTTAAAAACGCCGACAGATGGCATTTTGTCAATCAAGGAAGTAGCTGGAGCTAAATTCGAAAAACTGGATGAATTTTCTGCACCCCCTGTGAGCCGGTTCAAAACGCTTTCAAAAGAAAAACAACGTGAACTTCTAACGAAAGCGGGTCTGAAGTAGATGATCCGCAAGGACCAGGAGGACAAGGGTCAGCTCAGGAGTCTTTTCACTCTCCATTCCAGCACTAATAAACGCAGGGACTTAAAAGAGATCACGTTTGACCCTTCCTATAGCCAGCTAATTTAAAAGCCTCTTACCCCAATCGAGGGGCAGATGTCCACCCCTACCTTCGGGCCGGGCTCCGGTTGACATAAAACTACCTTACTGGAAACTGTCCGTCCCAAAAACAGGGATCGGGAGGGGTGTCGCTACGGGATCAGCAACACTTTCCCGGTGGTCTTGCGCGCTTCCAGCTGCCGGTGCGCTTCGGCTGCGTCTTTCAAAGCGAAAGTCTTGTCGATCCGGAGCTTTAATTCCCCGTTAGCGATCCATTTAAAGAGGTCACCAGAACGTTGCAGCAGCTCTTCCCGGTTGCTCGCATAGTGGATTAGAGTAGGCCGCGTTACAAAGAGAGAACCCTTTGCGGCGAGCCTTCCCAGATCGAACGGCGGCACCGGACCGCTGGAATTTCCGAAAAGGACGAGGTAGCCCCGTGGCCTCAGGCAGTCCAGGCTCTTTTCAAACGTGTCCTTGCCCACAGAGTCATAGACTACATGTATGCCCACGCCGTTCGTCAGTCTTTTTACCTCGGTAAGAAAATCGGTTTGCGTGTAGAGGATGACCTCGTCGGCGCCGGCCTCTCTCGCGAGCTTGGCCTTTTCCTCGGTTGAGACAGTGCCAAAAACCGTGGCCCCCGTGCGCTTGGCGACCTGGATAAGGAGCAGCCCCACGCCGCCGGCCGCCGCATGAACAAGCGCCGTTTCACCTTTTTTGAGAGGATAGGTGCTGCGGGTGAGATAGTGGGCCGTCATCCCTTGCAGCATCACTGCCGCAGCTGAGCGGCTGTCAATGTGGCGCGGGAGAGGGACCAGTTTCCAGGCTGGAACGACCGCATACTCCGCATAAGATCCAAGATGCATCGAGTAAGCTACACGGTCACCTTTCTTGACCTCAACGACGTTGGCTCCGACCGCGTCGACAATACCCGCGCCCTCCATCCCCAGCGTGAAGGGAACTTTGAGCGGGTAGAGGCCGGTGCGCTGATAGATATCGATGTAGTTTAAACCTACGGCTTCGATCTTGACCCGCGCCTCTCCCGCACCCGGCTCAGGAACGGGAATCTCCTCGTAGCGGAGAACCTCCGGGCCGCCGTTTTGATGCACGCGAACAGCTTTCATAAATTTTCCTCTATTGACATTTTCGATTAGCTGAACGGACGAGAAATATCAATGGGCTTCGGGACTCATCTCGCTCCACCACATCCCGCAGTGACCCTTCCGAATAGAGTCTCCGAGGGGACGACTCTTCCGAGCGCAGCCGATGGGCCTGTGCTTAATCCGAACCTGCCTACTCCTACGTCTGCGCTCTTCAGCCTCGCCCCCTCGGAGCCACCACCGCCCTCTTTGTCTCAGGGGCCTCGCTGTCCCTGGAGCGGAAGATTGACTCCGAGTCGTTGGAACTCTCTGCGAAGCCGAGCTTCATGAGTGAGGGGGCTTGCCGAGCAAGCCGAAAGCACCGAGAGTGAACGGTTCAAAGAACCCAGTGGCCCATTGCTTTCGGCGCGCGAGGTGAGTCCCCGAACGGGAGTTCCTGACGAGGAGGCACTGGAGCGAAGGGATGGTGAGGCCCCATTCTCCCATTGCCTTCGGCGCGGGAGGCAGGTCCCTGAACGGAGCTTCCCGCCGACGAGACACTGAAGCGAAGGAATAAGGGGGCTCCCTCTGGTCATGTTTCGTCTCACCGAGCGTTCCACGGAATGACCACGATCTCGGTGAGTTGGGGAAGCTCCTTCTTGGAGATTTTGAGCACTCGCCCGTTAATGGTCCTGACGCGCGGATTGTCGCGCGTGTATTCCTCTACCGCGCCATCCCACCAATAGTGCTTGGGGATGGCTATTTTCGGGTTCACCTGTTTCGTAACCTCCCGCGCCTCGCTGGCCGTGATCGTGTAAACGCCGCCGGCCAGCGGAACCAAAAGGATATCGATCTTGCCCAGCATCTTTAGCTGATCCGGCGTGAGGAGGTGACCGAGGTCTCCCAGGTGCGCGATGCAAATATCGTCGACGCGAAAAACAAAGATGGCGTTTTTTCCCCTTTGTAGCCCCTGGCTTTTATCGTGGTAGGCAGGGACCGTATAGACCGAAACATCCTTAATGCTCATGTGGACGGCGCGCCAATTCTCACCGCCGGGGGTGAGTCCTTCAAGGATCACAGGATTGCCTTTGGCCATCCAGAGATTACTGTGAGGCCCGTGTTGGTGGCTGGTGGTGACGATATGTTGGGGAAGAGCCGGCCGGGGAAGATCATTCCGGCCATGCGGGTCCGTCAGGATACGGGTTCCCTTGGCGGAAGTGATCTGAAAGGTGGAATGGCCGAACCATTCGAGGAGGATCTCCCCGGGGACGTTTGCCGCTACTCGATAGACACGCGCTCCAACCACCTCCATCTCGTGACAGAAGCCCGAGGCCAGGTTGGGCAAGAGCAGAAGTCCCGCAGCGCTTAGCCAGATCATCCTTTTGCCTTTTGACTTTTTACTTTTCAAACCAGCCCCCATTTCCGCCGCATCCACCATTCGCTACCCAGGAGCAAGAGGAGCAAAGTGAAAATCCACAGGGAGCTCCAGAGAGGTATCTGCCGCCGCTCCACAACCTGGGAGGGGGCGAAGCGTTCCAGCTTTTCAGTCACGCGCTCCAGACTCTTCTCGTTCCACTCCGAAATCGGGATAAATTCTCCATGACTGGCATCGGCGATCCTCTTCAAGAAATCCGGCCGGGCTCTTCCGTCTTCAAGTTCGCCGAAGGGAAAGGCCGCCGTAAAATTCTTTCTGTCTTTTCCCAGGAGTTTGTCTGCCAGATGAGCCTCCGCCTCCAGTCGGTAGGGTCCTTCCCTAGTCGGAGTAAATTCAGCGCTGTATTGACCTTCCTCTGTTTCTGGAGCGTCCCCGATGGGAATTTGTTCTCCTTCAGGGCCGATTACTCGCAGCCGAACCGTGGCATGGCTGGCCGGGGTGAAATCGTCCTTTACCACCCGCACCTTAAAATCCATCTTCTCTCCCGGCGTTTTGGAACCGGTGATGGACGTTATCTGCACCTGCTCGAATGAAGGTTCCTGGGCAAGCCAGCGCACTGCCTGGCGGATCAGTTTCAGGTGATTTTGCGGGCTTTCTTTTTCGCCGACCGCTACGAAGTTCCAGCGCCAGAAATCGTCGCTCAGGAGGGCCAAGGTGCGCCCTTTGCCGAATTTCCCTACGGTCAATAACGGGGGACCTCCGCTGGCGCCGTCCGGTGCGGCCTGAAGCAACGCCTCCCCTTTGGTCCGAAGGACATGATTGAGGCTGGTCAGAAGAGGTATCTTCTTCCATGCCTCCTCGTTGGCTCGAAGATCGGGAACCAGACGAGTAATGGGGTGCGTTTTGCCCGGCGCCGTCAGCACGCCGCGCAGGGCGCTTCCCGTTGAGAAATTCCCCTTGCCGTCCAGCTCCACCGGCAGGACCTCGCGCAATGGAGTCTCCGCGTAGCCGCCGCTGTCGAAAGAGCGGATCCCTCCCAGCATGGCGAGCCCTCCCCCTGCGCGGACGAAATCCCTGACCTTCTCCAGATAAAGGACGTTGAAGTAGGAGCGATAGGAAAAATCGTCGAAGAAAATCAAGTCGAAGTTTTTAAGCTCCTCTAAAAAAATCTCGTCGATCGGGAAGGGAATCAGGCTCAACTGGCTGTCGGGGACATCGACGCTATCCGTGGGGGTCCGAAGAAAAACAAAAGAGACCAGATCGATCAAGGGGTCTTGTTTGAGGGCCATGCGCAGGAAGCGGTAATTCCAGGATGGGGAACCGGAGAGAGTGAGGACCCTGATCTTGTCGCGCTGCACTTCGACCTTGAATTCTCTCTGATTGTTTTGGGTGATCAGCTCTCCTGCCTGAGCAGGGATGCTGAGCGTGAAACTGTGAGGCCCGATCTCCTTGGGGGTGTAGCTGAGCGTTAATCGCTGCTCGAAGGGATCGCGATCGATGGTTAGGTCGCGGCTGGAAACGAGGTTCCGGCCCCGGTTGAAATGGAGCGGCACGGTCTTGCCGGCAAGTCCGTACGCTTGGACGGTAAGGTCGATCTTCAGCTCTCTTCCGCGGAAGGCGAACTCCGGGGCGCTGAGATCGGCGATGCGCAGGTCGGTATAGCCTTGCGTTTCGCCCACGCCGACGGCAAAGATCGGCGCCGGGAATGAGATAGACTCGTTCATGGATCTATTTTCCCCGTTGGCGATTCCGTCGCTGAAGAGGATAATCCCCGCCTGCGCTCCGCCGTCGCGGCCGGCTTCCTTTAAGGCCTCGATGAGCCGTGTGCCTTTCCCCTGAGCTGCGAGTTGGCGGAGAGAGGCCGGCCCGAGCGCTTCCAGTCGGGTGTTAAACTGGTACAAACGGAGGTCGTAGTTCTGCGCCAATTTCTGCATCAAGGGCTCTTTCCCCTCCAAGAGCTTTTCCTTTGCCAGGTCGAGCCGGCTCTGTCCTGGCCTGCCGTCGCGACTCTGATTTGAACTCGCCGGAAAACCCATGCTCTGTGAGCTGTCGAGGATGACCGTAAGGGGCCGCCGCAGCCTGGTGACCCGTTTCTCCACCAGGCCGGGACTCAAAAGAAAAAAGAGCAGCAGGGCATAGACAAAACCTCTTAGAGAAATTAACAGCCAGCTCTGTCGCGGGCTGAGACGCTGCCGCAAGGCCAGGAACTGATGGATGAGGAGGGCCAACGCCCCCAGGGCGATCAGCAGGATGAACCACCAGGGAAGAGCGCCGACGAAAAAGAGATCCTTCATGGCGTTACCTGGAAAGCCTCCGCCGGATGAAGGGGACGTGGATCAGGTCCTCTTTGTAGTTCTCCGTCATGGCATAGAGGATGAGGTTGATGCCAAGGTGGAAGGCATCCCTTCTTTGTTCCTCGCCTCCGGGGGTGCACGGATTGAGCCAGTTGCCCAACTGGTCTCTCTCCCAGGCGCCGCCAAGGTCGTTATGGCAGTAGATGACGGGAGTCGCGCTGCCCACGCTGATTCCTTCCAAGTAAGGGTGGACGATTCTCATCCCGCCGATTCTTCGCAGGAGATAATAGCTGCGCAGCGCCGCGTGACCTGTCGGTAAGCGCCTTAGCTCTTTTTCCGGAAAGAGCCTCTTCAGCTCCCGGCTGAGGCTCCTATCGAAGCCGTAGCCGGGTTGTCCCAGGGCATCATCGGCTAGAAGGAAACCCCCATAGGAGAGAAATCGCCTGAGGATCTCGATCTCTTCCTGAGTGAATGGATCGAAATCGTATTTTCCCGCCATGTAGAGGAACGGGTAGGAGAAGAGATCGGGGTCCATAAGATTGACCTCGTGGCGGGAAGAAGCGGCCTCTACGCTGGTACGCTGCATGAGCTCTTCCATAAGCGGGATCACCGCCAGCGGATGCGGATTCCAATCTCCCCCGCGGTATTTGATCTGGGCGAAGACAAACGGGGTCGGACGGTCTTTTTCCCCCGGGTGGCTGGCCTCAACTCTCTTGGGCAGAAGTCCGGCTGCCACCAGCAGGCCATAGGAGAGAAAGCGGAGGAATACTCTTCTGTCCATAGCTTCAAAACCTCTGTGCCAGCCAGCCCTCTGAGGCCAGGGTTGCGATCAGAAGAAGCAATAAAGGAAGAGAGAGGTCGCTCCTTTTTCCTCCCTTTTCGAGGGATTCAAGAGGAAGGATTTCCGCGCGGATAGGGTCAAGCTTTGCCTTAAGCTCCCGTTCAGCGATAGTCTCCAGTCTGGATTCCAGAAAGGGGGAGTTTGCCGGATAAATCTGCGCCGTTCCTTGCGCTTCGCCCGGCGCCGGAACGAGCCGATAAATTCCCGCAAGATCGTTTTCCTGGAATGAGGCCGATGCCTTCCCGCCGTTTGGCGCAAAAGTAATCTCTCTCTCTTTCCGATCCGGCTTGATAATTCTCACACTTTTGCCCACGTATGAAGGCGGGAATGAAAAAACTTTGCCTTCTCCAACCGTAATGCCCGCATCCATCTTCCCTCTCTGACCGCCGGAAAGGTGACTCACCAGAGACTGGATGAGCGGAAGATAGGCGGTTTTCAAGGGCAGGTCGCTCCAGTCGCGATCCGCGGCGGTGGTGAAAAGCAAGGCGCGTCCGGGCCCGAGCTTTTTTTCCAGCAGCAGGGGATCGCCGTTGGTCAAAGAGAGGAGAGTGGACCCGGAGATGGCGTCCGTCCGGAAATAGCCCTGAACCCTGGCCGATCTGAGCGATTCCTTAAGAATCTCATCGGCAAAACCCTGCAGCGCGGGATGGGCGGTGTCCGCGCCCTCGATCTTTTCTCCCGCAGCTTCTGAAAGATTTCTTTTTTCTCTGATGCGCGCCGGGAGAATGGAGGGGGAGGACTGAAATAGTTTGGTATTGTAATCGTCCATCTGGATGCGCTCGCCGAGAAAGAGCAGCAGTCCGCCTCCTTTCTGTAGATAATTTCTCAGCCTCGGAAGAAAGGCATCGGGTATTACCGGCACATTGCAAAAGAGCAGGGCCTGGTAGGAGTCCAGAGAGACGGAGCCGAGCCCTTCAGAAATAATTACCGTGGGGAGGAAAAGGGAGGCGCCGCGCTCTCCCGCAGGGTTTAGCGCCCGGGTGAGAAAAAAAGTTTCGCTTTGGACAAGGGAGGTTTGCGGATCGCCGTCCACGATCAGGATTTTGAGCTTTTCCTCCGCCTGAAGGGTAAAATAAGAGGTCGGGTTGCCGGCAAGCCCGTCCTTCTTAAGCATGATATAGCCGTTGTGCTCGCCTGGTTGAGCCAGGTTGAATAGAAAGCTTACCTCCGATTCTCCTCTAGGCGGCAGGGAGAGGAGTTTTTGCTCCCTGGCCTGGTCGTCGATATTTAGCTGCACCGGGAGGTCCTTGATCTCTTTGTCGCTGAAGTTGACAATCCATGCCTGCAACTGGACCGGCATTCCCACCCCGACTCCATGACCCTGCGTCTTTACCTCCTTGATAGTGGCGTTGAGCACCTCCCCTTGATGTCCGATTTTGATGATCTTTAAAGGGATGAGAGGATCGTGTTGCCCCAGAGAGGCAATGCTGAAGCGATCCCAATCCGTCAGCGCCATGTCGGTCATCAACCAGATCTCTTTTTGCGCGGCGGGTTCTCTTAAGAGCTCATAGGCCTTGCCGAGGGCTGAGGAAAAATCCGCCGTCCCGGCTGAGATCCGGATGCCATCCAATTCTTTGAGAAGAACTTCTCTCTCGCCTCTAAGGCGGATCTCGCCTCGCTCCGATCTATTGGTCGGGACCAGGGCTACGCGATCTCCATCCTTAAGTGACGAGATCAGTAGACGCGCCGCCTCCTTTGCCTGCTTGAACCCTTCGCCCGCACGGCTCCATTTCATGCTGAGAGAGTTGTCCACAACGATCACGAGCGAGAGCGACCCGCCTCCGGCAAAGAGCCCGACTCCTGTCTGGAAAATCGGGTGGGCCAATAGCAGGACCAGGAGCAAGACGGCAAGGCTCCTAAGGGCGAGCAGGAGCCAGTGGCGCAGACGGTAGGTGCGCGAGATGCGGCGTTGGGAGAGGAGAATGAAGCGCACTGCCGGAAAGCGTATCCGTTTCACCCGGCGACGATTCAGAAGATGAATCAGGAAGGGGATAGAGGTTGCGATCAGCCCATAGAGGTAAAGCGGGTGGAGGAAAAAGAGGGACATGGGATCATTACCCTCTCCAGCCCAGGTAGCTCACCAGGGCATGGTCGAGAGGGGTCGAGGTGGAGAGGAGCTGGTAGTCCATCGAGTTCTCGCGGCATTCTTTGCGCAGGTGATCGATAAACTCTTCCACGACTTTTCGGTAGATCTTGCGGATGGCTTGAGGATCGGCGGTGACCTTGAGATTGGCCGCTTCCATGTCCTCGAAGAGAACGTTGCCGTCGAAGGGGAGATCGAGTTCCGCGGCATCCAACAGGTGAAAGACGACGACATCGTTGCCCTTAAAGCGAAAGAGGCGCAGTCCCTTGAGAATTTCCTCGGGCTCATCGAGCAGGTCTGATACCAGAATCACCAGTCCCCGCCGCTTCATTTTCCCCGCGACCTCAAGGAGAATTTTTCCCAAGTTTGTCTCTCCCGACGGCGCTCGCCTCTCAATGGCGCGCAGGATCTCCATCAGATAGCCCCTTCTTGCCCTGGGCGGGATAAAAGATTCTATCCGGTCCGAAAAGGTCACCAGCCCTGCCGCATCCTGCTGTTTGAGAATGAGATAGGCGAGCGAGGCGGTGAGGATGCAGCCGTACTCGAACTTGGTGATTCCATTGGAGGCGTAGTTCATAGAAGCGCTGGTGTCCAGAATGAGATAGGCCCGGAGGTTGGTCTCGTCCTCGTACTCCTTGATGAAATAGCGGTCGAACTTTCCCAGCGCCTTCCAATCGATGCGGCGGATCTCGTCTCCAGGGGAATATTCCCGGTGCTCTTCGAACTCCACGCTGAAGCCCTTGGAGCGGCTGCGGTGGATGCCGGACATGATCCCCTCCACCACCCAGCGCGCCCTCAAGTAAAGGTTGGAAAGGCGCGCCAGTACCAAAGGATCAAAGTAGCTCTTTTCGCCGTTGGTCATAAATATCTAGTTTGGGCCGGAATACAGATTGGCTATGAGTTCGAAGGCTTCTGCTAGTTACGCAGCGTATCGAACAATCTCAAGCTCAGCTGTCTTGTCGGCAGATTCCAAGATCTGTTCGACGTCAACCATGACAGCGTCAGCCAGCGTGTATTCATTGCAGTGAGGACACTGAATAACTGGCAAGCCCTTAACAATAACAATAGATGATTCGCCAACCTTAAAAGGAAGATCGGTAACTCGCTCTTCCATAACACCACCACAAGTTCGACAATTCATTGTTTTGACCTCCGTTTTCTGAAGTCCCCTCCCCACTGGCTTGGATCTGGGACGTAGGCAGTTACGATTCGAATGTTCTCCAACACCGTATCTGTCGCGATTTGGACGTGAAACACTAATTCTCCATTGTCAGCACGGATCAAGTAACTGGGTAGATACTTGTCTTTCGGATACTCCTCTATGACCTCATAGGAGTCGACCGCGCCGAGAATTATATCTCTCGACAAAGCCCGTTGCCCAAGTCGCATATTAACATGGTAGGTCCAGAAAATCTTGTTTCTCCCGATGCATCTCTTGATAAACGTCAGCGGGTTATCCGGAATTCTCCCTTGATCTGGCACGTTTTTATCTCGTTCCCTTCCCATCCTCCGACGGCTTCACCTCGGAGAGCAGGCGGGAGACGATGTCGAAAGAAGAGATCCCTTCGGCCTGGGCCTTGAAGTTGGGGATGATGCGGTGGCGTAGGACTGACGGGGCCAGAGCCTGGATATCCTCGATCGATACTGCGAAGCGTCCCT
>Ga0209212_1007234_pt1 | contig 12360 bp, 11 predicted proteins | sample RifGroC2_FD_183996 | JGI IMG/M metagenome (GOLD analysis project Ga0209212, IMG submission 183996) | Groundwater microbial communities from Rifle, Colorado, USA - Groundwater C2 (SPAdes) (version 2) | ecosystem: Environmental > Aquatic > Deep subsurface > Groundwater | place: Rifle, Colorado...
CGGCGGGCTCATCAGGTGCGTCCGCCCGCCGGGCCCCTGCCTCCCCTCGAAGTTCCGGTTCGACGTGGAGGCGCACCGCTCACCGGGCTTGAGCTTGTCCGGGTTCATGCCGAGGCACATGGAGCACCCCGGGAGCCGCCACTGGAACCCGGCCTCGACGAACACCCGGTCGAGCCCCTCCTCCTCGGCCTGCCGCTTCACCAGCCCCGATCCCGGGACGACCAACGCCGTCACGTCCGCGTGGACCTTGCGCCCCGAAGCAACCGCGGCGGCGGCCCGCAGGTCCTCGATCCGGGAGTTGGTGCAGGAGCCGATGAACACCTTGTCCACGGGGATGTCGGTCAGTCGCGTCCCGGGCGAAAGCGCCATGTACTCCAATGCCCGCCGCATCCGCGCCCGCTCCCCCGGGTCTTCCTGCTTCTCCGGGTCCGGAACGATTCCGCCCACGGGGAGGGCGTCCTGCGGGCTCGTCCCCCAGGTGACGTGCGGCTCGAGGTTCGACGCGTCGAGCGCCACCTCCCGGTCCCACGTCGCGTCCGGGTCGGACGGGAGCGTCTTCCAGTCCGCCACCGCGGCGTCCCACAAGGAAGGGGGCGGCGCCAGCGGCCTCCCCGAAAGATACGCGAAGGTGGTCTCGTCGGGAGCGATCAGGCCGAAGCGGGCTCCCGCCTCGATCGTCATGTTGCACACCGTCATCCGCCCCTCCATCGACATCCGCCGGATCGTCTCCCCGGCGAACTCGATCGCGTACCCGGTCCCCCCGGAGGCGCCGATCTTCGCGATCACCGCGAGGATGACGTCCTTCGGCGTGACCAGGAAGTGAAGAGTGCCGTTCACCGTGACGCGCATCCGGCGCGGCATCCTCTGCCACAAGGTCTGCGTGGCGAGGACGTGCTCGACTTCCGAGGTGCCGACGCCGAACGCGATCGTCCCGAAGGCCCCCAGCGTCCCGGTGTGGGAGTCCCCGCAGACGATCGTGATCCCCGGCTGGACGAGCCCCGACTCGGGGCCGATGATGTGCACGATCCCCTGCCGCGGATCGGTGATGTCGAACAGGGCGACCCCCGCCCCGAGGGCGTTTTTCCTCAACTCCTCGATCTGCTCGCGGCTCTCCAGGTCGTCGATCCGCACCGTCCGGTCCGGCGTGGTCGGAACGTTATGATCCGGCACGGCCAGCATCGCGCCGGGCCGGCGCACGGGACGACCCGCCATTCTCAATCCCTCGAACGCCTGGGGGCTCGTCACCTCGTGGATCAGCTGGCGATCGATATAGAGGAGGGCGTTCCCGTCCTCCCGCGACGTCACGACGTGCCGGTCCCGGATCTTTTCGAACAGCGTCGGCATGGCTCTCCTCTCCCCGCCCCCGCAGGCCGGGAAACAATGGAAGAATAACAAGGCAGCGACGAAATGGTAAGCTGCGGCGATTATTCCATTATATTGTTACGGCGACGCCAACGGTACGAGTCGGCGGCGAAACGATCGGCGGGCGCGGGGAGGGAGGGGGCGGATATGGGCGAGGTCGTACAGGTGGAACGGAACGGGGGGGTCGCGACGATCCGGATGAACCGGCCGGAGCGGATGAACGCCTACAACCCGGAGATGGGAACGGCGATGCTGTCGGCGGTTTCGGAAGCCTCGGTCGATCCGTCGATCCGGTGCATCGTGCTCACCGGAGCCGGGAGGGCGTTCTCCGCGGGGGGAGACGTCGAGTTCATGGCGACGTCCGGGGAGGAAGCGCACGGGAGGTTTCTCGATCTCGCAATGCGGCTGCACGCGTTGATCGCCTCGCTGCGGAAAGCGCCGAAACCGGTGATCGCCGCGGTGAACGGCGTCGCCGCGGGGGCGGGGTTCTCGATGGCGCTGGCGTGCGATATCGCGGTGGCGACGGCTTCCGCGCGGTTCACGCTCGGTTACCAGAACATCGGGCTCTCCCCCGACGGGGGGATGACGTTCTTCCTCGCGCGTACGCTGGGCACCCAGCGTGCGATGGAGATGACGCTCTTCTCGAAGGTCCTCTCCGCGGAGCAGGCCGCCGCGTGGGGACTGGTCCAGCAGGTGATCCCCGACGCGGACTTCGCGGCGCAAACCGCCGCTCTCGCCGAGCGTCTCGCTGGGGGGCCGACGCGGGCCTACGCGCGGGCGAAGGAGCTGTACAACCGCGCGCTGTCCCAACCGCTGGAGACGCAGCTCGAGGAGGAGCGTCAGAGCATCGCCCGCTCCGCGACGACCCGTGATTTCCGCGAAGGGGTCGGCGCCTTCCTGGAAAAGCGGCCGGCGCGCTTCGAGGGGAGGTAGGCGGCTTCCCCCTACCCGTAGATCTCCCGGATGATGGGGGCGAATTTCTCATAGATGGTCTTGCGGCGTACCTTCATCGTCGCCGTGACCTCGTTGTCGTCATGGTCGAGCTCTTTTTCCAGAAGGCGGAACCTGCGGATGCTCTCCACGGAGGAGAGACCCTCGTTCACCCGCTCGACTTCCCTCGCGATCAGGTCGCGCACCTCCGGCAGCCTTGCGAGGCTGCGGAAGTTGGTGTACGACAGCCGCCGCGAGGTCGCCCATTGCCCCGTGTTTTCCAGGTCGATCTGGACGAGGGCCGACAGGAACCTCTCCCCCTCGCCCAGGACCACGGCCTCCTTGATGTACGGGGAAACCTTCAGTGCGTTCTCGATCAGGGAGGGCGAGACGTTCTTTCCTCCAGCGGTCACGATGATCGCCTTCTTCCGGTCCACGATCCGCAGGTGCCCATCGGGGTCCTCTTCCGCAACGTCGCCGGTGTGCAGCCAGCCGTCGCGGATCGTCTCCGCCGTAGCCTTCGGGTCCCGGTAATACCCCCTGAACACCCCGTCGCCCCGCTTCAGCAGCTCCCCGTCCTCCGCAATACGATACTCGATCCCCGGGATCGGGCGGCCCACCGTGCCCAGGCGGACGTCCCCCTCGTTCTGCAGGAAGGAGAATCCCGTGCATTCCGTCATCCCGTACCCTTCCAGGATCGGGATGCCGATCGCGCGGAAGAACAGGAGCACCTCGGGCGAGATGGCCGCGGCCGCAGTGAAGCACCGGCGGGCGCGGCGCAGCCCGACGAAGTTCTGCAGCGCCCGATGAATCAGCAAATGGTGGACGAGCCGGCCCAGGCGGTCCAACGGCCCCAAGCGCCCCCCCGCGAGATCCTTCCGGGCGGCCTCTGTCCCGGCGGCAATCGCCTGTTCGAACAGGGCGCGCCGGAACCGCCCGGTCTCCCGGATCTTTACGAGGATCGACGCCTGGAGCTTCTCCCAGATCCTCGGCACGCCGAGGAACACCGTGGGAGCGATCTCCCTCAGGTCCTCCTGGATCGTCCGGACGCTCTCGGCGAAATTGACGGTCATTCCCAGCGACAGCGGCAGGAAGACCGAGAAGATCTGCTCCGCGACGTGGCACAGGGGAAGGTACGACACGACGGTATCGGACGCACGGATCCCCGTCACATGGACAACGCTTTCCACCTGCGAAAGGATGTTCCGGTGGCTGATCATCGCCCCCTTGGGGAAACCGGTGGTCCCCGAGGTGTAGATGAGGAACGCCACATCGTTCGCCCGGGTCGCTTCCGCCATCTCCCGGAAGAGGCGGGGGTGGTTCCTCTCGTGCTCCTCGCCGATCGCCTCCACCTCGCCGAACGACAGGATGCGCGGGTCCGTGTAAGCACGCATCCCCTTCATGTCCATCACGACGATCCTCTTCAGCAGCGGGAGCTCCGCGATCACCTCGAGGATCTTGTCCGCCTGCTCCTGGTCCTGCACCACCGCAAAGACCGACTCGGAGTGGGCCACCACGTACTTCACCTCGGCCGCGGGGCTCGTCGGATACACGCCGACCCCCACCGCCGAGGCGGACATGGCGGCGAGCTCCGAGTAGAGCCACTCGCGGCAGTTCTCGGAGAGGATGGAGATTTTGTCGCCCCGTGAAAGCCCCAGTGCGAGGAGACCGAGGCAAAACCGGCGGACGTGCCCGAGGTATCCCTCCCATGTCACCCGCTGCCAGACCCCGAACTCCTTTTCCCGCAGCGCAACACCGGAAGAGTTCTCCGACGCCCGTTGATGCAGCAGCTTGGGAAGGGTGTCCGCCGTCAGGACAGCCACCGTTTCCTCCGCTTGTAATGCTTGAGGTCCCTGTAGCTCTTTCGCTGTCCTCCGTGCCCGCCGAGGTAGAATTCCCGCACGTCCCGGTTCTCCCGCAGAATCGACGTCGGGCCGTCGAGAACGATCTTCCCGTTCTCCAGGATGTATCCGAAGGACGATACCGAAAGCGCCATGTTCGCGTTCTGCTCCACCAGGAGGATCGTCGTCCCCTCCTCCCGGTTGATCCGCGACACGATCCCGAAGATCTCCTCCACCAGGATCGGAGACAGCCCGAGCGACGGCTCGTCCAGCAGCATGAGCTTCGGCCGGGCCACCAGGGCGCGGCCGATCGCCAGCATCTGCTGCTCCCCGCCCGACAGGTACCCGGCGAGCTGGCGGCGGCGCTCCGCGAGCCGCGGGAAGTACCCGTACACCTTCTCGTACGCCCCCGCAAGATCCCCCGGGCCGCCCCGGGCGTACGAGGCGCACGACAGGTTCTCCTCCACCGTCAACTCCTCGAACACGCGCCGTCCTTCCAGCACCTGGAACACCCCGCGCCGTGCGATCTCGTGCGGCTGGCGACCGACGAGGGAGACCCCGCCGAACCGGATCTCCCCGTCGGTCACCTCCCCGTCCTCCATCGGCAGGAGCCCGGAGATCGCCTTCAAGGTCGTGCTCTTCCCCGCGCCGTTGCTCCCCAGCAGGGCCACGACGCGCCCCTCCGGGACCGCGAGGGAGAGCCCCTTGAGCACCTGGACGGTGTGGTTGTACACCACCTCCAGATTGTTGACGCGAAGGAGCGGCTCCTTCGTCACTTCACGTAAATCCAGTCGGAGACCGGCTCGAAGATCCCCTTCGCCACGTTGGCGCGGTACACCCGTCCCACCGCCGCCTTGTTGTTGACGAAGGTCACCTTCCCCGTCATGCCGCCCGTGTCCCAGTCCCGGATCTTCCCGATGGCGTCTTTCAGGTTGTCCCCGGTGACGGGCTTCTTCGCCGCCAGCACCTTATTGATCGCCTCCACGTAGACCATCCCGGTAAACCAGCCCTGGATGTAGTAGGTCGGGCGGGATTTCTCCTTCGGGTTCACCTTTTCGTTGTATTTGCGCATCGACTGGATTCCGGGGGCGTTCTCGTAGTAGTAGGCGTACGGACTCACCCCCATGTACCCTTCCGCGTCGGCCCCAAGCTTGTCGATGATCGACGTGTCCATCGACCAGAACGTCCCCATGAAGGTGGTCTTCAGGCCGTAGTCCCGCGCGGTCCGGATCACCTGCGGGATCGGCGCCACCACTAATCCCTGGAAGATGCAGAAGTCCGGCTGGGTCTTCTTGAGCGCCAGGACCTCCGTCGTCACGTCGACGGCCCCGGCCTTCGCCACGATCTCGGATACCACGTCGATCCCCAGCTCCTTCGCGCGATTCCGGGCGTACGGGATCGGATCCTTCCCGAACTCCGTGTCGCTGTAGAAGAACGCGACCTTGGGCTTTCCCTTCCCCTTGTGGTTCTTCGCGATGTACTCCAGCAGGATGCCGAACTGGTCGGAGTAGGTCGGCCCGGAGATGAAGGAGTACGGGTGGGTTTTCGGGTCCGCCAGCTCGCTCGAGAAGGAAGTCGATCCGTAGAGGACCTTGTACCGGCTGTTCAGCTCCGGCGCGATCGCCTTCCCCAGTCCCGTGCTGTCCCCGTACATGATGACCGGGGTCTCCTTGGCCATGATCTTCTTGAACGTGGCCACCGCCTTGTCCGTGTCGTACCCGGTGTCCTCGTAGATGTAGACGAGCTTCTTCCCCTTCACCAGCCCGTTCTCATTGGCGTAGTTGATGTAGTCCTGAAGCCCGGCGTTGATGCTGACTCCCGCGAAGGCGAACCGTCCCGTGATCGGTTGGGCCGCGCCGATCTTGATGACGTCGTCCGCCGCGAGGGCCCCTCCCGCCGCCAGCGCGAGAGCCGCCGTGATCCCCGTCGCCGCAACGATCCATTTCCACCTTCCCATCTCCTCCTCCTTTTCCCTGGGGGTTAACTCCGGAACGGCCACAATGCGAAATACCTCTTCACCCTCTGCCACATCTCGGCCAGGCCGTGCGGCTCGAAGATCAGGAACCCCACGATCATCGCCCCGAACAGGATGTCACGGAGCGGGAACAGGTACGACATCGCATCCGGGAAGAACGGCTTCACCGCCTCCGTCCCCGCCTTGAGCAGCTCCGGAACCAACGTCATGAAGATCGCGCCGAGGATCGTCCCCTGGATCGAGCCCAGCCCGCCGACGATCACGATGGCCAGGAACTGGATCGACAGCGACAGCGGAAAGTACTCCGGGGTGACGACCTTCGCGAAGTACACCCACACGGCTCCCGCCACGCCGGCGTAGAAGGAACTGACCATGAACGACAGGATCTTGTATCGGAACAGGTTGATCCCCATGAGCTCCGCCGAGATGTCCCGGTCGCGGATGGCGATGAACGCCCGACCGACCCGCGTGCGAAACAGGTTCCTGGCGAAGTACGTGAACGCCGCCGCCACGGCGTAGATCAGGAAGTAGACACGGAAGTCGGTATCGAGCGGCACGCCGGACACGGTGGCCGGGGGGACGTTGATCCCCCGGATCCCCCCCGTGACGGAATCCCAGTTCGAGAAAACCCATTCGAGGATCACCTGCGCCGCAAGCGTGGCGATGGCGAGATACAACCCCTTTACGCGCAGGGACGGCACACCGATGACCGTACCGGCCACGCACGCCACCGCGCCCCCGAGGGGGATGCAGAGGTAGAACGGCAGTCCCAGGCGGGTCGCCCCGATCGCCGCCGCGTACGACCCCACGCCCACGAAGGCGGCGTGGCCCAGGGAGATCTGGCCGGTGAATCCCGTCAGTATGTTGAGCCCAAGCGCCCCGATGATCATCACCCCGATGAGGTTCGCGAGGTACAGGAGGTAGTCGCCCGCCACGAACGGGAAGACGAGCATCGCGGCTCCCAGGGCCCCCATCCACACACGCACGGCAGGGGTGCGGAAGATCGCTTCGTCGGCCGCGTATGTTTCCTTGAAGTCGCCGATCCGCATCCGCCGCCCCCCTACTACAGCCGCTCGATCTCGCGGGTCCCGAACAGGCCGAACGGCCGGACCATCAGGATCGCCACCAGCACCAGGAAAGGCGCCACCTCCTTGATTCCGCCGCCGACCAGCGGGTCGAGGTACCCTCCCGCAAGGTTTTCGAGGATTCCCATGAGAAATCCGCCGATCAGGGCTCCGCCGATGCTGTCCAGCCCCCCCAGGATCACCACCGGGAAGACCTTGAGGCCGATGGCCCCCAGCTGCGGGCTGATCCCTCCCATCGTCCCGATGACCACGCCCGACAGGGCCGCCGTCACCGCGGCAAGGCTCCACGAAAGCGAGAACACCCTCCGGATGTCGATCCCCATCGAGAACGCCGCCTGCGGGTCGTCCGCCGTGGCGCGCATCGCCGTCCCGGTCCGTGTGGACCGGAACAGGAGCGCGATCAGGGCGCAGGAAGCGAGGGAGATCAGGAACGGGTAGAACTGGCGGGACGGGAGGATCACGCTCCCCAGCGTCACCGGGGCCCGCGGGAAGATGGGGGGAAAAGCGCGGTAGTCGCCGGACCAGACGAGCTGGGCGGCCCCCTTGAAGATGGAGGAGAGGCCGATCGTGACCATGATGACCGAGATCGTCGCCTTTCCCATGAGGGGGCGCAGCACCACGCGTTCCACGAGAGCACCAAGGGCGGCGGCGCCCATCGCAGCGGCCAGGAGCGCGGCGGCGAAGGGGAACTTCGCGGCGGTCATCCCCGTGAAACAGAAGAAGGCCCCCAGCATCATGAACTCGCCGGTGGCGAAATTGATGATCCCCGTGGCCTTGTAGATGACGACGAATCCCATGGCGATCAGCGCATAAATTCCCCCGATCACCACCCCGCTGGCCACCATCTGGAGGAAATCCTCCAACGCCCTATCCCGCCTTCCCGAGGTACGCCTTCACCACCTCGGGGTCTTCCCGGATGTCCCCCGGCGCTCCTTCCGCGATCTTCACGCCGAAGTTCAGCACGGTGACGCGGTCGCAGATGTCCATCACCACGCCCATGTGGTGCTCGATCATCAGAACGGTCACTCCCCGCTCCTCCTTGATGTCGAGGATGAACCGCGCCATGTCCTCCGTCTCCTCCTGGTTCATCCCGGCAATGGGCTCGTCGAGGAGCAGTACTTTGGGACGCATGGCGAGGGCCCGTGCGAGTTCCACCCGCTTCTGGAGCCCGTAGGACAGGGTGCCCACCGTCTTCCGGCGAAGGTGTTCGATCTCGAGGAAGTCGACGACATCCTTCTCGATCTCCTCACGGAGAACCGCCTCCTCGCGGCGGGCGGAGGGGGCGTACAGCAGGGCGGAGAGGACGCCGGTCCGAAGGTGGGCATGCGCCCCGAGCTTGATGTTGTCCTGCACCGTCATCCCCTTGAACAGGGCGATGTTCTGAAAGGTACGGGCCAACCCGAGGGAAGCGCGCCGATCCGGCGTCATATCGGTGACGTCGGCGCCCAGGAACCGGATCGTCCCCTCCTGCGGACGGTAGAAACCCCCGACGCAGTTGAGCAGGCTCGTCTTTCCGGCCCCGTTGGGCCCGATGACACCATGGATCATACCGTCGCGAACGGATAGGGAAACGCCCGACAGGGCGTTCAATCCTCCGAAGGACAAGGTGACCCCATCGATGGCTAGCACGTTCCCGACCAAACGACACCCCTATCGGCCCTTTCCGTGGGCCTCAGGCGGTTTTATGTGTTTAAAATGTTGTTTGATATTAAATCGCGCCGGCGAAGATGTCGATACATTATCGGCGCCGGAGAAGCGGACGACCTCACCCGCTCCCGCCGTCCCGGAACCGGTAATAGTCCTCCGGGGTGTTGATGTTCCGGAAGGCGGAGCGGCACGGGTCGATCCGCTCCACCTCCGCAAAGGGAACGCGGCGAACGCGCACCCGGTCGAAGAAGGAGACCACGCGACACTGCCCGTCCCGCAGCGCATCTTCCACGGCGGGGAGGACGCCCTTCCGGTACACCGCGTGAAGCGGCTCCAGCCCCCCCTTCCCCTCGGGAATCACCACGTCCGCCCCGTCCGCCAGGGAGCACAGGTACCGGATGAGGTCCGGCGCAAGGTGCGGCATGTCGCACGCCACGACGAAGATCGTCTCGGAGCCGCTCGCCCGCAACGCCGCGTGGATCCCCGCCAGCGCGCCCATCCCGGGGTAGAGGTCCGTCACCCGGCGGCACGGGAGGAAATCGTACCTGCCCGTTTCCCCGGTGGCGACGATCACCTCATCGAACAGCTCCTCCATCCGCCGGTGAATCGCCTCGATGAACCGCCCACCCAGATACGGCAGGAGCGCCTTGTCGCTCCCCATCCGGGTGGAGGGCCCCCCCGCGAGGATCACCCCCGTGACCCCGGGGATCCTCTCCTCGGCCGCGGCGGCGATCCGCGTCGGATGTGTGTAGACGTTGAACCTGCGGCCCCGCACATACCCTACGAGGGTGATCCCGAGTTCCCCGCAGATCCTGACCGCGAGGTCCGTGGGAGAGGTGCGCGAGGCGATCACGGAGATCCCGAGGGAACCCGCCTTCGCCGCCATCTCCGAGGAAACGCGCCCCGAGGCGACGAGGATCCTGCCCGAGAGGTCGATCCCCGAAAGGAGCGCCTGCCCCGCGATCCGGTCGAGGGTGTTGTGCCGCCCGATATCCTCGGCGAACAGGAGAAGGCGCTCGCCGTCCCAGGCGCCGGCGGAGTGGATCCCTCCGCTCCCGCGGTACGCCTCGGACGCCCGCGCGAGCGCGTCCATCGCCGAAAAAAGCGACTCCGGGGTTACGAGCGGCCCCGCCGAGGGGAGCTGAACCGGGCGACCGGCGGAGGCGGGGACATGGAAGCTGATCCCCGCGCCGCATCCCGAGGTGAAGGTCGGAGAGACGCGATCCGGCACTTCTCCCCGGATCCGGACGGACACCCCGCCGAAGTCTTCGCACACGCTCAGGGTCAGAAGATCCCCGGCGGACCGGACCAACCCCTGCATCCGGAGGAAACCGGACACCAGGAAATGCAGATCGTGGGGCGATGCGATCAGCGTCGCGAGTGCGACGCCGTTGACCGTGAGGGCGACGGGGACCTCCCGCACGGGGAGATGATGGGAGGGAGCCAGCCGGCGCCCGTCGTACCGCAGGACCGGAGGGGCGTCTCCGCCCTTCGCGTCGTCTCCCGGAAGGCGGCTCATTTCCCCCTCTCGAACCCTTCCTTCCCGTCGGCGTACGCGAAGATCTCCTCGAACGGGAGGAGCACATCGATGTACTCCGGATGCTCGAACGCGGTCTTCCGGAGGTGCGCGATCTTATCCGCCGTACGACTCATCCCCCCAAGACCCCTTCCCGTCGATTAGTCGTCGCCTACCTACTTATACCATTTCGGGTGGTTCGCCCGCGCCCAAATCCGGAGAACGCCGCCGTACGGCATCCCCCCGGGGATGCTGTAGTAGAATCGTTCAAGGCGACCGGAAGTCCGATCGATCCTCGGGGGGTTAGGATGCTCAAAAGAGGCACCATCCGATCGTATGCGCGCGGTCCGGCCTTGTGGATCGCCCTGGCACTGCTCGCCGCGGTCCCCTCGAGCGCCGCCGACGTCCGCTACACCGTGCCGGCGGGCGACTCCCCGTCCGTCGGACCCGCGAACGCGCCGGTGACGATCGTCGAATTCCTCGACTACCAGTGACCGCACTGCAAGGCGGTCGGTCCGACCGTCGAGAGGATCCTCAAGGAGTACGGCGGCAGCGTCCGCCTCGTGGTGAAGCATCTTCCGTACCGGTACCGGGACCATTCGCGCATCGCCGCGCAGGCGTCGCTCGCGGCGCGTGACCAGGGGAAATTCCGGGAGATGCACCTCCTCCTGCTCGACCGGTCGCCGAAGTTGGACCGGGCAAGCCTCATCGGCTGCGCGCGGGAGCTGAATCTCGACGTCCCCCGCTTCACGAAGGACCTGGACACGATGCGGCACAGGAAGGAGATCGACCGGGACGTGAAGCTCGGGGAATCCCTCGACCTGTACACAACGCCGACGATCTTCATCAACGGGGTGAAGCTGCAGGGGGACCGGCCGATCGAGGCGTACAGGGCGGTCATCGAACGGGAACTCAAGGCCGCGGGAAAGGGAGGGAAGATACGGTGAGCCTCGTCGCGCGCATGGTCCTTCTTCTATCGGCGCTCCTCGCAGGAGGAGGGATCGTTCCTTCCCCTTTGTTCGCCGCGGAGCCGGCGCCGCCGCCCGCACTCGCCCCGCTTCCGCCCCCGCCGTCCCCCCCGGGGAATCCGACCACCCCGGAGAAGGTCGAACTCGGGAAAAAGCTGTTCTTCGACCGGCGCCTGTCGGGGGACGGGACGATGAGCTGCGCCGCCTGCCACGACCCCGAGAGCGGGTTCGCCGACGCGCTTCCGATCTCCCTTTCCTACCCCACCACGCGGAACTGGCGGAACGCCCCAGGGCTCGTGAACGTCGCCTGGAGGAAGACCCTCTTCCGGGACGGGCGCTCCTCCTCGCTCGAGGATCAGGCCCTCTTCCCGATGATGAGCCCTTTCGAGATGAACCGGAACCTCGACTATCTCGAGGAGGTTCTGAAAACGGTCCCGGCCTACGTTGATGCGTTTCGATCCGTCTTCGGGGGAGAGATCACCCGGCAGCGCGTGGCGATGGCGATCGCCGCCTTCGAGCGGACCCTTCTCTCCCGCGACACGCCGCTGGACCGTCACCTGCGCGGGGAGCCGGGGGCGCTCTCGGCGCGGCAGCGCGCCGGGCTGGCGCTGTTCCTCGGCAAGGCCGGTTGCGCGGCGTGCCATAACGGCCCGAACCTGGAGGACGGGAAGTTCCACCGGCTCGGCGTCCCGGAGGACCCGAAGGAGAAGGAGGATCCGCGGGTGCTGGCAACCGCGCGGTTCGTCGGCAAGGTGTCGGGATTTCCGGACTACCGGACGCTCCGCGAGGACCCCGGGCGGTTCCTGGTCACGAAGAAGCCGGCGGATTGGAAGGCGTTCGCGACGCCGCCGCTGCGGGAGGTGGCGAGGACCGCCCCCTACATGCACAACGGCGCCCTCGGGACCCTCGGGGAGGTGATCGACTTCTACGACCGGGGCGGAGGCGACGATCCGAAGAAATCGCCCTTGTTGCGGCCGCTCGGGCTGTCGAAGGGAGAAAAGGAGTCCCTTCGCGAATTCCTCGCCACGGGGCTTTC
>Ga0209212_1007244_pt1 | contig 12347 bp, 12 predicted proteins | sample RifGroC2_FD_183996 | JGI IMG/M metagenome (GOLD analysis project Ga0209212, IMG submission 183996) | Groundwater microbial communities from Rifle, Colorado, USA - Groundwater C2 (SPAdes) (version 2) | ecosystem: Environmental > Aquatic > Deep subsurface > Groundwater | place: Rifle, Colorado...
ATTCTTCATCGCCGATGCGATATATCCAAGCCCCAGCGGTATCTGGTAATACTCGCCCCAACTGGCGCTATATCGAGGAACAACTAGCAATATGTGCATCTACAAACTCCTGCCCTAACTCTCTCGCCTGGCAATGCAGGTTGCGAAGACGAAAATGGCATGGTGCAATCCGCCGCTCCAGAATGCCGAGCGTGTCGCATGCTCTCCGTTTCTGCGTTTATGGCCACGTTCTAGCGATTCAGGTCATCGATGATCTGCTGCGCCCGGTGATGCCAGCAGTGTCGCTCACGAATCACCGATTCCGCCCGCATTCCGGCGCGCATCCTGCCACTGTCGTCTTTCAGCCAACGAGTTGCCTCCTCCGTGAAATTTTCCGGAGTATATGAACCGTAATGCACGCCAGGTTCGAAGGAAGTTAGCATGCCCCCGACTTTATTGTCATGGGGCGATTCGTGCATGAAAATGAATCCTCCCACGGCCATGCACTCCAACGTCCTGCTATGCAACCCCAAGCCATGTGTATTGTTAGACAGGTTGATTTTGGAACGGCAATAAATCTTTAATAATTCGTCCTGCTTGTCGATGACTCCCTTGAAATAGGGCCGTGCAAATTCATGCGAACTCAAGCCTGGCCCATATAGCTCCAACGACTTGGAAACCCTCGAAGCAGCTTCAACCAATGCCACGCGATCCATAATGCGCGGATAGGATTGGGAAAAATAGCTTATGGCCTTCCTGGTAGGCGAAGTCGTGCTGGGTTGAAGAAACATGCTTTCTCCCGCCAGATATCTGACCAACCTCGTCCTCAGATCGCTCCTTCCAAATAATTTTGATGAGTGCGGTTTCAGCAACATCGACAATTTACCGGGGCGTCGAGCTGGAGAATTTACCGGGATCTTTGGAAATGCATTTTCTTCAAACAAGGTCGATTGTTGCAACATGGCATCAGCTAGCTCATGTATATCCAATTCGCCGCGCAAAGGACGATAGAAACTTTCAACAATTCCTAGCATCGCCTGCAAAGTCGCATAGGGCACGTAATCGACAGGTAGGCGTTTATTAAACAGGACCTTCCTTGCCAACCACATTATTCTTGATTTCCCCGCCAATGGCATCCGCCTTATCATCATATCCAGATACCAGAGCATATCCGTCCTAATGTCTGGATTCAGCACAACCGGGTGTGGCAGACCACCGCACAGAGAAAAATCAATATCTTTATGGATGTCCCGGCGGTTGAAATCGAGTGTTGATTGGGCCACCCCGGTAAACAGAGAACTCACATAACAGGGCATCTGGACATTGAGACCCAGGACCCCCGGGTCTCCCAATGAATACAGAATGTCTGAAGCGTAGAAACTCTCTGCGAATCCGTCAAGTGTTTCCGGATACACATCCTGGAACCATGAGATATGGCGAATATGGGAAGGCAAAGGCGTGCCTGGGTCACGTGTGCGATTGATTTGAAGAACCACATCAATGGACATTGTTTCGCACAGCTTCACGAGCTCGGCGGCAGATAATGGTGCTCGCAATCCTGCACCATAATGACCAATACGATTGAATCCATCGGCCAGCTCCCTCACCATCCGCTGGTCATATGGACAGGGAACATTTGGTGTGATCAGGATACGCAAGAATTTTCGTTTCATTTTTTATATTCAAACACTCGTCATAATCATCGAGAAATTCAGGTCAGCTCAACGAGGTCAGTTTCAAAGTTTTCTTTGGAATTTACATGCCATGACCCACATGAAGCCCATCCAGCGATACCATCCCATAGGAATGACATCAAAAGGCCTGAGTAGCAAGAATGCCAAAATTATCCGTAATTTTCCATAATTGCCGAGAACGGGGCTTAGCATATCAAATGTCCTGTATCGGTATCCTTGCCATGTATGGAAAGATTTCACCAAGTCACTGCCACCGGAAGCCCTGATGGCGGCAAAGCGGAAACGGTGCTTTGTCCTTTCGCAAAATGTGCGGCTGAATAGCGCAGGAGATAGTTTTGGTCCAGCACTCTCAATCCTGGCCAAGATAGTATCCAGCTCTGCAAAATCGGCTAATGTCTTCGATAGATAGCCACCTGAATGCAGCCTCATCACTCCAAAAGGCTCTGGTGAAAAGGAGGCTCCTTTAATGCTGGAAATCGTTAATGCTGCCAGTAAATCAGCCAGCCCATGGTAGGCAATATCAAACCCGCCAATTTTCTGCAGTGTCTCGCGGTGATAAATCAAGGTTGTTCCCGTAAACCAATTTCCGAGTGACATTGCAAGGCGAATACATTTATCCGGTGGCAGGAATGTGTCTGTCATAGCTACTACAGAAGATGGATGCAGACGTAAATGGTGCCCGCATTCATCCGAAACGTAAACCATTGCCGACCATACGCCTGGCGAACCCGCTTTTGCGATACAGAACTTGGCCCTCTCAAATATCCCTACTGTTACATAATCATTCGAGGACAAGAACAGCACATACTCGCTCGTGACGTGTTTGAGCCCTTCATTAAGCGCGCCCATAGTGCCCAGACAAATCGGGTTAACAATAATTTCCACTCCGGCTACACCAGTCAGTTTTTCCCGAATGACCTCCACGCTGTCATCTGTCGATTGGTCATCCACTACAATTATCTGATCTGGGCGAACAGGTTGGTGAAGCACCGAGTCAAGGCACATCTCCAGATAGGCCGAATCGTTTCGATTGGGAATGACAACCGAGATTGTTGGTCTCTGATTATCGCCAGTCATTGATATACCAACCCTGCGGCAAACTTCATGTAGGCGTGCAAGAACAGGCGGCTAACTGGATGCTGCGGGAAATCAATAGCGACGCCTGGATGGAAAAACTCAGCGCGAACGCCTTCGTTACATTTGACCTCGTCAATGGGCGTTTTCAGATTGGCAACGAACGAATGGTATGTGCCCTTATATTCGCCGCTTTCCTCAACATGTTTCAACAGGGGCTTGAGATCTGAAACTTCAATTTCAAATTCCTCTCGTAGTTCGCGCAGAACAGCAGCATCAGGTCTTTCACCAGGCTCGAGATGACCACCGGGACAGCAGCACCACATTCCTGGGCAAATGATCCATGGGAAATTGTCGCGAAGCTGGCATAGCACTCTTCCGTCAGGTGCGCGAACAATCGCTCCGATATAGATGATGTTAGGCATGGGCAAGGAAATATTCAGAATTGGCCACAATCCATGATCACAGAAAATTTACATGCAGCGGCTTCGGATCAACACCGGGCTGCATGCGCTGAATCCCTTTTGCATGATTATCAAGTGCAACACTAACATAGTGCTGAATTGGCAACGTACCCATCATGGTTTGCGCATCGAATGCCGGTGATGCAAGGTAATTCATGGCTCGCCAATAGCGTTCTGATTCCCAGATATCCTTGAACCGTTCTTCCGTGAAATTACCAATATGAAGCTTTGAGTAACGGGCATTAAAAAACATTCCGGAAGGCGCCACCAGCCCGCTGCCACTGATCTGGAGCAGGAATTGCGGTCCATAAAACCGCTTGTAAGTTGGCTTGTCGCCATCTCTGATCTTGCTCCACTTGACGATCACTTTTGTTTGTTCATTACTCATCGACTCAGCTTGTGTGAGCAGCCCATGCAGTCCTTCGTATTGGCTATAGTCGATGCCCAGTGTATGTTGCTCATCATCCGAACAGTGCTTGATGACGGCATAGTCAACACCCAAATCCAGACCGAGTTGGGCAAACGGAATAATTTCATCTTTCAAGTGCGGCATCAGGACCATTTGAATGCCAAGTGTTACGGGCAAGCGATTACGTTTCTTGAGGTCGACTGCGTACTTGATGTGTCTGACGGCACGATCAAAAACTTCGGTATGCTCCGGCCCTTTATACATGATGCTGGCATAGCTTTCCGGCCTGCCGGCTGCAACTGTAAAGCGTATCCAAGTAAGATAGGGCAACACCTGTTCGATCTTCTCGGGTTCCCATTCCCATGCGTTGGTTGCATTCCCGACATCGATTCCGAGGGATGCGGCATGCTGAATAAAAGGGACATACGCTTTTGATAAGGTGCTTTCGCCGTCCGACACCAGCGAGACGCTTCTTACACCAATCTCAGCAAAATCATCCAGCAGGTTTAACGCATGCGCTGTCTTTATGCTGCTACGGGCTTGCGACTCCTGCATCATGGCATAACAAAAGGAGCACATGGCTCCGCATGCCCGGGTCAGAGACATGTCTACGCTAACCGGCGCTACTCTCTCCCCGGCTTCCCATGCCTGGACTCTGTCAAAGTGATAAGAAAGCTTGTGAGAGTCGAGGATGAGAGCGCCCTCGCGCGTTTGAACAGCAGCAGTCATGCTTTCACCTCAATTCCACGAAGGTTTCTTAATGAGTTCTTGTCTCCCAATCCGTCCAGCCATACCACAAGTCCCTGATCTACTGTTTCCTTGAGGAAAGCCTCAAGATCAAGCAGAACAGTTCCACGCTTGTCTGCGGGGAGTTGCTCTTGCAGGCTCACAATCACTTGACCGTCATCCTTTGCCGATGTGATCACAATGAGATTAGCCACGGAGGACATTCCCTTGGTCAAGACATCTTTCAGTCGCGAAAGTCGCTCATCCTCCGAAAGCATCATCCAAGCCGAACCGGGCGTGGGTGTGTCAAAATTTGCAAAGTGAAGATTGCCGCCCATAGCCGCTTACCTTGGTTAGTTGTAAATCTTTACAATAAATTCAGAACGGCCCCGAGAATTCACGATTTGGTACATCATGCGGGCCGTTGCGGACCATCAACGCAGATAATTTTCGATAGTCATCCGTGTTCTTGCTGCCGCCCATCAGATCGATCACGGCATCAGCAATGGTTTGCGGACTCGGGTAGTAGTGCTCCGCCATAAAAGGCGAGGTGGGAGTCGGGTGATCGGGCGAAGCTATCCGCACCGGCGCAGCCTTTAGAGCATTGAACGCTTGCTCGGCCACTTGACTGATTAGTTCCCCGGCGATACCACCGGTCTTGAATGCCGTATCCGCCACAATCAACCGCCCGGTCTTCTTTACCGACTCGAGGACAGTCGCGATGTCAAGAGGGCGGACGCTACGCATGTCGATGACTTCGACATGGATACCCATCGAAGACGACAATGCTCTGGCCGCTGTCAAGGCTTCGAATACCATGTAGGAAAACGCTGCAATAGTGACGTCAGACCCCTCTTGCAGCACGCGCGCTTTTCCAATCGGTACGCGATAGTAGGCCTCCGGGACATTGTCCTTGACGTGATGGAGCCAACGATGCTCAATAAAGAGCACCGGATTGTCGTCTTCGATCGCGGCGATCAACATGCCCTTGGCATCATAGGCTGTGGTGGGCATAACCACCTTGATCCCCGGCACTTGTGCAAACATCGCCTGCAGGCTTTGGGAGTGCTGGGGGCCCTGCCCCCACCCGCGGCCAACAATCATCCGCACGACCAGAGGAACGGATGCCTTGCCATCAAACATGTAGTGCCATTTGGCGGCATTGTTGATGAGTTGGTCCATCGCCAGCAGGGCAAAATCGATTCGCTGATGCACCATGACCGGACGGAGGCCAGACAGCGCCGCACCAATACATATGCCCGTCAAGCCATTTTCAGCCAGAGGCATATCGAATACCCGGCTGCAGCCATGCTTATCGAGCAATCCGGCAGTCGTGTTGAAAATCGCCTTGGGGTCCGGAACTCCTTCACCAATAACGATAACGCGAGGATCTTTCTCCAGCGCTTGATCAAGCCCTTCCCGCAGGGCATCAACAAATGCCAGATGGCGTTGAGTCGTCTCATGCATAGACTTTTCCCCAAGCGTCATCAGTGGTCGGCTTTCGACTGGAAAGAGCAACTTCAAAGGCGTCATTGATCTCCTCATGGATTGCGGCCTCCAATCGGGCAAACTCAGCCTCTACATCCTTATTGTCCAAAACTAATTTCGTTTTGTAGCGGGCGATGGGACAGTCGTTCATACCTGCCTCGATCTCCTGCACTGTTCTATAGTTCAAATGATCATCAAAATCCGGGCCGCAATGTTCGCGCCATCGGTAAGTTCGAAACTCGAGAAACTGAGGCCCCATCCCAGTCCTGGCCTTTTCGATTGCACCTCTAGAGATATTCAGAACCTCCTCGACATCGTTGCCGTCTCCAAATGCGGCAGTCATTCCATGCGCCTCGGCGATACGGTAGATCGGTCGATCTGGCTGGCGCTCATTCCGATGCGTATAGACCGAAAAATCGTTGTTTTCGCAAACAAATATGACTGGCAGCTTATGAAGTGCGGCGAAATTCAAGGATTCATGAACAACTCCCTCCTCGAAGCAGCCATCGCCAAAAAATACCACCGTGACCTGATTCGTTCGCTTGAGCGATGCAGCCCACGCGGATCCTACCGCAAGCGGCACAGTCCCTCCGACGATAGGCGTTGCGCCCATGAAACCAGCATCAAGATCGATGAGGTGCATGGAACCGCCACGGCCACCACAGCAACCAGTTGCGCGACCATATAACTCGGCAACCATGGCATTAAGATCTCCGCCCTTGGCCAGGTAGTGCCCATGCGCCCTATGGTTGCTAAACACTTTGTCATCCGGAGACAATGCCACGCACATACCAACAGCGATCGCCTCCTGTCCTATACAAAGGTGCATGGGGCATCGCATTTCTTGCTCTGCGTAGCGGTCTGCCAGAGCTTCCTCGACACGCCGGATTCTGAGCATCGAATAGAGCAATTGGTCAGATTCTATTTCTTGCATGTGCCGCACTCCGCGCTCACTTGAGCAATGTAGAAACATACTTCTTGAGGCCGACAGGATCGATTGGTTCCCGATTGCAAACAATCTGGACATCCATCGCCGCCGCCACGCTGCCGATGAACGCAGCAACCTCAGGTGCCAGTCCTTTGCCGAGACAAAGCGCTGACAGCGAAAGGAAGGCATCGCCAGCGCCGATGCGGTCAATGACACGAGATGAAAGTGCCGGCACCTTATGGAAGGTTTGCGCTTTCGTATCAAACATCATTACACCCTTGGTACCACGTGTTACAGCTAAATGAGCCGCTTTGACGTTGCTGGCAACAGTCTCGCTTACCTCTTCCAGTGGGTCATGTCGGTTGTGTGCCGCCAGGCGCAGTTCCGGTTCGTTGAGAGATACGAAATCGGCACGAATGTAGCGGTTGATGACATGGTAGCCACGATTGCCACTGTTGATCTGGGTGTTGACCGCGAGAAAGCGTGCCTTGTCACCCAGAATTCGGATCATGTCGCCCGAAATGAAACCGTTGCCGAAATCTGCCACCACAACAACATCATATTTGGCAAGATTATCAGTCAACCACTGACAAACTTCCCGGCCGCCATCTTTAAGCATAGGCTCGTCGTGGAAGAAGTAGACTTCGAATAGCTTGGACAGATCGCTGTCAACAAAGCGGCGCTTAGTGACGGTGGGTGCATTCTTGAAACGAGAAAAAACTGGGGTAACGTTTTTTTGCAGCTTTTCACGGATGAAATCCTCGTGGCTGTCGACGTCACCCAGAGCCGTTACAAGAGTGGCGGACTTCGCGAACCTTGCGATGTGGTTTGCAACTGCAATGGATCCGCCGGCGAACTGCTCCTCGGTATCATATTGAACCGCGAGTACGTTGCCCTTTCCCGTTTGACCAAGGGGCGACACGTAGTGGTACTGGTCGATGATTGCATCGCCGACTATCAGCACATTAAGGTCTTCAAGAGATCCAAGCATGCGATGGATCTCACTTTCCGGCCACTTCTCACGAAAGCGCTCCAAAAAGCTTTTTGTTTCAGGTGAAAACACCCCGAAATGCTCATTCAAAAGACTACTGGAACTAAAGGTAATCTCGTCGGTGTAAAAAACTTCGCCACCATACGCCTCAACTGCTTCCTGCTCCCTGCTGATATTGCCGGTGACATCATTCCCATGTGAACGATATTCACTACCCTTAACGTAGACATTGGGCTGTATTTTGTGCAGCGCTTCGACCGCTGTTACTGCATGGTTGATTGCAACAAAATCTACACACTCCAACGCCGCCAGATTTTCCGCCCGGAGATGCTCATTGAAAATCGGGCGACCCGGGCCTTTGTTCACATATTCGTCCGCCGTCACCGTTACCAGTAGAATGTCACCTTCCTTTTTTGCACGCTGTAGATAACGGATATGGCCGGTATGCATGAGATCAAACGTGCCGTGGCACAGCACAATCCGCTTGCCCTGTTGGTTCAGTTTCCTGGAGTGCTCGGCAATTCTCTCCAGGCTGACAATTTTCCGGCTTGTCATGAAGTTAGTCCAAACCGGTCGGAGATATTGTGCAAAATGAACTGATGCCCGATTTCAACAAATCCATAGTTGCATGAATCAAGCCAGAAGTTAATTTCGCCCATTGAACGCAAAGGATTGTCTTGTGCGAAGCCGCTCAAGGTAACTACCATACCCCCATTTTGAGCAGCCTGTATGGCAGCGTTCCTGATGTTCATGGACTGGCCGGAGCTACTGATTGCAATTATCACATCACCAGGATTCACCATCTGCGCCAACATTCTCGCAAAAGCATTTTCATAACCAAAATCGTTAGCCATGCAGGTCAGCAATGAAGATTCGTGCAAGGTGACTGCTCTTAACTTGGCCACATTGAAAAAGTCGGTTGCTGCGTGGCCAGCTACTCCTGCGCTCCCGCCATTACCCACCAAATAAAGATTATTTCCATTCGTACGCATCGCGGCCAGCCGGTCACAGAATGCCGCAATGCCCGCCTCAATTTCATCTGCGATGCCATCCTTATCGGATACTACGCTACACTCCAGCAAATCCTTGAATTGAGCCGCCCGCACGGCGATTGACATATCGTGGCTCATATTTATCATTTCTGTTCCCCTAAATAACGGAACCATGTTTCAGTAGCTTGGCCGATGCTCGCAGGGTTCCATACAGGCGCATCCTTCCAGTCATTTATATTTGCAAGCATCTTTCCAACGCCCTCTTCAAAAGATATTCGTGCCTGCCAGTTCAGCAACTGCTTAATTTTTGCAACTTCTGCAAAGGTACAATCTGGTTCACCGGGACGTTTGGGAATATGTTCAATTTCTCCACCCAGCAATTCAACAAGCCGGTTGACACTATAGTGATTGCCGCTTCCGACATTCATCGCCTCACCAGAAATCTGCGAATCCGCCGCACACAGGAATGCCTCTGCAACATCCGTTACATAGGTAAAATCTCTGGTCTGGGCACCATCACCTACCACTGTAAGAGGGCGCCCATTCAGCTTTTGCGCAAGAAACACACCAAATACTGCACCATAGGCTCCCGTAGTGCGGGAACGTGTCCCATAAACATTAAACAACCTCAATGAAATTGCAGGTAACTTGTACACTTGAGCCCAGTGCAGCACTAACTCCTCACCCATATATTTTGTTAGAGCATATGGGTATTGCGGTTTGATGGGTGATGATTCTGGCGTCGGATATATATCCGGTATCCCGTAACTTGATGATGAGGCAGCGTAAAGAACGCGCTTTACCTTGGCGGCACGCGCACACTCCAACACATTGAACGTCCCCGTAACATTGGTATTGAAATACTGAGCCGGCATTTCGATAGATGGAACAATATCCGCCAAACCAGCCAGATGGAAAACCCAGTCCACGCCCTCACAAACAGGTTTAAGGGATGCAATATCCCTAATGTCAATATTGATGAATCTGAAATGTGGGTGCGAGGAAATGGCCTTCAAATTGCTCATTCGCCCAGAGGTCAGGTTGTCAATAACCACAACTTCATGTCCCTTGCTGATCAACAGTTCAGCCAAGTGACTTCCGATAAATCCGGCCCCTCCAGTTATCAGTGTTTTCATGGTTGTCCGCACTCAAATAAAATTGACATGGTTAATCAGGCCTTCCCGTAAGTTAAACAAATATCGGTTTACCTCATCCATCCGGCAATTTTTGCGGCACTCTTGTATGTTGAGTTCGTTCCTAATGTAGTGGAAATTCGCTTCTCTCCTCGAGCCTTCCCATATTTCTCGAAAACTGGCTTGATTGATATTTCCGTATTCAAACCGTTTATCCAGCAAGTAAGCACTACACCCATACACAGATCCATCGGCCATGACGTAAGCCCAGAAAAATGGTGTCGCATTACATTTCTTATAGCGCTCATTTTCTGTCTGCATATATTTTTTCATCGTATTCTCGCGAAACACGACATGAAAATCGTCTGTATTAAGACTTTTCAGGGTATCTGCCATCGCAATATAACTGCCATAATCAATGCCCTCATAAAGATGAGTTTCACTGAAAAGATGCTGTGAATATGGCTTGATAACCAGATAATCCAAGCCGATTTCATCTCTGCATATCCTGGCAAGCGTTTCCATTTCTTTAGCGTTTTCCGGCAGCAGAAGCGACTGTGCGCCAATGGTGCAATTCAACCCACGCTTTTTTTTGGCCGAAACCGCACGCTTAAGATTACCAATGACACGGCTGAAATCCTGCTCCTTGGTACCATGGATATGTGCGTACGTAGCAGCAGTGCCTGCATTGATGGACACCTTTATCCAGGAACACAACGGCAATGACTGCTCAATGAACTCTGCGTTGAATACTGTAGCATTGGTTGTGAATGATACGTCTATGCCGGCATCCTTCGTGGCCTTGACAATTTTGTTGATTTTTTTGTGCAGGAGGGGTTCCCCCTCACCTGCGTACATGATGCTTTTAACGCCATGCCTTCCCATTTCAGCCAGCCGTTCCGAAAACATATCGGCATTCAACATCTGGCTTTTGTAGCCAATGTAATCAACAGCGCAGAAAGTACAACGATGGTTGCATGCACCCACCGGAGAAACCTCGACATAAATCGGGTATATATGTTTGGCTTTTTCCCAGTCGTTGCCAGCATCTAAAAACTGCGCGACACGCTGAGGGTGGTAAACGAGTTTGTGACTATCTATTCCGAACTTATCCATAGTGACTGTTCAGTATTTCAATTTGCCAGACGATTGAGGTTCCAACAATTGGTGACCGCCATTCCGTCTGGGTTGATGTATCGAAGCCACGAACCATACATTGCTTCAACTTTCGATACATCTCAAGAAACAGCTTCTTTATATTCATGAGCCCTCCCTATGAGCACGTGCGAATATATTCTAGACCAAACGCACAACTAGTCATATATGCCATTAGACATATTGACTCATTGGCAAATATGTGTGCTATAAAATGCGCATCTGCTCAGACATAATGCATCCCAGCGATATTCCTCCGGCGTTGTAATTCACGAACACGACAGAGATATTGCAATCCGTACAGTCATCTGCTGACCGCTTACTCAGAGGGCATGCCTGAGGAGCGGTGCTGCGCCTTGTACCAGAGCGCCGTTGTCTGCAGCCCTTGCTGCAAGGCAAATCTCTGCTTCCAACCCAGCTCCTTGCGAATGAGATCGTCATTGATGCGCAGCGAATCAACCATGCGCTCAACCGTTTCGAGCCTGCCCAGCAATCTGCCCAATCCGCGCAATAATCCTACAGGCAGGGGGAACAATCGAGCAGGCCTTCCCAAGCTCAACGCCATTTGCCGCACCAGCTCTGCGATTGAGATGTCTTCGCCATCGCGCACCAGATAGGTTCTTCCGGCAGCAGCCGGATGAACTGCACAAAGGATCAGCGCATCCACCAGGTTGCCCAAATAAATCAGACTACGCTTGTTGTGCACGCTCGCAAACGGCATAGGAATGCCCTTGTCTACCACCTTCAGCAGCCTGATGAAATTCCCCTTCACCCCGGGGCCGTACACCAGCGGCGGGCGCACGATGACAACCTCCAAGCCGGTTTCCTGCGCCACTTGCCGTAGCGCCTGTTCGGCCTGCCATTTCGAGACGGCATACGGCCCCTGTGGATTGGGGGCGTCGGATTCGCGATACACCCGCTCTCCCCTCTCTCCGTGGGAGAGGGGCAGGGGGTGAGGGCAACCCTCGCCATTGACCTTGATGCTGCTGATATATACCAGGCGTTTCACCCCGGCCCGCGCCGCCTGTCGCGCCAGATTTTCCGTACCATGCAGGTTCACTTCCAGGAATTCGGCCAGCGGGTCACCCGCTGTTTCGCGCATGACGTGCACGCGTGCGGCGAGGTGAATTACCACATCCACACCGCGCAGCGCGGCAGACCAATCCGTCCCGCCGCCAATCGAACCAACTATCGCCTGCTCGACATTGTCAATTCTGGCATCTTCAGAGCGCACTGCCGCGCGTATGGCATATCCCTGCCGCAACAATTCTGCACAGAGCGATCTGCCCACAAAGCCGCTGGCTCCGGTTATCA
>Ga0209212_1007246_pt1 | contig 12342 bp, 9 predicted proteins | sample RifGroC2_FD_183996 | JGI IMG/M metagenome (GOLD analysis project Ga0209212, IMG submission 183996) | Groundwater microbial communities from Rifle, Colorado, USA - Groundwater C2 (SPAdes) (version 2) | ecosystem: Environmental > Aquatic > Deep subsurface > Groundwater | place: Rifle, Colorado...
GAGTAGACCGTGGCGGCCAGCGCGCACAGCGCCTCGTTGGAGCAGATGTTGGAGGCGGCCTTGTCGCGGCGGATATGCTGCTCGCGGGCCTGCAGCGTCAGCACGAAGCCGCGCTTGCCGTCTTTGTCCTTGGTCATGCCGGTTATGCGGCCGGGCATCTGGCGCACATGCTCCTTTTTGCAGGAGAACAGACCCAGGTAGGGGCCGCCGTAGGCGAGGGGAAGCCCCAGGCTCTGGCCTTCGCCCACCGCGAAATCCGCGCCGTATTCTCCGGGAGCGGCCAGGAGGCCGAGGCTGACCGGGTCGGCCGCGGCTACCAGCAGGGCGCCGGCCTTCTTTACCAGGTCGGAAACGCCGTTCATATCTTCGATGAGGCCGAGGAAGTTGGGGGTCTGCACGGCGAGACACGCCGCGCCTTCGAGCAGGGCCGGCAGGGCGGCATGGTCCATCGCGCCGTCCTTCATCGGGACTTTAACGTAAGTGTAGTCGGGGGAGTGGGCGAAATAGGTCTTCAGCGTGTCCATGTACTGCGGGTTCACGCCGGCCGCGTACACTATCTTCTTCCTGCCTGTCACGCGCACCGCGGCGCGGACGGCTTCGGCGAAGGAGCTGGCCCCGTCGTACATGGAGGCGTTGGCGCAGTCCATGGCGTAGAGCGCGCTGACCGTGCTCTGGAACTCGTAGATGGCCTGCAGCGTGCCCTGGCTGGCCTCGGGCTGGTAGGGCGTGTAGGCCGTCAGGAACTCGGTGCGGGAAGTGATGGCCTTGACGGCGGCCGGGGTGTAGCGCTCATAGGCGCCGGCGCCGAGGAAACTGAGCGGGCGGCAGTTCTTGTTCGCCAGCCCGGCCATGCGCGCGGCCTGCTGCGCTTCGTCCAGGCTGCCGGCCGGCAGGTCGAGCTTGGGCCAGAGAAATTTAGAGGGGACCTGCTTTACAAGGTCTTCGAAGGAGGCGGCGCCTATGGTCTTAAGCATCTCCTCTTTGTCTTTTTCGGTGTGCGGGATATACATGGGAGCTCCTGCAAGTCTGGTTTTGGAAATTATAGGACCGCGGACGCCGGGCCGGCAGCCGGGGCCCCGAGAGGGGCCCGGCTATCAGGCCTGCTTTTACGTCTTAGTGAACCGACTGCTTTACGAATTCCTGGTAGGCGGTCCAGGCCATCAGCGTTTCGGCTTCGGCGGGATCGGACGGTTTCATCTTGAACAGCCAGCCGTTGCCCAGGGGGGACTGGTTGAGCAGGGCGGGCTCGCCGGCGACGGCGTCGTTGACGGCGGTGACCTCTCCGGACACCGGCGCGTAAATATCGAAAGCGGATTTTACGGATTCGACCACCGCGCAGGGCTTCTCTTTCTCGAGTTTCTGGCCTACTTTCGGCAGTTCCACGAACACCACGTCGCCCATCTCGTGCTGGGCGTGGTCTGAAATTCCTACCGCGGCTTCCGCGCCGGGGTGCACCCACTCGTGGGTCTTGGTATATTTGACTTCTTCGGGTTTAGGCATTTTTGTCTCCTTGTTTGGCTCTGGAACCGTCCCGGCTCACTTGCCGGTGTAAAGCGTCTTGCTGAAAGCGCCGCCTTTATAGAACGGCACCTGCGCGACTTCGGCCTTAACGCGCCGGCCGCGTATCTCCACCTCGAGCGGGGTCCCCGGCTTCAGGTTGGGCGGTACCACGTAACCTACGCCTATGCCTTTCTTGAGGGTGGGGGAATAGGTGGCGCTGTTGAGTTCGCCGACCTGCTTGCCGTCCAGGAAGATCTTGCAGCCGGTGCGCGGTACGCCGCCGGTGAGCGTAAGGCCGGTGAGGCGGCGCTTCACGCCGTTGGCTTTCTGATCGGCCAGGATATGGCGGCCTATGAAATCACCCTTGTCGAGGGAAACTACCCAGCCGTAGCCGGTCTCGTAGGTGGTGTGGACATCGTCCACGTCCGAGCCGTAGAGCAGGTAGCCGGATTCCAGGCGCAGCGTGTCGCGGCAGCCAAGGCCGCAGGGCACTATGTCGTAGGGCTTGCCCAGTTCCATCATTTTTTCCCAGAGCTTGTTTATTATGGAGTGGGGGGCGGTAATTTCAAAGCCGTCCTCGCCGGTGTAGCCGGTGCGGCTGATATAGCAATGCTCGCCCATGATGTCCTTCTCCACGATGCCGAAGCGGGGGAGCTTGAGCGCCTCGGGGGCGAAGGTGTCGAACATCTTGGGCACGTTCGGCCCCTGTATCGCTATCATGGAGTAATCGTCGCTCTTGTTCTCCACCTTCACGTGCATCTTCACCGCCTGGGATCTGAACCACTCGTAATCCTTGGTGGAGGTGGTGGCGTTGACTATCACCAGGTAGCGGTCGGCGGCCAGGCAGAAAGCGATGATGTCGTCCACCAGGCCGGCGTTCTCGTTGGTGACGTGGGAGTACACGCCCTTGCCGGGGGTGGCTTTGCGCAGGTCGTTGGCGTTGGTGAGCTGCAGCAGCTTGAAGGCGTCGGCGCCGGTCACGAAGACCTGGCCCATATGGGAAACGTCGAAGATGCCGGCCGATCTGCGCACGGCCTCGTGCTCCTTCAGGATGCCCGCGAATTCTATGGGGAGTTCCCAGCCGTGGAAGTCCACCATCTTGCCGCCGAGCTTTCTCATGGTCTCGTTAAGGGCTGTGCGGCGTATGGTCGTTGTGGCGGACATAGTTCCTCCAATGGATTTTTTTACTGAAAGGTACATAAATTTATAACAAATATAAGTATGAAGGGGCAAGGCGGGGGGGAGGCGCCGCTTTACAGGATATCTATGCCTATGGGGCAATGGTCCGAGCCCTGCACGGAGGGCAGGATGAAGGCGTCTTTCACCAGGGAGGCTTTCTCGTGGTTTATGAAAAAATAGTCAATGCGCCAGCCCACGTTGCGTTCGCGGGCGCGCGTTTTATAATCCCACCAGGTGTATTGGTCCGGTTCCGGGTGGAAAGTGCGGAAAGTGTCCACCCAGCCCAGTTTGGCGATCTTGTCCAGCCAGGCCCTTTCCACGGGCATGAAACCGGAGTTGGCGGCGTTCTCCTTAGGGCGGGCCAGGTCTATTTCGTTATGGGCGGTGTTCACGTCGCCGCAGAAGATCACGGCCTTGCCGGTCTTGCGCAGGGCCTCGATGTGTTCGAGGAAGGCCTCGTAGAATTCCAGTTTATAGGCCAGGCGCTCCGGGCCCTGGCCGCCGTTGGGGAAATAGACGTTGAGCAGGCGGAATTTCGGGTATTCCAGCGTGATGACCCGGCCTTCGCCGTCGAAGCGCGGTATGCCGAAGCCGTTGGAGACGGCGAGCGGTTCGCCGCCGAAGAAAGCCGCCACGCCGCTATAGCCCTTCCTCTCGGCGCAGTTCCACGCCGACCGGTAGCCGGCGAAGGTCTTGTCCTTATCGGTCAATTGGTTGGGGCAGGCCTTGATCTCCTGCAGGCCCAGAATGTCTGCCTTCGAAGAAATAAGGAAATCGCCGAAGCCCTTTTTTAATATGGCCCGGTAGCCGTTCACGTTCCAGGACAGGAGTTTCATCTATTTCGCCAGCGCCTCGTGGATGGCCTCGGCCATGGTGGGGTGGGCATAAATTATTTCGCGCAGGTCCCGGCGTTTCAGCTTAAGTTTCACCGCCAGCGCCAGCACGTGGATCAGCTCGGTGGCCGGCCCGCCCACTATCTGGGCGCCCAGCACGGTTTCGTCGGCCGCGTCGAAAACCAGTTGGACGAAACCTTCCGTCTCGTCGGTGGCCACGGCCTTGCCTATGCCCAGGTAGAACGCCCTGGAGGTCTTTACTGTAAGTCCTTTGGCTTCCGCCTGGGCCTTGTTCAGCCCCACCGTGCCGACTTCCGGCCAGGCGTAGACGCATTTAGGGACTATGTCGGCGTCGAAAGCGCGGGAGGCGCCCATGATGTTCTCGGCGGCTATCTCGCCCTGGCGGCTGGCGGAGTGCGCCAGCAGGGAGAGTCCGTTGACGTCGCCCACCGCGTAGATATTCGGGACGGACGTAAGCATGCCGGCGTTGACCTTAACGCCGCGCCTGTCCCAGGCCAGGCCCAGCGTCTCAAGGCCCAGGCCGGTCAGGTCGGCCGCGCGTCCCGCGCCCACCAGTATTTCCTCCGCCGTCAGTTTCGCCCCGTCTTCCAACTCTACCGTCTTGAGCGGCCCTTCGAACGTTAGTCTGGCGGCTTTTTTTCCGAAATGGAATTTTATGCCGCGCTTCTCGAACGAGGACCGCACCGCGCGCGTTACCTGGGGGTCCTCGCCGGCGAGGATGTCGGGGAGGAGTTCAAGCACGGAGACTTCCACGCCTATGGCGTTGAAGAAGCAGGCGAACTCCAGGCCTATTACCCCGCCGCCCACTATCAGCAGCGACTTGGGCAATTTGGGCAGGTCGAAAACGCGGTCGGAGTCCGTGAGCTGTTCGTGGTAATCCCTGAAAGGCGGGGGGAAGCTGGGTCTGGTGCCGGCGGCGAGTATGGCCGCGTCGAACGGCCTTTTTATCTCCCCCTGGGGGCCGGTGACGGTGACTTCGCCGGGGCCGGAAAAAACGGCTTTGCCGCGCAGCACCTCTATCTTCTTCGCCTGGAAAAGTTTCTCGAGCGAGGTCCGCAGTTTCGCCACTACGTCGGCGCGGCGGGCCTTCACCCGGCTCCAGTCCAGCATCTCCGGCGTGAAATTTACGCCTGAGCCGTCCTTCAGGAGCTTGCGCAGCCCTTCGAAAGCGTGTACGCGGTGGCCGGTATCCAGAAAAGCCTTGGACGGGATGCAGCCGCGGTTGAGACAGGTGCCGCCGAAATCCCATGCCTCCACGACGGTAACCTCGGCGCCCAGCTCTTTCAGGCGCAGCGCCGCCGGGTAGCCGCCGGGGCCGGAACCGATGATGATCACTTTTTTAGCCATTATTGAGCTCCTGTAACGGGGAAGATCTTTAAAAGGGAACTTTCTATGCCGGCCAGGGCCTCCTTGAACCTGGCCGAAAGGGTGGAGGAGAGCAACGGCTTGATCTCCGGCGAGGCCATCGGGCCGGCCGCCGACATCTTAAGTTTGTTGCTGCCGATGTCGGCCTCAAGCGAGGCGTCGGCTTTTTTGGCGGGGCCGTCTATGGAAATGGCGGCGTCCAGGTCGATGAAATTGGTGCGCAGGGCTATGTCCCGGACCGAGAGGACGGAATTGTCCAGGCGGAAAGCCGCGTTCAGCGAGGACATCTCTATATCCTCTATTTTCGGCGTCGGCCTGCCCAGGGCGGAAGAGAACAGGTCAAGACCTTTCGAGACGCCGGCCTTTATGGAGTTCTCATGGCCCGGCACCAGCAGGTTCTCGGCCGAGACGGTTATCGAATAGTTCTTGTCGGCCAGGGGCTTACGCAGGTTAAAGAGCTCCCAGTCCGCCTTCAGGTTTCCCAGGGTAATGGCGCCGAAGGCGGTGTCGTCCGCGCTGAAACGGCCTTTGGTGGACGCCAGGCCCCCGTAGTCGAAATTGGCGTCGGCGTCCAGCTTTACCGCCGAGGAAAGCAGTTTGCCCTTTACGGCGCTCTTCAGCGTGCCGTCGGCGGTCAGGCCGTAGTTGCCGCCGAAGGAGGAGTAATGCTCCAGGGACAGGTTGGCGTGCTCCAGGGCCAGCGACAGTCCGGAGGTTTCCATGTCGGCCTCCAGCACCGCGTCCTTCATCACCAGTTCGCTGGCGTTCCAGGTGAGGTAGAGCCCCTTGCTGGTTTCGGGCAGCAGCGCCAGCAGGTCGGCGAAATCCCAGGCCCCGGCCCGTTCGCGCACCTTAATTACGGGCTTTTCAAAGGCCACTTTTGAGAAATAAACCTTGTTCCTGACGAGCGCGTAGAGCTGCGGGCGGATGACGGTCCTGGCCGCGCAGAAGAAATTACCCTTGGAGAAATCCGGCCGGCGCGAAACGCAGGCGTCCTTTATTACTATGCCGCCGAGCGGGGAGAAGGAAATGCTTTTGAATTTTACCTGGCGTCCCAGTTTTTTGGCGGCCTGGCCGCTTACGAGGGAGAGCACATGGTCCGAGATCTTCTTGTATTTAAAATAGACGAAGCCGCCTGCCCCGGCGGCGAAGAACAGCAGCGCCGCCAGTACGACCCTGAAACGCGTAATATTCATGTTTAAATTATAGGTTCTATTTGGGGCACACTTCAATATGCCGCCTCCGGAGCGACTGCCGGCAAAATATCAACAAGCCCGCCGCTTTTTGTATCATAACGTAAGCGTATTTATTAGCGAACTAAAATGAGAATAGCCCTGGTCTATCCGCCCTGCAATAACCGCAACTGCGAACCGTTCCCGATGCCCAATATCGCGGTCGCGGCGCTGCACGGCTACCTGCGGGCGCATAGCGGGGCCGACGTGAGCCAGGCGGACCTGGACAGGGCCTACTTCTCCGGCTTAAGGGAAAAGATCGGCCCGGCGGGGCGACTGCTGGCCGACACCGCCAAAATAACGGCCTATGCCGGCGGCAGGACCGGCCCCGTCAAAAAGCGGCTGGACGCCCTGGCCGACGCCTTTATGGCCGCCGGCGGCCTGGACCGGTGCGACCTCCTGGGGATCACGTTCGCCGACCTGCGGGAAGACCCGCTGATATTGAATTGCTCGGCGTTGATAGCGAAAAGGGCCAAGGACCTGTGGGGGTGCAAAGTAGCGGTGGGGCACTCCAATGTGTCCGAGCGGCTTTACCGGGAGATCCTGGCCAGGTACAAAGTCTTCGATTTCGCCGTCTTTTCCGAATGGGGCGGGGAGTCCCTGCTGCGGCTGGCGCAAAGGTCGGGCGGCGCCAGGGTAAAGCTGGTCAACACGCTCGAGTTCGCCGGCGGCGGGATAACCGCGCATTATAATTCACCGGCCGCGGGCCGGGTGCCGCCTTCGCCTTTTTATCCGGCGCAGATCCTGGAACAGTATAAAGTGGAGGACCGCCAACTGGCGGCCTCCTACTATACCAGGAGCCCGGAGATCAAGCGGCTGCTGGGCCGGGGGGACACGGAGCTGGTGGTGCCGTATTCCTTTATAAACACCTGCTCGGGCTCCTGCGCCTTCTGCTCCAACGACGCGGCCGTGCCTTCCAACTGCAAGAGTATCGGCCAGGTGGTCGGCGAGCTGGCCGCGCTCAAAAAAAGCGGCGTAACGGGACTTTATTTCATCAACTCCAATTTCAACGACAAATACGCCTACGCCGACGAATTGTGCGGTGAAATGATAAAACGCGGCTTTAATTTCCTCTGGTCCGATTGCGCCAACTTGCGCAACATCGACGAGAAACTGCTGGCGAAGATGGGGCGGGCCGGCGCGATAAAGCTCACCTTCGGCATGGAAACCGGCAGCGACCGGCTGCTGAAGTACATCCGCAAGGGCATAACGGTGGAAAAGATAGAGAAGTACCTGCGGTTCTCCCACGGCCTGGGCATCGTCAACCATATCGAGCTGATCGGCGGCCTGCCTCACGAGACGGAGGAGGATATCAGGCTGACGTCGGAGTTCATCCTGCGGAACAGGGAGACCGTGGATATCTATTCGCTCAACCCTTTCTACCTGTATCCCGCTTCTCCGTTCGCGCGGCGGCAGGCCGAGTTCGGGCTCAAGGTGCTGGGAGACGGACCGCCCAAGACAGGCGCCGTTTCGGAGAAGTTCGACGAGACCGGCGGCCTGGCCTGGAAGGCGAAGGACCGGCAGATAATCAGGTCGGCCGGGAAGATAGCGGAAGTGATAGAACGGGTGTCCTCATACGGTTCCATAGATTACGAGCATATCCATCTGCGCGCGTTCCTCTACAGGAAGCTCGGGCGCCGCAACAAGGAATTGATAAGGAAGATAGTGGGTGTGATGACCAGAAGCTTCAGGCCGTACAACCTGGCCAGGTTCATGTCAGGGTTCGACTATTCTAAACACAAATGGGTCAGGACCCGGGCGCGCTGACGGGGCCGCCGATGGCGGCTTTTATCAGGCCGCGCTGGGTTTCGTCTATAAAAACAAGGGCATAGTTGTAATAGCCGTCGCCGTCGCGCAGGGCCGTCTTTACGCGCGCCCTTACGTCCTCGAAGGAGGCGCGGCCCAGCTCGAAAGTAAGCGCGACCACGCGGCCGGCGGGGATCTCGAAATGGCTCAGCAGCTCCGCCTCCTGCGGCGAGACGGAGGTAAGCCGGCCCCAGAGCGGGGGCATGTCCAGCGAGGTCTTGACCAGCGCCGGGATATAGGTGTCCGCTTTATTTGGGTTCATTTATGAAGAAAGCCAGGCCCTTGGGCCCGTCCTCGCCGGCGAACCAGATCTTCCCGTCCTTGGAGGCCATGGCCGTTACCTTCAGCGTCTTCGAGGCGTAGGGGGCAAGTTCGGTCCTGGAAATTATGCGCTCCGGGTCATCCAGCGACATTTTGACCAGCGCGCCCATGCCGGCGTCGGCCGCCCAGAGGAACCGCGTGTCGCAGGTAAGCGCGGCCAGTTTCCTGCCCGGGTATTTGAAAGCTTTAAGTTCGGTCAGCGCGTCGCCGGGCATGCGCTTGACGACGGCGCCCGTGCGGGAATCCGCCGTCCAGTAATAAAGCCCGTCGAAGCAGACGCTGTCCGGCGGCGGGTTGAAGGCCGCGGTCCTCGACACCGGCGTGTAGCGGGTGTCCAACAGGCGCTTCTCCAGCACCCCGTTGGCGCCGGCCAGCCAGAGCGCGTCGGCCGAGGCCGTCATGGCCACCGGCGTGAGCTCCGGCAGGCTGGTCACGCGCCTTATGCCGAAATTCTTCAGGTCGTGCTCGTAAAGCCCCTGGCTGTACCAGTCGCTCACCAGCGCGGTGCTCCCCTTTATTATTATGCCGGTGGGATGGGCGTACGGCAGCGCGAAGCTGTCGGGCGTGACGGCGCGGGGGGAGAATTTCCTGAAGCCGTAATAAAAGCCGCCCGCGAAACCGGCGAAGGCGAAAAAGACGGCCAGCGCCAGCGCCATGGACTTGCGCCGGCGCCGCAGCGCCGTGGTGTCCAGTTCTATGGTGGTGCCGCTGAGGTTCAGGGCCTTGCGGTAGATAGGGCGCAGTTCCTCCTCGGTCCAGGGGGCCTGGGCGCAGTCCAGCGCGCCGGCTTTCATAAGGCCTACCGCGCGCGTGGCGTCCCGTCTTTTTAAAAGCGGTATTAAAGGTATGAAAGGGGCCACCCGCCGCAGCTCCCTCAACTGTATCTCGGCCGGCGGTTCTTCGCCGTCCGCCATGAAGACGGCGGCGGGGGCGGCCTTCTCGAATATGGCCAGCGCGTCGTTCAGGTCCAGCGAGAAAACGGCGTCAGCGCCGAGGTTCTTAAAGATCCCCCGGAGGATGGTCCTGTCTTTCTCCGACGCGCAGATGATCTGTACGGTGTTGAACATAGATTATTTCTTATCCGCGGGAGGCGGCGCCGGGATGGTCAGCACCGCGCCTTCCACAGGGAGCCCTTTCGAAATATTCTTCTCGTTGGCCTCGTAGATGCGTTCCCAGAGGTTGGGGTTCCCGTAGTACTTGGAGGCCAGGGAGCGCAGCGTCTCACCGGCCGCGGCCTTGTGCAGCCTGGGCCAGCGCTCGGGCGGGGGGGGGACGTATTTCTTTACGGGTTTGGGGTTTTCCTTTTTGTATTGGGCTTCCAGCGTCTGCAGTTGCAGGTCCTTCAGATTCGTTTCCATCTCGCGCATGCGGCCCTGCATCATGGTCAGGTCGGTTTCCAGCATGCTCTTGTTGACCCTGTAGGTGGCGATGCCGCTTTCCAGGTTGGAGCGCTGGAGGCGCAGGTCGTCTATCTGGGCTTTAAGGCTTTCGGCCTGGCGGGAGGCATCGCCCACCAGTTTTTCGCTGAAAGTCCTGGAGCCGAAGCGGTAGCCGACGTTAAAGCCGTAATAGCCGGAATTCTCGTTGTAGCCGGCCCAGGGGAGTGACCAGGCCAGGTCGATGGTCCAGGGCAGGGTGTTCACACCCAGGCCCAGGGCCAGGTAATGGCCGCCGCCGAGTGCCGCGCCCTTGCCGGCGCGCGCCGCCAGCAGGCCGTTGAAAAGGGACTGCTCCAGCCCCAGGAAGAATTCGGAATAGGAACCGCGGGCTTTCAGGTCCGCCAGGATGAGCGTGTCGTTTAATTTGTAGGAGTTGCCCAAAGTGAGGGTGGTGATGGAGCGGCCGAGGCCGAACATGGCGTCCGAGAGCACCAGCGCCGTTTTCAGGCCAGAATTGTTCTCCAGCCTGACGCCGGCGTCGAAGCCCAGGCCCAGGTGACTTTTCAGGGGGGTGCGCAGGCTCAGCAGCTTGAAGGACGTGCCGTAGAAGACCGGCTGCTGAAAATATTTTATGACCGCCCGTTTGCCCGTGGCAAAGGTCAGGGAATCCGAGCTGAACCCGCCGCCCTGGCGCACGGCGTAGTAGCCGAAGCCGGCCACTTTATCCTCGGTGTCGGGGACCGGGCGGATATAGGCGAGCGAGACTTCCCCTTCGGGGGCGCCGGGGGCCAGCCGGCGCGCGGTCTCAAAACGGGTTTCCAGGCCGGTGAGGGTGGTGAGGTTGGCGGGGTTATAGAAAACGGCGTAGGCGTCGTCCTCCACGGTGGAGAAGGCCGTACCCATAGCGTTGGCCCTGGCCCCGGGGCGCAGGAAAGTGAAGTCCGCGGCGCCGGCGGCGGCCGCGCAGGCGAAGTGGAGCAGCAGGTAAAGGAGAGTGAATTTTTTCATAGGCCTGTTCAATATATTATAATCATACCTGACCGGTATTAAATTTATATTTCAATTTCTTTAAAAATTCTGAAGGTGCCAACCATGCTTTTTCACCGCCTTATAAAGGCCGCCGTGCTCCTGACCGCCTGCGGGTCCGCCCATGCCGGGCAGATAAACTTCGTTTACCCGGCCGAGGGCGCCCAGCTGCCCGCGATGGCTAAAACCTTCGTTTTCGGCAATATCGTCCCGGCGACCGCGCCTTTCACCATAAACGGCGAGAAGATCGCCGTGCACTCTAACGGCGGCTTTATCGCCTACCTGCCGGTTACCGGCGGGGATTTTTTCTTTAAAGGTCAGCTGGCCGACGGGACCACCGCCCAGCGCGGGATCAATATCCGCGTCCAGGCCGACCAGCGCCCCTCCACGGGCGCGCTGAGTCTGGAATTTTCCTCCAACGCCGCCGATCTCGACGTGATGCCCGGCGACTATATAAGGGTTTCGGCCTACGGCACTCCGGGCAAAGAGGCGGTCTTTTCCCTGGGTAAGGTACTGGACGGCGCCGCGCTCGCCGAGGCGCCGGCCGGTTCCGGAAAATATTACGGCGTCTACAGGGTGAGGCCGGAAGACCAGGGCGCGGAGTTCACGCCCTCTGCCCGTTTCCGGGCCGGGCTTTTCGCGCGCGGGGCTTCGGCCCGGGCCAAAGGCCGCGTAAAGGTGCTGAAGGCCCCCGTTCTGGTGGAAACTTCCACCGAGACCGTGGTGCTGCGCAACGCGCCCGACGGCGGGTATATGATGTTCCTGCCTAAAGGCGTAAAACTTGTTTCCGCGGGGCGCTCCAACGGCATGCGCCGCATCCTCCTCGCCCCCGACGCCGAAGGCTGGGTGGAGGACGCGAAGGTGCAGCCGGCCTCCGGCGCGCCTTATCCTTTCGGCTCGGTAACTGAAACCGGCGGTATCCGGCTGAAGACAACGCCCTATGGTTCTTCGGCGTCCCTGGCGGTATATGAAAAAGTCCCTTTTATCGCCGAGGAACTCGAGAACGGCCTGCGTCTGACGCTTTACTACACCAATCTGCACACCAACTGGGTGGTTTACGACTCGTCGGATACGCTGGTAAAGAACGTGGTTCTCCGGCAAACGGCCCTGAACACGGCCCAGATAGATTTCGAGACCGCCCCCGGCGCCCTGTGGGGCTATAATATTTCCTATTCCACCTCGGCGAAAGCCCTCCAGGTGGACCTGCGTTCGCGCCCCAGGGTGTCGCTGGCCTGGCCCAAGCCGCTGGCCGGCCTGACCGTGGTGCTCGATCCCGGCCATTCCCCCTGGCTTAAATGCGGCGACAGCAGGGTGCCGCTCAAGGACGTGAAATTCTCTTCGCTGCCCGCCTCCGGAGGGTGCCGCCTCGACGGGGCGGTGGGGCCGAAAGAAACTTTCGAGGTGAACCTCAACCTGGCCATCGCCAGGAAACTGGAGGAGAAGCTCGGCGGGCTGGGCGCGCAGGTCCGCCTGACGCGCGCCGGGGACGAGTACGTGGACCTTGCCGACCGCCCCAGAGTCGCCAAAGACCTCGGCGGCGACCTGTTCATCAGCGTCCACAATAACGCCATCGGCGACGGCGAGGACCCGTTCTCCCAGCCGCGCGGCTTCTCCGTTTACCACTACCAGCGGTACAGCCGCGACCTGGCCGCCGCCGTGCACCGCGCCTACCTCGCCGCT
>Ga0209212_1007247_pt1 | contig 12339 bp, 8 predicted proteins | sample RifGroC2_FD_183996 | JGI IMG/M metagenome (GOLD analysis project Ga0209212, IMG submission 183996) | Groundwater microbial communities from Rifle, Colorado, USA - Groundwater C2 (SPAdes) (version 2) | ecosystem: Environmental > Aquatic > Deep subsurface > Groundwater | place: Rifle, Colorado...
CCGAATGATCATTTCCTTCGAGAAGGGGCTTTGCCAGACAAAAAGATGCCCCGGCACCTGCCCCACTACTTTGATCAGCGGCTGTTTCTGCTCGACACAGACAGAAAGGCCATCATTAACGATACACCTGTTCCAGCAGGAAACACTCCCACCCCAATTACCTACCAGGGGAAGGTCGTCGGATATCTGGGGCTTTTGCCGAGAACAGGCATTTCCGAAATGCCTCACAAGCGCTTTTTAAAGGAGCAGAAACAGGGGTTAATTCTCCAGGCAGCAGTAATTGTGGCCCTTGCGGCACTGTTGTCGCTCCTCATGGCCAGAAGGCTTGTCCGGCCACTGAATGAACTTACACAGGCAACCCACCAACTGGCGGCCGGCAGGTTCGCGGCACGGGTGCCGGTGGGGTCACGCGACGAACTGGGGCAGCTTGCCATGGATTTCAACTCGTTGGCGGTTTCACTGGAGCAGAGTGAGCAGTCACGGCGACAATGGGTTGCAGACATCTCACACGAACTGCGAACACCTATTGCCATTTTACAAGGTGAGATCGAAGCACTCCAGGATGGTATCCGCCGGCCGACCGAGGATACGATCAAATCGCTGCACCACGAAGTGCTGCGCCTCGGCAGACTGGTAGACGATCTGTACCAGCTCTCACTTTCAGACGAAGGGGCGCTTACCTACCGGAAAACCGATCTGGACCTGGTTGAACTGCTCATGGAAACCATGGCAGTGTACCAACCCCAATATATTGCAAAGGATATTCGAATTGAAACGGATATATCCAGGAAGGACGAGGCCACAGTTTTTGGTGATCAGGAACGTCTGCGCCAGCTATTTTCCAATCTGCTGGACAACTCGCTGAAATACACGGATGCCGGAGGAAGTGTCCGGATAGCGCTTCAACAGCATGAAAATCGAGTAACCGTTGATTTTGCTGATTCGGCGCCGGGCGTGCCGCAGTCTGAATTGGAACGTCTCTTTGACCGTCTCTATCGAGTAGAATCCTCGCGCAACCGCTCAACAGGCGGTGCAGGATTAGGCTTGGCGATTTGCCGCAATATCGTTGAGGCACATGGTGGAGAAATTACCGCGCAACCATCAACCATGGGTGGTCTGTTGATACGAATCGAACTACCGAAGGTTTGGAGCTGATAATGGGCGAATTGATTCTGATTGTCGAAGATGAGGACAAACTGGCCGGACTGATGGCCGATTATCTGGAACAGGACGGATTTAAGACCGCATGTTTGAGTAATGGCGCTGTTGTGACGGATTGGGTGCGAGAACACAAACCAGCGCTTATTCTACTCGACTTGATGTTGCCGGGCAAAGGCGGGTTTGACATCTGCAAGGAAATACGGGCGTTTTCTTCCGTGCCCATCATAATGACAACAGCCAAGGTGGAAGAGATTGACCGTTTACTCGGCCTGGAATTGGGAGCAGACGATTATATCTGCAAGCCGTTCAGCCCCCGTGAGGTTGTTGCACGAGTCAAGGCTGTCTTGCGGAGAATCAGTGGTGTTACTGCTTTTCAGGCAAAGTGTCTTGAGCTTGACGAAGCGCGTTATCTGGCCGTGCTTGACGGGCACTCCCTGGAATTGACCGCTGTTGAATTCAAGCTGCTGAATTTTCTTGCTGCACATCAAGGCAGAATCTATGGACGGCAGCAATTGATGGACCACATCTATCCCGATGAGAGGGTCGTGGCTGACCGGACCATTGATAGTCATATCAAAAAACTGCGAAAGAAAATTGCCGTTGTCAGGCCGCGTGAAGAACTTATTCATTCTGTATATGGTGTAGGATATAAATTCGAACATGCCAGGGGTTGAGCGTCAAGGCAGGCCTTGCTGCGAGACAATGGATTGCGCTGCTATTATCACCCCAGCGCCACGTCAAGAATCATCATCACTGAAAAACCCGCCATTGTCGCCATGGTTACCAGGTCTATGTTCGACGGAATTCGTTGCGATTCAGGAATAAGCTCTTCTACAACGACAAAGATCATTGCTCCTGCAGCAAAGCAGAGCGCATAGGGAAGGATGCTCTGCATCTGCAGAACAAACAATACCCCGACAACACCGGCAATCGGTTCAACCATTCCCGAAGCCTGTCCCATCAGAAAGCTTTTTCCCTGTCCCATGCCTTCCCTTCTCAGCGGCATGGATACCGCTGTCCCTTCCGGAAAATTCTGAAGTCCGATGCCGATAGCGAGCGCAATGGCGCCGCCGAGTGTTGCAGAGGGGAGGCCTGCCACGACTGCGCCGAACGCGACACCAACGGCAAGACCTTCAGGGATATTGTGCAGGGTGATCGCAAGAACCAGCAGTGTACTTCTCTGCCAGGATGTCTTGATCCCCTCGCTTTGATCGGTTGACAGACCCGGATGCAGGTGGGGTAGCAGGCGGTCGGTAAGCCTCATGAAAATGCCGCCGCCCATGAAGCCGATGGCCGCGGTCAGCCAGGGAATCTGGCCCATCTGTCGAGCCATTTCGATGCCGGGCGCGAGCAGTGACCAGAAGCTTGCGGCGATCATGACACCGGCAGCAAAACCGAGCATTGAATCCATGAGTCTCTGGTTGACCACCTTTGCGAAGAACACGAGGGACGCGCCGGCAGCGGTGACACCCCATGTGAAAAAGGTGGCGATCAGCACCTGAGTGACTGGACTGTATTGTTGGAAAAATTCGATCATGGTCTCTAAACCCGATAATTCTTAATTTACTGCAATATAATCCAAGAACTGTCAAGTTTCCAGGTTATATTCCGTTCAACTACCCGGATAAAACTGTGGGGCGGCTTTCGTGGTACAAGAGAGCGGTGGGGATGAATCAGGACCATCTTGGTGATGCAATGGGCCGTGATCCGGAATAACTTTCAGAATGTTTGAGCGGGCGGCATTACCAGTGCAGGAAGAACCAGTATTACACCATTGTGCACCAGCATCGAACCGATCGGAATGCCCCTTCTGTAAGACCCTGCGGAGTTTCCTCAATCGGCGCCTACATGAATCTGTCCATGACGTTTTTCTCCATTGGTGATTATTGGTGACATGCAAATTGACCGAAGCTGTTACTCCTGCATCGGCAGATGAACCACAGCCTCTTCACGCTCCGTGGCCAGCGCCAGCACCTGGTCGCCATAGCTGTCGGCAACCATTGTGTTGATATTGCTCAGTGTGTGCCAACGCCGGAAGGCCTCGATAAACACAACTGTCATCAGCAGCATCAGGATGGCGGACAGAGCTGCGAGGAGATAAAGCCCCTTGGGCAGAAAGTTACGGGTGATATTGAGATATCCGGCCCACATGCAGATCGGCATCATGAACAGGCCAGGAACGGCAGTGACCCAGGCGTATCTTGCCTTGCCGAGCCTGATCAGCATGGTGGTGCCGACAATCAGGGCGCAGGTGGCCAGGAGTTGGTTGCTCATGCCGAACAGCGGCCAGATGGTGGATATGTCTCCGGTGTAGACCAGATAGCCCCAGGCAGAGGTGAACAGGGCGCTGGTCAGGATGATGCCGGGAGTCCAGGAGTTGTCGCTGAAAGGGGCGTAGATCTTGCCGAGCATCTCCTGCAGCAGGTAGCGCCCCACTCGGGTACCGGCATCCACGGCGGTCAGGATAAAGACCGCCTCGAACATGATGGCAAAATGATACCAGTAGGCCATCATGCTCTTCATAAACGGTACGGACGAAAAGATGTAAGCCATCCCCACCGCCAGGGATACGGCGCCGCCGGGTCGTCCCTGCACCTGCTCGCCGACCTCACGGGACAGCTCCGGCAGGTTGACCGGGGTAAGGCCAAGCTTGGCATAGGCGGCAGGCGCGGCATTGATGGCAAAATAATCAGTCGGCAGCAGCACGCAGGCGGCGATCAGGGCCATGATGGCGACAAAGCCTTCCACCAGCATGGCACCATAGCCGACAAAGAGGATGTCGCGTTCGTTGGCAATCATCTTCGGCGTGGTGCCGGTGCCGATAATGGCATGGAAACCGGACAAGGCGCCGCAGGCAATGGTGATGAACAGGAAGGGAAAGGCGGCGCCCGGGATGATCGGACCGCCACCGAAAAAGTATGGGGTAATGGCCGGCATATGCAGATTTGGATGAACGAAGACAATGCCGAGTGCCAGCGCAGCGATGGTGCCGATTTTGAGATAGGTGGAAAGGTAGTCGCGGGGCACCAACAGGAACCAGACCGGCAAGGTTGAGGCGGCAAAGCCGTAGGCCGGGAGAATCAGGGCAAGCTGCTTCTTGGAGAAGGTAAACATACTCGCCAGCTGTGGATCGGCAACAACATAGGGGCCGGCATAGATCGACAGCGCCAGCAGCACCACACCGATGATGCTCCCTCCCCGGATGTCACCGGGGCGGATCTTCTGCATGTAGATCCCCATGATCATGGCGATCGGCATGGTGGCAAAGACGGTGAAGGTGCCCCAGGGGCTGTTGAACATGGCGTTGACCACGGCGATGCAGAGCCCGGCCAGGGTCAGGATCAGGATAAAGAGCACGGCGATAGAGGCCACTTTCCCTGCAACCCTGCCAATTTCGGATTCGGCGATAACGGAGAGGCTTTTCCCCTTGTGTCGCACCGAGGCAAACAACACGACCATGTCGTGCACCCCGCCGGCCAGCACCGCGCCGATCAGGATCCAGAGTGCGCCGGGAAGGAAGCCGAACTGCGCCGCCAGCACCGGACCCAGCAGCGGCCCGGCCGCGGCGATGGCGGCAAAGTGATGACCGAACAGGACGTATTTGTTGGTCGGCAGGTAGTCATGTCCGTCCCCGCACGTAACAGCCGGGGTCTCACGCTCCTCACGCAGGTTCATGACCTTGTTGGCCAGGAACAGGCCGTAGAGGCGATAGGCAATTGCGAAAACACATGCCGTGGCAAAAATAAGCGTTAATGAATTCATCGACTTCCCCATGTAGTGTGATTCTGTTTTAAAACGGCTATCGATTATTTCACATCGACAATCCTGAGAATGTTCTCTCGGGTGACCTTGCGGGCCGTTTCCGGCTTCAACAGATCAAGCAGGAGATCGTACTTTCTGATCTCCTCACGGTATCCCTTCCAATGCGCAACCTTGTCAGAACCTATCATGAAGCGTTCCGGAAACTCTTCCAGCAGAGCGGCCCAGTTTTTCAGCGATTCTTTGTCCTTGCCGATATATTCCGGATACACCACCCAGGAGATATCCACCGACAGATTGGGACATGCGGCAAGCACACGACGCAACTCAGCGATCAGCGTGGGTACAATTACCCGCCGTGATATACCTGCATGCGCCCATATGATGCGGGTCTGCGGATTTTCGCGCAATGCATTTTCAAGTTCCTTCAGGTAGATGGGATTTTGCTTTACGGCTGAGGAAATGTTGTGGTGGATCAAAACCGGCAGCTTTTTTTCGGCGGCAAGCCGATAGACCTTCATCAAGGCGGGGTGATCCGCGCGGGGTGGCTCACCATAGGTAAAGGCGGTCAGATCGTCATGGCGTGACATGATTTCTCCGATACCTTTCCAGAAACCTCGAGGATAACTGTTCAACACCAGCTCAAGATAATCGGCGGCATTCTGGTCCAGCGGATTAATGCCTCCCAGAAAGGGCAGGAAACGATCCTTTATCTCTGTCGGTTGCCGGAGCAGTTCATTGGCAAGCAGCAGATCCGTGGCCGAAAAATAGTACGCCCTGGCATCGGTATCTAGGTAATAGTCGGGGCGAATCGGTTCGTGTTCCGGCCACATCTTTACCAACGGCATGCCGAATACCACCGCCCTCTCCACACCGGCCTCATCCATTGCTTTTACCAGGGCAGGAAAGCCATCACTCTGCTGGGTGAAATCGAAATAATGGAGATGGTTATCGACAACCGGATAGCGTAATGATGCGGCTGCCGACTGCTGGATATTATCAGCTGCGCCAGAGTATTGAGGAAAAGAAATGTGAAGTCCGACTACAAAAATCAAGCTAATAAAACAATAAATTTGATAGCGCTTGTTCATAATATTATTCCCTATCACGTCAACCGGTAAATAGATCACCATATATTCTGTACTGTAAACTGTAACTGATTATGCCCGCAGATCAGGTCATTTCCTTACTGTCAGTCTGCCGTATTCTTCTCCCATCAAAATGTGTTTACGGGTACCGTCACTCGCTTTCGGTGCTGTTAATGTAAAATTAACTTTGCTTTGAAACAGCATGACGAAGTCCGAACCGCCAAACAGAAAATATCCCAGCATATCGCCCTTCTTAACGGTACTTCCGACTTTGACACTCTTTTCAAAGTTAATGGAGGATACCTGGGACATACCGATAGGCAGCAATGCCACTAAACCATACTTTGGGGTTTCGATAATCACGCAACCACGCGTCTCAATATTCTGCCAACCGGGTGTATTTGCATCAAGTGCATATTTCTTGGTCTTGGGATCATATGTCAAAAATCCTCCAACAGCGTCATCACTCTGAATAATCCGAACCTCTTTTATTGTTCCGTCAACCGGAAAGTGATAGCGGTGATAATCGTCTACATCAAGAAATGTGTGGGTTAACGTTCCATTGGCAAAGGCATTTTGGTACAAACTCTCTTCACCGATAAGGGTGGCTATGGACGTAAAAACAGCTGATTTGATGGTGACGCCTTTTTTATGCAGAATATTGGACTTGTTGTCAATTTTCCACACGCCCTGTGGCTTTGAGTCGGCAGGGGCTGATACGATTGATGTGTCATTTTGAGCTGCAATCGGGCGTTGATCAGGTGATTTCAGATGCCGTGCAAAAAAGTCATTGAATGATTTCCATTTTGATGGAGCCTCATACCACCCCTTGCTCAGCCCAAATCGATCATCTTCAAGAGCTTTTTTGTAGTACTCATCATTCCATGACTCCTCTCTGCTTAAATAAAGACCCCACGCTTTTGTGAAGTTGATTAACCACGTACGATATGGTTCATGGTATTGCAGTGAATTATTGTAATAACCTTTACCTTTTAATCCGGCCAGTGGTTGATCGTTAACGAAATAAAAGAAATCGAGACTCTGATCGATCTGATCATAGAGTGATGAATAGGGAATATTTGGCATGATTGACCAGGGCATCGCTTTTGCAGCCCAATCTATAAAAATGTAATATTCTTCCAAAGTTTTTACCGGGTTGGTGACCTTGTCCGGATTGATCTTATGTGCTTTTTCAATTGACTCAATGAGCATTTTTTTTAGTTCCAGATTATGCTCTAACATGGTTATCAACTGCTCTGTTATCGGCTCATGTTTTGCTGAGCCGGAGTTTATCTCCTCTGCAAAAGCGCTAAAGCACAAGCATGAGCAGATTGCAAAAACAGAGATTAACCGGGCCATGAAATTCATTTTTTTCATAAAAACTCTCCTTTTCCAAACTTGAATGAAAAAACCTCGAACCGAGGTAGGCCGGAATCTTCCCCCGTGTGATGATCAAATAGAGAATAGTGCCCAAGCCATTCATCAAAAGCGATGTTGCCGGATCTACCTTGAACAGAAAGGGGTGGCCCTGAACATGGCAAACAGGTGCTGAAGGCTAAGAGGAAGCGCCTGTGAAAACGGGAGTTTTCCTTAACCTGAACAATCTGCCGTGGCAATTTAATTTTTTGAAAGCAGCGTCTAGTGGCGGGACGACCTGCAACTTTCTTGATAGAATTTTCTCCCGGTAGATGGAGTTATTAATGATTTTGCCATCGAAAGCCTTCTCAAAGCCGTGGGCTGAAGCCGCATTCCCCACGAAAAGGAGGTCACTGGCCTCTTTCATGACATCGGTCAGCATCATTACAACCATGTCCAGCTTCTCTGACTCCTTCATTTTATTCATTTCTTCCAGAATTGCAGCTCTTCTGGGCGCAATATCATTCATATCCATGACTTCAATCTGGCCTATAACCGCCTTGGTGCCGTTGAAATTGAACGTCTTGATGTCACCCGCGACAAGTTCGCGGGCAGAGCGGCCCGCGATGTTGCTTTTGACCCTGAACATCTCCATGCCGAACTTCATGGGGTCGTCGATGCCCGCTATCCCGGCCAGTTTTACCACTGCTGCCTTATCACGCGGTGTCGTTGTCGGGGACTTGAATAAAACCGTGTCACTCAAGATGGCAGACATCATCAATCCGGCCATCTCCCTGCCGAGGGCAATTCTGTTCTGCTCATAGAGATTTGCGATGATTCCGGCAGTCGCCCCCACAGGCTCATTGAGAAAGAAAATGGCCTTGCCGGTGGTAAGTCCACTGATCCTGTGATGGTCTATGACTTCAACGACATTCTCCATGGGGAGATTATCCACAGCCTGAGTCATGTCGTTGAGGTCTACGAGTATTGCCTTTTTGCATTGGTTCTGGCAGTCAGTTATCAATTCAGGATAGGGAACCTTGAAGTAATCCAGCACAAACCTGGTCTCATTGTTGAGGTTCCCGGCGACGGCAGGGGAGGCCTCTTTCACATCCAGAACTTTCTTCAGGTTGGCATAGGTTATTGCTGAGACGACCGCATCGGTATCGGGGCTTTTGTGTCCGATTACGATTATCTTGTCCTCGGCAAATGACAGGATCGCAAAGAGATGAAGTACAACGGTAACGACGAGGGTGATTGTAAATCGGCTTTTAACAGTATCTGCGCCAGGTTGAAAAATACTTTTGATGTTCATCTCCCTGTATCCTCTCCTCGATGTACAATTGTCTCTGACATTTGGGTAATGACCCGCGCCGGCAGGTACCGGCTGTTACCAAACCGTAAAACAATCCAAAGTTTTATTGTGTCATTGCGCAAAATATTCAGCAGTTGTTTTAACCGACTTGATGCCTACCGAAATGGTAGTGCCATTCTCTTTCCTTCCATGGATGACAAACTCGCTCAAGCCGACATGGTTGCTGTTGCCCCAGTCGTAGGTATAGCCAAGCCGGGTCCAGGGGTAGGGGGCTGAACCGATGGTATAGGAGTAGCTGGTCTGATTGCTGAACCAGGATGAGTAGGTCATGAAAACGCCGTACTCAGGACCTACTGTCGCCCTGAGCGTGTTGTTCGGGTCGAGCATGCGGAATGAATCTGTTGGAAAGCTTGTTTCGCAGGCCGTATCGGATATCTCGGTGTCGGGACAGGGGCGGAAAAGGTCCTGGGGGGAAACCCACATCTCCAGCATATATTTATATTCGCCAGAATTACCAGTCGTGGCGGCTTCGGGCGGCAGTCCCAGCAACTGGGCAATACGCAACGGTTGAGGTGCTCTGCCGCCGAAATAGTTTTTGATCTCCGGAACTACTGTTACCCAGGTATCCCATTTGTAGCTTGGGCATTCGCCCCCTTCGATGCAGGAACTGTTGCCACTGCAACCTTCAGGAACGCTGCATTTGTAGTATTCCCCCGCATATCCCATCCAGGTCACCACCAGCAGCCGCGAACCTACCATCCCGTTTTCCCAGATAAGGTTGGGATTCTGATTGTTAATGGGGGTGAGATAGCGTGATATTTCTGACGGATCGGCCGTGCGGGCATCGGCGACAGCGCTGGAATACTTCTCCTGGAGGCTGACCGGCGTCGGTGAGACAGGCGCTGGTGAATCGCTGCCGCAGGCGGCAAGCAGACAGAAGAACGCGATAAATGATAACCGGACCCGTTTCAGATGCCGCACTTACAACCCCTCTATTTGTTTGGAGTTTTTACTGTCTTCATGTCGGCAAGATCCTTTTTGAGATCGTCAACAAACAGGTCAAGGGTATCCAGCACGACCTGCTGCATGACAATGTTATGAGCCAGTTTGCCGCCTAGGCGAGAATCCTCATCCGGCGCAAGCCCCCACTTATTCATGACCCATTCGCTTGGCCTGCGAAAAAAGACAGTATTCGAGTAATCGTTTTTCCAGGCCGGATATTTGATCTCGTCCATTCGTTTTTTTAGATACTCAGCATTTTTAAGTATCGCTGCAGCCTGGCGGCTATAGCCATCCTGCCCGGTTTTGGTGATCTTCCACCAGAATTTCAGGGCACCGAGGGCAGAGCGAGAACAGGTAATGGTTGGTACAGCATCATTGAGATATGGAACCTTGAACGGATTCTGGCGAGAGAGGACATCATTGGATGTAATGAATATTCCCATCGGCTCATCAAGACCAAAAAACTTGTGCCCGCTTACTGCTATCGAATCGAAATGGGTTTTGGTACGATTTACCAACTCGGCATGTTCGCTGAACGGCAGATAGCCGCCGAACAGAGCCGCATCAAGGTGGCGATAAACGGCAACCGGCTTTTTCCGTTTCAACACCTTGTCAATTGCCTGCTGATCATCAATGGCTCCTTTGAAGGTGGTCCCCATGGCAACCACCACCAATGCCGGTCTTTTGGGGTCAAGGACCTTCTCGAAGGCGGCAACATCAATTTGCCCCATTGTGTTGGTTGGTATGAAACGCATCTCAAGATTCTGGAGATCGCCAAGCTTCTTGATCGAATAATGCGCTTGTTCAGAGACATACAGCAGTGGCTTTATCTTGCTGATTGACTGGAGATACTTCACTCCAAAGTAAATGCCGTGGTTATTGCCATCTGTTCCACTGTAGGTGACGATCCCCCATGCATCATCTTTTGCAAAACCATACTTCGGGGCAAAAAAATCGATCACCTCGTTTTCAAACTGGTGCGTATTGAGAGTAAAAAGGCTCAGCTTTCTGGGATTACCGACATTGTTCATGGCAACATTCGCCAGCCCGGAATCGGCATACCAGCGATAGAACTCCTGCAGTTCGACATTCTGGTTCACCGGATAGCCGATTGACAGCTTTTTGCCGGCAACAACCTTCCGGGCAAAGCTGTTCATCCTATCCATATCGATGTCGCCCGCAAAGACAGGTAACGATGTCGCAAACAGAAACAAGGCAGAAATCAGATAATTCTTCATGTGGGATTGCCTCCGTTAAGAAATCGTAAAATGAATATCGCTGTTCCTCTTTTTCAAATTACCTCAGATACAGCGGCATCAGGGTAAAACTGCCATCCAGACGATCCGGCACATCCCGTAACGTCTGCCATTTCCATGAGGACTGACTCCAGACAAATGGCGCACCATTTACCTTGGCTGTACCATATTTCATCCAGAAACCGGTGGTCGAGGCCGAGGTATCCAGGATGCCGGATAACCCCATAAAAGAGCGAACCATACTGGTGGACGCCGCCTTGGAGTCAACGGCGCCATCCGGAATCTGTTTGGGATAGGAAGTTTCGCCATACCCCAGATCCCAGCGTCCGAAAATGGAGAGCGGGTTGGCTGGATCGGTATAGGTGATGAGCGCCTTGGCTGACTCCACGCTACTCACGTCTGGAAGCATCTGCTTGAACTGTCGCCGTCTGGCCGGACGGTTATCAGTGGATTCCAGATCAGTGGCCACCTGGTACGATGCCGGGTAGTTAATTCCCATCAGGTAGTCGGGCGTAACCATTTCGGGATCGTAATCGGTTGAGCAGGCATTGGCATCCATAGACTTGCTGCTGACCGTGTAGGGGCCGCCGGTTGAACGGTAATAGACAAAACAACGGTACGACATCTCCACCAGACCGGTTTCATTGTTATTGGCATCCACCAGCATGTAACCGTTCAGGTAGGTTCCGGTATTATCCAGGGAAATGGCATTGAAGAAATCCGGGATGCTGCCCGAAAATTGTTCCGCCAGGGTTGCCCGCCAAAAGATCCAGAGACCGTCAGGCTTGACCTGGGTCTTGGACATGCGATGGGTGGTTTCATTGAACATGATACCCTTGTTGTTGTAGCCGAAATCGGTGGCCGAACCAATCAGGCCCGGGTTTCCGGCATTCACGGTCAACAGGTCACCGTTAACAGCCACTGTCTGGGTCATGGTCTGGGAAAGAAATCCCATCCAGGAATTGTGAGTCAGGAGTACCTCACCGCCGCTACGTTTCAGGAAGGCCGAGCATTTTTCCGGCCGACTGACAACTTTCTCCGAACCAGGGTTCAGTTCTGCAGACTGGGAGATAACGTCCATAACGTCATTGAAGGCGTTTATGAAATAGATATCCATGAAGGTGAGTCCGGTAGTTTCGTAACCCAGGGCAAGCTCCGTCTCTTGCAGATAGCTGCTGTCAGGGAGCCATGATCCGGAAAAATCAAGGCTGGCCGGCTGGGCGAGGGTGGCGCCGTGATAGATGCCAAGCATGCGGAATAGAAGCCGCTTAAGACGATATGTCGTGGCAGGATCGGTGGCCGGGTTGCTGACGTATTGCAGAAAGGACGCATAGTTGGATTTCAAAAAGCCCGCAGTCAAATTAAGCTCTGATTGAGTGGGGCCAAGCTGTTTGGGAAAGGA
>Ga0209212_1007249_pt1 | contig 12333 bp, 10 predicted proteins | sample RifGroC2_FD_183996 | JGI IMG/M metagenome (GOLD analysis project Ga0209212, IMG submission 183996) | Groundwater microbial communities from Rifle, Colorado, USA - Groundwater C2 (SPAdes) (version 2) | ecosystem: Environmental > Aquatic > Deep subsurface > Groundwater | place: Rifle, Colorado...
ATGGACGATAAAGGCGCGCGGTATTGCCTGTGTATTATCAAAAAGGGCATATTTCGAATTATGAAAGACCGGTTTGATAGTTGGGTGTTCTATCCTTACATTAGCGGGAAGGAGTATGTATTTTAAATTAAGCAGATTGGTCAGCTTCGAAATTTGCCTGACCTCCATAACAATGTTTGGTGTGTCTAAGGGTTTACCGTCTGAGAGGTTTATAAATTCACTGTATTCTTTAATGACGTTTGCGTCGTATCCCCCGATATTAGAAATGTCATGTGCCATACCCTGGTTTAACTCGAAATGACCGACGGTCGTGATGCGAGACGTCGCAGAATTGTCTTTCATGATGCTTGTCATTTCCTTGTCCCAAAAACATTGTCTGGAATCAAAGGTTACCATATATTGGTTTCCAAAAAACCAGAGGTCTCCAAATATCAGGGCCAGGGTGATGGGGATTATAATCTGCCTTTTTATCCTGCCGTTTATCCATAAGCCTATGATAAGCAGGCTTAATATCATAAGAATAATGAATTTTACGGCGCTCTTTGTTGCAATCGCAAAGGTTGCACGTAAAAACTCAGGGTCTTTCAAATTGGGCAATGTGGTGTATCGGTCGCCCAGTAAATAAATTTTGTTTATGATGTCATGCCACGACCCGTAACCCGTCCTGAAGAGAAAGAAGACTAAAAGGAACAGACTTATTGCAGCTACTGCACCCATAGTAATATACAGAAAGGCGGTGAGCTTTTTCTTTTTTGAGCCAGGCTGGAAAGGATTGTTATTTACTATATTATTTTGCAGGTACTCAAAGCCAAACCCTGAAAGCACCGAAAGAGAAAAAGCTACGATAAATATGAATTTTGAGTTCCCCCTAAACATGTTAAATCCAGGCGCAATGGCATAAAGGATTTTAAAGAGCGGAGTAAATTTGCCCAGCGCGAGGATCGCGGTGATTAATGCCATAATAAGAAAGGTCTTTGTGAATTTATTTCTGTTATAAAATGAGGCAAGTGCAAACAACATTAAGGGAATGATACCAACATACAGAGACATCTCCCAGAGGTAATATCGCCCCCAATAAGGTGTCTTTAGCGAATCCCCAAGGAATTCTGGGATAAAGAGTGTAATAAAATTTTCCGGCGCAAAGGAGAACTGACCAACCCATTCGTAGGAAAGCGTTTGTCGGGTAGAGTGTTTAATCATTTCAAAGGCTGGCAATAATTGAATGGCTGTAAGTAAGACGCCTATTGTGTATATAATGAATATGCCTGCTGCATGATAACCGACGTATTTCCAATTCTTGTGTTCCTTAAATTCCTGGATAATGCGGATGATAAAATATGCAGCCACAGCAATGGCGGTGTAAAAAAAGTATTGAGGGTGTCCCGCCAATATATTAAACGCTACCGCAACCCCTCCGAAGAATGCATATAAAAAATTTCTGCTGCGGATAAACAGTTCTGAGAATAAAAGGATGAGGGGCAACCATATCATTGTACACAGATTGGGTAAGTGACCGGGATAGACATGAAATATCTGGGGCGCGCAGAACATAAATATAATGGAAGAAACCAGGCAGCTCGAACGTGAAAGCCTACCTGAATACAATTGCGGATTTTGGACTTCGGATTGTGGATTTAACTTTAAAAATCTGAGATATAAGTAGGTAAATACACCCGATAAAAAAACATGCAGGATGATGCTGTAATTGATAGCTACGTGAATAGGAAATATGAGATAAATCAGATTGAGTGGATAGAATATGGCGGATTGCAATCCACCTACGAAGGGTGTTCCCCCGTAAATGTACGGATTCCAGAGGGGTAATATCCCTTTGGCTAAGGTATTAAAACCAAAATATCTCCAGTAAAATAGCTGATGCCTGGTGTCCGTGTTCTGGTCGCTCAGTACACTCGAACCGTCAGGGATAACAACGTTATAGAAGTACGCCAGTGTAAGGAGAAATAGGGTCAGTATGGCGAACCAGTCGTATTTAGACCATGCCTCTTGCCGGATTATAGTATCATTTGAAGTGGAATAATTATGGAGGCTTTTATTTCGTATGTGGTTCATGCAGAATATTGTTTGTCACTAAATTTTGCCGGATATTTTTAGCATAAGTAGTATAATATGATAAAACCTGAAGTAAAATCAGCGAAGCTTAGTTTACCCTTTTCATAAGGCATTTCAAATAAAAAACATGCAAAACAAGACATTTCGTGTCTTATTTTTAACATCCCTTTGCATTGCGGCAATCGGCTGTTACGCAACTATTGCCCAGGTGATGTTGATTCGTGAGTTCCTGAATATCTTTTATGGCAATGAATTGTGTCTGGGCATCGTCTTTGGCGCATGGTTTCTTGGCATCGCGACCGGCGCCTTTGCCGGAGCCAAAATCGAGCATACCTTTAAACACGCATTCACTGCATTTGTGATTACGTTGATGGTTATGTGTTTTGTATTGCCGTTACAAATTGTCTCTGTGCGGGGAGTGCGTGGCCTTTTGAGTGTCGGAGTCGGTGAATACATTTCTATCCTGCCATTACTTCTCACCTCTATCGGACTAATCCTTCCTTTTAGCTTTATCATGGGTTTCGTCTTTCCGTTCTCATCAAAGGTTGTGTGGGATATTACCGTAGCGCGGCGTAGCCGTAACCAAAAAACAATTTCGGATTTTAGATTGAAGAATTCGGATTTATTATCCAACTCCAAACCTGAAATCCACAGTACGGAATCCGCAATCCGAAATGAGAACAATCAAAACTCTCAACATATCACCATCGATAATAAAGACCCTGCCATAGATATAGGAATGGTTTACATCGTCGAATCCATGGGCAGCCTCTTTGGGGGACTTGTCTTTTCTTTTTTCCTGGTCTCAAGATTCCATCCATTTAAAATCATCACATTATTGAATGTCGGCATGTTTATCCTTTTGACCTTATTATTTTTCTCATTTCAAAAAAGGAAACAAGTTTATCCTGGCGGAGAAAAAAATAAGGTAACAGTTCACCCCCACCTAAACCTCCCCCATCAAGGGGGAGGAATACAACCGGACAATGAGTATTCCCCGCCCCTGGTGGGAGGGGCTAGGGGAGGGGGTGAACTGTTACAAAATAAGTATACAAAAAGGTATTTGGACCTTATTTCTCTGGGTATGGCGTTGGTTATGATAGTAATTTGGTTTTCGCCAATTCCTGACAGCGCCGAGGCATTGTCTGCGAAAATGCGATGGAAGACATTGAACCCCCATATTGAACTGGTGGCATCGGCGGACTCAAAATACCAGCATATCGATATTGGCAAACAGGCCGAACAATACAACATTTATCTCAATGGACAATACGCCTCTGCCTTTCCCAATGAGTATGAATACGCCCAGATTGCCCATCTTGTGATCACCCAGCATCCATCGCCAAAACACGTGCTCTTGATTGGTTCGGGATTAGGCGGACTCGTTTCAGAAATGCTTCTGCACCCAGTTGAATCTCTTGATTACGTGGAACTCGATCAACGTCTTTTCCAAATCTCTGACAAGTATCTTTCTCCTTCGGATAGGCAGGCGCTTTCAGACAGTCGGGTAACAATAATACATCAGGACGGTCGTTATTACGTAAAAACCACTCCAAAAAGACAGCACTACGATATTGTTCTGATTAACACCCCGGACCCCTCAACGGCCTTCCTCAACCGTTTCTATACCTTGGAATTTTTTAGAGAGGCACAGAAAATTTTAAAATCGGATGGGGTATTGATCGCTTCGGTTAGCTCGGCGGTTACCTATATCGGGAAGGAAGTCGGCAGTTACACAGGTTCTCTCTATCGCACCCTGCACGAAACCTTTCAAAAGGTATTGGTGTCACCGGGCCAAACCAACTCCTACTTTGCATGCAACAAGGGCGGTGTCATTACCCTGAACATTGAAACACTCATGGAACGATATCGAAAATCTCAGGTAAAATCCGATTACTTTACCGAATACCTTTTTTACACCATGCTCCAGCCGGAACAGGTTAAATTTATTGAAAATCAACTGAGACAGAGAAAGGACTTGCTTGTCAATACGGATGCAAGACCCGTTACCTATTTTTTGAACCTTGTATTATGGGATTTGCTTACGGGTGGGCGTTTGCATGGATTGTTTCATGGCTTAAAAAATGTGAAATTGCAATGGTTCCTCATCCCCATAGTGATTGCACTTGCAGGCCGTATAATCTACGTGGTTTTAAGACAATTTAAACTAAATATTAATCAACCTGAGTCTGGTGAAGAATTTAACCCTTTTTACACCAAACAACTAAAGACTAATTGCCTCGTTGCCCTTGCCACAACGGGGTTTACCGGTATTGCCCTGGAGATTGTGCTTCTCTACGCCTTCCAAAATGTCTATGGTTATATTTATGAACGAATGGGCGTCATTGTTGCCATCTTTATGGTGGGACTTGCACTCGGCGGATACCTTATGAACCAAATTATTAAAAAAATCCGGAATCCGAAACCTGTCCTCGACTTTGATCGGGGATCCGGAATCCAAAATCCCTACTTGTCGCCAACAGGAGATGACTCCTACCATTGGGTAAAAATATTATTAATCATGCAAGGAATAATTGGGTTCTATGCGATCATTTTGCCGTTTATAATCCATGCACTGTCTTCTTATTCAATTGCAGCAGAAATTGGATTAACGTGTTTCATTGGCATTGCGGGGGTATTGACAGGGCTGGTATTCCCTTTGGTCAATAAGATATTTATGCAAAGCAGCGGAGATATGGCAATATCGGCAGGGATGACGTACAGTGCCGACCATATTGGCGCAATCTTTGGGGCAGTATTGACCGGAGTAATCCTTGTGCCGCTCCTTGGCGTATTCGGCGCTTGCCTGACCCTGGCAGCGCTCAATATATCGAGCTTCGTTCTGATAGCTTTTTCAATATTTTTGCATAAAAGAATTCGAGGAAAATTGCTATAATATTTGGAAAGTTTTAATGTAGGGGCAGGTTTCAAACCTGCCCCTACTACTAATTTGTTATGGAGAGTTGATAAAAAACATGAAAAAGATAATTGCGATTATAATGATATCCATCTGGATGGGATGCTTATTATGTTATGCTGAAAATCAAAACAACCAAATACAATCCATGTTCAAGGAAACACAACGAGCCGCAGTATTCTACCTGGATAATGGCATGGAAGTTATCCTTGTTGAAAATCACGCCAACCCAATGATCGCTGCGGTTACTATCGTCAAGACCGGCAGCCGCAATGAGGATTCTGCCAGTAATGGGTCAGCCCATTTCCTCGAACACCTCTTATTCAATGGCACAAAAACACGCACACAGAAACAGATTTACGATGAAATGGATTATTACGGCGGCTACAATAACGCCCATACCGGGCCGGATTATACCAACTACATGATCCTCATGCCGAAGGAGTACATTGCTCAGGGGATGGATATTCAAGCGGATATGCTCTTTAATTCTACCCTGCCTGATGAAAAGTTCGAAAAGGAACGCGGTATCGTTATAGAAGAGATTGGAAAGGGTGCAGACCGGCCAGAACATCAGGTCAGCAATCACTTCCTGAAGGTATTTTACGCAGGCACGCCGTACGAACGCCCGGTGCTTGGAACGGTTTCCACCATTTCACATCTAAAACGTGAAAATGTATGGGAATATTATCGAACCTGGTACGTACCCAATAATATGACCTTAATGGTGATAGGCGATTTTTCAACGTCAGAAATGGTGGAACTGGTGAAAAAAAAGTACGGTACATACCCGGCAAGACAAATACCTGAGCACAGAACCATAAAACTGAATTCGCCTGAAAGATTACGCATTATCAAGGCAAATGGTATGGGTAAGCTTCCCAAGGATCGCCAATATCTGACCATGGGTTATCTGTTGCCGCCGCCAGTTTCTGATGATTTTCAGTCGCTGGTATTGCTATCCGAATTTTTAGGCGGCAGAGATAATTCTGTCCTGAAAACGTTATTCATGCAGGAACAAAACAAAGACCTTGTTATTGATTTTGGTACAAGCATAGATTTCAATAGCGACTTTTCTACATTACAAATATCTGTAGAACTCCCCATAAACATCGATGTAGAACATGTGGTGGAACTGATTACACAGGCGGTACGGGATATGAAGAAGAACCCTGTCCAGGCAAGCGAAGTGCAATCAACGCTGATAGCCAGGGCAACGCATGAGATTTATTTGCAGGAGAGTTTACATTACTACGGCATGATGAAATCCGGTTATCTGGCGGCGGGTGGATATGCCTTCCTCCGTGATTATATGGACGGTTTGACGAAGGTAACGCCGCAATCAATACAGAAGGCAGCGGCGCAATATCTAAGCGCTCAGATGCCTGTGGTCACGCTCATGTCTCCTCCGGTCGAGAAAACAGCAGGCGAAACCGCCACCCGATCACCCAACCAATACTCCATGGAAAAGCTGGGAAATGGCCTCACTGTGATAATAAAGGAAAACCAGGATAGTAGGGTTATAGGAATACACTTGCTGGCAAAGGAACGCAGCCTGAGCGAAGGCAAAGAAAAGTGGGGTATGACGGAGATATTGCAACGAATGCTTTCTGAGGGAGGCACGACCGAACACCCCGATAAGGCATTTTCTCAAACATTAGAATCCATGGGCGCTGAATTGAAACTCTATGACGACCCTTACATCCCGTTTGACGATTATTACAATACTCCACGCTTTGCATACCTGCGTTTGAAACTGGTAGACACCTTTTTTGAAGAGGGATTAAAACTCCTTGCAGAAATGGTGAGACAGCCCAATCTCTCAGAAAAGGCATACCATGAGGCAAAGAAGCAGGCCATGATACTCTCCGAAAACGACACGATGAGCACTCCCAGGATGGCCGAAAGGGTTTTTTACGATAATCTGTTCAAAAATAATCCAGGCTTCGGCTGGTTGTCCGGCAAGAAAGAACAACTGGAAAAGATTCATCTGGAAGATGTGAAAGACTTTTATGGTAAGTTTTACAATCCTTCGAACCTTATCCTGGCTATTTCCGGTAATATTTCCATTGATAAAGCCCTGGCAATGGTAAAGCAAAGCTTTGGCGGTGTTTGGGGCGATGCAGGCTGGCATCTGCCTGCATTTACACCGGAATTCAAGACGCTTGGTACTACCGTCCGTGAAAAAGTCGGTAAACAACAATCATATATTTCTGTGGCAAATACGTGTGATGTGAGCGAGGAAGATCAACCGGCGCTCTACGTAATGGAAACCATCTTTGGCGACAGGCTTGCCTTCAACCTGCGTGAAAAGCAGGGTCTTGCTTACAGTATTGGCGTTTCCTTCCATAAATACCGGGGTGTTCAGTGGTATCGTATTTCCATGGGTACGCGGCCGGAAAACATCGAGCAGGCCATAAAAGGTATTCGTGACGAGATCAGTTCCATGCGTGAAGCAAAGATCGAAGAAAAAGAGGTGCAAAAGACCATAAATGTTATTTTAGGGCGTCGTGGTATGCGGCGGCTGGATCGTGTGAATCAGGCGTATTACATCAGCATGAAGGCGCTCGACGATAAAGCGCCCGAAGCAGATGAGCAGGAGGCTGAAAAGCTGAAAAAGGTTACGGTACAGGATGTGGAACGCCTGGCCAGAAAAGTCTTCCGGAACGACGATCATTTAATCGTAATTGCGGAATAGGAACCACATTTTCGCAGATTACACAGATTATTTACGCTGGTTCAATCTTGCAGATTGAACCATGATTTTTGAATCATGCAATAAGTTTCGAACTAGCGTCGATTATGAAAAATACCAAATGTTTCGGTTCAATCGAGGACGATTGAACCAGCAAGGCAGAGGCTGAAATGCCATCAGTCCGTATAAATAAAGAGATAAACCAAGGGATTTATTTTCTAACCTTTACCGTGAAACGATGGTATTATCTGTTTGATAGACACCACAGGTGGGATATCCTTCTGGACTCTCTCAGATATTGCCAGAAAAATAAGGGATTAAAAATCTACCATTGGGTCTTTATGCTGAATCATATTCATTTGATAGCAAAGAGCGAAGACATGATCGGATTTGTCAGAGATTTTAAAACATTCACATCCAAAGAACTTAAGAAAAATATTATAGCAACCGAACCTAATATCCTGAAACTTTTCGAGGGAAATGGAAACTATCAATTCTGGCAAAAAACGAATATGCCGGAGTTAATTGTCAACGAAGAGTTTTATATCGAAAAGGCAAATTATATAGAACAAAACCCTGTAAGAAAAGGGTATGTGAGAAATGCTGAACACTGGGTTTATTCATCGGCTAATAAAGAGGAGTGTTTGTTGGAGTTGGATAGTGTCTACGGCTAAAAATTAAAAGGCTGGTTCAATCTTGCAGATTGAACCAGAAGTTTTGACTGTACGATAGGCTTTGAATAAGCACCCGTTGTAAAAAAATGCCAAATGTTTCGGTTCAATCGAGGACGATTGAACCAGCAATAGGAGGAAGTTTTGGGCAACAAGACACCAAAGCCAGTTTCAATAAAAATAGAAAAGGAACTTCATATCTGTCCCAATTGCGGGTACGACGATGGTTTCCACACTTCGTTTGTGCGGATAACAAAAGAGACCTGCAAAATCATCCTTATCTGCCCAAGCTGTCACGCCAGATATGATCCTGATTGGAAAGTGGAAATACATGGCTCACCGCAAAGGGCGCGGAGAACGCGGAGGAAAAAATCTGTATAATTGTCTATGCTGGTTCACCCATTGCAGACTTCGTCGTGAGCGCTTTATGCTGGTTCAATCTTGCAGATTGAACCAGGAGTTTTGAACAAACGTCCCTAGGAGTTTTGGCCTTGCACCAGTTGTTAAAAATGCCAAATGTTTCGGTTCAATCGAGGACGATTGAACCAGCAAAAGGATACGAGCAAGAACAAAGGTAAGACTCTCTTCAAGTTGAGAACGTCCGCTTTGCATCTCATCAGTAACAACTTTATCTACTCCATCCATAAACCGACGGATATAAGAAGTTTCTGGTTCTTCCCAGATTATAGGTGTTTGCATTTTTCCCTCCCTTAATGACTCATTGTTGCATAATCTTTAATATTGGCAAGGCATAACACGGGGGTGAGGGGCGGGGTGCTTTTCCCGGTCCCTTTCGACCCTCCTTGTTATAGCATTTCTTCTTTTGAAAGGATTCAGGCGTCATGAACGACAATCACAAACAAGCACTTAATGATGCACATGAACTCATCGATGTTCTCAATCAATCAGGATGGACGATCATGAGCATAGGCAATGTACACGGGTACAGTAAAGACAATGAGAACTTTTCATTTCTCTCTTTTTCAGTGGAAAGGAAATGCAATCAAGAAATCCAAGGTGCTTGACCAGTACCGTAAATACGACCGTCTTCGATCCAAAACCCGGAGTCGGAGCCGTTTGGAGAAACGATGCGGTTATTGACCTCGTTAATCCAATAGTGGGTGTAAGCAGCATTGGGGCCAAAAATGTGATTCGCAACTATGTAGTATTGAGTGAACCCATTTGGACCGAATATCTGAAAGTTGTTCTCAATGAAGTATTGGCCGTTCATTTGGGTGGCTCTCCTTCTTGGGGTAATTGAACGCTTTCAACATCGGATGCAAATACAACTGTGTATTTTTGACTCTGAAAGAATTGAATGAATTGATCTCTGCTTGCACCTTCACCGACATATTGACGGACAAGCAAACAATAGAAAGTCTTGGTTACATGTTCATCGTAAAGGACCGGCATCGAAGTTTTCATCTGACGCAACACAGAAGGGAAGTCATCGCCAATGGTCGGTTTTATCTCAACAATGAATTTTATATACAACCGCAGCGATTCTGAGACGGTCATATATGAAACATCATAGCCTCTTTCAAAAATGGGTTCAGATAATTGTGGTGTTTTTGCGGCATCATAAAAACGAGGTTCTAATAAATATGCAAACTTCAAGGCGTAATTGCGATCCAGAAACTTCACTTGTATTTCATTATGTTCAGGGGTGTCAACAGGTTCGTGGAAGTTATTTATTACGACCGTATAAATATTTTGATATTTCGTTTTGAACCAGGGTTGCGCAAGGAGCCATTGTGTATATTCTTTGTCTTCTGCCAGTATTTCAATTGGCTTTCCTTTGTGCTTACCGAATGGAATTATTTCTTGTGACATGGCAGGTTTTCTCCTTTGCGAAGGCGGCACTATGACGGAAAATATACTTGAGCATATTTTGTTTGATTCTCAAGATGGCGCAATCCTTGATCATAAGAAAATGACTACGCGTGAGGCAGTGTTCCTAAACAATGAGGCTCGCGCAGTCGGCGAAATTTATCTTCAATGGGAACCAGCTTTGTTTAAGGTATAACATCAAAAATCAGCCGCCACGCTTTTTTTAGTCGGCTGTATTTTTCTTGTTAGGCATCCTTTTACTGTTGCAGGCTTGACCCTTCTTTTCTTTTTTATTATCCGTATAATATATTTCTCAATCATTCTCTGATAGCCTATTCAGTTCTCAGCTTTTTAATGCCTTTGTATCTTTATTTTAATCTGTTATTTCAATTGCAAATCGAGTTACTGTCACCTTACCACAGCATTCACATTTAAACACACCTGCTATCAAAGTAAGTATACCTGCATCAAAGTCACCAGTTCCATTTCTTGCTGCTTTATTGATTTGATCAATGAAGAATGTAATACTATTACCATCAACTTTATATCCACCAGGCAAGGATTTCGTTGTTATTAAAGGAGAAAACTGATCAGACCTTTTACCTGTGACAGGTATTCCAGTGTAAACGGTAATATATTGATACTGTATATTGGTGAAATTTACAGTACAATTTTCAGGCTCGACTACGTATGTTAACGTGATCTTTTCTAAGTTTTCTCTTGCTGTTACAACTGCAACCGTTTCCCCCTGTGAGGTTTTACTCTTCCTGCCTATTAGATTTTCAGGTTTCAACAACAGCTTTTTAATTTTGCATCCTTTACATGGTTCACGTTCAACCGTTCTTTGGCGTTCTGCTTTTTTCTCCTTTTCTAAATTTTTTAACATAAGGTCATTTTTTTTTGAAAGGATTTGTTGGGAAAGCCTAGAAATTTCATCCTCTAATTCGCTTATTTCAATGTTAAGAATCTCGTCTTCTGAGTAATTTGAAGGATTTTCAAGCACTTGAAAACCCTCAGAAGACTCTTTTGATAATCTAGCATCAGTTTCTGATGCAATAGCTAATGATTTTTTATTGAATAATGAATACTCTCCAGTCATAAAAAAACCAGAAATTACAAACAACCAAATAAACGTAACATTAGCTATTCTTTTAATCATATCTTTTCCTCCTATTTGTCAAAAAAGTTTTCATACAAAAAGAGCTTGGGCTATATATTTACAAATAACACCTACCAACCCCTTTTTTTGCCTAACATTAAGTAGATTGATCCGCATAATATGCGGAATACAGGTTTATTGTCAATATAATATACCTTTGATATGGCAAATACTATCTTGACAAGCGCTTCATATACTGCCACTTATGTCTCTTTGCACTGAGTGGTAATAAAACAAAAAACGAAGAGTATTACAAGTATTTTTATTTTATCAGCCCTATTAAACACCCAAGAAAAGAGCTTTGTAGGTTGGGTTGAGGAACGAAACCCCACATTTTGTCAGAATACCACGCATGGTTCAGGTTGCAAACCGAAACCCGCCGGGGACATTGTTTATTACCACTTTTTCTTCTTGAAGTAATACACCATAGCGATGCCTACGCCAGCCATTACGAGCAATACCATCGGATACCCCCAGCGCCACCCAAGCTCAGGCATGTATTTAAAATTCATCCCGTAGATGCCGGTAATTAAGGTAAGGGGCATAAATATGGTGGCAATCAAGGTGAGTACCTTTATAACGGTGTTCAACCTGTTGCTGATGCTCGAAAGATAGATTTCGAGCATTTCCGTAGCCATTTCCCGAAAAGTTTCCAGGGTATCAATGATATGGATTGTGTGGTCGTAAACATCCTTGAGGTAAATTCGGGTAGATTCCTTGATCAGCAAAGATTCCCCTCTCTCCAACCTGCTGATTACCTCCCGCAGTGGCCATACTGACCTGCGTAATAAGATCATATTCCTTTTCAGATTATAGATGGTGTGTGCCATCTGAGGATTTGGATTGCTTACTAATTCATTCTCCAGCGATTCTATCTTTTCTCCCAGCGTTTCCATGATCGTGAAGTAGTTGTCAACAATTGCATCGAGCAGGCAATACGCAAGGTAATCAGCCCCCATTTTTCTTATACGTCCTTTATTGGTTCTCAAGC
>Ga0209212_1007251_pt1 | contig 12327 bp, 5 predicted proteins | sample RifGroC2_FD_183996 | JGI IMG/M metagenome (GOLD analysis project Ga0209212, IMG submission 183996) | Groundwater microbial communities from Rifle, Colorado, USA - Groundwater C2 (SPAdes) (version 2) | ecosystem: Environmental > Aquatic > Deep subsurface > Groundwater | place: Rifle, Colorado...
GGTCTTGCTTGCGCAACACCCGCGCCCGTCTCGTTTTTCCGGTCACGACTGGCGTTCGACAATAAAAATAGACAAAAATGAACTATTGGATGACAATAAACTGGACTCCAAAAAAAAAGAAGAAAAGCCAAACATTGGTCTTGGTGTTTTGATAGCAGAATGACGAAGATCAAGGATAATGATCTTTGTTCTGGAGATAGATTAATAATACTTCTAATAGAGGAGCAGTAGACTAGAGATTCGAAAAAGCGAACAACCTAAACAGTCCTAAACCTCACCCCCTAAGAGGTATTAATTTCGTATGTTACAAGGTCATAAAAGTTTAATTGTATAGAGTAATAAAATGAACAACAGTTACAAAGAGGTCACGGAGAGAATACGTTCAGAACGAACCATTGAAGAAATAGCAAAAAGATTTAATCTAGACGTAAATGTCTCGTCTACAGGAAAGAAAACGCTTTGTCCTTTTCATGATGATACTAGACCATCAATGATAATTTATGATGAAGGTGTTTCTACTAGACATTATCATTGCTATGCCTGTAACGCACATGGGGATATTTTTAACCTTGTAATGGAGTTAGGTAACCTTAATTTCAGGGAAGCTTTTAATTGGATCTGCAAAGAATTTAACTACTCTGTTGAAGCAGTAAATCAGAAACAAAAACTAGATTGGCAAGAACCTTATGAATTTGCATATGAGCAAATGCAGTTAGTTTCCAGCTCATCAGCTTTAAGCGAATGGTGTGAAGGTAGAAAAATAGCAAAAGAAAGTTTATTCAAAGCAGGGGCTTTGTATTTGCAAAGAAACTCGTTAACCAAGAATAGAAAAGAACTACATAACTATGGATTTTCCAGAGATGAACTTGGTTTATTTGAAGACACTGGAATTCTAACCTTACAAAATTCTGGTAAAAATAATAGCTCTTTGGAAAAGGACCAATATTTGGATCTCGGGGTAGTTCGAAGAGAGGTTTTTTGGTATGAGAACATTTTGTTTCCAATTAAAAATCCTTCCGGAAAGATATTTGGGTTTGCCGCCAGGGAAAATGAAAATAGGCCTGATTTTGCAGGACCCAAATATCGATATTCAAAAGGGTTTAAACGATCAAAAAATCTCTTTAGAATTGACCATGTACTTAGTGAAGCTGCAAAACACAAGCAAAATGAAAAGAAAAACAGAGGATTATTTGATCCATTCGAAGTGTTCATTGTAGAGGGTTTCCTAGATGCTTTGCATTTAGAATCTATAGGCAAAAATGCCCTAGCCATTATGGGAAGTCAAATTTCTGGGACAATAAATGAACCAGATGGCCAATGGTCAATCGTCAAGGATCTTGCCGACTATTTGGGTGAAATACCACTTTACTTGAACCTGTTCCTCGATTGTGACGAAGCAGGAAAAAATGGAATGCTCGATGCAATTCCAAAATTGATTGCAATGAAAACCAAATTTTCTCTAAATATTTATTTCAATATTATTGAACCAAATATTGAAGGGCAAAAAGATCCTGACGAGGTCTTAAGAGACAATCCGAACTTCTCCTTCGAAGAGCATGCTTATTCTGTTATTGATTTTTTTGCTGCGAGTCTCCTAGGGTGCCAAACAAATAAAATATCTGAAGAGATAGGTGGTCTTGCTGTTCTGCAGGAATCTCAGCTATATAGCAGGTTAAGGCAAAGGTTTCATTTTGGTGATAAAAGCTTATTTTATAATGTTTTTGGCAGGCCAGGTTCCATCCGATTTGAAAATTTTGATGAAAAAAAACCAATTTTAGCAGAACCAAAAGCTAGGCTGTCTGACGTTATAGAAAGTTCTGCGCAAATTCAGAAAGCTATTCAGCAGTGTGAAATGTCTTATAAAAGCATTGACTTTCCCATTGATTATAAGAGTTGGGATAGACTTCAAAAGGCTGGTAATCTTTTTACTGATGTATTCCAGAATATCCTAGATTCAACAGATCGGCCGGAAGAACCCTACATCGGAGTTTTAACCCCCAGGCATGGAGGTGGTGAGCCTCGTCTAAAAACATTGCCTAGCCCAGAAATATTAGTTATGCAAGAGTATGTCCTAAATATGATCCTAGGTCATTGTGCAAGTATGGGCAATTTGTCCTCAATACAAGCTATATTTCATAATGATCTAGAAGATTTCATAAATTCTAAGCAAAAAGAAAAAGTAAGTTTTGCGTATCAAGTAAATTTGAGCAGTTTAAAAAAGGGTGGCAAGAAAAATAGCACGCTTTACCGGAATTTCTCGGACTGCTGGAATGATTTCAATTGTTACATTCTAGATAGAGTCCGCCAAGCCCCAGATGATGATTTTACGATTCATCCAGCAAGACTTGATATTAGAAGATACTATGACAATATTTCGCAAAGCGCAGTAATCAAAACACTAAAGCCCTTGCTTGAAGAAGCTTTTGCCAATGGGCTAAGCATACCTGGTCTTGATTCTTCATTGGATGCCTCACCAGATGATTCCCCTGCTCTTAAGAGTGTGAATAACACCTTGCAATGGTTACTCAGAGTTTCATTTGGCTATCAATTTTTCGCACCCAATGGAAAAAAACTAGTTTGGCCTAATCCCAATGTTGGCATACCTCAAGGGCCCAATCTTTCAGCTTGGCTCGCCAATATAATTTTGCTCTCAATTGATGACGTAATGGCTGAGGCTGTTAGAAAGATAAATAAGGATTATAGCAAAACCTCTTCTTTCAAAAACGAAGGGAAAAATTATATTGTTGCGACCTATGCACGGTATGTTGATGATATTGTTTTGTTGGCCCCTAGCACTGAACTGTTATCAAAGCTGGTTCACTTGTTTTCAGCCGAAATTGGCAAAATTGGTCTTGCTTTAAGCCCAAAAACGGAGCCAATGGAGTCTCAGACAAGAGGAAAGATGGTAACATGGCTTTTTAGCAACAGAGGCGGCTTTGGTCGCCCGTCAGGGGAGTGGTCAGCCTCAGAAAATATTGTTGAAAAAGCAGCATTAGGCAAACTTCTTTGGTTACAGACGATTAACAGAAAACAAGCAATTTTACTTCTCCATAGTTGCGAGATGGTTCATAAATTTGAACTAAATGAAATACAAGAAGTTCTTTACAAAATTTGTCAGAGCAAAGAAGACCTTAAGGACAAAGATTATCGATATATTGCTGCAAGAGTTTGGAAAATTGCCTTCATTGTTTCAGGCGAAGATAAGGCAAATAACGATGAACTTGCATGTTCTTATCTTCATGAATGGTCGAAATTTTTTCCGTATTCTCAGAATAGTGATTTAGATACTCAACAAAATGAACTTGTCGATTTTAACGAACCATTGAAAATTATTTGGCCATTTCTTGTAGCCATGGAAGGATTGCAAGTAAATTTTTTGAGCAGATACGATTTAAATCCCAATTTATCTGAAAATGAAAGACTAAAACTAGAAAATTTTCGAATAAGATTAGCAAAGTTTGTTTTAAACGATGGCGTTGAGGATCTGAAATCACGTTTCTCTGCTAAATATAAGGGTTCTAATGCCTTTTCAGCCTTTAAAAACTATATTGATTTAAGAGTCCTTGTTATGCTCCAACAAGCTTCTTTAATTTTTCCAGAGCATATTGAAAATAGGCAATTTCCTTTACCAAATGCTGAATATTATCGAGAGGAAAATTTAAAAAGATATTTATTTTCAGTTGCAGATCCGAGCTCCCATGAAGGTATAACGACTAAAAATCAATCTCTGTTCATTCATGAATTAATTGCCCTGTTAGAGTTTGTTAACAATGGCTATAGAACCTCAACCAATGATTTTTTCCAAAGAAATGAAGCTTTTCTAAAAGATTCCAAATCGCACAGGCAATTCGAAATATTTAGATGCTTGTGTACAACTGAGCGACAAAAGGAAGCAAGCACAATAGATCCAGACGCACACTATCAAGCGCTTCAAATATTTGCCAACATAATGACATCTATTGAAAGTCAATTTTCAGCCCTTCAAAATAGGCCTTTTTTGATACTTGCGTTATTCAAAAGTCCTGGAAAAAAGAACTTTTTCATTCTTCCACACACGCAAGATATATTGCCAATTGCCATAAAAGCTCTAGAATTTAATGACTCTGACTTTTCCAAAATCCAAAAAATTTGGCTAATTGGAAAGAGCAATATTAACTTCGAAAATTTTGTAAATAATATTTCACTCCCTGAAGCCCGCTCGATTGAACTTTGGAAGCAGCAAGAAAAAATAGTCAATGGGCTATGCTCATACTGTTTTGAAACAAGCCATGAGGAGTGGATTTATTATATAAATAAAGCAAAAGAAGTTCGAGCACCCAAGGAAAAGCTAGAAATACTTTTAAAATTGTTTGAAAAATTGGTTGCGAAGGAAGATTTGACTAAGTATCTGGTAACGCCATTTTCAATCATTGATGGGCCCAGTGGCTACACCTTTCTTTCAGCCAAAAGAGAAACAGAAGAGGAATTGTCTCTGATACAAACCAGAGGGATCGGCGCTTTGCATTATAGGGATTTGTTTGAGGTTGAAGTTCCTTCAAGCTATTCTTATATCTGGCGAATTGGCTTGGCAATTTCTGGTTTATTTGATTTAAGTCAGCTTTTTGTCAAAATAGACCGATGCAAATTGCAAAAAATATTTGAATCAAATGAAGAAAACCTTGCTGAATCATTTCTAAGGCAGATTATATATGTTCTTTGCGGGGCCAAGTGGTGGAGTAAAATCCCTTCTAACGGTGTCAAGAAACTTCCTTGGGCTGTAAACAATGCAATAGAAAGAGCCTATGAATTTCTACGCGCAAAAAATTCTTGCGAAAGAATATCCATCTGGCTAAACTCAAAATTACAACTGTCGTTGATTTCTTCAATATATGAGAACAAAATAGATTTAGATAAATGCGGTTCCCTTTTGAACATCCTTGAAAAGGTTTCGGCTGAAGTTATCACAGGTCATGCTTGGTTGACAGAAGATTTGAAAAGAAATTTTAATAATGGATCTCTTCTAGGTCAGGATGACTCTTATCGTTTCCCAAGAGCTATTTGGGGGCAAATACGCCAAGTTAATATTCTTGAAAGTTTTAATAAAACAGCATTTACGGATTTGATTTGCTCTTTTAAAGCAAGAGTAATATGTAAAACGATTAGATCGCTTGCACTATTCTTGTTTGCTATTTATAAGGGAAGAATAGTCGAAAAGCATGAAAACGATATTATTGATGAACTCGGCCTCACCGATGGTGCAAATTTGGCACCGTGGTATCAATTAAAAAATGGGGAAAATAAGTTTACAGAATTGTTAGAAAACAGATTGTCCGCTGAGCCATACGATAGCTATTCTGTTGAGTCTGTTTCTTCTTTGGGGTGGTATCTCGCGGCCTTGTCTCTAAATAGACATCTGGGAATTGACATTGAAGTTGAATTGCTAGAGTGCCCGATAAAACAAGCCTTCTTAATGACTTATGTTGTTGATGAGGAAAAATGGCCTTTTGCAACTAATCAAGAGTCGGCAAAGGAAATAATTGATAATGCCTACATTTCAGTGCAAAAAATTTGGGACAAGCTTGTCGCCAAGGAGGGTTTTCAAATTAAACTTTGCAATGAAAATTTCACTCCTTTTGAAAGAAATTTTGAAATTAGATCTTCTGATGGAATGAGAAAGGTTTTTCCATGGCAAATCACAAGTGAAAGTTTTGCTGATGAGGATTACAGTCGTTTTGAAAGCGTTGCCGCCGAGAAAGGAAAAGTCTTTTGTATCTGGTCTGAAGTTTGGAAAGACGAAAGGCTTGTGCAAATTTCGCTGCTATGTGAGAAATTTGGAACGTTTGTTGGTATCAGTGATGAGCACCTAGATCCTAAAGACGCATCTGTCAAAATCAGCCAACAAAAAGAATCTAGCATTTCAAATACGCAATCGTCTTTGGATAAACCTTTTAGGCAAAATGAGGAAAATTTTACAAGTAAACCTCCAGCCAATAAAGAAAATTATAACTTAGTAGAACCTGAAATCCTCAATAGACCAACAAGCTCTGAAAACACCATCAAAAATGGTGATACGAAATCTCAATTAAGCAAAAGTGTTTTGTCTAATTTTGAAAATTTTCAAAGATTTTTGTGGAAAACAAGAAAAGAAATTAGAGGCAGGCACTTAAGAGTGGCTTTTATTCAATATCATGTTGAGGAGAGCTACACTCACCCGTTAAAAGAAATCTGTAAAGAAAAAATTGACAATAGAAAGTTGTCAAAAGAACCAAAGAATTATACGAAAAAAGTAGCTCATGATAATAATAATGTAAATAAAAGCTGTTCAGAGCACCGTCGACGCAAAATCCTATCTAGAACAATTGATGCCTGCGAGGAACTTGGCGTAGAGATTTTATTACTTTCAGAATATTCTGTTAGACCAGAAACAATTGAATATTTGTTAAATTACACAAAAGGCAAAGAAGTGGCAATTTGGTGCGGTACTTTCAGACAGCCATATTGGGAGTCAAGTAAACCCCTGTTTAAAAACGTACAGTCCCTGATGGCGCCGATGTTTATTATTCAAGGTGGAAAAGATGTTGGTTGGCGCGGGAAAAAATATCCTGCTGTGGCTTTAAACGAGATTTTTTGCCCACCAACGAAACAAATAGAACCCTTGTATGAAAGAAAAGGGGAGAAAGTTAGGCCTGGTAACTATGTCTATGAACTAATTTGTTCAGAAAGTTTTTGTCTTACTTCGCCAATAAATAGGAATGGCATAATGGAGGGTTACGAGCAGCTCTGGAAATTTTTCTATTCAGATAGCCCAAATGAGCAACAGATTAAAAAAGATAGTATTGAACAAGACTTAAGACAAGTTTCAAACTGGGTTTCGTTTAGTTGTGGCAACGATAATGGTAAAAGCTGGAAGGCGTTTCACCCTAGGAGGTCAATTTTATTAGTGCCAGCGATGTCAACAAGAAGTATCGATTATCATTTTCTTGGCATTGCAAACTACTTATCCGCAAGCGTTTGTACTGTTTTTTGCAATTCTACTAGGAGCTCCTATGGCGCAGGAGGAAGTTGTTTTATCGGCAACGGCGCAACGAAAGAAAATAACAATGATAAGTATCTGCAAACAAGAATAGGGCCATACAATAACGTGTTCCCTGGAATTTACTGCCAAGGCCATACGGAAAAGAATGGGGCACTTGGAGAAAATGATCAGGCCTTAGTCGTGTGCGATATTGATCCAGAATATCAAAGTGAGGGCAAGCCTCGACAGCAAATGCTATTACCACCGCTTTCATTGGTTGCACATATTCCCATTATTGAATATTCCTTAGAGAATGAGAATTCAACGCAATCTTGCGAGATTGATAGAGACAAAATTGCTTGTGCATGCGGCAAAACAGGTATCGAATTGAATGAGGATTTCTTACATTCGCTAGAAAAGTTAATTGGTTTAAGAGACAATCAAAATAAAGAACACTTTCAAAAGGAAGAATTTATACAATCCTTGCGCTTACAAGTTAAATTGTTTAAGGGAACGGATTCTTGGATTCAAGAAAAAGCGAAAGCTTACAAACATTATTCAATGCAAGCTATTTCAAAGCAATTGCCTGCTGCTCTATATGATTTCATATTAGTTGATACTTCCAGCAAAAACTTCTCAGAGCTTCCCGAAATTGAAGTGCCGCCATTTAGAATAGACTTAGACTCAATAGAGCCCCTAGCAGAAGAAGGACATACAGAGTGAATTTGGCTAAAATGACCAATAATCAAATGGAAAATGAACTAACAAGATCAGAAACGTCGAACAAATGCGTCGACTCTTAAAAAGAGGCTGTTCTCTTGTGACATTTAAATAGGAGGGTCTGTGAATTACTCAATCATCATTGCTTTAGAGAAGTATAAAGATTCAAAAATAAATCCCGTGGGTTTTGCCGAAAATGATGCAAGGGAGTTTTTAGTAGCCATAAAAAACATTGATTTTGCAGATGGTGATTCCTACTTACTAATCAATAGTAATGCCACAAAAACAACCATCGAATCTAGAATTCGGGTTTTATCCAAGACTCTTACTCCCAAAGATAAATTGATTTTTTATTATGCAGGTCACGGGTTTTCAAGTTCAGATAAAAATTTTATTACTTGCTATGATTCAATATTAGACGATCTTGAAGCAACCAGTATTTCTATTCAACATATTTTTTCCATTTTTAAAAACAAATGTCAGAAAATTTTCTATTTCCTGGATTCCTGTCACAGTGGGTTAAATATTGATAAGGACATGCGAGGTATTTATAGCGATCTTAACAAAAGTGAATTCACGGAATTATTAAAAGACAAAACATTTTGTTTAGGTTTTGCTGCGTGCAAGTCAGATGAGTTTTCATACCCCATTGCGTCATTAAAGCATGGTGTGTGGACATATCATTTAATTGAGGCCCTTAATGGCTTTGCCTTAGATGCTCTCGAAAAAGACACAATTTTGACTGCAGTTTCCTTGCAAAACTATTTATCAAGAGCTGTCCCAATTTCATTGAAAAAAGCCTATACAAGACCGAAAGCGCAGTCCCCGTGGTTGTTTGGAGGTTTTGAATCTGATGTTATTATTGGGGATTTGTCCAGTGTAATCAAGTCAAGAAAAACGCCTTCTCCCAGTATCACGGACATTGAATTGATTATGAAAAAAATCGGTCAAATAAAGACTTTGTCGGGTTTTCAAAAAAGTCACAGTGTCCCCAAATATAGAAATCATAGTACGGAAAAGTTTTTACGAAACATTTCTGAGAGTGAACTTGAGGAAAATTCAAAAAGAATCCAAGATATTGTGAGAAGCGAACTAAATTATAAGAGAAAAGACATCAGCTATTCACAAGACGATGGTTGTTTGTCAATTTTCACTCCAGATTTTGTTGCAAATGTGGAAATTTCTCAATCCGATGAAAATTTTGGCGAATACATTGAAACTATTAGAATTACAGAAATTTCAAACAAGGACATACTAAATTCCGAGGACTTTAACCGTGCGTTTTTCAATTGGTTTGACACCATGGTGATCAAGCTGGATAAAAGTATCGATATTGAAAAACTAATTGATGATATTGAAGATTTGGATTGCGCCGAGATTTCCCTTGATTATCCGCCATCGTGCGAATATTGTGACATTTCAAGTGAAGGAATAGGCGGGACTTTACGTGTTTATTGTGACGAGATTACTGTTGAATTGAGTAAACCCGAAGAACCCAAAAAACTTGTTTCTTGCCTGTTTTCAATAAACACAAAATTGAAAGAGCTGAAGTGTGAAACGAAACTACTTAAGTAAATATTTTTCGGCAAAAGGAGCCGTCATGAGAAATCAAGTATTTGGCCTAATTTTGATTTGTTTGCTTTTTCCTTTTCTTGTATTTGGAGAAGAGCCATTCTTGGCAAATTCTGTCAAAGAAGCGCAACCCTTTCAAGGCGGTCAAAATCACCCTGAAAGTCAGAAGGCTTCCAAGGTATGTATGGTATGCCCAAAATGCAAGACCTTGATACTAAATTTGCAACTTGAGCAAGATGGAAAAATTTGGGGGTTAAAAAAAATGGATGATTTATTTCCCAATTATTCCTATACAAGCGCCTCAAGGCAACTAAGAGAGGTGGACATTCAAGAAATTAAAAATAAACTGGACAGGGCATTAAATGAAATTGCCTCCCTCACTCAAATAGTTCAAACAGGATTTACCCAAGTTAAAGAAGATGTTCAAAAAATTTGTAAGGGAAGGCACTAAAAATGTTTAACTATTGGTGGGTAAAGATAATTATTGAAATTTCCCTGATAGTTTATGCAGGTATTATTGTAAGAAAGATTCATGAAAAAACAATTACAGAAGCTGAAATGAAACCAATATTTTATACTGTTGTCACAGTAATCTTAATAGTAATTGTCTTAGAGATGTCAACTGGGGCAAAAACATTAAAGTTTAAGGTTCTTGATAACCAAGTAGAAATTGAACTTGAAGAAGCAGTAAAAAGGTCTTACGCGACAGTTGAAGTATTTAATAACATGATCGAACAAATGGCTGGTTTAATGGCCTTTAGTGTTTCACGCGTCGGGAGACTCGCCGATTCTGATTTAACAACCAGACTGATCGCTAAAAGAAAAGCCATTGTACAGTGCTTAAATGAAATTCAGTCTCAAAAAATCAATGCAATTCTTGAAGAAATCGATGAGGCAATAAAAACAGATTTGAGGTATGATTTAAAAGCGAGCATGCAGGAAAGATGTGAGGCAAAGAAAATTGCTATTGATACAAAAATGCTCGATAAAATTTCAGAAGATTTTTTAAATCGAACGTTTGATGAGAAGAAGCGAAACGAGATTTTAAATAACATTGACAATTTTTCTAAGATGGCTGGGAAGGGTTACGAGGCCAATGAAAACGTAATTTCCACTATAAGAAAAGGACTTCCCCAAGGACCTCCATATTCGGATTCTGTATCATCTATTACAAGCTATATTGAAAACCTTGGGATTAACGATTCTGAATTAAAATTCTTTATTAATTCAATTGAGGATTTTGCAAAAAGTAATTAAAGATTTCTAACAGAGAGATCTATTAAAAAAATGGGTAGGTGACTGCGATGCAAACAAAAGTATTTGTTCTCATGGCCATGGTGGCATTTTTTCCAGTATCGGTACAAGGGGGGATCTTTGATAAGGTGAAAGAAGTCACTGGAGATGTCCTTGAAACTGGATGGAAGGCCACTACAGCGCCAATCGAAGCGATTGTCAACACCGGGACGGTGGTAACTGGCAACGCGAATCCTAAGGAGATATTTCAGCCATACAAGGAGCTTGGAAATGTTGCCGGCAAAGCGGTGAGTGGTGCCACCGATCTTGCTGCAGCCCCTCAAAAACGATTATACGAAGAAGTCCAAAAATTTGCTGCCAAAACAGGGGGGAAACCTGGCGAGTTCATATTCGATATAAGCACGTTTAGCAACCAATTCTACAATCAGTTGGTATTATCTGGTGGCCGCGGATTGGCAAATGTGCTTAGAGGCCAAAATCCTTTACAGGTCACTGCCGCGCCATTGGCTGGCGCAATAAGAGCGGCCAGAGAGAGACATGCGGGTAGCGCGAAGCCCCTGCCGGATGATGTAAAACAAGCGCTGTCAGCGCATTTTGATCCCGAGACTATCAACCGCGCAAAATACGCTGTAGGAACCGTGGAGATCACCCTGCCAAACTTCATTGGAAGGGGAAACAAGTTTATGGGTAACGACTATGCCGTTGTGGTTGACGACATTATCGTTTTTAATTCTCCGCCCCCATCATACGAAGATGGTTCATTTTGGTGGTCACATGAGGTCGCCCATGTTGATCAATATCGTAGGTGGGACGTAGAATCGTTTTCTTTTCGCTATCTCCGCGACCTTGGTTCGTACATTGAAGGAGAAGCAGATAGTAAGGCCCAGAGTGTTACCGGCAATGCGAAGTTAGTCGGAGTATCATTCTTATCACCCACTGTGAGCTTGCAAAAGAAACAGGCAATGGGGCTACACTTACAGGGAGCACAATCTCATCACCAGCTTCAGAATACTGTGGAGTATTTCATTGCGCAGTGCTATTTTCCCAACGACCCATTTCCGGTTAACTACCTCATAACTAACACACGGAAGATTATTGCTGTTGATCCAATGACCGGTGGGTGGATGCATATTGGATATGCAACACCTCCTCTTGCACCAGGAGTAGCCTGGACCTACCAAACTCCTATGTTAAGGTATGCTGTTTTGCCGAGCGGTCAGATAATGGCAGAGATACCTATTAGAAACTTCACAGGACAAGTAGTGGGGGTTCGTCCCGTTCAGATTGGTCATGTTATAAGATTTTAGAAAACCGGGTCAAGCATTTTGCTTCAGAGGATGCTTCGCATCACTGAGCTTATGATTCTAAAAATGGAAGTAGCTCTCACAACGGAAAAGATTTATAGGATTTTCGATTTCCATAATCGCATTTTGAGTTTTGTACAATGAAAAAATTGAATCAAGCGAAAACAAAAATGTCGAACAATCGCGTAGACGCGGAAAATGACCGCCGTCACGGGCCTTGCGAAGCAAGTCCCGCGCCGTCTGGCCATTTCCGGTCACGACAGGCGTTAAGCTAAAAAATGAAATGACGATCAGGGTTAACGGGGACTATGATTGTATGAGATCGCTCGATGTAAAAAGAATTAAGAATTGGTCTGGTTGCGCTGGCCGTGGGCCAGAAAGCTACTGTCACGGTCTTTTCTGATTTTCGGGGAGGCAAATCCCGCGCCAACGCTTTCTGGCGCAATAGTATGATTTTTAATCGGGCCAGCTATGTTTTTTTCT
>Ga0209212_1007256_pt1 | contig 12321 bp, 6 predicted proteins | sample RifGroC2_FD_183996 | JGI IMG/M metagenome (GOLD analysis project Ga0209212, IMG submission 183996) | Groundwater microbial communities from Rifle, Colorado, USA - Groundwater C2 (SPAdes) (version 2) | ecosystem: Environmental > Aquatic > Deep subsurface > Groundwater | place: Rifle, Colorado...
TGCGGCAAGACAGTTTTCGCGATCTTCCCGCATGGCATTGGCCGTGAGGGCAACCACCGGTATGGCGTGGTTTCTTACTGCCGATGCCTGATCGCGGATAACGGCAGTTGCATCATAACCGTTCATCACCGGCATCATGCAGTCCATCAGCACCAGGTCATAATCATTGTTCTCCAGCAGCCAGAGCGCTTCGTCGCCATTGCCGGCCACATCCACCTGGTACCCGAATTTCACCAGGATTGACTGTGTCACCATCTGATTGGTCGGATCATCCTCGGCCAGAAGCAGTCGTGTTTTGCTGGTTTGACTTCCTTCCGCCATCGCTACCCCATTGCGGGTGGGAAGAGTTACAGCTCCCACCACCTGCAGTGCCCCATACTGTGGTTCTGAAGTGGATATTGGGAGCGGGGCTTTCTCCAGAATCACCGTAAACCAGAACGTTGAACCTTCTCCTTCCACACTTTCTACACCGACAGTCCCACCCATCAACTCTGCAAGCTGACGCGAGATCGTCAGCCCCAAGCCGGTGCCGCCGTATTTACGGGTGGTGGAACCGTCCGCCTGGGTGAAGGGCTCGAAGATGGATTCCAGCTTTTCCGGTGCAATGCCGATGCCGCTGTCGCGCACCAGAAACCGGAGGGTCGAACATTGCTCATCCTCTGCATCTTTGCTGATATGCAGCGAGATTGAGCCCTTGGCCGTAAACTTGATGGCGTTGCCGATCAGGTTGGTGATGATCTGGCGCAAGCGTCCCGCATCCCCCTTCAATAACAGAGGTACATCAGGATTGATATGCGATATCAACTCAAGCCCTTTTTCCTGTGCCCTGAGCGAAAGGAGTTTGATGACGCTGGAGATCTCAATCTTTAGATTAAAGCACCGTGATTCAAGCTCTATTTTCTGAGCTTCTATTTTCGAGAGGTCCAGGATATCGCTGATCAGCTCGCAAAGATTTCTGCCGGACTGCCTGGCCAGTTCGGCATATTTACGTTGTTCCTCCGTCAGTTCCGTAATCAGCAGCAGATCGATCAGGCCGATAACGCCGTTCATGGGGGTGCGGATTTCATGGCTCATGTTGGCAAGGAACTGGCTCTTGGCAATATTTGCCGTTTCAGCGGCTGCCTTGGCCTGACGTAATTCCCGCTCCGCCCGCTTGCGGTCGGTCAAATCAATATCCAGACAGAACAGTTCCGTTTGACGGCCAACCGGATTAACCAGGGCATGACTGGAGAACACCTCGACCCGCGAACCGTCTTTACGCTTCAGGAGCAGTTCCCCAGCCGGAATCGGCGCAGCGCTCTCTTTCATCTGTATGATTGCTGCCGTAACCTCTTCCCTCATTTCCTCCGGAATTATGAGATCCAGCAGATTCGCGCCCAGCGCCTCATGTTCACTGTAACCATAAAGAAGCTCTGAGGCACGGTTCCAGAAAAACACCGTTCCATCGGACACATACCCTTGAACCGCTAAACCTGGAATATTCTCCATCACCAAGCGGAAACGTTCCTCACTTTCCTTTAATGCGTTTTCCGCCTCTTTACGCTCGGTGATGTCGATGGTATAGCCAGCCAGAAGCGTTTTTTCACCCTGGACAATGGGAAACTTGATTGTAGTATAGAAACGGCCATTCAAATTCTCCTCAAGGTTAAGCACTTGACCACTGTAAACTACGGTCCAGTCATCGGCGGTTATCTTTGCTGCCAAATCTGCCGGAAACAGCTCGGCCATTGTCTTGCCGACCATTTTTGTGCCCGGGATACCGATCATCTGCTGATAATTTTCACTGGCCTGCAACACACGGCTTTCCGTGGAAGTCACCTCCTTGATTAAGATATAAATCGGAGAGTGCTTCATAAAAAGTCTGAAAACTTCATTAATGTTGCGCAACGACTCATTTGACAATTCCAGCTCCGCTGTCCGCTCCTCCACCCGCTGCTCCAGAGATTCGTTGATCTGTTGTATTTCGATGAATCGATCCGACAGTGAAATCGCCATATCCCTGAAGTTATTGATCAGATGACTTGTTTCCTTGATACCGCTTTCGGGCCACTCAATATCTGCACCATCCGTTGCCAGCTTTACCGGCAGTTCGTGCGTCAATGTACGGAGCTGCCCCAGTGTTCTTGTAATATTGCGGCTGAAGAATTCAGCCAATGCCAGCGATCCAAGCAGAATAAGGAACAACAGGAACAATTCGTCGGTATATTTTCCGTAAAGTATTTTCTGGTAAGCTATCACCGGCTGCTCCAGAATCAATTGCCATTCAGCCAGGTCGCCGATATCGGTTTCAGCTATGTATAAGGATTGCTTCCAGTGTTCCATAAAAGGCTTTTCTGGAAGTTTTTCCGGTTCCCATCGACTGAGCCCTGCATCAAGCTGTTTAAGCACTCCTTTGGCACGCACAAAGGGTGTCATGATCTTTTGCTCTGAGTTGTTGGTCATAAGGACATTGCCGTTTTTATCTATAAGGGTATAGATAGCGGCATGCCCATCCAAGCTCATATCGAGGTATGTCTTTATCTGCTCCAGGCTTAGAACACCGCTGACGTAACCGTTATATTCGCCACGAATTAACACCGGCGCAAGAACCATGACAATCGGTTTGGGAGTGCCTATTCTGCCCATGAGAACTTCCGAAAGCATGGGTTTGCGAGTTTGCTTGAGAAGCGGGATGAAAGGTCGATCAGCAAAGCTTTTGCCGATGTTGTTCCGTCCCAGTTCGTCCAGCAATGGAAATTTGGCGATGACAGTGGCTTCTCTCTCCAGTAGCACGACCCGCAGGAAATTGACATCCGACTTCACAGCCTGCTCCAGAAAGGGTTGCATCTGCTGCGGAGTTCTGGATGCCGCCATTTCTGCCAGATTGATAATGGCTGTCTTTCTGTTCAGCACCCAGGTTTGCAGACGTTGCGCCATACGATGACTATCCTTGACCAGCGATGCGCGAATCTCACGGTCGGTTTCCATGAAATCGAATCTGCCGTCAACTGCCAGCATGATCAGCACCGGGCACAACACGAAAAATGCCAGCAGATTACATATTATTTCACCGTACGACATCAGCGATGATCGTGACCGAAGTGCATATAACGTGAATAGCAGGCGAGCAACCAGGGCGTTGGCAATACCGTTCACAGCCTGTTTGGTCATTATGATGGAGAGATTGCTGAAAGGGACCTGCATGATGAAATGGTAAAACAGGTAAAACAGAGGCATGCCGATAAGAATCCAGTAGAGCGTATCCGCCAAGACCATTCCGATTCTGCGGCGTTCCATGAGCCAACCAACTATCGCTGCCTCTGCGATCAATATAATGATGGCAAAGGGTTGATTCCAGAGGAACCAGGTGTAACTAGCGATGATTGCGGCCGCCAGAATGCCGCGGCCAAGACCGAAGAACTGCAGGGCCAGCAAGGCAAAGATGCTTCCGAAGAGGAAATCGATACTGTAGAAGATCTCTATCCTGAAATAGTTGCCGGCCAGACCGGCAAAAACCAGGACAAGAAACATTGGGATACTGTGATTTTTATTTTTGGCAGTATTGGTTTGCGGAGCAATGGGCATGACGGTCTCCGTAATGGAAAAACTGCTGTTGGATAATTCTAACTCTATTCTTACATTTTGCAACGATCAACACGGTGACGATTCTTAAAGCAGATTTCAGACTCGGCTATTGATAAGTATGGGGACAATCAGGTATATTCCTGGCAGCTGAATAACTCTCTGGAATCGATCGGCAGGACATTTATGTACCTCATCCAGATTTTATTGCCGCTCTACGCAAATGATGGTCGGCAGTTTCCCCAGACTGAATACATCCGGGTACGGGATGAGTTGACAGATAGCTTTGGCGGACTGACAACCTATGTGCGTTCACCGGCAGAAGGACTCTGGAAGGAATCCGGCAGCACAACGGTTTATGATGACATTGTCATCTACGAGGTAATGACCGAACTGCTGGACAGACCATGGTGGCATAATTACCGGGCAGAACTGGCGGCCCGTTTTCAGCAGGAGGTTTTGATTGTCAGGGTGAGCGAGGTGCAGTTGCTGTAGTGATTTTATTTCAATCTAAAATCAAAGATGAAAATAAGGCATCATGCCTGGCGCCCCAAAACAAAGAGGGGGGAATGTGGGAACATTCCCCCCTCTTTGTTTTCAAGAAAAAAACTTGGTATCAGTTCAAAGGGCACCCAAGGTTGTTGTAGGTGTCAAGCTGTGATGCGAGTGGTTCGTAAATACCGGTTACAATAGCATTTTTTACTGCCGTCATGACTTCACTTACTGTGAGCGGGAAACCTGTAACCCTGATGTCCTTTGCATTGAGAAGCGCGGCTGTTCCTTGTCTTGCAAGTTTTTCCAAACCGCCGCCGCCAAGGCTGAGGGATTTCAACAGTGATATCTCAAATGACAATTCATCTTCAACATTGAACACAGATTCAAAGTGATCATATGTCTCATATGCCGACGGCCAGTTGTTGGCGTGGTTCTTCCAGTACCCCGGGCTGCATCCTGTCGCCTCTATCGGTGATGGGGTCTTGTAGAAACCGAAGTCAATGGTCAATTCTGCGGTGTTGTTTTCGTCAAGGTTTATGCCGGTCATGGGATTGGCATTGCTGTCCTTTGAACGGTCTGTTCCCTGCGCTGTAGGTGAAGCTGAGTACGAAACCGGCTTTGTGATGCTTACGGTATAGGTTCCCGCACAGAGACCGGTGAACAGGTACTTGCCGTAGCTATCGGTGGTTTTTGAAGCTGTCACGCCGGTTGTTTCATTCTTCAGTGTAACCTGCACATCGGCTATGCCGGTTTCTCCGGTATCCTGAATGCCGTTGATGTTGAGATCATTCCATACCAGGTTGCCTATGCTGCCGGAGCAGGATGTTGCCACCTTGAAGAAACCAAAATCAACGGTTGTGGTATAGCTGCTGTTACTGCTCAAAACAACCGTGGTCGGGCTGCCGTTGCTGTCCTTCGAGCGATCCGTCCCCTTCAAACTGCTTGTGGGGAGATAACCGTTTGGTGCTGTAGCGCTGAGTGTGTAGGTGCCGGCGCAGAGGTTAGCAAACTTGTATTTTCCGTATGTGTTGGTAATTGCGGTAAACGTTGCGCCGGTATTACTGTTATTTAGGGTTATTTCTACCTCTGAAATACCGGCTTCGCTGTAATCCTGAATTCCATCTTTGTCCTGGTCATTCCATACAAAGTCGCCAATGCTGCCAGTACAGGATGCTGTTGTCTTGAAGAAACCGAAATCTATGGAATTATCAACATAATTGTCAGTCGGCATGGTTACGGTGGCCGGACTGCCGTTGCTGTCGTTGGCAGTAGTGCTCCCAGGAACAACCGATGGAGAAGGAATCATTCCCGCTGGCGTTGCTACCGAAATCTTGTAGCTGCCCGCACAGACTCCGGTAAAAGAATATTTGCCGTTTGAATCGGTAGTGTCGGTTGCGGTTGCGCCAGTTACATTGTTTTTCAATGTTATCAGCAGGCCTGATATTCCTGATTCATCCGAACCCTGGATTCCGTTGCCGTTCAGGTCATTCCAGACAAGATCGCCGATAACTCCCGAGCACGGTACGCTTGCCTCGTCGGTGCAGTGGGTAGGAGCTCCTTCTGCAAGACCACTGTTGTAAGTATCAAGCAGTTCTTCGAGGTTGGAGGTAACAGCGGTTTCAAGGAAACCGCAACCGACAGGCGGAACAACAAGTTTACCTATCAATTTGTCAGCGCTGGTTATGGCGTTCTGAATCTCTGCCGTCAGTGCCGCACCGTTTAGCATGTTCAGCTTCGCGGCAATCAGCTGATGGGAAAGTGAGATCAGTCCGTTAGTGCTAATCGGGGTATTGAATATTGCCAGCAGTTGCACTTTTGTGTAAGTGACTGTCCCAAGCATCAGGGATGTAACCGGCCAACTTTCTTCATGGTTTTTCCAGAAACCCTGAGTGTAAGTGCAGCCTGCGTCGCCCATGATATACATGCCTGCATCCCAGGTCAGATCATTCTCGCCGGCAGTCAGGCTGGTGCAGACGGTATAACCGGACGGGTCAACATCGCTATCGCTGGCGTCAATAAACCCCTGATCCTTCGGAGAGAAAGCGTATCCCGAGGGCAGAACAAATTGCACCTTGTAATCTTCGGGGTTGAGAGAACTGAACAGGTATTTCCCCGAGGCATCAGTTGATGTGGTGGCAACAGGGGAGGTCCCGCTGCAGGCGTAAAGATTGACAGTAATCCCGGAAATACCGGTTTCATTTATGTCCTGTAGACCGTCCTTGTTCAGGTCATTCCATACGTAATCGCCGAGTTTGGCATAACTGGGTGCGCAGGTAATATCGCCATCGAACTTGGCATCCATCACCTTGAATTTGATATAGGTATTCCCGTTGATAGTGCCGATGGTCAAGTCGCACTCGGCAGAGAAGTTTGCCTTTATGGTTTCAACCGTGTGGTACTTGCCTTGAACAGTAACAACCACCTGTTTAGCTGAAGCTGGAACATTAAAGCTGAAGATTGCCCCAACCGGCAGGCCCGGATCGGTATTTCCGTCGTTCCAGCTGTCATACAGAAGCTGTCCGGTCAGGCTGTCGGCATGTACCCTGATCCGCTCGTACTTATCACCAGTATACGTACGCCAGTCAAGTTTAAGCGTCATGTTTGTGACACCCTCTTTGCACATGACGCATCCTTTGTAGAGACCCGCATCAATGGTGTAGTTGGTTTCGCCGGATGCAACGGTGATGCAGCCGGTTTTGCCGCTCATATCGGCATTGCTGTCATTGGCAGAAGTACTGCCGGGGGCGTTAATTGTGGTGAAGGAGTAACCAGGTGCCGAGAAAACCACATAATAGCTGCCCGGTGCAACGGTGAAGCTGTAGAGGCCGTTGGTGTCGGTGGTGGTGGTTGCTACCATGGTCCCGTCACATTTGAACAGAGTAACTGTCACATCGGAAAGGCCAGGTTCACCGGCATCCTGTATTCCGTTGTTGTTAAAGTCGTTCCAGACAAAGTCGCCGATGGTGGCGTTCTTGTAAAGTCCGGCATCAATGGTGTTGTTGGTTTCGCCGGAAGCGACCGTGATGCAGTCAGCCTTGCCGGTCATGTCGGCGTTGCTGTCATTGGCGGTAGTGCTGCCGGGGGCATTCTTTGTGGTGAAGGTGTAGCCGGGGGCCGAGAAAACCACATAGTAGCTGCCTGGAGCAACGGAGAAGTTGTATTTGCCGTTGACGTCGGTATTGGTGGTGGCAATGAATTTACCGGCGCAGTCGAAGAGATCAACCTTGACGTTGGCAATGCCCATCTCGCCAATATCCTGGATACCATTGTTGTTCTTGTCCTCCCAGACAAAGTCGCCGATTCTCCCGAGTTTAATGTAGCCGAAGTCAACCGTCTGGTTGGGTGTTGCATCGTCGGAAAGTGTTACAGCGGTGCTGACGGGATTGTTGCTGTCGCTATCATTATTGTCATTACCGTTACTGCTGACCGGTGAGGTAACGACCAGCCCCAGATAGTTGCTGGAATCCGCATTGACAGCTACCGTGTAATTGCCTTTACAGAGGCCGGTGAATTCGTAATAACCGCTGGCAGAGCTGATACTGGAGAGATTTACCGGTTGTCCGTAATCATTGGTTCCGGTCAGAAACACCTCAACACCGAAAATTCCGCTGTTCAGGTCATTCTGGACGCCATCGCCGTTTTTGTCTTCCCAGACAAAATTGCCGATAGTTGCCTTGCAGTCAGGGATATAGCCAAAATCAACTGTGATATTGGCAGAACTGTCGCCTGACAGGTTTACAATTGTTCCTTTTGGATCATTGCTGTCTGTGTCGTCAAGTATATCGCCGTTGGGATTGAGTGGCGCAGTTGGAATCCAGCCAGCCGGGACCGTGGTAGGATCAACTGTTACATTATAGCCGTTAGCGCCGCTCTGGCAGAGACCGTCGAACTGATAAAATCCATTGGCGTCCGTGTAGACGGTCATGCTGATGAGTTGGCCGTAGACATTGGTGCCGCCCAGTGAAACCTTGGCATTTTCGATACCAGGCTCACCCAAATCTTGCAGGCCGTTTTCGTTAAGATCCTTCCAGATAAAATTACCGATTGTTCCCTGACACTTGGGAGTGTATCCAAAGTCAACCGTAGGATTTGCGTCCTTGTCGCTTGACAAGGTTACGGACGTGCCGCCAGGATTATTGCTGTCATTGGGCAAAAGGTCATTGCCGTTGCTGCTGAGCGGTGCGGTGGGAGAAAAACCTGCCGGAACACCGGACACAACCTTGATATCGTAGGTTCCCTGGCAGAGAGCGTCAAAGCTGTATATGCCCAAAGAATTGGTGGTAGCTGTCTTGGTTATTGTCTGGCCGTATGTGTTTGTGCCGCTGAGTTCCAGAATAACACCTGACAGGACCGGATCGCTGCCATCCTGCATTCCGTTAGCGTCCAGGTCTTTCCAAACCAGATCGCCGATGGAGCCGCTGCAGACAGGAACGTAACCAAAATCGATACTGAGATTGGAACTGGTATCGGTGGTGATTTTGAAAGTTGTGCCGGCAGGATCATTGCTATCGTAGGCGATGTTGTCGTCGCCATTGGCACTGCCGATTATAGTCGTTGAATAATCCGCAGGTTTTGTCACTGTAATCTTGTAGTCACCGGTACAGAGCTGGCTGAACTGGTAGTTGCCATTAGCATCGGTTGTTGTTGTAAGATTGATGGTCTGACCATAAGCGTCGATGCCGGTAAGTATTACTTCAACACCAGAAATACCGGGTTCATCCGCATCCTGATAACCATCTGCGTTCTTGTCCATCCAAACCCTGTCCCCAACGGAACCGGTACAGGTTGGGCAAGTGGTGGGCACAAATATTACTTGGTAGGGGAGTCTGCAAGATGCTGTAGGGGTACAATTTGTGATCTGACCAGCCGAAGCAATTCTGTCTCCAGCCTTTGGCACGAATCCTATGCCGTTGATATTGGCATCATTCACCATGGTTTGAACCTGGGCTATGTCCACAAGAGGTGGGTTGGAGGATGAACATCCGTAAGGAGCGGCTGGACCATATGGAAAATAATACGGTGCGGGGCGTAATGAATCGCATGTGTATAGTGAACCAAGAGCCTGATTGCAGTTATGCACTAAATCCCAATATGCTGCCTGAAGATTGAGCCAGTTTTCATTGGGGTAGGTATTGAGCAGATAGTTGATCTTATCCCAGGGGATGGTATAGCTGATTTTTGTGACCGGGTCAGTTAAAGTTTTTATTGCGTTGGGCAGGTTCGGATCAAGACTAGACCAGAAATCAATCGTATATACAATGTTACCAAACATCGGATTATCTCTTAAATATCCGGTTAAATCTACACAGTAGCCACCATAATTTCCATTAGCAAATGGCGCTCCCGCCGGCATGTTTGACAATTGAGCCCAGAAAAGCCCTGGAGGAGCCAAGCTTGCCATAGTGCTGCAAGATTTATATTCATTTACGTCAACAATCATTGTCCCTGATTTGGGACCATTGGGATAACCGCAGGTTGATGCCTCCGCAGGCCTTTGCCCGGAACACAAAAACACTAATAAAGCAAACACACAGATAAAAACAGCCGCTAAACTTCTTTGCATCATTTTTTTCATATAATTCCTCCAGGTGCGGCATGCGTTAAATCCAGGTCAACTATTAAACCTGCGTTACCGCAACATTTGTCATTCATCTACAATCAGTGGGACATACCTAAATAAACATAAGGACCGCCGAAGCATAATTAACATACCTCAACGATCCCCATGAAAAGGCCATCATGCCGCTTTAAGCAGAGCTGAGACACTATACAAGGCGCAGATTCTGCCAAGCGGCACCGAATCCAGACAGCCAAACGCTTATTTTTTCATTTTTTTATAGATAACAAGGCCGGCAGCGCCAAGCCCCAGCAGGACAAAAGTGCCGGGTTCTGGTACGACTGGTGGTTCAGGAGAAGCAAAAGCAGAACCAGCTACTGACACAACCAGTGTGCAAACAGCGAACGTGATTTGTGTGATTTTTTTCATAATAAATAAACTCCTTTTCAATTTGATTTTTATTAAAAGTTATTCAAACTTTTAGCAACAACCGTGCCACTCGGCAACCATCTGAATTTTCACATATTTCAAATTACTGTTGGATGTGGCTAAAAAAACGTAAAGAATTCCGACACAACTATCTGGGTAAAAACTATTCCCGTTCCACACCTCTCCGACAAGGCCCAACTTAAATCGGTAAAATGATAACAACAGCAAATCAGGATAGATAAACCCGATAGCAACTCTTCGGCTACCCATCTTCTCTTTGTATACAATTAGTTGCAGATTAAAAAATATGTCGGATAATTTTACAACTCGATTCTTTGCATTAAGCGCAATCCATGCTACTGTTTGCGCTACGTTATTTTATTATGGAGGGATGATGGACTCCGTCGACTGCCTGATCCATATTCGTTCATCCGCCTGTCTTAGCTATCCGTATGTGGATAAAAATTGCATCCGGATGGAATATTTTCGACAAAACCCTGAAGCAGGCTGCCGCCCGTGATGCCACGCTACATAGAGCCGCTGTTCCGCCCACCCAGCGAGGCGAGAAGCCTCATCTTCCAGATCACCGTGGGCTGTTCCCAGAACAGTTGCACCTTCTGCGGCATGTACAAGGGGAAACGCTTCCATATCAGGCCGGTTCCGGAAATCATCGAAGAAATTTACGGGATCCCGGAAAGTTACCGGCCGAGGGTAGACCGTGTCTTCCTTGCCGACGGTGACGCGCTGGTCTACCCCTTTGATGGACTTGTTGAAATACTTGACACACTATCTGCGGCATATCCCAATCTCACCAGGGTTGCTTCTTACGCCTCTCCCGCCAGCCTGACAGGAAAAAGCCGGGAGCAACTTGCAACGTTGCGGGGGAAACGACTGCGCATCCTCTACCTTGGCCTGGAATCGGGAGATGACGACACACTACTCCACATAAACAAGGGTTTCACATCCGACGAAATGGCCTTGCAGTCCCTGAAGGCGAGAGAGGCGGGAATAAAACTGTCGGTGACTGCTATCCTTGGGCTTGCCGGCCGAAAGCGTAGTCTGGTGCATGCCCGCAGGAGCGCGGAATGGATCAACAAGGTAAATCCGGAGTACTTCTCGCTCCTGACCATGTTCCACCGTCACAACGAGGAATTCATCCGGTCACTGGAACAGTGCACACGTCGTGAACTGATGACTGAGGCCCGCGAAATGCTGACACATCTCAATCCATCACGGACTATCCTGCGCTCCAACCATGTCTCCAATTTTCTGAATCTGGCCGGCAGCTACCCCAAGGATAAAGAGCGGCTGATCAGGGATCTGGATGCGGCCATGGAGAAGGCCGGCCAGTACCCGGGTTTTCTGGACAAGGTGCCCGAATATGCCGAGGAGTATTATTGACATTCAATGAAACATCTTCCATACAATCTATCAGTATCAGGAGACACCATGATCGAGCTATTACGCAAACGCCACAGCATTAGGAAATTCACCTCTGAAAAAATCGCCCCGGAAACCGTGGAAACACTCGTTGAAGCGGCGCTCAGGGCGCCATCATCCCGCGGCATCAATCCGTGGGAATTTATTCTGGTAGATGATCCGGAAATACTCCAAAAACTCTCCCAGGCAAAACAGCATGGATCGGAGTTTCTGAAAGGTGCGCCTCTTGGGATAGTTGTTTGCGCCGACAGCACAAAATCAGATGTCTGGATAGAGGATTGCTCCATCGCTGCTATAATTATCCAGCTCACTGCAGTGTCATTGGGACTCGGCAGTTGCTGGGCGCAAATACGAAAACGGCAGCATGACAGCGAAAAATCCGCAGAAAGCTACATTCAGGAACTCCTTGGAATACCGGAACATATAAAGGTTGCAACAATACTTGGTATAGGACATTCTGCGGAGAGCAAAAATCCCGTGCCTGCCAAAGATCTGCAGCACGGCAAGATAAGTAAAAATCGCAGGCATTGAAACAGGCGTACAAGGGAGAAAAGCATGGAAGAAATTAAACAGTTTTTTTCTAGCGAGGATCTGTTTGCCCGCCATTCAGGGATAGAACTTCTTGAAGTGGGGCCAGGGTGGGCAAAAGCCGGCATGAAGATTGAACCATACCACTTTAACGGGGCAAAAACCGTTCATGGCGGCGCCATTTTTACCCTGGCCGACTTTGCCTTTGCGGTGGCCTCAAACTCCCATGGCACACTGGCAATGGGTATCAATACCAGCGTATCTTTTGTCAAGGCAGCTACGAAGGGAACTCTTTACGCTGAAGCCAGGGA
>Ga0209212_1007257_pt1 | contig 12321 bp, 10 predicted proteins | sample RifGroC2_FD_183996 | JGI IMG/M metagenome (GOLD analysis project Ga0209212, IMG submission 183996) | Groundwater microbial communities from Rifle, Colorado, USA - Groundwater C2 (SPAdes) (version 2) | ecosystem: Environmental > Aquatic > Deep subsurface > Groundwater | place: Rifle, Colorado...
CCTGAGGTGGCCCTGGCAGCCCAACTCTTCGCGCACTCGACCGGCGTTGCCACCGAGATCGTAGCGCCTAATTCGCCGCATGAGGAGATCCTGCGCCGGCATGGCCAGGCGCGCATCTCCCTCGGCTTGAGCATCAGCGACGGCATCAGCACCTCGCTGCTGGAGGCGATGGTCATGGGGGCCTTTCCGGTCCAGTCCTGGACTGCCTGTGCCGACGAATGGATCGAGGATCGGGTAAGCGGTCTCCTGGTGCCCCCGGAAGACCCCGACGTTGTGGAGCAGGCGATCCGACGGGCACTCTCCGACGATGCACTGGTGGATGGCGCAGCCCAGCGCAATTACCGGCTGGCCGAGCAGAGGCTCGATCAGTCCAGCTTGAAGAATAAGGCCGTGGAACTCTACCGCGCCGTGCTAAAGGAGAAATCTCCCCCATCATGAAGACAGAGAAGATTTTGGTACTAGGTGCCACGGGGATGCTGGGCAGCACCCTGCTCACGAGGCTCTCGCAACGGGAACGTTTCGAGGTTTACGGCAGCGCCAGATGCCGGGAAGGACTGAGCGGTTGGTTCGCGCCCCAGATCCAGGAGAGGATTTATTCCGGAGTGGACGCGGACAACCCCGACTCGATCTTGCGCCTGCTGGCCGAACTTCGGCCCGACGTGGTGCTCAACTGTATCGGGGTCATCAAGCAACTGCCGGTCGCCAAGGACCCACTGGTGTCCATCGGGATCAACGCGCTCTTTCCGCATCGGCTCGCCCTGGCCTGCAAGGCGGCCGGAGCACGCCTGATCCACATCAGCACCGACTGTGTCTTCAAAGGGGACAGGGGGAACTACTCCGAGAGCGACCAGTCCGATGCTGAGGACCTCTACGGCCGGAGCAAGTTCCTGGGAGAGGTCGCCGAAGCGCACTGCGTCACCCTGCGCAGCTCGATCATCGGGCACGAGTTGAAAGGGGGCTACGGGCTGATCGACTGGTTCCTGTCCCAAGAGGGGACGGTGCGCGGCTTCACCAGGGCGATCTACACCGGATTCCCCACCGTCGAGATGGTGCGTATCATCGCAGATTACGTCATCCCGAATCGAGGCCTGCAGGGGCTCTACCAAGTGGCCTCGCCCCACATATCCAAGTACGACCTGCTCGCGCTGGTGGCCCAGCGCTACGGCAAGCGGATCACCATAGAGCCGCAGGCCGAGTTCAGCTGTGACCGCTCGCTCGACGGCTCCAGGTTCAGCGCCGCCACGGGATACGCCGCGCCAGGCTGGCCTGAGCTGGTTGACGCCATGTGGCAGGAATACCTGGAGCTGCGCGCGCCGCGTCAGCACCCCTAAGTCGCCGCTGCCACGACATTTTCCAAGAAGGAGAAGCTTGTATGTTCAAGAACAAGATCCTGCTGATAACCGGGGGAACCGGCTCGTTCGGCAATGCGGTACTGCAGCGCTTCCTCGACACCGACATCGGTGAGATCCGCATCTTCAGCCGGGACGAGAAGAAGCAGGAAGACATGCGCATCAGCCTGAACCACCCCAAGCTCAAGTTCCATATAGGCGACGTACGTTTCTACGACAGCATCGACTTTGCCATGAAGGGTGTCGATCTGGTCTTCCATGCCGCGGCCCTGAAGCAGGTTCCCTCCTGCGAGTTCTACCCGATGGAGGCGGTGCGGACCAACATTCTCGGCGCCGAAAACGTGATGAACGCGGCCTATGCCAACAAGGTCAAGAAGGTCATTGTCCTGTCCACGGACAAGGCGGTCTACCCCATAAACGCCATGGGGCTCTCCAAGGCGATGATGGAGAAGCTGATGGTGGCGAAATCGCGTGCAACCTCGGCCAGCGACACCGTGTTCTGCGCCACCCGCTACGGCAACGTCATGGCCTCGCGGGGTTCGGTGATCCCCCTCTTCATAAGGCAGATCAAAGAGGGAAAGCCGATCACCATCACAGACCCAAACATGACCAGGTTCCTCATGTCCCTCAAGGAGTCGGTGGACCTCGTGCTCTACGCCTTCACCCATGCGGTCTCGGGCGACATCTTCATCCAGAAGGCGCCGGCCTCGACCATCCTGGACCTGGCGCTGGCCCTCAAGGAGATCTTCCGTGCCGACAATGAGATCAAGATCATCGGCACCAGGCACGGCGAAAAACTCTACGAGTCGCTGGTGAACCGGGAGGAGATGGCCCGGGGCATCGACCTGGGGGGGCACTATCGCATCCCCGCCGACACCCGGGATCTTAACTACAACAAGTTCTTCTTCGAGGGACAGGTCGAGATCGCCGAGATCCAGGACTACACCTCGCACAACACCCAGCGACTCTCCGTGGCCGAGGTGAAGGACCTTCTGCTGAAACTCGATTACGTCCAGGAGGAACTCAATGCTTAAGGTCCTTACCATCGTCGGCACCCGGCCCGAGATCGTGAAGCTCAGCCGTGTCATTGCCGAGCTGGACCGCCACCTGCGGCACGTGCTGGTCCACACCGGACAGAACTTCGACTACGAGCTGAACGAGATCTTCTTTCAGCAGCTGGAGGTGCGCCGGCCCGATCATTTCCTGGATGCGGCCGGAGAGAACGCCGCTCAGACCATCGGCAATGTCATCACCAAGTTTGATCGGGTGCTGGAGCTGGAACAGCCGGACGCCGTGCTGCTGCTGGGCGACACCAACAGCAGCCTGGCGGTTATCTCCGCCAAGCGCCGCAAGATCCCGATCTTCCATATGGAGGCGGGCAACCGCTGCTTCGACCAGCGGGTGCCGGAGGAGATCAACCGCAAGATCGTGGACCACACCAGCGACATCAACCTGGTCTTCTCGGAGCATGCCCGGCGCTACCTGCTCGCCGAGGGGATCCGCCCGGAGACGGTGATCAAGACCGGCTCTCCCATGAAGGAGGTGCTAGGGTACTATGGCCCGAAGATCGAGGGCTCCCAGGTACTGGTGGAGCTGGGGCTGGAGCCGGTGCGCTACTTCGTGGTGAGCGCCCACCGCGAGGAGAACGTCGACAGTCCGGAGAACTTCGCCGACCTGCTCGCCTCGCTGAACGCCGTAGCCGAGCGCTACGACCTCCCGGTGATCGTCTCCACCCACCCGCGCACCCGCAAGCGCCTGGAAGCGCTGGACACCTCCGGGCTGGACCGCCGCATCCGCTTCCTGAAGCCGCTGGGTTTTCTCGATTACGTGAAACTGCAGCAGAACGCCTTCTGCGTGGTTTCCGACAGCGGCACCATCACCGAGGAGTCCTCCATCCTCGCTTTCCCTGCCATAACCATCAGGCAGGCCCATGAGCGGCCGGAGGGGATGGACGAGACGACGCTTATCATGAGCGGGCTCAAGGCAGAGAGCGTCCTGGCCTCGATCGAGGTCGTGGCGGCTCACTACGCCGGTCAGTCCCGCCCGTTTCGCCTGTTGCCGGACTACGACACGGACAACGTCTCGCGCAAGATGCTGCGCATCATCATGAGCTACACCGAATATGTAAACCGGACGGTCTGGTCCAAGCGATGAGCGAGTTCAACCCTAAGGTCTCCATAGTCATCCCGGTCTACAACGGCTCGGACTTCCTGGGCGAGGCGATCGACAGCGCTCTGGCCCAGAGCTACCGGAATATCGAGGTGCTGGTGGTCAACGACGGCTCCTGTGATGACGGGAAAACCGAGGCCGTCGCGCTCTCCTATGGCGACAGGATCCGCTACCTTGCCAAGCCAAACGGCGGCGTCGCCTCGGCGCTCAACTTGGGCATCCGGGAGATGACCGGCGACTGCTTCTGCTGGCTCAGCCACGACGACCTCTACTACCCGGCCAAGACCGAGGAACAGTTGCGCCTTCTGGCGGAGGTCGGGGGGGATGCCGTAATCTACGGCGACTTCGAGTACATCGACGGGGAGGGCAGGCTGCTTGGCACCAAGCGCACCGGATCGGCGCAGTCGCACGGCATCCATTTCTCGCTGATCATGGAGGGAACCATCAACGGCTGCACCGTTATGATCCCGCGCTCCTGCTTCGAGGTGGTGGGCCTTTTTGACGAGGGGCTGCGCACCACCCAGGACTTCGACATGTGGTTCCGCCTGGCGGAGTGCTATCCCTTCCGGCATCAGGACCAGGTGCTGGTCAAGTCGCGCGTGCATCCCAATCAGGGTTCGCTCACCATTCCCGGCCACATGGTGGAGCAGGATGCCCTGTACCGTAAGGCCCTGCGCCGCTTCTCGGCCAGCGACCTCCCTCTTGGAGCGGGGGAGACCATGGCCTCGTTCTACGTCAGGGCCGCCATACGCTTCACCAGCATAGGTTGCCCAGGGGCCGCCGATCAAGCCATCGCAAGCTTCCGCGCTGAACGCTTTCGGGATGCGCCCTCCAGGGTGGTGGTCAATCTCGCCCTGTACGCGGGATACGCACTGCTGCGCACGACCTATCGGAATGAAACAGCGAAAAGTGTGGTGAAGAAGCTGAACAGGTTCTTCTCGGGGCTGAGGTGATCGATGACGCCGGTCCCCGATCAAAGTACCTCGGGCTGCAACGCACCGTCTCAGGCCAAGTTCGAAGCTCCCAGCTTGAGTGTGCTGATTCCCGTGTACAACTGGGACCTGTCCGCCCTGCTGCTGCGCATCCTGGAGGAGGCGGACGCCTTCGGGCTTTGGAGTAGCCTGGAGGTACTGGTCCTGGATGACGGATCGAGCGACCCGGCGCGCCTGGCCGGCAACGAGGCCTGGTTGTCGGATCATCGGCGCCCCGGCTTGGTGTACACCCCGCTCGGGCGCAACGTCGGGCGCTCCGCGGTGCGCAACCTGCTGGCGGCGCAGGCCCAGGGGGATTTCCTCCTCTTCCTCGACTGCGACGTGCTCCCCGACAGTGACCGCTTCCTGCGCGGCTACCTGGAGCGCGCCCAGGCGGGGGACTTCGACGTGGTCTGCGGCGGGGTGAGCTACCGGACCCGGCTGCTCACCGGGCCGGAGTTCGACTACCACGCCTATCTGGGCAACAGGAAAGAGGTTAAGCCGGCCGCGCTGCGCAATCAGGTTCCCTGGCGCCACATCCTGACCTCGAACATCATGGTGCGCAAGAGGGTGTTCCAGGCCACCCCCTTTGACGAGCGCTTCACGGGCTACGGCTACGAGGACATCGAGTGGGGAGTGCGGCTGGCCCGGCAGTACCGGATCCTGCACATCGACAACACCGCGTCCCATCTCGGGCTGGTATCAAAGGCCAGCGCCTACCAGAAGATGTGCAACTCGGTGCCGAACTACCTGCTCTTGAGGGAACTCTGTCCCCAGGCCTTCGCAGCCTCCGCCATCAGCAAGCTGGTGGGACTGCTGACCGGGTGCAGGGTCGGGCTGCTGAACCTGTTGGACCGAAGCCTGAAGCGACGCTTCCTTGCCTGCCGGGACAACCGGCTCGCCTTCATCCTGTTCCAGCTGAACTTCGCCGTGCTGCTGGCGCGCGCCCTGAAGGAGAGGCAAGGGGCCGGGAAGGGAACTTGACGCGTTGGTCCACGGAGGGCGGCTGGAAGCGCTTCTGAACGGCTTCGCCCTGCGGCACGGGCGACTTTTGCACCGGAAATCATGAATAAGGGTATGAGCACTATGGAAAACGCCCTGATCCGGAACGGGCAGTACAACATAGGGGAAATCTGCACCCGGCAGCAGTGCGTGGCGGGCAGGGGAGATCGCGTGGCGCTCCGCTTCATTCCTGCGCACGGGGAAGGCACCGACTACACCTTCTCGGAGCTGGACGCGCAGAGTAACCGCTTCGCCAACCTGCTCAAAGAGCTCGGTTTCCGCGAGGGGGACGTCTTCTTCACCTTCCTCCCCAAGCTCCGGGTCCTGAAGGCGAACTACCTGGGGACCGATGCCGGAGACATTTCAACGCTGGAGGATTGACCCTATGACCACCATGGAAAGACTGAACGCCATCTTCTGCGAGGTCTTCGACGACGATGATCTGAAGATCGCGCCCCAGATGACCGCCAACGACGTGGACGGGTGGGATTCACTGTCCCACATCAACCTGATCGTCGCGGTGGAGAGCGCCTTCAAGATCCGTTTCAGCCAAAAGGAGCTGCTGACCTTCAAGAACATTGGCGACCTTTTGAACTCCATCGAGAGCAAGATCGTCTGATGTGCGAGCAGACTCAACCAGGGAAGGATGCATGAGTACCACGCTTAAGATCGGCTACACCGCCGCCATGCTCTTCGCCCTGTTCATCGTGATAGGGGGGAAGTTCCCGGCCTTCGGCAGGATGTTCCTCGCCGATGAGCCGGTGGAGTACGTGAACGGCGACCAGTATCGCATGTGCGACCTGGAGCGGTTCAGGGAGGATATACCGCTGACCAGGGTGTCGGCGACGGCGCCGCTGGAACAGGCCGACGTCATCACCTTGGGCGATTCCTTCTTCAAAAGCGCCCTGGGGTCGGACCTCTTCGCCAACGAGCTGGCCGCCCGGCTCGGGCTGAAGGTGCACAATTTGGAGACGGCCGAATTCTTCGAGCCGCAGAGCTATCCGCTCTCCTACCTGGAGAGCATCGGTTACCGGGGCGGCAAGAGCAGGATCCTGGTCCTGGAAACCGTGGAGCGCAGCATCTTGGAACGGGCCGGCACCTACAACAAGGCTGGCGCCTCGACCAGCAACGATCTGGACGCCTTCGCCTTCAAGGTGCTGAAGAACAACGACGTCGAGTACTTCTTCAAGCACAACGTGCTGGTCTACCCCGTGATGAAGTGGCTGAAGAACCTGCGCTTCGAGCAGCTGGGCATCGTGGACAAGTCCATCGGGGCCTACTCGCTGGAACCGAAGATGCTCTTCTATCAGCGTGACCTGGCGTTCAGCAGGGAGAAAAAGAGCGACGCCTTGGTCGAGGCGACCGCGGACAGCATCGCCAGTCTGGCGGCGACGCTCAAGGAACGCTACGACCTGGAACTGATCTATCTCCCGATACCCAACAAGTATTCCGTCTACCACAGTCTGGTGGCCAACGGCTACAGCTATGACGGCTTCATACCCCGGCTCTGCCAGGCACTGACCCGGCGCGGCGTGAAGAACCTCGATGCCTATACCCTGTACTCGCGCTACAACAAGCCCGCCATGCCGCTTTTGTACTTCGGCAGCGACACCCATTACACCGGGCATGGCAAGGCGCTGCTGGCCGCTGCCTGCGCCGAGCTGATCAAGGTGGTGCGGCAGGCGGACGCGACAGGAACGCTATCGGCCGGGCTGGCAACGGCTCCCGGCCCCGGTACAAAGGACCGATGAATTTCAACTCGATAGAATACCTGCTCTTCGTTCCCCTTGTTTTCCTCTGCCTCAGCCTGTCCGGGGCGAGATTGCGCTGGCTGGTGCTTCTCGGGGCGAGCTGCTACTTTTACCTGACCCTGAAGCACCTCTACCTGCTGGTGGCGCTTTTCTGGGTGATCGGGGTGAGCTACCTTTGCGGCATCATGCTGGAGCGCTGCGCCAGTGCCGGGAAAAAGGCGGCCCTGTTCTGGGGGGGAGTGAGCGCCAACCTGCTGGCGCTAATCGCCCTGAAGTATCTACCCTTCCTGGAGCGGACCCTGAACGACCTGCTGGGCGCCCTGTCCTTTGGGCTGAGCGTGCCCGAAGGGCGCGTCCTGGTGTCGATAGGGGTTTCTTACTTCGTGTTCCAAGCCCTCTCTTACCTGATAGACATCTATCTGGAGATCGAGAAACCGGAGCGTCACCTGGGATACTTCGCGCTCTACCTGGCCTTCTTCCCCAAGCTCCTGCAGGGGCCGATAGAGAGGGCGGGGGACCTGCTGCCGCAGCTCCGCGCCAGCTCCTGGTTTGATCAGGAGAACTTCCGCGCCGGGCTGCTGCAGTTCGGCTGGGGACTCTTCAAGAAGGCGGTGGTGGCGGACCGTCTCGCGCTCTACGTCAACGCGGTGTACGGGGACGTGCACGCCTACAGCGGGCTGCCCCTGCTGCTTGCAACCTACCTCTACGCGCTGCAGCTCTACTACGATTTTTCCGGCTACACCGACATGGCGCTGGGCACCGCCCGAATGTTCAACATCAGGCTCACCCAGAACTTCAACACCCCCTACCTGTCGCGCTCGGTAGCCGAGTTCTGGCGGCGCTGGCACATCTCGTTCTCGCGCTGGATTCTGGACTACATCTTCAAGCCGCTCCAGATGCAGCTGCGCGACTGGCGGGAGCTGGGCACCGCCACTGCGCTCCTGGTCACCTTCCTGGTTTCCGGAATCTGGCACGGTGCCAGTTGGTGCTTCATGATCTGGGGCGCCCTGCACGGCGTTTACTTGGCGGCCTCGGTGTTCTACAAACCGTACCAGAAGAAGATCTACAAGAAGCTGGGGCTGGAAAAGAGCAGGCTGCAGCAGCTCTGGCAGACGGCGGCCACCTTTCACCTGGTCTGTTTCGCCTGGATCTTCTTCCGGGCCGCCTCGGTTTCCGATGCCCTGTACGTGGTGCGCCACCTGCTGGACGGGGTTTCCGGGGTCGACGCGCTGCTGGCCGTGCAAGGCGGCAGCGATCTGGTGATCGCCGCCGGCTCGGTGCTGGTCATCTGGCTGGTGCACCTGGTGCGCGAGCGTTCATCCGGCAGGGACTTTTTCCAGGCGCCGGCGCTGCTGCGCTGGGGAGTTTATCTGGGGTTGGCCGGGGGGCTGCTCTTCTTTAATATGGACAGCAACGCCGGTTTTATCTATTTTAACTTCTGACCTGGGCGCAGCAGCTAAGGTCGGTAAAAAAGGAACCCTTTTGAAGATCGTCTTCCTCGCACCGTTCGGGATTCGCCCCAAGGGGACCGTGCCGGCACGGATGATCCCGCTTGCGGCAGAGCTCCAGGCTCTGGGGCACGAGGTGGTGATCCTGGCCCCGCCCTACACCAATCCTGAGGACTCTGGCAAAAGCGAAGTGGTGCGCGGCGTGCGGCTCAAGAACGTAATGCTGGGACCGCGCCATAAGGTGCTCGCAGTGCCGATCCTGGCCTGGCGTATGTTCCGGGAGGCGCTGGCCGAGCGGCCCGACCTGGTCCACCTGTTCAAGCCCAAGGGGTACGGCGGCGTGGCGGCCATGCTGCACATCGGGCTGCAGCGGCTGGGGCTCAGGCTGCCGCCACTCTTCCTCGACACCGACGACTGGGAAGGGGAGGGGGGGATGAACGAGCTGCACCCCTATTCGGGCGCCGAGAAGCGCTTCTACCGCTTTCAGGAGCTCTGGCTGCTGAGGCGGGCGGTGGCCAGCCGGGGGCTGGAGCGCCTGGCGGCCGACGCCGCAGTCCCGACCCGCAGGCTCCTCTATCTCCCCAACTGCGTAGGTGCACCGGCGCCGGGAGATGGCCGGGCGGTGCGCCAGAAGCTGGACATCGCTCCCGAAGCGCCCGTGCTGCTGCTTTACACCCGCTTCTTCGAGTTCAGCCAGGAGAAGCTGCACTTCATCTTCTCCCAGGTGTTCCGGCAGGTGCCGCTGGTCCGTTTCCTGGTGGTGGGCCAGGGGCGCCGGGGCGAGGAGGAGTTGCTCTTGCGCGTTGCGCGGGAGTCGGGCTTTGCCGAGGCCCTGGCCTTGGCCGGCTGGGTGGAGCCGGGGGAGATCCCGGACTATCTGGCGGCAGGCGACGTCGCCATCTACCCCTTCGCCGACAACCTGGTGAACCGGACCAAGTGCCCCGCCAAGCTGACCGAGATCCTCCTGGCCGGGCGGGCGGTGGTGGCGGACCGAGTCGGGCAGTTGGCCGAATACATCGTGGACGGTGATTCCGGCGTGCTGTGCGACCCGGACGACTGGCAGGAGATGGCGCAGCGCGTGGTCGAGTTGCTCGGCGCGCCGCAGCGGCAGCGGGAGTTGGGAGCCGCCGGACGCAGCTACCTGCAGGAACATTTCAGCTGGGGCGGAGCCGCCCGGCAGTTGCAGGCCTTCTACTCAAGCCACGGCGCCACGGCGAAGTGACGCGTATCTATTAAATTGCCGAAGCCCAGCCCCGCTGCTGGAGACCTCTCCTGCACGGGGAGGGCAGGGCGGGATGAGATAAATGACGGAGTTGTTTTCATGACCGAACGCAAGAAAGACCTGCTTTTCCTGGCGCTGCTCCTGGCAGTCCTGCTGCTTTGCTTTTCCAAGATACTCTTTACCCACCAGATCATCCGGGCGCCGGACATCATCGCGGAGTTCTACTGGGGGGTTAAGAACTACGGCACCGTTAAATTCCTGGATCTGTTCCGGATCAACTTGGTCGCGGACTGGAATATGTTCATCAACAGCGGCCTGACCCTGGAGGGTGGGGGAGCCTCGAACCAGTTTCTATTCATCCGCAACCTGATCTTCTGGCTCATCCCGGCTCCGGCCAACGTGGCCTGGTACATCGTGTTGCATCTCTTCTTCGGGGCTGCCGGGGCCTACTGCTGCTGCCGGCTGGTCGGCGCCGGACGCCTCGGCTCGCTGCTGGGAGGGCTCGTCTTCGCGCTGGCCACCGAGAACGCCTCGCTGATCAACGCCGGCCACGTCATGAAGATCGCCACCATCTCCTTTGCCCCCTGGGTCTTCTACTTCCTGGAGAAAGGCTTCCAGACCCGCCGTGTCTTCTACTTCCTGACCACTGCCATGGTGCTCGCTTTCCAGTTTTTCCACACCCACTGGCAGATCGCCTACTACACCTGCCTGGCGGTCGCAGTCTACGGCCTGGCCCGCTCCATCGCCATCGTCTGGGGCGAGGCCGGCGCCAAAAAGGAGTTCGCCCGCCTGCTGGCGCTGAACCTGACCCTGCTGTTCTTCTTCCTGAGCTCCGTCGCCATCTCCCTGGTCCCGCTGGCCAACTGGTCCAAGGACACCAACCGCGGCGTGAACAGCGGCGCCAACGCCGCGGCCTCCAGCGGAACCCAGGCCAAGCCCAAGGGAGGGCTGGAGCGTGAGGAGGCCATGTCTTGGTCCATGCCTCCCGAGGAGACAGTCGCCTTCGTGGTCCCCGGCTTCTTCGGCCTGTCGCGCCAGGAAGGGGGGGAGAATCCCAAGAATATCGCGTCCTATTACTGGGGACGCATGCATTTCACCCAGACCGCGAGCTACATGGGGCTCCTCCCCTGGCTGCTTTTGCCGCTGCCGCTCATCTTCCGCCGCGACCGTTACACCTGGCTGGCGCTGGCCGCGGTGGTCGTGGGCATCGTGTTCTCCATGGGGAAGTACACCCCCTTCTACAACCTGCTCTTCGACTATTTCCCGGGGATCAACCGGTTCCGGGTGCCGAAGATGATGATGTTCATCCCGGTGCTGGGGCTCGGCGTCCTGGCGGCACGGGGGATCGACACCCTGCTTCAGCCGGAGTTGCGCCGGACCAAGGCGTTCAAGGGCTATCTGCTGGGCCTGATCCTGCTGCCGGTTTCGCTCCTGGTGCTGCTAGCCGCGGAGAAGATCGGCAGGGAGTACTGGCTGGAAAAGTTCATCGAGATGTTGGCCCAGCCCACCCGTTACGAGGCGTCCAGCGAGCAGCTCGTGCTGCAGCGCTGGGGCAACCTGGTCACGGAAACCGGAATCGCCGCCGGACTCTCGGCGCTCTTCGCCGCCGCTTATCTCTGCTACTACCGCAGCCTGCTCAGCGCGAAGCTGCTCGTCTATGTCCTCTTCGCGCTCTTTCTGCTCGACGTGGGACGGATCAACTCGAAGTTCCTGTTCCTGGTCGACGAGCCGCAGCAGTCCAAGGGGGTGAAGACCCCGGAGATCGCCTTCTTGTCCGACAAGCCCAAGGAGTACCGGGTGCTTCCCATGAACGGCCAGGACCCCATGCAGTTCGCCACCGCCGGCATCCCGGTAATGTACACCTCGAACCCGGTGCAGCAGCGCCGCTGGCAGGAGCTGCTGGACAACTTCAACCTGGGCTCAGCGTTGCCCGACGTGCTCAACGTCCGCTACATCATCTATCCCAAGGTGCAGTACGAGCAGGAGAAGGCCGTGCTGGCTGGCAAGTTCGAGCCGGTGTTCACCTCACCGGACGGCGCCTCAGTCATCCTGGAGAACCGCACCGTGCTCCCCAAGGCCTGGCTCGCCCCGGTCGCGGTGCGCATCAACTCGCCCCAGGAGGCCCTCGGGGCGCTGCAGAACCCGGCCTTCAACCCGCGGCTCATGGCGCTCGTCGAGTCGGAGCCTCCCATCCCGATGCTGGGGCTGAACGGCCAGGTCCCCGGGAACCCGGGTACCGCCCAGGTCGTGCGCTACGAGGGGGAGCGTATCCAGATCGAGGCGGAGGTCGCCATGAATTCCATGCTGGTTTTGGGGGAGAAGTACTACAAGGGGTGGCGGGCCACGGTGGACGGCAAGGAGACCGAGATCTACCCGGTGAACCACGTGCTGCGCGGCATCTACCTGACC
>Ga0209212_1007261_pt1 | contig 12318 bp, 12 predicted proteins | sample RifGroC2_FD_183996 | JGI IMG/M metagenome (GOLD analysis project Ga0209212, IMG submission 183996) | Groundwater microbial communities from Rifle, Colorado, USA - Groundwater C2 (SPAdes) (version 2) | ecosystem: Environmental > Aquatic > Deep subsurface > Groundwater | place: Rifle, Colorado...
CGGCGATGGAGAAGCCGATGATGAGCCCCCGGAGCAGCACGGGAGGGCGCGGGACCCGTTCCCTACCGCCCGGCGAAACGGGCCAGCACGGGCTCCATGCGGCCGAGCGCCTTGCGGATATTGGCCTCGGAGTTGGCGTAGGAGAGGCGCAAGTACCCCTCGCCGTAGGCGCCGAACGCCGATCCGCCGAGGACGGCGACGCCCGCCTCGTTCAGGAGCGCGGCGGCGACCTCCGCCGACGGCCGCCCGAGGGCCGTGATGTTGGGGAAGACGTAGAAGGCCCCGCGCGGCGACCGGCACGAGACGCCCGGCAGCCGGTTGAGCCCCTCGACGATCACGTCTCGCCGGCGCTTGAACTCCGCCACCATCCGGGCCACGGGCTGCTGGTCGCCCTGGAGCGCCGCGATGCCCGCCCACTGGGTGAAGGAGGCGGTGCACGAGTTGGAGTTCACCATGAGCCGGGCCACGTGCTCGGCGAGATCCCGCGGCATCACGCCGTAGCCGAGCCGCCAGCCCGTCATGGCATAGGACTTCGAGAAGCCGTCGAGGATGATGACGAGGTCCTTCATGCCGGGGAAGCGCGTGATGGAGGCGAACTCCCCCTCGTAGAGGAAGGCCTTGTACACCTCGTCGGCGAGCACGGGGATGCGGTAGCGGGCCGCGATCTCGGCGATGCGCCCGAGCTGCTCCAGCTCGAGCACACCCCCCGTGGGGTTCTGGGGAGAGTTGAGGACGATCAGGCGGGTCCGGCGCGACACCTTCTGCTCGAACACCGACAGATCGAAGCCGAAATCGCTGTCCTCGCGCAACGGGATCGGGACCGGCACGCCGCCGACGAAATCGATCACCGATTCGTAGATGGGGAAGCCCGGGTTCGGGTAGATGACCTCGTCGCCCGCGTCTACGAGCGCGGTGATCACGAAGTACATGATCGGCTTGGCGCCGGGGGTGACGACGACCTCCTCCGGCGCCACGGGGATCTGGCGGGTGGTTGCCACGTCCTTGGCGATGGCCTCGCGCAGTTCGGGCAGCCCGGCCGCAGGGCCATAGTGCGTGGCGCCGTCGTCCAGCGCGCGCTTGGCGGCCTCCCGGATATGCGATGGGGTGTCGAAGTCGGGCTCGCCGATCTCCAGGTGGATGATCTCCTTGCCCTGGCGCTCGAGGGCGCGCGCCCGGGCGAGGACCTCGAAGGCCGATTCCGTGCCGAGACGGGACATCCGCTGGGCGAAGTTCATGCAGGCTCCTTGGGAAAACACATCGGCGACGCCCGCCATTATACCCGGAGGCATGGATCTGGTGGAGTCCGGTCGCGCACCGCTCGTCACTGCCGCCCCACCTGCGGTACTCCGACTACGGCTTCCGCGTGGTGCGCGCTCCGGGCTGAGCCTCCGGCCCGCCCGCCTCCCCGACGGCGTCCAGCGCCTCGAAGAAGGCGCGGACGTCGGCGGCGTCGTTGTGGAGGTGCGCCGAGACGCGCACGCGCCCGTCGCCACTCCAGACCAGCACCCGGCGCTCGGCCAGCCGTCGCGTGAGCGCCTCCGCGTCATCGGCGAGGAAGCAGACGTTGCCGGCGCGCTCCGCCGGCGCCTCGGGGGTGATGACCGGGCAGCCGCGCGCCTGGAGCCCGGCGATGAGCTCGCCGCCGAGGTCGAGGGCGTGCTCCAGGATCGCCTCGGGCTCGAGCCCCTCGCGGGCGCCGAGCGCGTTGTCGAGCACGAAGCACCCCAGCAGGCTCGGGTTCCCCGCCTCGAGCCGGGCGGCGTCCTCCCGGAGTGCCATCGCCAGCGGATCGGCGGGGCCGGGGCGAGAGGCCACGCTGTGCCAGCCGAGCGTCGCCGGAGCGAGATCACCGACGCGCTCGGCGCTGGAGGCGAAGATGCCGACCCCGTGGGTCGCCAGCAGCCACTTGTAGCAGGAGGAGACCACGAAGTCGCAGCAGTCGCCGGGCACGGGCGCCACGCCGAGGGCATGCGTCGCGTCCACGGCGAGCCACGCGCCGCGGGAGCGCGCCAGCTCGGCGCAGCGCGCGAGATCGAGCCGCTGGCCCGTGAGATAGCTCACGTGGCTCACGAGGAGCAGCCGCGTGCGCGAGTCCACGGCCCCCGCCAGCGCGTCCATCGACAGGTAATGGCCCACGGTCCTGACGATGCGCGGCTCCACCCCGCGCTCGCGCAACGCCGCGACCGGATAGATCAGCGACGGGTACTCGAGGTCGGCGAACACCGCATTGTCCCCGGGGCGCCAGGCCACCGAGCGGGCGGCCTGGTTGAGCCCCTCGGAGGCATGGGCGAGGAAGGCCACCCGGGACGGCGGGACGCCCAGCAGCCGCGCCACGCCCTCCTTGGCCCGGCCGTACACCGCGAAGATCTCCTCGCGGCCCGCCATGCCGCCGCTCTTGAGCGCGCCGAAGCGCCGGCAGGCCGCATCGTGGGACCTGAGCCACGGCGCCTCGCCGCCCGTGCAGAGATGCGCCACGCCCTCGAGCCCGACGAACTGCGCCTTCGGGATAAGGCTCATGAGCGCGACAGTAGCACAGGCGCCGGCGGGACGGCATCAGGCGAGGCGCCCTTGGCGCGGGCCCGTCAGAGCAGGAGCGACCGGAAGCAGATGCTCTCCGCGAGGAGCACGAGGAAGGCGAGCGCGTCGCGCGGGACATAGAGGAGCACGCGGAGGAGCCGGAGGCGGCCGGGAGCTACGGGAGCAGGGCTTTCCGAACGCGGTCGTTCCCGCGGAGCGCCCCTCCTCGCCCTGAGCCGGCGGGCTCCGGCCCCGCCGGCATCACGCCGACCCCCTCCCGCTCCGCTCCAGGACGCTCACCATCAAGAGGATGGCGACAGCCTGGACGATCAGCAAGAAGGCGGAGGCCGGGGAGGCCATGAGGATGACCAGGGCCCCCGCGCTGAGGGCGGAACTGAGGGAGCAGATGAGCAGGACGGCGTGCTCCTGGCTTCCGAGGAGGATCTCCAGGCGATGGTGAAGGTGATCGCGCCCGACGTATTCGACCCACTCCTTGACGCTGCTCACCCTCCCGGCCAGCACGCGGTCCACCGTGATGTAGACCATGTCGTAGATGAACACCCCGAAGATGAGGAGCGGAGCCGCCACGTTCACGAGGCGATTCTCGGCCCATTCCCCGAGCACCGCGACCGCGGCGAGGGTGAACCCCAGGAAGTTGCTCCCGGCATCCCCCAGGAAGATCGTGGCCTGCTTCCCGGGACGGAGATTGTGAGGGAGAAACCCCAATGTGCTCCCGAGCACGGCCGCCGCCACCCACCCGAGGAAGACCTGCTGGCTCTGGTAGGCGATCGCGCACAGGAAGACAGCGGCAATGGCGGCAAGCCCGGCGGCGAGGCCATCCATTCCGTCGAAGAAGTTCATGGCGTTGGTGAGCCCCACGATCCAGAGGACCGTCAGCAACACGTTCAGGCCCTGTCCCCAAAGCGTCTGGATGGGAAACAGCCTCAGCGAGATCCCGGAGGCGATCACCACCCCTGTCGCGAGGATCATGGCCCCCAGCTTCACTGAGGCGGTGAGAGGTCGGATATCATCGATGAGGCTGATGACGAGCACGCCGGTGCCCGCAACCAGAAGGCCCACCACGGCCGGGGTGAGGATGGAGTTGGCCAGCAGGCTCACCACGAACGCCAGGTAGACAGCCAACCCTCCGAGGAGGGGCGTCGGCCCACCATGGAGCTTCCGCTCGTCGGGCCGGTCGACGATCCCCCGGCGTTGCGCGAAGGCCCGGATGGGCCTGACCAGCAGGAAGGACAGGAGCGAGGAGAAGAGGAGGATGTACAGCCACCGCAACCCTTCCCGGGCAAACCAGACTCTCGCAGGGAAAAGAAGGAGGAGGAGCAGAGCCGGGAGGCCCAAGAGATAGAGGAGGCGTCCGAGGGACGCCCTCACCGGAAGCTCTGGAGGGCCGCCGCCACGACCCGGTCGATCTCCTCGTCCCGAAGGGATGGGTAGAGGGGAAGGGAGACGGCATTCTCCCAGGCCGCCTCCGCCCGTGGAAACCCCGTCAACCCGAGATACCGGTGAAGGGGGCGGAACACCGGCCGCCGGGCCTCCACGCCGAGAGCCCGAAGGCGGGAGAGGTAATGCTCCGCGGGCAATGGCCCCTCGACCACGTACCGGTAGTACACCGGCGTCCGGCCGGGGGGAGCCAGCGGAAGTCGGAGGGAGAGAGGCTGGAGATGCTCCTGGTAGCGGGAAGCAATGGCCTGCCGCCGCCGGAGGAAGCCCGGCAGCTGCTCCAACTGGGCGAGCCCCAGCGCGGCTTGGAGATCGGTCATCTTGTAGTTGAATCGCGCCCTGTCGTCTTCCTTCTTATCGTACTCCCGGAGGTCCCGCCCCACCGACAAGATCCGCTCATTGCTCGAGAGAAGCATCCCTCCCTCCCCCGTCGTGATGAGCTTGGTGGCGTAGAAGGAGAAGAACGCGACCTCCCCGATGCTTCCCACGGGCCGTCCACGGTAGAGGGCCCCCAGGGCCTGGGCTCCGGCCTCGATCAGGGGAAGGCCGAGGTCCCTCAACGCGTCAAGTTCGGCCGGAAGGCCAAAGGAGTGGACGACGATCAGCGCCTTGGCTTTGGGCGAGCAGGCCCGCCGGGCTGCCTCGGGGTCGATGTTGAAGCTCAGGGGGTCAGAGTCCACGAGCCGCGGGACGGCGCGGACAGCCCGGACGGCGTGAAGGAGGGCCGAGCAGGCGTAGGTGGGAAGGAGGACCTCATCCCCTTCCCCGACATTGAGTGCCTGGAGGGCGAGATGGAGCGCGGCGGTCCCCGAGCTGGTCGCGACCCCTCCCCCGACCCCGAGCCTCCTCGCCATCTCCTGCTCGAACGCCGCCACCCTGGCCCCCTGGGCGATCAGGCCCGACCGGAGGGTCTCGGCCACCGCGTGCTGCTCCTCCTCGCCCAGGGAGGGCCGCGAGTGAGGGATGGGAAGCGCGGACGGCGCGCTAGTCGACATCGAGAAAGAGCCTCAGCGGCACGAAGCCCTCCGCGTTCCGCGCCCGTCCCTGGATCCCCCGGAAGTGGGCGGCGGCGCGGGCCAGATCCAGAACGGACAGGCTCGCGACGCCGGTCTTCGCGACCTGGGAGGCATGCGCGGCGAGCGCCTCGAGCTTCCGCTCCAACACGCCGTCGACATCGACGAAGACGGAGGGGCTGAAATTGGACGTCGTGGGCCCTTCGTAGAAGAGGACATCCCGCGTGTACCGGGACGCGGTCACGACCGCTGTCGAGAGGTGCCGGTGGTCCTGGTGGGTGTCGTCGCCGAAGTGGACGAGGAGCCGGTCGGGTCTGACCAGGTGAAGGATCTCCTCGACCTTCTGGACGAGGTCCCGCTCGATGGACAGTTCGGTGTCCTGGTAGCCCCCCCAGAAGATCTGCCGCGCCCCGATCACCCGCGCGGCCTCCTCCTGCTCCTTCCGCCGTTTGGCGGGATCCCCCCCTCTTCCTCCGTCCGTGAGGATCAGGAGGGAGGTGTCATGACCCCTCTGGGCGTACTTGATGAGCGTGCCCCCGCAGCCGTACTCGATGTCATCCGGATGGGCGCCGATCGCCAGGATCTTCACCGATGATCCTCCCGTGTCTCAGAACGTCCAGACTCCCTTCGCCGCAGTTGAACAAGAGATCCACGACGGACAGGTCCGGCACGAACGGCCCAAAGCGCTGGGGGTACGACGGGCACTGAAAGGCCTGGAAGGCGACCCCAATCCCCGCTTCCTCGAAGCATCCCAGGTCGAGATAACCCCGCGCCCCCGCGCCGGAGAGGTACGTGTCGGCTCCCAGGGCCCGACAGATGGCGACCAGGCGCTCCGTCCTCCCCTGCCGGGCCGGAAGCGAGGAAGCCAGGAGGAGCTTCGGCCGGATGCCCAGGGCCTCGGCCAGGTAACGGAGGGTCGCCAGGTTCAGGTCGGCGAGCCGCGCCCATTCCCGGGCGTAGACCTCCTCGAAGAACGGCCGATGGACCTCAAAGAACGGCGTCCCGCTGTAACTCGAGAGCAAGGCCTGAAGGTGCTTCCTCGGCCAGGCGGCTCGATGGTTGACGCGGACCTCGGAGATGCGCTGGGGGAAACGGTGGAGGACGGGAACGGTCAGCCACTGCCAGCCGGAGGCCGCCTTGATCCGATTCCGATTCTGCCACTCGTTCTTCTTGAACTGGACGTTGTCGAGGACAACGAAGCAGTCGACCTGGGCCATCTTGTCGAAATAGCCCAACCAGGGTAGGTACTGAGGTTGGTGAATCGCCACCTTCATCCTCGCCCCCGCACGAAGATCGGGCTGGAGAGGAGCCGATGGGGTTGGGTGATCTCGATCCTGAAGAACTCCCGTTTCCCGGCCCCCGGGGGGTCCAGTCTGAGAGTCCTCTCGAAGGGCGTCCTGCCCCGGAGGACGTCAAGCACGCTCCCCGAACGGATCAGCCGCGCGGTGAACGGCTCGCCTCGCCCGTCGCTGGCCCCGATCCTGAGGGTGAGCAGAAGGGGCCTGGCTCCATTGCTCTCAAGCTCGCCCCCCATGGTGGCCTGACCTCCGGCGCCTTCCTGCCCCAACGCGAACTCCTCCAGGACCAGGTGGCCGTCCCTCGGCCGCCTGAGCGCATACAGCCGTCCTTCCTTCAAGGCCTCGAGGATTGCCGTCCGCGACCGCTCGGAGACGAGGAAGACCGTCAGGGCGTCGCTGAGCGGCTTCGGAGGCCCATGGTACCCGACCTCGCCGATCGCCCAGGCCGGCCGCGGCCGGCGCCCCTCGGCGTACTCGAGCAGGAGCTGATCCCAGTGCCGGCCCGGCTCGGTGAACGTCACGGTGTCGGGGTACACGGCGCCGAACCCCGTGTACCCCCGGCTCTGAAGGAGGGCCTCGGGATATCGTTCGGTACGGACCGTGACCGTTCCCAGGGGGCCGATGGGGGTTCGGCTGAAATCCCGGGCTTCCGGAAAGGACCAGAGTGCCCTTCCCCCACGGGCTTCAACCCAGTCGATCACCGCCTGATGGGGCGCGATCCCCAGGTCCCCGGCGTAGGGGGTGACTGCCGAGGAGGCGAACGCGTCGAGCACGAGGAGCACCCCGACGGCGTGCGCCGTCCATCCGAGAAGCCGGTACCCCGTGCGCACCCGCAGCGTGAAGCGGGTGAGCCGGACCTCCCGCTTCCGCCCTGACCTCAGGAGGACAATCCCGCCGGCAATCGCGGCCGCCGCCAGGGCCAGCCTGACGAGCCCCGGCCCTCGAGGCAGGAGCGCCTGGCCGTTCCCGATTGCCGGGATCCCCTCGTAGTCCTCGGGGTGCCTAAGCCCGACGACCAGGAGGTTCTTCTGGGCGTTCCAGAGCGTGAGATCCCCCTTGAAGGGGGAGCCGCTCCAGTAGTAGTAGGGGATCACCTCGACGCCGGGGATGAGGATCACGTCGGGGAAACGGGCCTGGGCCTCCTCGATGGCGCGCAGGTACCGCCCGACCCCCGCCCGGAGAACCGAGGGTTTCTCCACGACCTTCTTGACCAGGCCCTCGAGTGGAAAGAGGCCGTACTCGAAGCGGAGGAGGAAGTTGTCGCTCAGGATCACGGCGTCGATCCCCTCCCGCCGCGCCTCCTTGATGACGTCCTCCAGGCCGAGGGCCCCGGTGGAGAAGTCCGTATGGACGTGGACGGCGGCCTTCACCTGGAGGAACGCCCCCTCGACCTCTCCCGACACCAGGCCGCCGAGAAGGAGCGCGACCCCCAGCGCCCTCACCGCCTCCCTCCCTCGATCCCGAGCAGCTGCCGATAGACGGCTTCGATCTCTTGAAGCATCCGTTCCGCCCCGTAGGATCGCGCGCGATCCCGGGCCGTCTTTCCCAGGCGAGCTCGAAGCGCCGGGTCGCGGAGGAGCGTTTCGATCCCGTGGGCAAGGGCCTCGGCACTTCCCGCCTCCACGAGCATCCCCGCTTCCCCCTGCTCCAGCACATCAGGGATCCCGCCGGCCCGCGAGGCGACGATCGGCAGCCCGGCCGCCATGGCTTCCACCAGCGCTCGTCCCATCCCCTCGTTGAGCGAGGGGAAGACGAAGAGGTCAAGAGCATGGAGGAGGGCAGGAACATCATCCCTCCACCCGAGGAAGAGGACCCGAGCGGCGAGACCTCCCCGGCTGGCGCGGGACCGAAGCTCGGGGAGAAGCTCTCCGTCCCCGACGAGCGCCAGGTAGAGGTCCGGGAAGCGGGGGGCCAGGGCGGAAAAGGCCTCGAGCAGGTGCACGTGCCCTTTGACCGGTTCGAATCGCCCGACCGACCCCACGAGGAGAACGTCGGGGGGAAGGCCCAGGGCAGCCCTGGCCGCGCGAGCCTCAGCCGGAGTCGTCTCGAACCACTCCGCCTCGATCCCGCTTGGGATCGAGAGCCACTGCCCCGGCCTGCCGATCCTCCGGTCCAGATGATCCCGAACCTCCTGGTCCGTCAGCCCGATGAGGCGATCCGTGAAGGTCGCCGCCCATCGCTCGAGGACAATGAACAGGCGCGTGAGCGTCCGTCCCGCGTACCCCGTGAAGTAATGGCCGTGGGGAGTATGAACAATGCGCGGGACCCCGGCGAGCCGGGCCGCAAGCCTGCCGAGGATCCCCGCCTTGGAGGTGTGGGTGTGGACGAGATGGAACTTCCCTCGCCGGATGAAGCGGTAGATCTTGAACAAGGCCACCAGGTCGTCCAGCGGAGAGGGGTCCCGGACGAGCTGGGGGATCTCCACCATCTCCACGCGTGCCCCGAGCTCCAGGGCGAGGCGCGGCATTTCGCGCGTTCGGCCATAGACCAGGCTCTGCCGGAAGGGGGGAGGAAGGCGCGCCACGGTGAGCAGCGTGTTCGCCGCCGACCCCCCCCGGTCCAGCCGGGTGATGACGTGGAGGACGCGCACCGGGCTCACCGCACCCTTTCGCGTTCGAAATCCTTCGGCTCGTAGTACTTGGGCCTGTACTGGCCGGATGTCCCGAAGAAGTCGGCCAGGAGGGTCACGGAGGCGTAGACCAACCCCGCCAGAACGAGAAGGATCAGGAGGACGGTGCGGCAGCGGAGGGCGGGGAGCCCCAGGCGCCGTCTGATGCGGTGCGCCCTTCGCATGAGCCAGAGCCACGTTGTCACGGGAGTGCCCGTCGCCTCCGCGGCAGGCCGAGTTCCACGAGGAGCAGGCTCATCATCCGTTCCTCCTCTTGACCAGCGCTGCGACGTGCCTTCCTTCCCTTACACCCAGGGCTCCCGCCTGGAGCAGGCGGGAGGGGTAGAGGAGCCAGGAGGGGGTGGACGGAAAGACCTCGGCGAGCGCCTCCCGCCGGGGGAAACCGATCTCGAGGACATAGGCGAGCTTCGCCGTGAAACCGGGGATCGAGAACGCCATGACGAGCTCCCCGAGCGTCTCGATCTCCTTCCGATCGACGACAGCGCGAAGGAATGCCCGTTCGATTCTGTTCGGCCGGGGAAGCCAGGCCAGGGCTTCGAGCGGGGCTTCCACCCCCATGAGCGCCCGAAGCCCGAAAAGGGCATAGGCGAGGGGGCGGAGGGTGCCAGACGCCCTGGCGCCTTCTTCCAGCTCCTCCCACCTCACCTGCTTGAGGACCAGCCCCAGATCCACGAACCAGATCAACCGGCAGAACGAGTGCTTGAGGGCATGGACGGCGAGATGAAGGAACTGATGGAGCGGAGACAGGACCAGAAGGGTCGGGTCGGCCGGATCAAGGGGGACCGCCTCTCGCCAGAGGGCCTCGGCATCGAACCGGACGGCCAGCGCTCTCCGCTTGATGCGGGCTGTCCCGATGAGATCGGGGTGGATGTCGATCGCGGCCGAACCCTTGACGAAGAAGGTGGAGGAGGGAGAGATGGGATGAAAACCCCGCCGTTGGAGCACTTCCCCGACGACGGGGAGATCTCCGGCGCCGATGAGCAGGTCCAGGTCGCTCAAGGGGCGTAGACCCGGGTGGCCACCGTAAACCGTCTCGATCAGGGCCCCGCCCTTGAGCACGATCGCCCGAAGCCCACGCTGACGGAGATCCTCCCGGAGCGCCGCGAGCTCGGCGAGCAGAGCCATGTTGCGGGCGGCGATGCGGTGGAGGGTCCGAGTGAGAAGATCGAGAGGGAGGTCCAACGGGCAAACCCGGGACAGCCGCACGAGCTGGAAGGCCAGGAGCCCGCCCATCCCCTCTTCCTCTGCCGTGTCCAGGAGATGCGCCCAGTCGAGGGGGATCCGGAGCAGAGCGAGGGCATCCTCCTCCCGGAAGGTCCGGAGGCAGAGCCGCCCCGACGCCAGGAGGAGCTCCATCTCACGTGAACGCCTCTGCTCCACCGGCGGGCCCTCAGGCCATCCGTCCCCACCGCGCCGCTTCCACCCCCAGCTGATGGAAGGCCTGCACCCTGGCCTGATCAGCCAGCAGGAGCCGGTGGTAGTCAAGCATGGACGATCCTCTCCCAGAGGGCTTCCACCAGCCCGGCCGCCTCCTCGACCCCCCCCAGGCGGAGGTCGTAGCCGGGGATCCTCTCCACGAGATCGGCGACCATCAGGAACCCCCTGTCCCCCAGGAATTCCCCGTTCAGCGTGAGCGCCATGAGCCTCAACGCCGCAGTCCCCGGCGTCAGCTTCCGGAGCTCACCGCCGCCGGAGGCACTGGGCCCGGGGAAGACGATGAGCCCGACCGGCACGGGAGCCTCCGGGGGGGACAGCCAGGGAGCAGGGAGCCCGTAGAAGACCTCGTCCCCAGTGGCCCCAAACGGGGTCGGCCAGAGCGTGAGCTCCGGCGCGAGCGAAGGGAGAAGCCGGAGCGCGCTTTCCCTGAGGCGCAAGGGGAAAGGGCAGGATCGGACGGTCAGATCGGAGGAGAGCGGGGCGAACTCATCGGAGAGATAGCCGAACCCGCGCTTGAGCAGGACGGCCGAGAGCGTCGTCTTGCCGACCCCGCTCTCCCCGGCGAGCAGCAAGGCCTTTCCCCTGCGCACCAGGGCCGCGGCATGGAGTAGCCCGAACTCCCGGCTCTCAGCCAGGCGAGCGGATAGATCGGCTTGCAGCGCGCAGAACACCTCTTCCCGCCCGAGCCCCTGCTCGGAGGTCCCGTCCCATGAAACGCGGTACCTCCCTTCGGCCTCTTCGATCCGGTAGACGACCCCGAGGGGGGTGTCCGGGGAAGGCGACGGCCAGCTCGCGGTCAGGCAGGACAGCTCCGCGGAGAGGTCCAGGGAGGGCGTCTCGATCCCCACGGAGAGCGAGAGGACGCGGCGGACGATCATTCCCCCGCCTCGATCAGGCCCATCCCCGCCAGCTCCTCGACGATGCGTTGCACATCGGCCCGGACCGTCTCGGGATCGGCAGGCAGAACCCCCAGGATCGCCTCGGCCATCGCCGCAAGCGGGGTCAGGCCGTCGCACAGATCGAAGATCGCCGCGGCCGTTCCGTTCAGGAGAGAGGCCTCCCCCGTCCGCGGGTCGAAGAGCAGCAGCTCCTCCTCGACCTCCCTCAGCAAGAGGTCGCCTCGCCGCTTGGGACGCGCGATCATCCTCGGGGCACCCCGGCGTGCTCCCGATCCCGCTCCTCGACCTCCGCCACTGCGGTGCGGACCCGCTCCGCGTACTGGAGGACCGGCTCGAGGGCCTCCATGAGCTGCCGGTTTGAATGGACCGCCGCGCAGAGCTGGCAGATGCTCACGAAGGGAGCCCAATCCGGGAGCGCCCGGAAGACCTCGGGGAACTTGAAGCGGGCGAGCTCGTAGAGCGGGAGGAACCCAGCCTCCATGACGTACCGCAGGTAGCCATCCCCGTGGATGCGTTCCACGATCGCCTGGAGCGGCTCCCGCTTGAGGTTGCCGCCGGAGAGCTCCGCCTGCTTGTTGAAGCCGCCCGAGCAGCACGGGTACACTTCGCCGTCCGGGTACACCGTGATGTCGTAGGCGCCCGGGGCGCCGCATCCCCGGAAACGGTCAGATCCCAATCGGTACTCCTCGGCCGAAATCTTCCGGGCTCTCCCGCGACCGGTGGGGACCGCGAGCCCGCGCGTGGTCCTGACCTCAGGCGGGACTCGAACCACCTCCTCGACCTCCGTGTCCGGGTCCCAGAAGACCCCGGCCAGCTCGCAGGCGATCCCGAGCTCGACGGCGGCCCGGACCGCGTGTTCCGCGAAAGCGGCGGGGACGAAGATCTGGTGCGATGGATCGGTGGAGACCGAAAGCTCCGCCAGCCCCCGGTCCCTGAGCGGTCCGAGCTTCGCCTTCGCTTCCTCGACACTCCTCGCCCACTGAGCGGCGGTGACGATCCTGACGGGGAGGCCGCATGGGGCTGTCGCCTCCAGGATCTCCAGAAGCTCCCGGTAGTAGACGAAGGGC
>Ga0209212_1007262_pt1 | contig 12317 bp, 9 predicted proteins | sample RifGroC2_FD_183996 | JGI IMG/M metagenome (GOLD analysis project Ga0209212, IMG submission 183996) | Groundwater microbial communities from Rifle, Colorado, USA - Groundwater C2 (SPAdes) (version 2) | ecosystem: Environmental > Aquatic > Deep subsurface > Groundwater | place: Rifle, Colorado...
CGGCACAGCCGAAAAATCCGTAGGGGCGATTCACGAATCGCCCCTGCATCACATTTAACCCAATACAGGCAATTCATGAATTGCCCCTACATCCTTTACAAGAGACATAAAGCTCGGCATCATGCCCGTCAACATTTTAGAGAGTGACCCAAGGGAGACACTATGGCCGTTGCACCGAAAGCCGCGAAGGCAAAAGAATATTCCTATCTCTGGGAAGGCAAGGACAAAACCGGCAAACGGGTCAAAGGCGAGATGCGCGCGCCCGGCGAAGCCAGCGTGTCCGCCCATCTGCGCCGCCAGGGTATCAATATCTCAAAGGTAAAAAAGCTGCGCGCCAGCACCCAGAAAGTCTCCGAAAAAGACATCTCGCTATTCACCCGCCAGCTTGCCACCATGATGAAATCAGGCGTGCCGCTGTTGCAGGCATTCGACATCGTGGGCAAAGGGCACAGCAACCCCTCCGTGGCAAAACTGCTGTTCGATATCAAAACCGATGTGGAAACCGGCAGCAGCCTGCAACAGGCCTTCAAAAAATATCCGCTGTATTTCGATGAACTGTATTGCAACCTGATCGGCGCAGGCGAGGCGGCGGGTATCCTGGATAGCCTGCTGGACCGGCTGGCAACCTACAAGGAAAAGATCCAGGCCATCAAGGGCAAGATCAAATCAGCGTTGTTCTACCCGGTCTCCATCATCGTGGTAGCCTTCGTCATCACCGCCGTGATCATGATTTTCGTGATTCCCGCGTTTGAGGAATTGTTTTCCAGTTTTGGCGCGGATTTGCCGGCGCCGACATTGGTCGTCATGGCCATCTCAAAAGTCTTCGTAACATACTGGTGGTTGATTTTCGGCGGGATCGGCGGCGGCTTTTACACTTTCTTCTATTTCTGGAAGCGCAGCAAAAAGATGCAGGCGGTCATGGATCGACTGATGCTGAAGCTGCCCATCTTCGGCGAACTGATCCGCAAAGCCAGCATCGCGCGCTGGAGCCGTACGCTTGCCACCATGTTCGCCGCCGGTGTCCCCCTGATCGAAGCTTTTGATTCGGTAGCGGGAGCGGCGGGCAATGCCGTGTATTTCGATGCCACAAAATATATCCAGCGCGAGGTCACCACCGGCAACAGCCTGACCGTGGCCATGCAGAATACCGAAGTGTTCCCGAGCATGGTGCTGCAAATGGTTGCGATCGGCGAAGAGGCCGGCTCGCTGGATGCGATGCTCAGCAAGGTGGCTGATTTTTACGAGGCCGAAGTGGACGACGCGGTGGAAGCGCTGTCCAGCCTGATGGAGCCGATCATCATGGTGGTGCTCGGCACGCTGATCGGCGGCATGGTGATCGCGATGTACCTGCCGATTTTCAAGATGGGCCAAGTGGTTTGATGATGATAGCAAGTGATAATGCCACCGTACGGGCGATTCATGAATCGCCCCTACCCCGCCATTCAATCCAATGAGCACTCTGGAACTCCTGCAAGCGGCTCCCGCCGCATTCATCGGCGCGTGCCTGATCCTCGGGCTGATGGTCGGCAGCTTCCTGAATGTGGTGATCTACCGCTTGCCAAAAATGATGGAGCTGGGCTGGCAGCAACAATGCGCCGAGCTGCGCGGCGAGGAACCGGCTGCCGCCCCCGCCTACAATCTCGTTGTCCCGCGCTCCGCCTGCCCGCATTGCAATCACGCCATCAGCGCGTGGGAAAACATCCCCATCATCAGTTACCTGCTGTTGCGCGGCAAGTGCAAGGGCTGCGGCACGGCCATCTCGCCGCGCTATCCGGTCATCGAGGCGGTCAGCGGCATTTTGTGCGGATTTGCGGCCTGGCACTTCGGCTTCGGCTGGGCGGCAGCCGGCGCATTGCTGCTCATCTGGGCATTGCTGGCGCTCACGGCGATCGATTTCGACACGCAACTGCTGCCGGACGACATCACCCTGCCGCTGCTCTGGGCAGGCTTATTGTTCAATCTGTCCGGTACTTTTACCGATTTGCACAGCGCGGTGCTGGGCGCAATATTCGGTTATCTCGCGCTATGGTGCGTGTTCTGGCTGTTCAAACTCGCCACCGGCAAGGAAGGCATGGGCTACGGCGATTTCAAACTGCTCGCCGCGCTGGGCGCTTGGATGGGCTGGGAAATGTTGCCGCTTATTATCATACTGTCCTCGCTGGTCGGCGCGGTGGTCGGCATTACCCTGATTGTCGCGGCCAAGCATGGCCGCAACGTCCCCATTCCGTTCGGCCCGTATCTGGCGGGCGGCGGGCTGATCGCGCTGTTCTGGGGACAAACTTTGACGCAAAGTTATTTACAATTACTCGCCGCCCCATGAACACCCCTTCGATCCTTCGACCGAGCTCAGGACAGGCCGCTTCGACAAGCTCAGGACAGGCATGGCTCAGGACAGGCTGATTATCGGGCTTACCGGCGGGATCGGCAGCGGCAAAAGCACCGTTGCCGCGCTGTTTGCGGGGCATGGCGCAGGCATCATCGACACGGACGCCATCGCCCACCAGCTGACACAAGCCGGCGGCGAGGCCACCCCGGCGATCCGCGCAGCTTTTGGCGATGAGTATATTACGGACGACGGCGCATTGGATCGCGCCAAAATGCGTGTGCTGATTTTTTCAGATGCCGCCGCCAAGCAGCGGCTGGAGCATATCCTGCACCCCCTGATATTCGAACAGGCCAAGGTGCAGTTGCGGCAATTGCAGGCCAACGGGCATGGCAGGAATGCCGCCCCTGATGATGAAACCTGCCATGCCCGTTTCCCTCTCCCCAACCCTCTGGGTGAAACAACTAGCCATTCGACTAGGCTGCATGAAACCGCAGCCAAGTCGCTGGTTATCCCGCAAACGGGGAGAGCGAAGCGAGGGGGGCGGAGCCGAGCAAACGAATCGCTGCGCGAGTTTCACGTTAAACCCTACATCGTCATCGTCGTGCCGCTGCTGCCTGAAAGCCGCACCTTCCGGCAACTGGTGCAGCGCGTGCTGGTGGTGGATTGCGATGAAGATACCCAGATTGCGCGCGTCATCGGCCGCAGCCGCCTGAGCGAAGCCGAAGTGCGCGCCATCATCGTCCGACAAACCCCGCGCGCCGACCGGCTGCAATTGGCCGACGACGTCATACACAACGATGCCGGGCTGGACAACCTGTCCGACCAGGTTGCCGTCCTGCATGAACGTTACGCGAAAAACACAAAACAGTCATTGACGATATAAGGGAATCCCCTATATCTTTCGCACTTAAATTTTACTCGCCCATGCCGCCGTGATCGACTACGAGTTTCCTCTCAACGAAAAAGTGCGCACCCTGTTGCGCCTGGAGGACTTGTTCGCACGCATGGCACACTTTATCGAATATGCGCAAGGCATGGATCACCATGCCGCGTTGATCACGCTGTTTGAAATCCTTGAAGTAGCCAGCCGCGCCGACCTGAAATCCGAACTGTTGCAGGAATTGGAACGCCAGAATCGCGCTCTATCGGCACTACATAACAACCCGGCAATTTCCCATGACGCGCTGGATGCCATCCTCGCGGAGATTGAGGGTGCCTCTGCGGGCATACTCGCCATGCCCGGCAAAACCGGGCAGCACCTGCGCGAAAACGAGTGGCTAATGGGCATCAAGCAGCGCGCCGTCATGCCGGGCGGCACCTGCGAGTTCGACCTGCCTTCCTATCACTACTGGCAGGAACAGGATGCCGGCTCGCGGCGCAAACATTTACAAATTTGGCTGACACCGTTCTTGCCTTTGCATACCGGACTGAAAATCGTGCTGCGCCTGTTGCGCGAAAGTGGCAAGGTTTTTCACTTCACCGCGCACCATGGCACGTTCCAGCAAATGCAGGGCGGACGTGTCGCGCAGTTGCTGCGCGTCAGCCTGAGCAGCGAGCTGGCGTGCATACCCGAGGTCGGCGCCAACAAATACGCGATCAACATCCGCTTCATCGCCGCCAACTATGCCGCAAAAACCACCCTGTTCGAACAGGAGGTGCCGTTTGATCTGACCTTCTGCAGCCTTCCTTCGTAATGCCATAATGCCAGCTAAAGCACCGCCGATCGTCACCTGCCCGCATTGCGGCAAAGAGCATCAATGGGACACCAATAACCGCTTCCGCCCGTTTTGCAGCGAACGCTGCAAGCTGATCGATCTGGGCAAATGGGCGAATGAAGAATATCGCGTCGAACAACGCGAACAGGAATTGCTCCCGCCCGATCACCAGGCCTGACGCAGCAAACTGATCCCGTGTGCGCCGTGCTGCCATGCGGTCTGCATATCGTCACGCGCCAAACCGCCGAGCGCATACACAGGAATGGACGAGCCCGCCGCGATGGCCGCGAAATTCCCCCAGCCCAGATGCGGCGCGCCTGGATGGGACAGGGTTGGCAGCACCGGGCTCAACAGCGCAAAGTCGCAACCCAGCGCCTCGGCGCGGCGTAACTCTTCAATGTTGTGGCAGGACGCCGCGCACCAATCCACCTCCGGCCGCTCATGCAATCCGGCAAGTTGCGTGGCGGTCAACTGCACACCGTCTGCCCCCACCTCCTGCGCCAGCGCAACATCGCCGTTAAGCAACACCTTCGCACCATGCGCGTGAGCCAGTGCCATCACACGCCGCGCCAGTTCGCGCAACTCCTCGCGCGGCAGATCCTTCTCGCGCAACTGCACCAGCCGCAGCCCGTTGTCCAGCGCGCGCTCCAGCCGCTGCAGGAATTTTTCCACACCCAGCTCGGCGGCATTGCTGATGGCATACAAGTCCGGCAACTCCAGCGCGCGCAGGATCGGCGCGTTGGCAGGCAGCATAGGGGACACCGTTGCCGAACCTCCCCTGTTCGCCCTGAGGTATCGAAGGGCCGCAGGTGACTGCCACGCGAACTGTTGCCCCTCGTGCGGATGCAACTCGCCGCGCCACGCCGTCACGCGAAAGAAATTCAGCCGCACCGTCGCATGCGGATAGGTGAACACGCGGGTAATCCACGGGTACGCGGTCTCGACCTCGATCCCCAGTTCCTCGCGCAGCTCGCGCACCAGCGCATGGTAAGGTGTCTCGCCCGCCTCGATCTTGCCGCCGGGGAATTCCCAATAGCCGGCCCAGATTTTATCGGGAGGGCGTTGGGCGAGGAGGAAGGAGCCGTCGGGGCGTTGCAAGACGGCGGCGGCAACTTCGACGATTTTTGTGTGTTCGGTTTGCGTGTTCAATGTGGTCTTTCAAACAAGGCCGTTCACCCTGAGATATCGAAGGGTGCATTGGCTGCGTAGGTTGGGTTGAGCGTAGCGATACCCAACATAAACCAACATCAAAACCGCCGGGCTACCCCCGGCGGCTAGTCACTTTTTCTTGCGCCGCCAAGAAAAAGTAACCAAAAAGAAGGCGGCCCCGGTTTGCCGCCCCTTCGGGGGTTCCCTCGCTCAACCCCAAGCAAGCGGGGCTGCGGAACTCGCGCTGCGCGCTCAGACATAACCAGCGACTTGGCTGGCGTCGTTTGCCAGCTTAGTCGAATGGCTAGTTGTTTCACCAGTCCTCGCCGAAATCCCCTGACCAGCCTGCGCTACTCGGCGGCGCTCAGGGGATGAAAAATCAAAACCCCAAAGCAACAAGGCATGGTGAACTATGCTCACCATGCCTTGAAATCAAATGCGATGCTGACCCATTTTTAATTGTTTTAATTGAAAAAATTGTTAATTCAACACAATGTCTTGCTACGCCCACGCTTCATCTGAGCTCATTTGAAGATCGTTGAATATGTTATCCAAGGTGTCTGGCTGAAGAGCCCAGCGATATGCTGGATGAACTTCCCAATCGAAACCGAAGTCTGCAAATTTTCCTGAGATATAGCGATTTTCTTCAAAATACTTACGAATAATTTCGCCGTTCGGCAATTCTTTTCTTCCCGTTAGAAAATTAATTTTGTATAAGAATTGAGCAAGCTCCTTCGAGCTTCCTGTTTGACCATTCTTAAATTTAAAAACACCTTGTTCACAAATATTGGATATTTTCTTGAGCAAATTTTCTGTTGTATAGGTGTAACCGCTGGCTGTATCTCGCCCTTTCTTCGTGGGTTTCATCCCCATAATGAGACGCTCTATGTCAGGTAATTCAGATCGGTATTCATTAACAGTATCCTGAATACGACCTTGTGAATAATCCTCAAAAATACTCTGGAAATCAACCGCCTGAATAATGGTTGATTTCCGTTTATACGCATTCTTCGCCGCAAGCGTGCATAACTTAACAAGATCACGCGGTCGCTTACGAATGAGGGACATTAGCACTTGATGCATAGGTACGTCCTGCCAACGTCCGCGCCCCATAAATCTTCCATCCATAATTTGCTCAAGATATTTAGCAAGCTGTTGCTGTCTTTTTGCGATAAGTGCAGATTCAAGTACCGTCCTTCCGAAAAATGTTTCGATTCTTTTTACCAGTAGTGCCAATATTTCATGATTAGTCCAGCTATACCATACAACTGCGCTTTCGGTCTTATCTGTTGATTCATCAGATGTTCGCACAAGAAAATAAACGTCTGATCGTAGAGCAATTTTAAAGCGAATATTTTTATTCTCGTTGTTGATATCCCGAATAGCATTCAATAAGGCAGAAATTTTTGATATGTCCCTTTTCTTACCTTCCCAGCCCCTATCAAGGTCATCAATGTAGACGTTTATTTCAGAGCTTTTCAAGAAATTTGTTACGAGAAGCGCTTTAGCTGAGCCAAGATTGAGTAATTTTTCATGGAGTGGCCCAATTGTTTCAATCAAGAAGCTTGCCAGCTTTCCTGTTAGCCTTAATTTTGAAACTTTTTCAACATCGGAGTTTTCTGCTCCAAGTGATGTTAGCGCTTTGGACGCGATAATAGCGTTTAAGCCTTCTTTCCAAGTATTGATATTCTGTAGAAAGTCGTCGGAATCGGTAGAGAGTTTTGTAATATCGTTAGGCTGAATGAGAATTGGTAATCTGCCTTTTTCAAAGTCTTCCTGAATTGCGACTGTGATCAGAGCAGATTTTCCGATGCCTTTATGCCCAACAATAATCCGTAGCGGCAAGTCGGAAACTATATTTCGATAGGTATCACTCTTAAAGTAATACTGCTTTAACCGTGCAGGATCTTCGTCTTCAGCAGCCTCAGCACCAAACAAAGCCTGAATTGTCTCATCATTAAATTCTATAGGTTGGCGCATAAATTCTTTCTATTCAAATTTATTAAGTTGGTGAGATAGTTCTTGCTGATTATTTATTTGTTTACTATACGTGAACATTTTGGTTCGTGTCTTGACTTGATGGTTTTGGGTTTCTGTCTTTCCATCCCCTGTGCGCCGCCAAGTAGCGCAGGCTGGTCAGGGGGTTTCGGCGAGGACTGGTGAAACAACTAGCCATTCGACTAAGCTGGCAAACGACGCCAGCCAAGTCGCTGGTTATGTCTGAGCGCGTAGCGCAAGTTCCGCAGCCGCCTGACCAGTCGAGCAACGCAGGGTACCGCGCAGCGGCGGCAAACCGGGGTCGCCTTTTCTTTGGTTACTTTCTTTTTGGCGAAGCAAAAGAAAGTAACTAGCTGCCGGGCTACCCCCGGCGGTGTTGACTTTGATTGATGGGTATCGCTACGCTCAACCCATCTTACAGGCTACTTCAGTATTCCGCTTGTCTGGTTGGCTTGCTGGAACTTCGACAGATGCTTTATTTTTAGCTGCGATAGCTCGCGTTGATCTTCACGTAATCGTAAGAAAAATCGCAAGTCCACAAAGTCGCATTCGCCGCACCGCGATTCAATACCACGCGAATCGTGATATCGCTCTGCCCCATCACCCGCTGCCCATCCTCCTCGCGATAACTGGCAGCCCGCCCGCCGTGTTCGGCGACCAGCACATCATCCAGATACAGCCTGAGCGCGGCGACATCCAGATCGGCCACGCCGGCATAACCGATCGCGGCGAGGATGCGCCCGAGGTTGGGGTCGGAGGCGAAGAACGCGGTCTTGACCAGCGGCGAGCGGGCGATGGCGTAGCCGATTTGTTTGCATTCGGCCTCGTCCTTGCCGCCTTCAATCTGCACGGTGATGAACTTGGTCGCGCCTTCGCCGTCGCGCACGATGGCTTGCGCGAGGTAAATCGCAACTTCGCTAACGGCGGCCTGCAATGCGGCAAATTCTGTGCTGTTGGCGGAGTCGATCTCCGGCAGGGCGGCCTGGCCGGTGGCGATCAGCATCAGCGCGTCGTTGGTGGAGGTGTCGCCGTCCACGGTGATGCAGTTGAACGAGCGGTTGGCGGCCTCAGTGACCATCCGTTGCAGCAACGGTTGCGCGATTCCCGCATCGGTGGCGATGTAGCCGAGCATGGTCGCCATGTTCGGATGGATCATGCCGGAGCCTTTGGCGATGCCGGTGAGGGTGATGATCACGCCATCTATGACCACCTGTTTTGAAATGGCCTTGGCAACGATGTCGGTGGTCATGATCGCGTGCGCGGCGTCGTACCAGTTGTCGGCGCGCATGTTCGCGACGCAGCCGGGCAGGCCGGCGGCGATCTTGCCGACCGGCAGCGGCTCCATGATGACGCCGGTGGAGAACGGCAAAATCTGCGTCGCCTTGCAGCCCAGCAGCCCGGCCAATGCAGCACAGGTAGTCCGTGCGTCCTGCATGCCCTGTTCGCCGGTTCCGGCGTTGGCGTTGCCGGTGTTGACCAGCAGCGCGCGGATGCCATCGGGTTGCGCGAGGTGTTCGCGCGCGACGATCACCGGCGCGGCGCAGAAGCGGTTCTGGGTGAATACGCCCGCGACCCGCGCGCCTTCGCTCAACTGCATCACCAGCAGATCCTTGCGGTTTTCGCGCTTGATGTTCGCTTCGGTGACGCCCAGAAAAACGCCCGCAACGGGCAACAGTTGTGCCGCAGCGGGCGGGGTCAGATTGACCGGCATGGAGGTGTATTCCTAATAGCGGCCGTGGGTGCGAAAAATGTAGTTGCTCATTTCGGAGGATTGCGCATTCATGTGCCGCACAATGCTGTGAACATTACGCACCACGCCGCGCATCACCTTATAAACGATCATCGGATGCGAGTTGATCAATGTTTCAAACTTGACCCGCTCCAGGCTCAACACCTGGGTGTCACCTATCGCGTAAAGCTCCGCGCTATGCTGCGAGGCCGCGCCGCCGACGAAGGTGATAATGCCTGCCAGATCGCCCGGCTTGAGCACATGAATGGTGGATTGCACGTCGCCGCTTTGAATTTTTACCGCAATCTCGCCGTGCGCGAGAATGTACAAATTATCTCTTTTTTCATCCGGGGTAATTGTCTCGCCCGATTTGTGATCCTCGACATCAAACAAACTCGCCAGAATTTTCACTTCAGCGTTATTCAACTCCTCGGTAATCGCCGAGTTATGCAACGTATCCATCACTATTGACATTTTGCTCTCCTTGTCTAATGCAATTTTCCGTGACATTGCTTGTATTTTTTACCCGACCCACACGGACATGGGTCGTTGCGTCCTACCTTCTGTCCGCCGCGCACAAACGTTTTGTGCTCCTCATCAGTTGACGTGTCGTTTGATTTGGCCAACGCCTCATCATAATCGGCGTGATGATACTGCACATTTTCCGGTGCGTGGTGCGCTTCTACCGACCCGACATCTTCCTCGCTGCGCACCTGCACGGTCATCAATGTCTGCGTCACTTCGCGCTTGACCGCATCCAGCATCAGGGAAAACAGTTCGAAAGCCTCACGCTTGTATTCCTGCTTGGGGTTCTTTTGCGCATAACCGCGCAAATGGATGCCCTGGCGCAGATGATCCAGCGCGGCGAGATGTTCGCGCCAGTGCATGTCCAGGCTTTGCAACATCATGGCACGCTCGTAGTGGTGCATGATTTCCGCGCCCACCGCATCAACCTTGGCCTGATATTGCTGCTGGGCGACCTCGACGACGCGGGCGCGCAGTGCGGCTTCGTTGAACTGCTTATCTTCTGCCAGCCACTTCACCAGCGGCAATTCCAGGCGAAATTCGGCTGCCAGCGCTTTTTCCAGAGAGTGCGCATCCCATTGCTCTTCCATGCTGCCCGGCGGAATGTACTGGCTGATGGTGTCTTCCAGCACCCCTTCACGCATCGCCTGGATGGTTTCGGAAATATCCAGGCTTTCCAGCAGTTCGCTGCGCTGCTGGTAGATCACCTTGCGCTGTTCGTTGGATACATCGTCATATTCGAGGATTTGCTTGCGCATATCGAAGTTGCGCGCCTCGACTTTGCGCTGCGCATTCTCGAGGGCGCGCGTCACCCAGCTGTGCTCGATGGCCTCGCCCTCCGGCAGCTTGAATTTGTTCATGATCGCCGCGACCCGGTCGGAAGCAAAAATGCGCAACAGCGGGTCTTCCAGCGACAAATAGAAGCGGCTGGAACCGGGGTCGCCCTGGCGCCCTGAGCGGCCGCGCAACTGGTTGTCCACGCGGCGCGATTCGTGCCGTTCGGTGCCGATGATGTGCAAGCCGCCGCTGTCCAGCACTTGCTGGTGCAACTGCTGCCATTCGGATTTCAACTGCGCGATGCGCTGTTCCTTGCCAATATTGTCCGGGGTGGCTTCGTCCAGGCTTTCGTCGGCACGGATGTGTTCGATCTGCTTCTCGATATTGCCGCCCAGCACGATGTCGGTGCCGCGGCCGGCCATATTGGTGGCGATAGTGACCATCCTGGGCTGCCCGGCCTGTGCGACGATCTGCGCTTCGTGCTCATGCTGCTTGGCGTTTAACACTTGGTGCGGCAGCTTGTCCGCTTCCAGCAGGTGCGACAACAGCTCGGAATTCTCGATCGAAGTCGTGCCCACCAACACCGGTTGGCCGCGCTTGTAGCAGTCCTTGACGTCAACGATCACCGCCTGATATTTTTCCTTGGCGGTGAGATAGACCTTGTCCATCATATCCTTGCGGATGGTCGGGCGATGCGGCGGAACGATCACGGTTTCCAGGCTGTAGATTTGCTGGAATTCGTAAGCCTCGGTATCCGCCGTGCCGGTCATGCCGGCCAGCTTGTGGTACATGCGGAAATAATTCTGGAAAGTGATCGAGGCCAGCGTCTGGTTTTCCTTCTGGATCACCACGCCCTCTTTCGCTTCCACCGCCTGATGCAGGCCGTCCGACCAGCGCCGTCCAGACATCAAACGCCCGGTGAACTCGTCGACGATGACGACTTCGCCGTCCTGCACGACATAGTGTTGGTCGCGGAAATACAGGTTGTGCGCGCGCAATGCCGCATACAGATGATGGATCAGCGTGATGTTGGCAGAATCGTACAAACTGCCGCCGACCGGCAGCAGGCCGGCCTCGGCAAGCAGCGCCTCGGCGCGCTCGTGGCCCGGTTCGGTGAGCAATATCTGGTGATTCTTTTCATCCACGCTGAAGTCGCCCGGCCCGTCTTCTCCGGCCTGCCGCTGCAACTGCGGAGCCAGCTTGTCCATGCGCTGATAAATATCGATATTGTCTTCGGCCTGGCCGGAGATGATCAGCGGGGTGCGCGCCTCGTCGATCAGGATCGAGTCCACCTCGTCCACGATGGCGTAGTTGAGCGGGCGCTGGTAACGTTCGGCGGCCTGCGTCGCCATGTTGTCGCGCAGGTAATCGAAGCCGAACTCGTTGTTGGTGCCGTAAGTGACATCGGCGGCGTAGGCCGCCTGTTTGTCTTCCGACGGCATCTGCGACAGGATCACGCCCACCGACAGCCCGAGAAAGCGATACAGCCTGCCCATCCATTCGGCATCGCGGCCGGCCAGATAATCGTTCACCGTAACGACATGCACGCCCTTGCCGGAAATCGCATTCAGATAGACCGGCAGGGTCGCCATCAGGGTTTTGCCCTCGCCGGTACGCATTTCGGCGATCTTGCCATAATGCAGCACCATCCCGCCGATCAACTGCTCATCGTAATGGCGCAAACCCAAGGCGCGGGTGCCGGCTTCGCGCACCACGGCAAACGCCTCCGGCAGCAGCGCGTCGAGCGTTTCGCCCCGCGCAAAACGCTGCCTGAAGCTGTCGGTTTTCCCGCGCAACTCGTCATCACTCAATTTGGCGATATCGGCTTCGAGCTTGTTGATGGTTTGTACGGTAGCGCGATATTGCTTGAGCAAGCGGTCGTTGCGACTACCAAAGACTTTTTTGAATACACTGGAAATCATGTTTTTCCAAACTACGAAATAATTAAAGCTTTCAACTGCAAATAATAAAGAGCTTCTTGCAAAATAGCTGAACGCGATGGTTTCAGCGGGGAACGTCATCATCCGAGGATGATATTTTTCACGATTCAAGCGAAATTCTGTGCTTTACCCGTCTGAAATCATCGATTCTGCTCCGT
>Ga0209212_1007263_pt1 | contig 12314 bp, 8 predicted proteins | sample RifGroC2_FD_183996 | JGI IMG/M metagenome (GOLD analysis project Ga0209212, IMG submission 183996) | Groundwater microbial communities from Rifle, Colorado, USA - Groundwater C2 (SPAdes) (version 2) | ecosystem: Environmental > Aquatic > Deep subsurface > Groundwater | place: Rifle, Colorado...
CGTAGCGGCACCCGCCGCGGCCAAGATTGCCACCCAGCATGTCTGGATGAGCGTGCGCAACAACCCGTCCTGGAAAGAAGCCGAGGCCAACGACTGGAGCGCCCGCATAGAGGCCCGCGTGAAAGAGACCTTTAAGGACAGCTACAGCGTCAGCCTGCGCGCGGATATGAACTCTTCCTGGGGCTCCATTCGCAAGACCGGCAGCTACTACAGCCTCTCCGGCTCCGGCATCTTCCTCAACATGAGCGGCTCCAACGGCTCCTACTTCATCAACGGCTCCGTAACCGAGAACGGCAAGACGTCGCACGTCAGCGTCAATGTCAGCAAGCGCTTCGACGACTTTTCCTTTAACATCTTCGGCTCGGGGCTGAACCTCTACACCGACAGGAATTCGATAAACGGCAACTACGACGCGGACCAGTTCTCAAAGATGTCCGTGGCCGCGGTCACTTCGCTGGTTCTGGCCGTCCAGGTGGAGAAAGGCCAGCCCAAACCGGAAGAGAAATCCGTCGCCAACGGCGAGCGGATCTGGCTGACGATCCGCCCCGGCTTCGGCGGCTGGAACACCGTGGAAGCCAGCGACCCCTTCTCCCGCATAGAAGTGAGCCTGCGCAAGGTCTTCGACAGGGAATACGACGCCGAGATAGAGACCGATAATAACCGCCAGTGGGGCAGGGTCAGCGGCTTTTTCAGCCGCCGCTACGAGTTCCGCGCCGGCCGCACCGACCTCAGGATGGAAGAATGGGCCGGCCGCTGGGAGATAACCGGGCGCGTGGAAGTGCAGGGCGCCGCGAACAACGAGCAGGCCGTGAAGCTGGAAATGCGCGACCGCTTCGGCGACGGCTCCTTCTACATCTGGGAGGACGGCATCAACCTCAACATAGACCGCAACAGCATCAGCGGCACCGTGGATACCAAGGTTTACCCCAAGGAAGTGGTCGGGGCTATCGCCGCGCTGGCGATGACTTACCAGCAGATCAACCAGACTCCGCAGCCTCACTAAGCCGCGCCGGGAAACAAAAAAAGGCCGGGAGCGATCCCCGGCCTTTTTTTATTCCCCGCCCGCGGTACCGCTGTCACCGGCTCAAAAACCTGATTATTTCATCCAGGCTCTTCACCACCTGGCCGCGGCCGGAGTTTACATATATCCCCATCTGCGCGACCAGCGAATAAGCCAGCGCGAACTGCGCCAGCGCCCAGCCCGCTATGGTGAACTGGCTGACGCTGAAAACGCCTATGCCGAATTGCGAAATGGTGAGGACGCCGGCCGCGAACTGCCCGATGGCTATAACTCCCCTGGCGGGCACCGGCACTCGGTTAGCCCGGTATTTAAAAGAGATGTGCAGCAAAGGCAGCCCCATTATTTCAGCGGAAGACTTGTACTCGTACCCCCAGCCGTCCCAGTTCTCCCTGGCGGGGTAAGGCGCCCCGCAGCCGGGGCATGCCACAGCATCTTCGGCCACAGGCCGCCTGCAGGTCCGGCATTCTTTCATATCCTCTCCATTATGCGTTTTCCCTGTCCGCGCAGGCAATATTCTTCCCTAAGCAAAACCGCCCGCTCTGAGACTGAGCGGACGGCATAAACACGGTAAGGCGGCGCCTGCTATTTAAACCCGAGGGTAAAATCAACGTCGGAAGCCCCGCCGCGCGAGGACAGGCTTATGCCGGTATCGCGCCCGTCATAGAGGCGGCTCGACGGGATAGTATCCGGGCCCAGGGCGCGGTCTTTTATATAGAAATCCAGATAGCTGAAACTCTTGCTCAACCCTTTCTCAAGCTCCTCCAGCCCATCGGACTCCAGCGCCCTGAGCAGCTTGTGTTCCGCCACCTGGTTATCGTACTTGAAATTAGTGCCGGCCTGGTTCAGGCGCGCGTCCACGTGCCAGACTACCAGCCCGCCTATGAACCCGCTCTCGGTATCATTGCCGGCTTTGCGGCGGTTTTCCAGCAGGAAGAACTCGCCGAACGGGTTCTTATCCCGGCCGGGAGGCACGAGCATCAGGCATTCCCCCGAGTCGGAGGCCGGCCCAAGCTTGAAGTCCCCGCCTAAAGTTATTATCTTCGGCTCGATCCAGCCCAGCATGAACTTACTGAAACAGTTGTGGTCGTACTGCGTGGAATCCATCATATCGAGATGGCCCAGCCCGCCGTCCGGGCCCTTCCCCGGCTTATAGTCGTAATAATCAGGCAGGCCCAGCGCGTGGCCGGTCTCGTGCACGAGGGTGCGGATCTTGAAACCGGACTCCGTGTCTTCCCAGTTGGACGCTACGCCCTGCCACGAGTAAGCGCCAAGCTTCTTCCCGTTGACCGTAAAATTCTTATCCGAGAAATGCGGCGCCACGCCCCACCAGAAGGTCGCCCATTCGCCCGTGGGCCCCGTCCAGATGACCGAGAAGTAATCCACTACGCCGTCGCCGTTGTTGTCATATTGCGAGAAATCCTGCCCTTTATAGCTTTGCAGGGCCTTCTTAATGAGGGCTTCCCGCCCTTCACGGTTCTCCGGCACGTCGGCGCGCTTGCCGGCCTTGTACCAGCCCAGCACGTCGCCGACTATGTTAAGCTTGCCGTAGGAAGACCGCCTGTAGTAGGCGCTCAGGCTCTCGAAAGGAAATGTCCCTCCGGAACCGAAGATCCTGGCGGTCATAACTTCAGCGGTATCCCCTGCCCTGGCCGGGTATTCGTCGAATTCTATAAGAAGCACCAGTATTTTGGGGCTGCCCTCGGAGGGCAGGCCGGTAGCCCGCTTCCCCGGGAGCTGGTTAGCTCCCTTTGCCCCGGAAAAGCGGGCGCGCAAATTCGCGACAAGGTCGGGAGCTGTGAACTGGTTGCCGATCCCCAGCGCGGGGTCTATGCGTGAGGGCGTACGGCTTCTGGAAGTAAACCCCTGGTCCGGCGGCTCAACGGCGAACGAGACCTGGGACAGGGCCAAGAGCAGGAAAAGTATATTGCGGGAAATATTCATAACTTATATTGATAGTCTAACATCCCCCCGGAATAATACATGGGTATTTAGGCCTACCCTTTATCTGCCGTTCGCCGCTTTTACGCAAAACAAAACCGCCCGCCGAAAGCGGGCGGCAAACCGCGATTGCCGGATCTTTTATTCCCCCCGCCTTGCCTGGCGGGCGCGTCCTTTTAGTTCCCGGCGCGCGCTCAACTCGTCGCGTCCCGCCGCGGCGGCAGCAGCGGCGGACGGGTGGTTCAGCACCCCGGTAAGGTAGCTCTGCAGCAGCTCCCGCAGGCGCGCGCGTGAAATTGAGTGGGTCTGGCCGGTGCGCGCGTAAAGCCAGTCGCTAAAGGCCAGGAAATTATTAAAAGGCGACCCTCCCGCGCAGATCAGGTGCGAGGTTTCCGTAAAAACGCCGCTATTGGCTACCAGGTCCCAGTACCTCGCGAAGCGGCGCAGGCGCTGCATAGTGAAAAAATCCAGCAGGCCGTTCTGCCGCAGCTCGTAAGGCGGGTTAGGGCTATAGATCATCTTCCACTCCGCGTCGTGGCGGGCGAGGGGCGCGCCGCGCAGGCGCTTCAGCAGCCCCACCTGTATTTCCTGCGGCCCCAGGGCGGCCAGCCTGTCGAAACCGGCCGCGAAAGAGGCCAGGTCCTCCCCCGGCAGGCCTATGATAAGGTCCGCGTGCAGATGCGCGGCGGTTTCCCCCCGCAGGCGGCGCATATTTTTCTCCGCGGCTGAACTGTCCTGCCGGCGGTTGATGCGCGCGGCCACGGCCTCGTTAAAGGTCTGCACGCCCACCTCGAGCTGCAGCGAGCCCGCCGGGAATTTCTTTACCAGCGCGAATATTTCTTCCGGGAAGCGGTCCGGGACCATCTCGAAATGCAGGAACAGCCCCGGCCGGTACCGCTCCAGGAAGAAGTTCAGGACAGCGCCCGCGCGCCCGGCGTCCAGGTTGAAAGTGCGGTCCACGAACTTGAACCGGCGGGCGCCGCGTGACAGCAGCCCTTCCCAGGCCGCGAACAGCTTCGGCAGCGGAAAATCCCTTACCGCCTTATCCAGGGAGGACAGGCAGAAGTCGCAGCCGAAAGGGCAGCCGCGCGACGCCTCGGCGTAGATCACGCGGCCGGCTATGTCCGCGTCGGTATACAGGTTATAAGGCAGCTCCAGCAGCGACAGGTCCGGGGCGGGGCCGGCGATGATTTTTTCGGCGGGAACCTGCCCAGAAAGCAGCTGGCGGCATAATTGTGCGAAAGCCGCCTCTCCCTCGCCTTTAATTACATGATCGGCGTCCCGGCAGAGCTGCTGCTCCGGGATCTCATGGCTGACCTCGGGGCCGCCGAGGATTATAACGAGTTCAGGCCGCAGCCGCTTAAGCTCGGCGACGAGCATGGCGCTCTCCCGCGCGTTCCAGACATAAACGCCCAGCCCGAGTATGCGCGGCTTGAGCTGCAGGATCGCCTCGACGGCCTCGGCCGGGCGCAGGTCCAGGTTCAGCTCCAACATCTTCGCGCGCGGCGCGAACTCGCCAAGATTGGCCAGCAGGCAGCGCAGCCCGAAAGCGCAGTGCTCATAGCGCGCGTTAAAAGTGGCGAGTACTATCTCGGGCATGAACAAAGTGTATAAAATCCCCGGCCCCGATAAAAATAAAAACGCCGGGACAAAGGGCCCAGCCCGGACAGGGGCTAACGGCACTTATACTTTTTAGAGTTTGCCCCTACAATCTAATAATCGGAGGCCATATGAAAAAAATCATCATAGTATTGATCCTGGCAGCAGCAGTTAACGGCCCCGCGGCCGCGCAGGTAAATTTCGATTCCGTTTCCAATATAGATTTTTCAAGCCTTATCTCCGGCCAGGACCTGGACCTCCCCGTCCCCGTGGTCGAGATCGTTCAGAAAAAAGACTCCGCCTCCTGCGAAGGTTATCCCCTTACCATGAAGCTTCGCGGGCGTTCGGTAACCCTTCCGGCCACAGGCGTCTGGACCCTTGAATCCCACCTGGCCACGGACGAAGATACTTTTCCCAACAAGCGCTCTTTCCCTAAAAGCACGCGCGAAAACATCTACGGGCATATCGCCAATTCCTGCGAACTGCTCGTCAGGCTTATCCCCGGCGCCGACTGCGGCGAAATTTACAAAACCAGGTGGGACAAAGAGTGGACCCCGCCCGAGAACGGCAAGGCGGGCCAGGGCGCACTGGGCAACGTACGTCCCTCAATTCAAGAGGAAATGTGGATCTTCAATATGATGTGGGTAGGCAAAGCCATGCCCAAAGCAGGCACCAAATTCCTGGCAACCTTTAACGGCAAAAACGTCGTGGTGGTAGGCGGCTACGAGCGCGGCCCCTCGTCCAAAAAATTCCTGGGCGGCTTCCAGAGGGAAGTATTGTGGGCCCTCGGCGCCGTGAACGACTCAAGCAAAGTAACACTCTCCACGCTGCTCGATCAGAGCCTCCCCGCCGGCCCCATAACCTGCGCGAAGTAAAACCGGCCGTTATCCGCCTCAAAATAAAACCGTCCGCTTAAAGCGGACGGTTTTATTTACCGGCAAATATTTACCCGGCTGGGCTGCTGTCCCCGGATCACTTCCCGGCTTTCCTGACCTTTTCCAGCACTTTCGCCAACTGGTCCGAGCACGAGGTGGACTTTTCGCCGCAGGTGATGCCTTTCAGCTTTGCAATAACCTCGTCCACCCGCATCCCCTCAAGCAGCACGGCCAGGGTCTTTAAATTTCCCGAACAGCCCCTGAGGAATTCCAGGTCTTTCACCCTGCCGCCGACCACTTTAAACCGCACTTCTTTGGAACAGACGCCTTTCAGTTTATGTTTCATAATTACCGCACCCCTATGCCTGCGCCTTCTCCTCGGGGAAACAGATATCGAAGGTCGTGCCCTGGCCCAGGTTGCTCGTTATGTTTATTCCGCCATTGTGGAGCTTTACTATGGAGTAAACGGTGGAAAGGCCCAGCCCCGTCCCGTGGCCTTCCGGCTTGGTGGTATAGAAAGGCTCGAAGACGTGCTCGAGATGCCGCTGCCGGTGTCGGACACGGAGAGCTTCACCGCTTTCGCGCAGGCGAGCTCCGCCGTACAGCTCCCCGCCTTCTCGCAGGAGATACCGGAGGTGGTTAGCGAAAACTCCCCGCCAAGAGGCGGCATCGCGTCCCTAGCGTTCACCGCCAGGTTGACGAGCACCTGTTCAAGCTGGCCCTTGTTGCCGGTTATCCGGGACAGGCCGGGCGCCAAGGAGAGCTTTATCTTCACTTTCTTTTCAAGTATTATGCCGAGCATCGTCTGCATGCCGGCTATCACAGCGTTGAGGTCCAGGCCGGTCATCTCCGCAGGCTGCTTCCGGCTGAAGGCCAGGATCTGCTTCACCAGAGCGCCGCCCTTGGCGATGCCGTCCCGGGTTTCCTTGATAAACCTGACCGCCTCGCTGCCGGAGGGCAGGGTTTCCAGCGCCAGCTCGTTGAAGCCCTGCATGACCGTAAGAATATTATTGAAGTCGTGCGCTATGGCGCCGGCCGCTTTGCCAAGGGACTCCATCTTTTGCGCCTGGAAAGCCTTGACCTCGAGATTATTGTAGACAATGGCCTTCGCGATAATGGCGCTGACCGCCTCAAGGAAAACCTGTTCGCTCTCCTCATATTTATGGCCGGCGCGCACATAAAGATTCAGCACTCCGATAACCTTGTTCTGCGCCTTTATCGGAAGACAGTAATGGCCGTGCGGGGTTATCCCGGCGTAAGAGGTTTCATGCCTCTCGTCCAGCCCCGGGGCGAATACCGTCTCGCCGGAGGCGGCGGCCCTTCCGCAAAGGCAGTGCCCGAACGGCATGTTCGCGCACGCCGCGCGGACCTCTCCGGAAAGGCCGCGCTGCGCGGCCAGGACAAGGTGCTTACCTCCGGGGTCGGTCAGAAAAACGGCGATCCTCGAGTCTATGGCGAGCCAGGGAATGGCCAGCAGGTTTTCCAGGAATTTCCCAAGCAGCTCCTGCAGCGCCCCGTGTTCCAGCGAAATAGCCAGCAGGCCGTTTATCGCGGCGCGCTTTTCTATATCCCTGCCTATGGTGCCGGACATTTTAGAGAAGGTCCTGTAAAGGTGCCCCACCTCGTCGTCCGAAGCCTCCGCCTCCAGCTCCGGGTATTTGCCGGCGGTTATTTCAGCCGCGGCCTCGTCAAGCCTGACCAGCGGGGCGGTTATCTTTTTTTTCGCGTAAAAATAGACGCCCGCCCCGAAAACCAGGTTCAGGGCGATCAGCAGCAGCATCAGTTGGTTCATCCGGCGGGTAGATCTTTCGGCCGTTTTGCGGAAAGCGGCGGTTACGGCGTCGCAGGAATGGAGCAGAGTTTCGGAATGCGCTTCTATATAGGCAAGGGCTTTTTTCATCGCCGGGCTTTCGGGGGAGGCCTTGCGGACAGAGAGGGCGGCTTCCCTGTAGGGCTGCCATTCAGCCTCGGCGTCCTTTACAAGCGGCAGGATCCAGGCCGGCGCGGGGTAGACAAAAAAATCCCTGGAATAACCGCCGTTCCTGAACGCCGAGAGGGTCTCGTCGAACTCGTCGGCAAGTTTTTCCAGGGGGGCCTTGTCATGAGCATGTCTAAGGCTGACCTGGAAAGCCGTATAGGCGATTTTCTGGGACAGCATCCGCTGCCTGCCGGCCGCGTCCACGGCCGTCGCGGTCTTGTCCAGTTCACGGAGGAGAAAATTATACGCCAGGAAGTTAGCCCCGAACAGCCCGGTAAAGATCAGGACCACGACAAGGAGCTTGCTCCCTAGTGTAAGCTTTGGCCTAACGCTGTCGGACGATTTTTTCATGTGGTTGTCTGCCGATCTAACGCCCGCATTCGTGGGGGCAGCGGCTTGGGTGGGTCCGCTCGAAAATGTCGCAGATCCCGTCGCCGCAATTGCCGCCCTTCCCCATATTTATCCTGCGCAGCCGCATTCCCGGGATGGTAGTTCCTACCTTGCCGTACCGGGAAGGGACCGGCTTCAGGCGCGGTATCTCGGTTTTGGGAGTTTCAACCCGGGGAATTTCAGCTTTGAGAATTTCGGGCTGCGGCTGAGCGCGCGGTTTTTCGGCTTTCTTAACCACAGGCGCGGGTTCAGCTTCCTTCCCGGGCAAGAGCGCGCCCTCCGCTATGGCGGAGACAGTGCGGCTGCGCAGCCCCTGCGGGTCCCTGCCTTTCAGAAAAGCCAGCCAGGAGTAAAAAGCCCCGAACTCGGACGGTGCACTTTTGAACACCGCCCCGTAAACGCCCAGTTCCACTCCGGAAAAAGCTCCCTTTGCCGCCTCTATGCCGGACTTCTCTACCGGGTGGAAACTGGAAAGCCTCTTTTTCACCCTCTCTCCGGTACCGGAGACCGCCAGGAACTCGTTTATCCCCTTCTTACCGGCGCCGCCGTTTTTTTTCTCCCCCGCCCAGCCGCAGATCTCGTTAACCGGCGCGGCGGCTAAAAACTTTTCATCGGCGCCTCCCTGCATGCACCCTGATTTCATATCGGACAAAAGGCGGCCGAGCGCCTCGAAATACTCCTGGTGGCCCGGCGCAGCCGCGTCTTTCCCTTTCATTTTCCTTACGCGGGCCAGCTCTTCTTTCGACAGGTCCGAATAGCCGTCCCAGCCCCTGGTGTCCGGCCCCTGGTGATACGCCCCTATCTCATGCCCGGTATTTTTCCACCCCTCGAACTCGGCCATACGGGCCGGGTCGGAAGCGATATAAACCGCGTATTGCGCGCTGAACATAAGCGTCAGCCGCGCGTTCTGCGCGTCCGCCAGTTTCACCATCCCCTGCAGCGCCTTGTAGGATTCTTCCAGCTCCCCCTCGCCGCCCTTGAAATTATAAGCCTCGTTCTGCACCGCGATAAAATAATAAGCCCCCGGCCCCGCCCCCCGCGCGCCCGCCGGCCACAACAGCATTAGTGTAATAATTATAAGACGCACCATAAGTCGCAAACGCCTTTTCAACTTGTGACCCACATTATTTCTACCAAATGCCCATAGGATTGGCAATAGCACATTTTCAAAGCACATTTTCAAATAACCCTCTTTTATCTAATTTGCTAGACTACTTTAAATCGTGCTTTTAAAGGTGCGCTGACCCTCTAAAAGACCTCAGGTTTTACATAGGGGCAACTTAATGAAATTATATAGGCGAAGGTTGAATCCATTTCCGCACATACGCGCCGCTTTGATCTTTACCGCCCTGGCGACCCTCTTTCCTGTAAAAACTTTTGCTCAGAACAACCCCGCTTCCCCGCTTGAAGCTACCGCCGCGGTCTGGGACCTGGAGAATTTAAGCAAATCCACTCTTTCCAACGAAACTATCATGGCGCTGACGCAGCATATCCGCGTTAAGGTTTTCGGCGTCCTGCCCAATTACCGCTGGCTGGAGCGCGGGCGCATAAAGGAAGTCCTCGACGAGCAAAAATTCCAGGCCTCGGGCTGCACCGACCAGAGCTGCGCCGTGGAGATGGGCCAGCTGCTGGGCGCGCGCAAGATGGTGACCGGCAGCCTCAGCAAAACCGGCGGCACCTACAATCTCACCCTGAGCGTAATAGACATTGAAACAGGCCTCGTCGACAAGAACGCCAGCGAAGTCTGTCCGGACTGCACCGAAGGCCAGCTTTACCAGCTCGCCGAGAAAACAGTGCTTGCCCTGTCCGGCCAGCCATCGAAGAAGATAAAGCCGGCAAAACCTGTAAAGCCTGAGGATACCAGACCATTGGTGCATAAGGGACGTTTAAATCTTGATATTAATTATCCAGGCGCGGGGCTGAGGTATTTTATCTCCGACAAGACGGCAGTAGAGATCAGGACCCAGGCTATGTCTCAAGACGCTGATAACAGAGAAACCACTGAACCGGGCATAAATACTACCTTGTCCGCTTCCATATTAGGGGCGAGAATATATCGCTACATCTCAAGTTCAAACAGCTCTCTGCGTCCCTACCTTTGCCTTGAAGGAGGCCAGATAACCTTTGACGGGGTGTACAGCAAAGGCAGCGGCGCCGCTGGCGGAGCGTTTGGCGGCGTTGAATACTTTTTGGGTAAGTCAGTTTCCATGCAGACGGATATCGGCGCGGCCTATATATCGATCAAGGACAAAGACACCGCGCTTACGGTCGGCGGTCTTGACTTCATCATGAATTTCGGCATAAATATTTATTTTAACAAGTGAGACAATCTATGAAAAAAATTCTCATGGTTTTGCCGCTATGCATAGCTTTGACGCATTCCGCATACGCCGGTTTCAGCATCGGGATGCCGGGCGCCGTTATCAAGCATGTTCAAAAACTGGACGATAAAGTAAAAGAAAAAAAGCTGTCAATGCAAGAAAATGCATGGGTGCTTGTTCCGGGAAATTTATCACTGGGGACAAGTAATTTTTATGTCATGAAATACGAAGCAAAGAATGTGGGCGGTATGGCGACCTCCCAGGCGGATATAACTCCCTGGCTGAGTATTGATCACCCATCGGCCGTTGCAGCTTGCGCGGCTCTTGGATCAGGTTCCCATCTTCTTACAATAGCAGAAGCGCAGACCATCAACAGGAACATTGAAGCCCAAACCGCCAACTGGGCTAATGGAGTGATCGGAAGCCTGGTGTCTGCCGGTGGTGGTTTAAAGCGCGGTAATGTAGGAATAACCGACAGTGCGAGTTATGACGGCGCTGACCCTGAATTTGGTGCCGGCAGAAACGCAAAAGCAAAGCTTGTCCTTTCCAATGGAGGAGAAATCTGGGACTGGTCAGGCAATGTCTGGGAATGGATTTATGGAGCCGGCGCCAACGGCACACTGGGCACACCCAGCGGGGTTACTTTTGATGCCGGCGGTTGGTATGAATGGAATAGTACAAGCAGCCCTGATTTAAACCAGGAGCGACCGATTCTTGGCCCTTCAAACAGCAGTTGGACTGGCGCCTATGGAGTGGGTCAGTACTATGGCGGGGTAACAACCAACGCGGTGAAACGGGGTGGTTCCTGGGACAATGCCGGCGGCGCCGGGGTGTTCACATTCTGGGCGGAACAACCCCCGTCCGCCGGGGGTGGCGGGTTCCGCTGCGGTAGGGCCACAACATATCCGGACACACAATCGCCCACTGTTCCGACCAACCTCACTGCCACGGCCGTGAGCAACACCCAGATCGACCTCAGTTGGACCGCCTCTATCGATAATGTCGGGGTGACAAGCTACAAGCTCTACCGCGACGGCGGCGCTACGCCCATAGCCACGCCAACCGGCACCACTTACAGCAATACCGGCCTGACAGCCTCTACCGCTTATTCCTACACGGTCAGCGCTTGCGATACCGCGGGGAACTGCTCGGCTCAAAGCGCGGCGGATAGCACCACAACCTCCGCTCCCCCGACCGCCGGAGGAGAATGGATATTTGTTCCGGGGAATTCCTCGCTCGGAACCAATGATTTTTTCATCATGAAATATGAAGCGAAGAATGTGGGCGGCATAGCAACCTCTCAGGCGGCTGTAACTCCCTGGGTAAACATTAACCAGCCGGATTCAATAGCGGCCTGCTCCGCTCTCGGGTCTGGTTATCACCTGCCCACTATAGCGGAAACGCAGACCATCAACAGGAACATTGAAGCCCAAGCGGCCAACTGGGCGAATGGGACAATTGGCAGCCTGATTTCTGCCGGGGGTGGTTTAAAGCGCGGCAATATCAACTTAACCGACAGCGTAAGCTATAGCGGCGGCGCCGCGGAATATGGCGTCAGAAGCGCGGCTGCGATCGAGAAAGCAAAGCTCGTCCTTTCTAATGGAGGAGAGATCTGGGACTGGTCGGGGAATGTGCTGGAATGGATTTATGGAGCAGGAGCAAACGGGATGCTTGGCACCCCTAACGGGATAACTTTTTATTCTGCTGTATATGGATGGCACGAGTGGAATGAAGCGAACCTCACTCCGCAGCGACCGGTCCTTGGCCCTTCAAACGCCGCCTGGAACACCAATAACGGTATAGGGGCTTGCGGAAGCTTAACAACAACCAACGCGCCTTACCATGGTGGATCATACGACGGTGGTTATATCGGCGGGGTGTATTCGGTCTGGGAGCTTGTCGGCGGCCAAACAGGCAGCGGAAGCACTCTCGGGTTCCGCTGCGTAGCGCCCCCGACTGCCGGAGGAGAATGGGTGTTCGTTCCGGGGAATTTATCACTTGGGACAAGTGATTTTTATGTTATGAAATATGAGGCAAAGAACGTGGGCAGCGTGGCGACCTCTACGGCAGGTGTAACGCCCTGGGTAAACATTACCCAGGCGGAGTCAATAACGGCCTGTTCCGCTCTCGGGTCAGGTTCTCATCTGCTCACCATACCGGAAACGCAAACCATCAACAGAAACATCGAAGCC
>Ga0209212_1007265_pt1 | contig 12311 bp, 8 predicted proteins | sample RifGroC2_FD_183996 | JGI IMG/M metagenome (GOLD analysis project Ga0209212, IMG submission 183996) | Groundwater microbial communities from Rifle, Colorado, USA - Groundwater C2 (SPAdes) (version 2) | ecosystem: Environmental > Aquatic > Deep subsurface > Groundwater | place: Rifle, Colorado...
CCAGAGCCTGGAGGGTCTCGTTGGCGGCGTCACGGTCGTTGAAGGCTACCGCGGCGGCGGTGTTGCTGCCGATGATGTTGGCCAGGGTCTTCAGGTTGCGTACCACTTCGCCGCGGTAGGAGATGATGTCGTGCAGGAACAGGGCGCTGGCTGCGCTCACCAGCACGATGCTGCTGACCAGCATGATCATGACTATCAGGTTGGCCTTGATGGAGCAGTTGAACTGCTTCATGGCTGGTCCCCCCCGGCACTAAGCAGCGGCGGGGCCTCGTCGGCGGGAAGTTGCCGGGAACTGGTGTACCGGGACTCCTGGTGCCGGGCCCCCGGGAGCCCGTGTTGCAGGAAGTGCGCGATCTGGCAGGCGTCCACCGGGTGGCTGAAAAGAAAGCCCTGGATCTTGCTGCACCCAAGCTCGGTCAGGAAGTGGAGCTGCTCGACCGTCTCGACCCCCTCCGCAACGATCTCCAGCTTGAGGCTTTTGGCCATGGCTACGATGGCGGTGACTATGGCGGCGCTGTCGGGGTTGCCGGGGACATCCCGGACGAAGGACTGGTCGATCTTCAGGATGTCCAGCCGGAAGCGGCGCAGGTAGGAGAGGGAGGAGTAGCCGGTGCCGAAATCGTCGATGGCGAGGGTGAAGCCCAGCGCCTTGAGCGCGTCCACGGTGGCCACGGTCTCCTCGCCGTGCCCCATGAGCACCCCCTCGGTGAGCTCCAGCTCCAGGTCGCCGGGATCGACTCCGGTCTCCTCCACGACGCGGCGCACCGTCTCCTGCAGGCTCTTGTGCCGGAAATGCTGACCGGAGAGGTTCACGGCGACGCGCAGCCGGGGGAGCCCCGCGTCCCGCCAGGTCCTGAGCTGGCGGCAGGCCGTCGCCAGCACCCACTCGTCGATCCGGACGATGAGCCCGGTCTCCTCCGCCAGGGGGATGAAGACGCCCGGGGAGACCGGCCCCAGTTCCGGGCTGTGCCAGCGGATCAGGGCCTCGACGCAGCTGATGGCGCCGCTTGCCAGGTCGAGCTGGGGTTGGTAGGCCAGGGTGAACTCCCCCCGCTCCAGCCCGCGGCGCAGCGCGTTCTCCAGCACCAGGCGCTGGAACGCGCTGTCGGTCATGGATCGGTCGTAGAACTGGAAGTTGTTCTTCCCCAGTTCCTTGGCGTGGTACATGGCGGTGTCGGCATGCTTGATCAGCGTGACGATGTCGCTGCCGTCGTCGGGGAAGATGCTGATGCCGATGCTGGCGGTGACGGTCACCTGGTACCCCTCGAGGGTGAAGGGGCGGGCCACCTCCTCGTTGAGCCGGCGCGCCACGGTCGCCGCGTCCAGGGGCTGGGCGAGGTCGTCCAGGATCACGGTGAACTCGTCGCCCCCCAGGCGCGCGATGGAATAGCCGGTCTCGTCGCAGGTCACGCGCCCCACGCAGTCGTTTCGGCGCACGCACTGCCTTAGGCGCGCGGACAGTTCCTGCAGCAGCTTGTCCCCCACGCCGTGTCCCATGGTGTCGTTGATCGACTTGAAGCGGTCCAGGTCGAGAAAGAGGGTCCCCACCCGTCTTCCGCGGCGCTTGGCGTAGGCCAGGGCGTGCTCCAGGTTCTCCTTGAACAGCACCCGGTTGGGCAGGCCGGTCAGGCTGTCGTAAAAGGCGAGGTTTTTGATCTTCTCCTCGGTCTGCTTGCGCTCGGTGATGTCCTGCACCGTGCCGGCGATGCGCGCCGGCCTGCCGTCCCGCTCCGCCACCACCCTGGCCTCGGTATGCACGAAGCGCTCGCTGCCGTCGCTCAGAAGGATCTTGTGATCTATGGAGTAGGGCTGGCCGCTTTGCAGGGTGCGCTCCAGCGCCGAGTTGACCAGGTCCTTGTCCTGCGGGTGCACCGAGTTCAGGAACTCCTGGTAGGTGCCGTCGAAACCGAGCGGGTCGACCTTGAAGATGCTGTACACGGCGTCGGACCACTCCACCTTGTCGTTCTCCAGGTCCCACTCCCAGCTCCCCAGGTGGGCGATGCGCTGGGCGTAATCCAGGCTGGCCTGGCTTTTTCCCAGCGCCTGGAAGATCCGGTTGGCGCGCAGCATGTAGCGCACCCGGTATCCCATGATCAGCCAGTTGAACGGCTTGGTGATGAAATCGGTGGCGCCGGCCTCGTAGGCGCGCCGGATCGACTCCACGTCGTCCAGCCCGGTGATCATCAAGACCGGGGTGTTGCGGCCGGCGGGGTGATTGCGGATCTGGCCGCAGACCGTGAAGCCGTCGGTGCCGGGCATCATCACGTCGAGCAGCACCAGGTCCGGCCTGATCCGGTCGAAGAGCTCCAAAGCGCTGCCGCCGTCGCCGGTTTCGTGCACGGTAAGGCCCGCCTGCTCCAGCACTTCCCGGGTCAGAAGCCTGGTGGTGAAATCGTCGTCGACGATAAGGACCACTTCGTTGACGATCTCCGTGTCACCGTTGTCGGTTGAGGCTAGCTGTTGCCGCATGGGGTCTTCCTGATTCTCATTTGGTCTTAATGGTTGGCCTGTTCATGAGCGTATCGGCCTTTCGCCACCTTAGCTTTAGGGGGAGGGTGGCAAAATGAAGACGAAAGGAAAAAAAGATGCCCGCTACTTATCCCCGGGGTGCCCAACTTTGCGGCAGCGCCCACTCTTCCCACTCTGCTCTTTTGCAGGGAAAAGCCGGGATTTACCGGGGGTGAGGATAAGGGGGACGGGTTGGCATGCAGCGTGAATCGGAGCTGTCGGCAGTCCCTCATCCGCCCCGCGGGGCATCTTTCAAGGAGAGTTCAGCATGGCTCAAGCCCGGACCGGAAGCAGCGTCACCATAAGCTATATCGGCACACTGGAAGACGGCACCATTTTCCACAGCACCGAAAAGGACGGACCCCTGACCCTCACGCTGGGGACGGACCAGCTCTTCCCGGCCCTGGAGCGGGCCATCATCGGCATGCGGGCCGGAGAAGCCAGGAATATCGTGCTTACTGCCGCGGAGGGCTACGGTCCGCGTCGCGAGGAGAACATCATCAGGGTGGGGCGGGAAGCCTTTGGCGCGAGGGAGGTGAAGCCGGGACAGAAGCTCAGCATCGACTTCGCCAGCGGCGCCTCGCGGGTCATGCTGGTGAGCGCGGTGAGCGAAACGGAGGTGACCCTGGACGGCAACCACCCCCTGGCCGGACTGGAGCTGACCTTCGCGCTCAGGGTGGACCGGGTGGAGTGACCGGCCCCGCGCCAGGAAGGTGCAGGAGCCGGTCAGGGGCGTCCTTTTTCTTGCCGGGAAGGTGAGGTGAGGGGCGGCGCTGGCGGCTAGAAGCTCTCGAAGCCGTCGTCCTCGCTCCCCAGCTTCAGGGCCAATCCGCCGGCTGCCTTGCTCTTCAGGGGAAGGTGCACCGGCGCCGCGACGCCGGCGCGGGTCAGGCTCTTCGCGGCACGGCCAGCATCGGCGCCGGCGGGCGCAACCTTGCGCCGCAACGGGCGCTGCGCCCCATTGTTTTCGGCTTGCGCCAGGCGGAAGAAGGCGATGGTGTCCTGCAACTGTTCGGCCTGGGCGGAGAGCTGTTCCGCGGTGGAGGAGACCTCCTCCGAGGCAGAGGCATTCTGCTGGATCACCTGGTCCAGCTGCTGGATCGCCTTGTTGATCTGCTCGGCCCCCAGGTCCTGCTCCCGGCAGGCCGCGCTGATCTCAAGCACCAGTTCGGCCGTCTTCTGGATGTCGGGCACCATGAGCCCCAGCATCTGGCCGGCCTGCTCCGCTATCTGCACGCTGCTCGAGGAAAGGCCGGAGATCTCGGCGGCCGCCTTCTGGCTCCTTTCCGCCAGCTTGCGCACCTCCGAGGCCACCACCGCGAATCCCTTGCCGTGCTCCCCGGCCCGCGCCGCCTCGATGGCCGCGTTGAGCGCAAGCAGGTTGGTCTGCCGGGCGATTTCCTCGATGATGGAGATCTTGCCGGCGATCTCCTTCATGGCGCAGACGGTGTGGGTCACCGCCTTGCCCCCTTGCTCTGCGTCCAGGGCCGACTTGGAGGCGATCTTTTCGGTCTGCAGCGCGTTGTCCGCGTTTTGCCTGATGTTGGAGGACATCTGCTCCATGGAGGAGGAGACCTCCTCGGCCGCGGCGGCCTGCTCGCTGGCTCCCTGGGACATCTCCTGCGAACTGGAGGAGAGCTCCTGGCTTCCCGCCGCGACACCGTCGGCGGCGCTCTTCACCTCCGACACCACGTCGCTTACCTTCTTGACCATGTCGCGCAGCGCCAGCATCAGCTCGTCCTCGGGGGAGCGCTCCACGATCTGGACGCTCAGGTCCCCCCCGGCGATCTGCTGGGCGGCCCGGGATATCTTCCGGGTGGCCTCGGTGGTGCTGTTCACGGCGGCGGCTATTGCGTCGAAGGTCTGCTTCACCTGGCCGGTGTCGCCGTCGGCGGGCTCGGCGCTGAGCGCCACGCTCAGGTCGCCCCGGGCCAGTTGCTCCAGCCCGTGCACCAGTTTCCTGGTCTCCCGCTCCTGGTACTCTGCTATCTTCAGGGCCTGGCGCGCCGCATTCTTCACCGAGGTCAGGTCGGTCACCACCTCCAGCGCTGCGATCACCCTGCCGGCGCCATTTTTAATGGGGACCGCGCTGTAGGAGATATCCAGGTCGACCCCGGGGGCGGGGTGGGCATCTGTCTCCCTGGTGGCCTCGGCGGCGCCGTTCAGGACCCGGCTGCAGGCGCAGCTCTCGGTCTTGCAGTCGCCGGTCTTGAAGTGGTCGTAACACTTGCTGCCGCTGACCTGCGCCTGGGTCTTGCCTCCGACCTGCGCCGCCAGCCGGTTCATGTAAAGCACGTTGAATTCCTGGTCGATGATCATGGCCGGACTCGGTATCACGTCCAGGAAGCCCACCAGCCTGGCGATGGTGTCGTTCACCCCCTGCACGATGTCGCGGTAGGCCCCCTGGTGCCGGCCTGCGTCGGCCCGCTGCTGCAGCCGCCCTTCCTGGGCGGCCTGGGACAAAAGCGCGGCATCGGCGCTCAGTGCATTGATGGCCTGCAGGCAACCGTTCAGCGCCTGGGCCAGCGACTCGAAGGTCGCCTTGACCTGTGCGGTGTCCTGGTCCCCGGCAGCGACGCTGACGCTGAAATCCACCTCGCCCTGGGCCAGCTTGCCCAACCCCTGCACCAGCTTCCCGGTTTCCTGCTCCTGGTAGTCGCTGATCTTGCGGGCCAGCCGCGCCGCCCGCTTGAGCGCGCTCTGGTCCGACACCACCTCGAAAGCTCCGATCACCTCGCCGGCGTCGTCGCGTAGCGGGGTGGCACTGTAAGCTATCTCCAGGTCGACCCCGTGCGCCGGGTGGGCGTCGGTTTCGCTGCTGGCCGGCGCCCCGCTTTGCATCGTCCTGAAGCAGGCGCAGGCGCCGGTCTGGCAGTCGCTGGTCTTGAAGTGGTCGTAGCAATGCTGTCCCACCACCTGGGACGGGCTCTTGCCCCCCACCCGGGCTGCCAGTTCGTTCATGTAAAGCACCTTGAATTCACGGTCGATGATCAGGGCCGGGGTGGGCATGGTGTCCAGGAGCCCAACCAGACGGGACATGGTCGCGTTGACCCCTTCGATGATCTTGCGGAACTCCCCTTGGTGCCGCGAGGCGTCGCAGCGCGTGGCGAGTCTCCCCTCCAGGGCGGCCCGGGCCACCATATCGGCATCGTCGGCCAGCGCCTTGACCGCCTGCACCGTTTTACTGAGCCCTGCCCACAGTACGTCCCTGTCCGACTTGATCCTGATCTCCTGGGGCAGGACACCCGCCGCCACGCTCTCTGCCAACCGGGCCGCCTCGGCTATGTTGCTTACCACCCCCCCCAGGGCTCGGGCCAGCCTGCCGGTCTCGTCCCCGGCCGTTTCCGGGAACTCGACCTCGACCTCGCCCAGCGCCACCTGGTCCGCCACCTGGATCAGCTTGTTGATGTTGTCGCTGATCCGCTTCGAGACCAGGTAGGAGATCAAGAGGGACAGCACCACGATGGCGAGTGTGGCCGCGGCCATGCTCCAGCGCAGGGCAGCCAGGTCCCGCTCCAGCACCTTTTTTTCCAGCTCCGGCAGCAGGTACAGTAAATTCACCGCCGTGATCAGCGTGACCGTGGCCAGGGAAATGCTCATCATCTTGGTTGCGATGCCCCAATCCTTGAAAGCCGACGTTTTCATTTCTGCCTCTCCTTGAACGGGTTACGAGAGCCTCCTGGGGCAGTGACCGGGTGGGCGCGGAACTCTCATGAGATTTATCGGGAGGCTGAGGGGGAACTTTAGCGGAAAAAAGGAGGGTATCTTTACGAAGCTGTGCGGGAAATGGCGCGGCAGGAAGCTGCGGAAACGTGCCACAAGGAGGGCGGCGCGGCGTGAGGCGGCCCGGCGGGAGGCGGCCCGGGCTTGTCCCCCGGCCTGCCGGGTGCAAGGCAAGGGGACTGCTCCTTGGGGTCCCCTTGAGCGCTAGCGCCCCGGGATGGTTATGCAGAGGCACTCCCCCTCGGCGTAGGTGGTGTCGCCCAGGAAGATGCGGCCGTGCACCATCACCTTGCGGCCCTGGGCCGAGACCACCCGGCTCTCCACGGTGACCACGGTTTCAAGCGGCAGCATGTTGCGGAAACTGACGTTCAGGTTGCCGACCACGATGGGATACCCCGCCGCCCAGGCCGCGAGCCCCAGCGCCTCGTCCATCACCGCGGCCACCGAACCGCCGTGGGCGTGTCCTGGCGGACCCTCGGTCTCCGGGCCGAACCAGATGCGGGCGTGCAGGTGCTGTTCGTGGTCCCGGTAATAGCGGACCCGGAAGCGGTTTCCCTCGGGGTCGCCCGAGACAAAGCGCAGCGACTCGCCCACCAGCGAGGGGGCGTCGAAGGGGAGCCAGCCGGCGTCGCCAGCAAGGTCGACCGGCGGGGTCAGGGGGAGGGGTGATCTGTCGTTGGTCGATGTGAGCACAAATTTCTCCTTCGGGGGAATGTGATTTGCGGCGCTACAGTTGCTGCTTGCCGGAGAAAGGAGGGGGAAGCGTAGAAACGGGCGAACACAAGGTTCGCCCCTACGGGACTGCCTCCATAGGCGGACGACACAAGGTTCGCCCCTACGGGACTGCCTCCATAGGCGGACGACACAAGGGTCGCCCCGCGGGACTGCCTCAATTTGTAGGGGCGAATCTTGTATTCGCCCTCTGGTCAGACGACACCAGGTACCCCTTAGGGGACCTGGTTGGTTCCGCCCCCCGGCTACTGGCCGCCCGAGAGGCGCTTGATCATTTTCTGCCTGTAGTCCACGATGTCTTTTCTGAGCGAGCCCAGCTGGGCCATCTTTTCGTCGACCTTGTCGATGTGCTGGTCGAGGATTTCGATCAGGCGCGGGATCATCCGGTCGGTCTGTTTGGCGTCGCCGTAGGCGATGTACAGATCCTGCAACTCCCTGATGGTCAGCCCCAGGTCCTTCAGCTTCAGGATGAACTTGATCCTCCTTACATAGTAGGGCGTATACCCCCTGGTCGCGCCATCGAGTCTTTGCACCGATTCGATGATGCCGACTTCCTCCCAATAGCGCAGGGTTCTGGTCGTCAGGCCGTATTCCTTCGCCAGATCCCCAATCGATATGGCTTCTTCGCCTGCTCTGAGCTCATTCATTGATTTCACCTTTACGTAAGATTCATGGCATTTTTAGATGATATGCCGGCCTTTGTCAACTTCATTAATTAACCTCCCGAACTGCAAGCCCCCAGCCGCAAAATCCCCTTTTTCATTTTTGTAAAAATCTGTTCTATTTTTGCTTGACATGCACGTAAACTGCGGATACTTTATTAGCACTCCCTACTCCTCCGCCAGATAAGCCTAGCATATTCAAGATGTGTGACCTTGGTTGCTGACTGCGACAGGGCCAAACGCCCTCTCAAATCTGTTTCTTACGTCAAAGTAACAGGCGGCAAAACACTAACAAAAGGAGTGACAAGCCATGGCAGAAACAAACCTCGATTGGGACAAGATCGCCAACAACAGCAAGTTCCTGGAGCTCAAAAGCAAAAAGCGCAATTTCCTGTTCAGTTGGTGGATCGTGTCCACCATCTACTACCTGCTCCTTCCGGTCATCTCCGGCTACTTCCCGGAGGCCTTCAGGGTCCAGGTGATCGGCCCGATCAACTTCGGCTACCTGTTCATCCTGTCGCAGTTCGTGGTCGCCATCGGCGTGGCAATATACTACGCCCATGTCGCCAACAAGGACTTCGACCGGCTCACCAAACAGTTGCTTGACGCACTTCAATAAGAGGAGGGGATAGCATGAAAAACGGGATTGCCGCCATAACGATCGCTCTTTCGTTGTCCGTTTCCGCCGTTGCCGCTCTTTCCGCGGCAACTCCCGCAGGCGCCGCACCTGCACCCGCGCTCTCCGCACCCGGTGCCGCCGCGATCCAGCCCCAGGCTGCCGCTGCGACCCAGCCCCAGGCGGCCGCTGGCGCCAATCCGGCAGTCAAGAGCGCCGCCAAGGGCGCTGACACCGCGCCGGCAAAGGTGACCCCGAACCGGGGCATCACCATCGGGATGTTCGCGCTCATCATCGCCGTCACCATGGGAGTGGTGGTCTGGGCGGCCAAGAAAACGCAGACCGCCGCCGACTTCTACACCGCCGGCGGAGGGATCACCGGTTTCCAGAACGGCTGGGCCATCGCCGGGGACTACATGTCCGCCGCCTCCTTCCTCGGCATGTCGGGGCTCATTTCCCTGTACGGCATCGACGGCTTCATGTACGCCGTGGGGCCGATGTTCTCCTTCATCGCCATACTGCTGGTGATCGCCGAGCCGTGCCGAAACGCCGGCAGGTACACACTGGGGGACATCCTCTCCTTCAGGTCCTCTCCCAAGATCGTACGCGGTGTGGCCGCCCTCTCCACGGTGACCGTCTCCATCTTCTACCTGATCGCCCAGATGGTCGGGGCGGGCAAGCTGATGCAGATGCTGCTGAACATCCCCTACCGGGTCTCGGTGATCGGGGTCGGCGCCCTGATGGTCGCCTATGTGGTGTTCGGCGGGATGAAGGCGACCACCTGGGTGCAGATCATCAAGGCTTCCCTCCTCATGGGAGCGACCACGGTTCTCTGTGTCCTGGTCGCGGTAAAATCCGGCCTGAATCCGGTCACCTTCTTCACCGACATCGTGAACAGCAGCGCCATCCAGGAGCATGTGCGGATGAACGTGCTCAAGGACGTGATAGCCAAGGAGGGGGTGAACTACGGCCAGCGCTTCCTTGAGCCCGGGCTGTTCCTGAAGAATCCCCTGGACCAGATCTCCCTGGGCTTTGCCTGGGCGCTGGGCGCCGCGGGTCTGCCCCACATCCTGATGCGCTTCTTCACCGTCCCAAGCGCCAAGGAGGCGCGCAAGTCGATCATCATCGCCCTTTTCCTCAACGCCAGCTTCTTCTTCATGATCAGCATCATCGGCTTCGGCGCAGCCCTCTACCTGACCCCCCAGAACATCCTGGCGGTGGACAAGGGTGGGAACATGGCTACCCTGCTGCTGGCCCAGTACATGGGAGGCGGCCCCGGCAGCCTGGGGGGCGACATCTTCCTCGCTTTCATCTGCGCGGTGGCCTTCGCCACCATACTGGCGGTGGTCTCGGGCCTGGTGCTGGCGGCCTCCGCCGCCATCGCCCACGACGTCTACGTGAACATCATCAAGGACGGCAAGGCCGATCAGCAACTGCAGGTCAAGGTGGCCCGGATCACCTCGCTCCTGGTCGGCACCGCCGCCATCCTGATGGGGCTTGCGGCGGAGAAGGAGAACGTGGTGGCCCTGGTTGCCCTGGCCTTTGCCGTGGCCGCCTCCGGGAACTTCCCGGTGGTCATCCTCTCGCTGTTCTGGAAGAAATTCAACACCGCCGGCATCGTTTCCGGGCTGGTGGTGGGAACCGTCACCGCCCTGGGGCTGGTGATGATCTCGCCGGTGATGACCTATCCCAAGAAGGTCGCCGCGGATGCCAAAAAGGTCGTGGAAACCCTGGAGAAGAAGGTGGCCGGCGGCGTAGTGCTGGCTGACAAAGAGGTGAAGGCCCTGGAGAAGGCGAGGGTGGAGTATCAGAAGAACAAGGACGGCACCTCCATGGTCGGCCTGGACCAGGCGATCTTCCCGCTGAAAAACCCGGGCATCGTCTCGGTTCCCATCGGTTTCCTGGCTGCCGTCTTTGGCTGCCTGCTCTTCCGCGAGCGGCGCGCCGAGGAGATGTTCGCCGAGATCGACGTGCGCCAGAATACCGGGCTGGGGATAGCAAAGGCGAGCGACCATTAAGGGATGGCACGAGTCTGAGGAGGGGGTGGGAGGGGGAAACTGCCGGCTGACGGGGCAGGCAGAATCCCCCCTCCCTAACCCGGCTAACCCGGCCTAGCCGGAACCAAACAGGCAGATCGTGGGGACTAACTCCCCTCCCTTGACGGGAGGGGGCAGGGGGGTGGGTGAAGCTGGCAGGTGCAATGGTTGTGGCCCCTACCCCCACCCCCTAACCCCCTCCCGCAAGGGGAGGGGGGGACAAAGACAGAAGTTTTTATATCAGGAGGTGAGTATGGCGAGCGCGCCAACTTCGCAGGAACAGGGAGCAGTCGCTGAAAACGCAGGAGACGAGGGGGTCCAGCTCCTTTACCAGCTCAGCAAGGAGGAGCTGGTAAAGATAATCACCGACGACGCCAGGAACTGGCTGGCCCACGACGGCGTCTGGTTCCAGTCACTGGAAAAGAAATTCGGCATGGAGGTGGCGGTCGATATCGATACCGACGCCTGGCGCCTTTTCACCGTGATCGAGGCCAAGCGGATCATGGAGCGGCTGGGGCTCAAACCGGGCGGGGGCATCCCGGCACTGGTGGAGTGCCTGAAGCACCGCTTCTACGCACGCTTGAACCTGCAGGAATGCGTCGAGGTCAGCGAAAACCGGGTGGTTTTCCGCATGATCGACTGCCGGGTCCAGTCGGCCCGCAAACGCAAGGGGCTGCCGGACCACCCCTGCAAGTCAGTGGGGCTGGTGGAGTACGCCGGATTCGCTGAGACGGTCGATGCCAGGATCCGGACCCGCTGCATAGCCTGTCCTCCCGATGCGCACCCGGAGCATTTCTGGTGCGCCTGGGAGTTCACGCTGCCGGCCGAATAGGGGCGGGCGGGGAGTTCACGCAGCCGGCCGAGTAGGGGCGGGCCCCCCCAGCCAATCACCCGTTCCCACGTCGGCCCCGGGGCGTTCATCCGGCAAGTCAGGAGTCAGCTTACAAGGAGAAACCAACATGCACACCGCCGCTGCGATACCTTACCAAGCCAAAAACAAGATCCGTTTCGTCACAGCCACCAGCCTTTTCGACGGCCACGACGCGGCAACCAACATCATCCGGCGCATGCTGCAGAGCTCGGGGGCCGAGGTGATCCACCTGGGACACAACCGGTCGGTCGAGGTGATCGTGAGCGCGGCCATCCAGGAGGACGCCCAGGGGATCGCGGTCAGTTGCTACCAGGGTGGGCACGTGCCGTTCTTCAAGTACATCCGCGATCTCCTGAAGGAGAGGGGCGCCGAGCACATCCGGGTCTTTGGTGGGGGAGGAGGGGTGATCGTACCCGACGAGATACGCGAGATCGAAGGGTACGGGGTGAGCAAGATCTTCTCCCCGGAGGACGGCAGGCGCATGGGACTGCAGGGGATGATCAACCACATGCTGGAGCTTTGCGACTTCAACGCGCAACGCGACCTGGAGACCGAGATCGAGCAGTTGAAGCAAGGCGATATCCGCGCCGTCAACACCCTGATCACCCTCGCCGAGCAGGCGCTGGAGCAAAATGGCGCCGGTTACGCCCAGGTCAGGGAGCGCATTCGCGCCCTGGGGCGTGAGGTCCCCGTGCTGGGGATCACCGGCACCGGCGGGGCGGGGAAGAGCTCGCTCACCGATGAGCTGGTGCGTCGCTTCCTCGGGGATTTCCCGGACCAGAGGGTGGCGATCCTGGCCGTCGATCCTTCCCGGCAGCGGACCGGCGGGGCGCTCTTGGGCGACCGGATCAGGATGAACTCCATCAACACCGACCGGGTCTACATGCGCTCGCTGGCCACCCGCGACTCGCACTCCGAACTCTCCGGCGCGATAAAGGACGCCATCGACGTGGTGCGGGCCTCGGGGTTTCACCTGATCGTCGTGGAGACCTCCGGCATCGGGCAGGGGGATGCCGGCGTGGTGCCGGTCTGCGACCTTTCCCTTTACGTGATGACCTGCGAGTTCGGGGCGCCCACCCAGCTGGAGAAGATCGACATGCTCGACTTCGCCGACCTGATCGCGCTGAACAAGTTCGAGCGCAAGGGGGCACAGGACGCCCTGC
>Ga0209212_1007269_pt1 | contig 12300 bp, 8 predicted proteins | sample RifGroC2_FD_183996 | JGI IMG/M metagenome (GOLD analysis project Ga0209212, IMG submission 183996) | Groundwater microbial communities from Rifle, Colorado, USA - Groundwater C2 (SPAdes) (version 2) | ecosystem: Environmental > Aquatic > Deep subsurface > Groundwater | place: Rifle, Colorado...
GTTTATCATAAGAAAGCGTTTCAAAGAATTTTGCTCTTGGGCTCTTGTTGGGGTCAAGGCTGTAAATGCCGTCAACATTGGTTAAGTTAACGAAAACCCCGCCTAACTCTTCTGCTACCAGTGCAGCTACCGCATCAGTGGTAAACGAAGGCATTAAGCCGCCGAACACCGGGATTTTTCCCTGCTCTAAAACATGCTTTGCTTTCTTAACATCAGTTAAAACCTCTTCATGAGCTGCTTCAAGTGCCTGAACCAAAAGCAATGCGTTTGCCCTGGTAATCATAATTCCTAACTCGTCCTGCACAAAGTTGTTCGCCCCGAGGGCTTTGGCTGACGCAGCATAGTTTCTTGCAACCTTGCCGCCACCAACAACCAGCGCAAATTTGTAGCCCTCCCGGTGAAGCGAACTGATTTTTTCAGCGAGCTTTGCAATCTGGGAGCTGCTCGGCTTTTGTTCAATTAAAAGCGAGCCCCCAACTGAAACTGCATAAATGGTTTCACCTGAAGAATAAGAGCCGTAAGATTGGCTGGAAACAACAGAACCTGCTGCAGAACCATCAGAAGATTTTTTCTCTTCCTGCTCTGCTTGCCTGGCATAATCCTCAAATATGTCAAACATTGGATACCACGGCGAAATTAAACAAATAATAATAATCTATTGTCTTAAAATATAAATCATAGGGTCGGTTTTTCATGGCATTGAAACTGGAAGAAGTTACAGAATCTGAGAGAATAATCTTCAACAAAAAGTTAGCCAAGCTCGCAAAATTCAAGGGACGGGGCACTGAACTTATTAGTGTGTATATCCCCCTAGGCACTGACCGCGGCACTGTCATGGGGCAGCTTAGTGAAGAGATAAGCCAGAGCTCAAACATTAAAAGCCCTGCAACAAGGAAGAACGTTCAGGGAGCGCTCCGAAAAATAACCAGTTTCCTGAAGCAGATTGACTTCAAAATCCCAAAAAATGGATTGGTTGTTTTTGCTGGAAACATTTCAGAGCAGGAAGGAAAATCCGACATAAGGCTGTTCACTATCAAGCCGCCGCTGGAGCTTAAAACAAAGCTGTACTGGTGCGATTCAGAGTTCCATCTTGCACCACTGAAAGAAATGGGGGAACACAAGGATGTTTACGCGCTGATTACCATTGACAAGAATGAGGCAACAATAGCTGTTTTGATTGGAAAAAAGTATGAAATCGCTGGAAGTTTTACCAGCGGCGTTGCAGGAAAGTCGCGTGCCGGTGGACAAAGCGCGAAAAGATTTGAGCACTTACGCGAGGAAGCAGCGCAGGAATTTTACAAGAGAATCAGCGAGAAACTGAATGATGTTTTTCTTCCATACGAGGACAAACTCAAGGGCGTGATTGTAGGCGGTCCCGGAGTAACGAAAAACTATTTTCTGGAAAAGGACCTTGTTGACCACAGGCTAAAGAAGAAAATCCTGGGCCAGATTGATACATCTTACACTGATGATTCAGGCATTCGCGAGCTGATTCAGCGCTCGGAGACCCTGCTCAAGGACACTGCAATGATGAAAGAAAGAATGCTCGTGAACAAGTTCTTGGAGGAAATTGCCAGGACAGGCTTGGCTGTTTTTGGCGAACGAGAGGTTAATGAAGCGCTTGAAATCGGGAAGGTTGCAACACTTTTGCTCAGCGAAGAGATTGGCTGGAGCGTTTTCAGGTTCCACTGCGAGCAGTGCGGTAGCTTCCGGGAAATAGTTTCGAAGAGCCTTTCATTCAATCCAGGCAGGGAAAAGTGCATCAAGTGCGGCAGCCCACAGCTTGAAACAGTTGAGGAAATAGATTACCTTGACTTCATGCTGGAGAAAGCGCAGCAGACCGGCGCGGAAGTTGAAATAATTTCAACTGAAACACAGGAAGGAATGCAGTTCTACAGGGCATTCGGCGGAATTGGCGCAATGCTAAGGTTCAAATAGTTTGAGGTTACAAATTACACCAAAACTGCCTGTTAAACTGGGCAAAATTTGTTTTGTTTTAATTTTTCTCATTGAAGTGATTGCTTTGACTGGAATAAAAAACTATTCAACTTTTTCTCCCGGAATAGGGGGAAGGATAAAGAAGCGCATAGATGATTTCAAGGTTGAAGAGATTTCCCCTGATGGAAAGGTGTGCGAAATCAGAGCATTTGCTGGCATAGAAAAAAAAGAGCTTGAAAAACAGTGGCCTGAAAATTCCGAGGAACGAGAACACCTTGTTCTTGAACTGGAAAAGTTCAACCTTGACTTGAACGACGCAATAAGGAGAATCACCCGTTTTTTGGGAGTGAGCAGGAAACGCATTGGCTTTGCCGGAATGAAGGACAAGCGCGGGATAACATGCCAGCGCATTTCAGTCTGGACGCCTGACTACGGGAAATTAAAGGAATTCAACAGCCGCTACATTGATTTGAGGTTTGGCTCATGGGCAGATGAAAGAATTGATTTGGGAATGCTTAAAGGAAACAAGTTTGAGGTAACTGTAAGGGAAATTGGTTTAAGCGAAAAAGAGGTTAGGGAAAGAATTGAGCAGTGCTTCAAGGAGATGAAGGGAGGCATTGCAAACTATTTTGGGGAACAGCGCTTTGGGGGCATAAGGCAAATAACACACCTCGTGGGAAAACAGCTCGTGGAACGGGATTTTGAGGGAGCAATAATGCTTTACCTTACTGCAACTTCTCCTGGAGAAGAAGAGAGCATAAAAAATGCCCGCATTCAGCTTGCTGAAACAAAAAACTTTTCAGAGGCAACCAAGGCTTTTCCGGTTAAGTACAGGTATGAAAGGTCAATGATTCACCACCTGTGCAAGTATCCAAAAGATTTTGTGGGAGCATTCAAAAAACTCCCGAAGCAGCTTCGCTACATGTTCACGCACGCTTACCAGAGCTACTTGTTCAACAAAATAATCAACAAAAGAATTGAAGCAGGAATTGGGCTGAAGGAAATTGAGGGGGATATTTTGGAAGGAGGAATTCCAACTGCTGCTTTGTTTGGGTTTGAATCAGAGCTTGCCTCCGGAAAGCCCGGAGAAATTGAAAGAGAAGCACTTGCAGAGGAAGGCATTGAGCTGAAGGAGTTTCAGGTTAAGGAATTCAGCGAGGTTTCCTCAAAGGGAACGAGAAAGCAAATAGCATTGTTTCCGGAAAAACTTGAGCTTAAAGCGGTTGAAGAAGACGAATTCACTGAAGGAAAACTAAAGGCAATGGTTTCATTCTATTTGGGCAAGGGAAATTATGCAACAACCGTTCTAAGGGAAATTATGAAGAATTAGTTGGTCTATAGCGAGCGACATTAATATTTAGACATTTATTGTCGCTTGCTATATGTAAAAGACAATTATTGTGTAAATACTTATGTCTTTTACTATATAGCGAACAGCTTTAATTCTTGAACTTTTATTGGCTGGTTGCAAAACGCCATTTGTCAAACAACTATTCGTTTCGCTATGACTTCTTCACATTTAATATTTCTTAAGATTTCTTCTTTAGTGGTTAAGGATTCAAAAACAAATTGGTTGTCCACAACCAAGGAAGGAACAGTCGAAACATTGAACTGGGACTGAATTAAAGGCACTAAATCTATTTCTTCATCTACGGACAAAGCAAAAATCTTTACATTTGGGCATTGGTTTCGGAGCTCTTCCAAAATGTTTCCCTGCACTAAACATTCCGGGCAATCAACAGTAGATTCATAAAAAAACAAGACCGGCACAAAATTGCTTCCACAGGTTTTGTTTTGAAGCGTTGTAAAAAGCCACAGTTCAATGCGGTTAAGCAGGTATTTTTGCCGCAGAATTCTGTAACTGCCAAAGAAACTGGCGCCTTCATAGTTTTCGAGTTTTGCAAAAAGCAGGTCTCCTTGGTTGGAGCGGAGAGTAGCGCTCGAGTTGGCTAGTTCACAGAACCGCGGGTTTTCGGCGGGATCAAAAACTTGGTTATAAAAGAAAAGCACTCTGTTGGACTCTGATTGAATGCTCAAATCTTCAAGGTCTTTGTTTATGCCTGAAACCCGCCAGTCATCTAAAAGCAGGACCGCCCCAAAAACAACCCCCAATATTGCGAGAGTAATCAAACCAGCAAGCAGATAACGATTCAAGGTTACCACGCCCTCTTGGATGCGTTTAGTTCCTTAAAAAGGCTGACAGTGTAAATAAAAGAAATTATAAGGGGGTATAAGAAAATGGTTGCAATAGCAGGCAGGGCCATTTGCGCCGATTTTTTAATGCTCAACATTGAAATGCTCTCCGCAAAAAACACGTACCACAGCAGTACTGCCAAACCTATAAAAACCCACAGCGAGCTGACAGTAATATTCCCCAAAAAGGACAGAGACAATTGTGATTGCCCGAAAAGCAGGGACAAGAAAAATATCTGGAGGACTTGAAAAATATTGAAAAATATTAAACCCCAGATAACTATAAACGACAAAAAAGTAGTAACCACAAAAACTGTCAGCGCTGGGAAGAAAAACTTCCCAAACTCATTAAAGCGACTGCTAAAAAACATTTTTTTGTATTTCAAAATGTTGAAGATTGTTCCGCGGTACCATCTGAGGCGCTGGCGATAAAACCCTCTTACAGTAGCCGGTACCTCTGTAGGCACCTGTGTTGGCGAGTAGGCAAGCGAATAACCATAATCATGCAATCGAAGCGCAATTTCCATGTCTTCAGTGAGGTTGTCCTCATCAAACCCTTTAATCTCCAAAAGTGCACTGCGCTTGAAAACACTGAGGGGGCCTGGCGTAACATATAACCCATCCAGCATTGCAGCAACCTTTGAATAAAAACCAAAGCCAGAATAGTATTCAATTTCTTGCATTTTTTGGATGAATGTTTTTGTGCTGGCCACAGTAATAAATGGAGCAACCGCACCCACTCTTGTGCCATGGTAAAAATGCGGCACGCAATCCAGCAAAACATTTGGATTTGGATAGGTGTCAGAATCCACGCAGACAACGAGCTCGCTTTTTATTTTTCCGATGGCTTTGTTCAGCCCCTTGGCTTTCCCAAGGTTTTTTTGATGACGAATGACTTTAACTTGCGGAAAGGACTTAAGAATTTCAGAAGTATTGTCCGTACTTGCATCATCAATTACTATTACCTCAAATGAACGGGAGTAATTAAAGCTCAAAACAGATTCCAGGCAACGCTGCAAAGTTGCGCCACCATTATAACTGGGAATTAGTACTGTTACAGTGGGAAATTTTTTTAGTGCAGGCGGAAAAACCGCGGATTCCAAACGATTAGTTAGAACATAGAAGACCGCAATGTACAAGCCAATTGAAGCCACTAACACATAGTACCATCTGGCATACTGGGGGTTAAAAAAGACAAACAAAAAAATAGCTGCAAAAATTATTAGTACAAAAAAAAACTTGAAAAAACCAAAAACACCCAAATTTTGTTCTTTGAATGCCATTAAAACAACCAGCCCAAAATTTTTTTTGCTTGCCAACATTATAGCAAACAGCTTTGATTCTTGAAAATTTAATTTGCTGTTTGCTAAATGCAAAATGCAATTTTTTTAGCAAAAGACATTAGTTTCGGTAATTTCTTAATGTCTTTTGCGACTATAGCAAACAGCCAATATTTTTGAACTGTATACTGCTGTTTGCTAGATGCAAAACGCAATTCAATGTTCAATTACTTAAGCGTTTTGCTATAGCGAATGACTTGCTTTTTACCATTATTAAAGTCATTCGCTATTTGTTCAAACACAAAAGCATTTTGCCATATACTATAGCGTCGCACTGCTTAAAAACAGTGGAATTAACTGTTTGAATTCGGCTTATTGAAGGAAAAACCAGCTAAGGGACGAGAGAAGCGAGAGAAACCAGAAACAACCAGCAGAAGGCGCATTTTCGACGGGCTTTTTTTAAAAGGCTGTTGCCGTAGGCTTTTTTTCGCCAGCCTTTTCCTAAAAGGCTGATAAATGGCCTTATTTATATAAAGTGCCCCATAAAATATGAAAAAAACAGTGTTAAAACCAGAAAAACGAGGCCATTCAGAGCAAAAAAAGCTTGCTTTCCTTGTTATGCCCCGCCTCTAAAGCAGTTATACCTGGCCAATCACCCGGTTAATTTGCTCCAGTATTTCCCTGCTGTCAGAGTACATTGCTTGCAGTGCAAGGAAGGACACATTGGTTACCTCTTCAAGCGAAGCAGGCTGGATTTCCACAAGGCCGGAGGAAACTATTACTAGTGAACTGCCAGAATTGGATGGAAAACCAACAATTATGCGTGCCCTAGAAGAATCGCTTAAGAGCGGGCTGCATTCCTCTACTGTAATGCGCCTGTTTTCCAGCACGTTGCCATCGTTTGTCTGGCAGGCAGTGATTTTTCCTGTTGCATCAGTTTCCTTTGCAATTGTTACAACATTTTTGCCAAGCGAAACCAAAACCGAATTGAACATTGTAAGCGGTTCAGCCATTACCGTGGTTGTCCCGGTGCCAGGCCTGAATTCTGAAACCACAATAAATGAGCTCTTTTCAGACAAGCCCTGCATTAGTTCTCCTGGCGGCGCTTCATTTGAAACAAACTCAACGCCGTCCCTTGAAACAGAGTACTTGAACTCCTGGGAGAACTCGGACAATATTACAAAAAAGGATAATGAAATAAGGAAAAGCGCGATTACTGCAATGAAAAATTCCTGTTTTTTTTCCATAAGAACAATTTCCCGCAAACAAATTAAAAAAAGCAGTCTTAACTCTAGGGGCCGTAAAAAAATAAAAAAAAGAGAAAAAAAGATGGCTTGTTTAAGCCATCATGTCAATTGCTTCGATGTCCCTTATGAGTTGCCTTGCAGCCGCAACCGTGTCGTCAGCAGTGTAACCTGCCACAACAATGTTGCCTGTTGCCTCGTCAACCCATGGGTCTCTACCGTCGCCTGCAGAAGTCAACAAATCCCTGATGTTTGAGACGTTCGCTGACATCCTGTTAACGAAGTGGCCCCCAACGAGAATCAGCTTTCCGCTTGGGCTCTCAGTGTCCAGATAAACCATTTGCTCTGGCACTGCAGCCGGCTCGAAGTAGTTCTCAGGATCTGCCGCACAGGTTCCGGTTTCGCCTTCGCCTGCAGCACAGGAAGCAGTGTAGTTCACGGTGCTGATTGTGATAGTGGTTCCACCGCTTGTGGTTCCGCTTTCACCTTCAGCTATAGTGAGCTCTTCGCCACCAGTTGTTGAGGTAGTTGTTCCCTCTGTCTTCACAACAAGGATTGCTCTCTTCGGGTTGTCTGGCACAGTGATTGTCAGCTCCAAGCCCTCTATTTCGAACTTGGTTCCAACATCGTTGTATGCATTGTCTGGCTTGGATTTTGTAGCGTCGTACTCGTCCATGCCGAACGCGACTGCCCCATCGATGTTTCCTCTGTTGTAGTTGAGGTCCTCTGAGTAACCTGAGAGGTTCGTGTTAGGGAAGCTAGGCAGTTCGTCTGCTTCTGTGTCTATGAAGAAGTTTGTGTCCCAGTCAGCTGTTGCATCAGCAGCAGTTGAGGTGCTTCCTCCTGTTTCCACAGCGAATGTAGCTATGTAGTAGTCGTTGTTTGAGCCGCCGCCAAAGTCGCTTGACTCGTCAGGCCAGTAGTACAGCCTGTCGTCTCCAACAATTGTATTGTGTGGAGGCTCTGTTCCGTCAACTACTCCATCCTCTCCCAAGTCTGTTCCCTTGAACTGGAGGTCAGCATCGTACCTTCCATTGAAGGTTGTGCTGGAATCCAGCAAGAGGTAGAGGTCTTCTCCTGTTGACTGGTCTGCCATGAGTGCATACTGGAAGACAACATCGTCATTTCCTTGGAGGGAAATGGTGTTTCCTCTATATGCTCTCCTGTCAGCCGTGTTTTGGTCTGCGAAGATTATTGTGTACTTGTTTGCGTCTGCTTCAAGGTAGTCTGATGTTGATGACGCTGCCTGTGAGGTTGTAACTGGTGTCTTTGCGAAGACAATGTTTCCGTCACCTTGCAGTGTGATGTCGTTTTCATCTGAGTTGATTGCGGAAATCTTGTAGTAGAAACCGTTGATGTCGATGAATGCATTTACTGCAAGTCCTGTGATTACATCTCCGTTTCCGAATGTGATGTTAGTTCCGCCTGCGTCTTGGCCTATGCTTCTGAACACGCCTGTACCGTTCAACTTGTTGCCATCAGCACTGATAGTTGGTCCAATCGTCTGCTGCACTGTTCCATCGAATGACGCGTAGTAGATTGTTTTTCCGTCAAAGCTGAATGAGGAGCCGCTTGTGCTCTTGCTCAGCCTCTTGTAGAAAAAGACTGTGTGGGTTCTGTCGCTTGCGTCTGTGAAGGCCAAGGCATTGTCTGTTACCTTGATCTGGTGCAGTGGCTCGTCTGTTTCAAGGCCATCAAAGGACACTGTGAAATAGTTCTTTCCCAGTGTTCCGTCTGCTTCAGTTCCAAGGAAGGAAACCTCATTTGTTCCTGCCTGGCCTGTTGAAGTCAGAGCCTGCGCTGACGGAGCATACAGTGGGTCGTTGTTGGCTGAAGAGTTGGTCCACTTCTGGTCAGAGTTACCAATGATAATTTTTGCCAGCCAGTTTCCGTCAGTTGAGTACTGGAACGTTACCTTGTAGTCGTAGATTCCTGTTGTGTTGCTGGAATCATACGGGTATCCCTTCAAATGGTAGAGATCTACAAGAGTTGTTCCGATTGTGACGTCAATTGCTCCAACTCCGCTGCTTGCCCCAACACTGATTGTGTCAATGTAGAGGATTGTCTCCAAGGCAAGCTCGCCGTCAGATCCGACAAACTGCTCGTCAAGGCTTTCTCCTGTAGCTGCCTCGTACACGTTTACTTCGGTTCCGTTTGCGTCAACCAACGCGAACTTCGCCTTGTAGCTTGCAGCAGCCGGGCCTGGAGCCGTTACTTCAGTTACTTTAACTGACACATCTTGGCCTGCCAGTTCATTTCTTCCCTTAAGGCCGGTGATTGTGTCGCCTTCACTGAAGGTCAGCTTGTCCTGCTCTTTAATCAACCTCATGTGGTTGTTTGCTTTATCAAAAGTCCTTACAAGGTAGTCTTCCCCAAACAATGGGATCTTTACATTATCGTTTGTTCCGTCAGTGAATGTGTTTGTTGTAGATGTCGTCTCATACACTGGAACACCTGAACCAAGGTTCAAGGCATAGTTAATGTCGTTCTCGTTGGAAAGGTATGTTTCCAAGTCTGCGACATCTCCGCCTCCAGAGTAGTCAAACGCAGTGTCGGCAGTTACACCAATCTCTTCCTTGAATGTTCTGGTGTAGTTTGTTCCGTTCCACTTAATGGTTACTGACTTGTTTACAAGGTTTTCCAGAACTGAGTCTGTCAACAGCAATCCAGGAAACTCTTTTGCTCCAGAATAGGAGTTCAAGTCAACTGTTTGGCTTGTCTCTCCTGCCTTATAGGTTTTTGCGTTTGCGTATGTAACAGTTCCACCAACAGTCAGGTCAACGCTGATTTCTGAAACGCTCGGGGTTGAAGAACCGGAATCTCCGGCTTCGCCTGAAACGCTTACTGACTTGTATGATCTAGCCTGCTCGGCTATTGCAGCAGCAAGGTTTCCTCCCCATACAGCGTCGCTGATTGCAGCTTCTGAACCAACTACGATGCTTACTTTTGGTGTACCGTTGTTGTTGAATACGTCGCTTTTCTGTAGGTCAAGTGCTGAAACTATAGGTGCTAAGGCCGTTCCGACCAAAGCTGCTCCCGTAGCCACAGCAGCTAATTTCTTGATACTTAATCCCTTCATCTTTTAGGTCACCTCATTGATCTAATCAAGAGTCTGCCCAACCAGGTCTTACCATACAAAAGTGAGACGCAGGTCAAAGGCTCTAATATTGAATCCACAACGCCATTTAAATACTTTTCGTTTTCCTTGAGAATTGGGCGATTTGAGGCCAAATTCCAAAGGAAAGACTATGGAAATTGTTGAATTGCGCTTCGACATTGAACGAATTGACCCAATGGCTTTTTTCGGCAACTCCAATAGCAACTAATCCATCGAAGGCTTTAAAAGAAGGCAGTTTTTTCGTTTTTTGCCGAAAAGCTCTTTTTGGTAAACCTTTTCTTAAAAGGTTTTTGCCGAAAAGCACGTTTTGGTAAAGCTCTGGCTTAACACAGCTTAAGAGAAGAGCTTTTTCTGGAAATCCTCGAGTTCCTTTTTGCTCATCATTTTAAGGATGTGATAGTTGTATGCCTGAATCATTTCAGCCATTTCCATGAGGCCTTCCTGCAAGTCATCCAGGCTTAACTCTAGTTTCTTTGGCCTGATAACCTCGATTGTGGTGGGCCCGTAAAAGTACATTAGCTTTACAAGTGCCTTGAAGTCCTTAACCGATAGGTCTGCCTCCATGTAGCTTGTGAAGTGCTCTCCCTGCTGTATTGGCTCTGCCTTTGTTATGTCATAAATAGTGAAGTCCTTGTCTTTTCTCAGGGCTTTTTCAACCTCGTCCAAAGACTTTTTTGCTAGTGCCTCTTCAATTGTCTGAACGTCAACGATGGCTCTTACTCTCAGCCTGAAGTCATCTTCCTCTGAGAGGTCCTTTCTGCGCCTGACCTCTTTCTCAATTTCGGGCTTCAGCGAGTAACGGAGAGGGTAACCGCTTTTAGTGATTACTTTCAGTTTAAGCATGGCGTTTAACTCTTTGTTGAGCTCGTTGAATGCAATGTTGAGCTGCTTGTTTAGCTCCTCGCTTGTTTTCGGGCCGTGAAGCAGGCTAACGGCAATCCTTTTCTGTTCCTCTGAAAAACCCTGAACCACAAACTCACCTATTGAAGTATAGCAAACAGCTTATATTTTTGAACTTTATGCTGCTGGTTGCTAGATGCAAAACGCAATTCAATGTTCAATTACTTAAGCGTTTTGCTATAAATATAAAACCAAAACAGTATAATATTGATAAGCTTAATATAATATAGTAAAAGACATTCTTGTTTGGAAAATAATTGTCTTTTACATATGGCAAAATATATTGTCTTTTACATATAGCAAATGAGCAATAAATGTTTAATTATTAATGTCATTCGCCATAGAATAAAAAAGGCATACTTATGCAGGGTTTGTTTTTGCAGGCGCTGGAAGGCAGCGCAATTGAAGGCGCTTCCCAGACAGCAAACGACATAACACAGCAGCTCGCGGGAAACTGGCAGATTCTCGTGATCGGCTTCATTCTAATTATTGCAGCGGTACTTATTCTCATTCACCTCAAAAAAATAATTGTTAACTCAGCGCTCGGCCTTATCGCTTGGGCAGTGATGGTGTTCGTGTTAAAAATTGAGCTGCAGCTTATTCCAACAATAGCAATTTCTGCCATCTTCGGTTTGGCAGGAGTAGGAGCAATACTCATACTAAAGTTCTTCAACATGCCAATATAGCATGCAGCTTACCAGCCGTTACCAAAAACCCAAATACTCCAAATATTACCAAACTCCCCAATACTCCAAATATTAATTCTTTTTTATATTAATATATAGCAAATGACAAAAATATTTGAACAAAACAAGGTCATTTGCTATCTATCAGGCGACAATAAATGTTCAAAAATTAATGTCGCCTGCTATAATTAATAGGGGATTGAATGAAGGAATTCAACCTTGACCTTCAGTTGCACGGCGTTTACGCTGGCGGAGTAAGCAAAAACATGCTTGTGCCGATAATTGCGGAGCAGGCTAAACTTAAGGGCATTGACGCTGTTTCCAGTGCTGATATCCTCCACAAAAAGTGGTTCGAGCACGTAAAGCAGGGCATTGTGGAAGAAAGCAACGGCGTTTTCTCCGACAAAAACAGCAAATGCTTTTTTGTTGTTGGAACCGAGGTTGAATCAAAGGACAGGGCACATCACCTTATTTACTTGCCTGACTTTTCTGCTGCAGAACAACTCCGCGAGAAATTGATTGGGTTCGGCAACCTTGACTGCGCTATGTGCGGAAGGCCAGTGCTGAGGCTTAACGCAGAGCAGATAGCTGAAAATGTTGAGGAAGCCAAAGGCATCATTGGGCCAGCGCACTCTTTCACGCCTTATACTGGAATTTATGCACACCATGACTCGGTCAGGAAAGCTTATGGGGGAATGGCTGAAAGCATTTCATTCATTGAGCTTGGATTGAGCGCTGACTCGGCGCTTGCAGACTTGATTGAAGAAAACCACTCGTATTCTTTTCTCACTAGCTCTGATGCCCACAGTCCTTGGCCTCACCGCATTGGAAGAGAGTTCACTAGAATGAAGCTGAAGGAACCCAGCTTCAAGGAAATAAGGAAGGCGTTTGAAAGAAAACAGGAAAAACTCATTACCTTGAATGTTGGATTGAACCCAAAG
>Ga0209212_1007270_pt1 | contig 12300 bp, 8 predicted proteins | sample RifGroC2_FD_183996 | JGI IMG/M metagenome (GOLD analysis project Ga0209212, IMG submission 183996) | Groundwater microbial communities from Rifle, Colorado, USA - Groundwater C2 (SPAdes) (version 2) | ecosystem: Environmental > Aquatic > Deep subsurface > Groundwater | place: Rifle, Colorado...
ATTCACACAATGCATGCCGGAAATAGTAAATTTTATCGTTTGTTCAGCCATGAAAAAGCCAAATGTTTAGGTTCAATCGAGGACGATTGAACCAGTAAAAACATTTATAAAAGTGGAATCTAGGTAGGGTGGATTAAGGCATTGTTTTTTGTGCCGAATCCACCTTTATTCTGGTGGGTTTGCTCCGCCCTTCGTACACTCAGGACAGGCTTAACCCACCCTTATCCCCATTTCCCATTTCAGCTTTGGTTCACGAGCGGCTTTGACTTCATCCGGACGGCCAATGGGGGTGGTTTGAGGGGTATTGTGTACTGTTTCCGGTTGCTGCTCAATGTCTTTGGCTATCTGGATCATGGCGGCGGCAAAGGCATCCAAAGTCTCACGTGATTCTGTTTCCGTAGGCTCTATCATCATGGCCTCTTCTACAATCAATGGGAAGTAAATCGTAGGGGCGTGGAAACCGTAATCCAGCAGTTTCTTGGCAATATCCAGCGCTGAGACTCCTTTTTCCTTTTGCTTCCTGGCAGAGATGACAAACTCATGCATACATGTCTTTCCATACGGAATATCATAATATTTTTTGAGTTTGTGTCGTAGATAGTTTGCATTCAAAACGGCATATTCACCTACCTTGCAAACACCCTCTTTGCCCAGAGACAAGAGATAGGTATATGCCCTGACCATCATCCCGACATGGCCATAAAACGCCCTGACCCTACCAATTGTGTCCGGGTAGTTAAAATTCAAAACATATGTATTTGTTTTGTCTTTCTCTGTATCCTCTGTGGTTAATGTGTTTTTTGTTTCTATTCGTGGGACAGGCAGGAATGGTTTCAATTTCTCGGTGACACCGATGGGGCCAGCGCCAGGGCCACCTCCACCGTGCGGTGTGGAAAAGGTCTTATGGAGGTTCAGATGTAAAATGTCTACGCCCATATCTCCCGGACGTGCTAAGCCCAGGAGGGCATTCATATTCGCCCCGTCACAGTAAACGAGTCCGCCTGCATCGTGGGCAATCTTACATATTTCCAAAATATCCTTTTCGAACAGACCGAGTGTATTGGGATTGGTAATCATGAGCGCCGCAGTGTCACGGGTGAATGAATCTTTGAGCTTCTTTATATCCACAAGCCCTTCGGCATTGGATTGGATCGATTCGACTTCATAGCCGCAAAGGGCGGCAGATGCAGGGTTGGTGCCATGTGCGGAATCAGGGACGATAATCTTGTGTCTTATTTCCCCCTTTTTCTCCATATAGGCACGGATTATCAACATGCCTGTTAATTCACCATGTGCGCCTGCCGCAGGTTGTAACGTAAAGGCAGACATCCCAGAGATTTTTTTGAGCATTTGTTCAAGGTCATACAGCAGTTTCAGGATACCCTGACAGTGCTCGATGGGCTGGTAAGGGTGCAATTTTGTAAAACCCTCCATGCGCGCGGCTTCTTCATTAATCCTGGGATTGTATTTCATAGTGCAGGAGCCTAGGGGATAAAAATTCGTATCCACACAGAAGTTCATCTGCGATATTCGTGTGAAATGCCGCACGACGTCAATTTCAGAAACCTCGGGCAGTTTTGCCTCCTGTTTTCTCAGCATTTTTTGAGGCAGCAGATTTGTTATAGGCTTGCTTGGTACATCACAGGCAGGAAGAGTAAAACACCGTCTGCCCGATGATGATTTTTCAAATATGAGGGGTTCTGTCGGGTTCATGATTTTTATTGAAAATTATTCTGCATGTAGGGGCAGGTTTTAAACCTGCCCCTACTTTGGATATTCTAAACATTTACCTCATTTTGTCCAGCTCTGCAACCAAGCGGTCAATCGATTCCCTGGTTTTCGTCTCGGTTACGCACAGGAGCATACTGTTACTCAGTTCAGGATAAAATCCTGAGATGTCCAATCCGCCGATAATCCCTTTTGTCAGAAGATATTCATTAATTTTGTTTATGCGTTGATTGCTCCGGGCTTTTAATACAAATTCATTGAAAAATGGTTTTTTAAATGACGGCTCAAAAATATTTAAGGCAGAAAGCCTTTCGCAGGCATAATGGCTCTTCTGCAAGTTAAGATTACCCAGTTCTGCTATACCCTTTTTCCCCAATGCGCATAAATAAATACACGCCCTGAGCGCAAGGAGCGCCTGATTGGTACAGATGTTGGAAGTTGCTTTCTGCCGCCGGATGTGCTGCTCTCTGGCCTGAAGGGTGAGGACGAAACACCGTTTCCCGTTACTATCCACCGTCTCGCCTGCTATTCTTCCCGGCATTTTTCGGAGCAGTTCCTTTTTAACGGTAAAAAAGCCAAGATACGGGCCGCCGTAATTCAGATAGTTTCCCAAAACCTGTCCTTCGCCAACTGCAATATCAGCATTATATTCGCCGGGAGGTTTTAATATGCCCAGCGAAATGGGGTTTACGCAGGCTATAAAAAGCGCATCGTACTTGTGTGTAATATTGGAGATGGCTTCCATGTCTTCGATACAGCCGAAGAAGTTTGGATTTTGGATGAGTACGGCAGCGGTTTTGTTGTCCACCGCCTTTTCTAATTGATTAATGTCTGTTATCCCTTCGGGTGAGTCTATTTCTACAATTTCCGTCCCAAAACCTTTTAAATAGGTTCTGAGCACTTGCCGGTATTCAGGATGGATTGCACGTGAGCAAACGACCTTGTTCTTTTCTTTCAGGCGAATGGATAAGAGCGCTGCTTCGGTCAGGGCGGTAGAGCCGTCGTACATGGAGGCATTGGCTACGTCCATGCCGGTGAGTTCGCACATGAGCGTTTGGAATTCGTAGATTACCTGAAGCGTGCCCTGGCTTACTTCGGGCTGGTAAGGGGTGTAGCAGGTATAAAATTCACTCCTCGACGCCAGATGATCCACAATAGTCGGGATGTAATGTTCATAAGCGCCGGTGCCCAAAAATGAAATGCAATTGCCTGTACTGATATTCTTATCACTTAAATCCTTTAAAGCTTTTAATACTTGCGGTTCAGAAAGGCCTTTGGGCAACGGTAAGGAGAAATTTCGCAGGGATTTTGGGATGTCCTCTAAGAGCGATTCAAACGAAGAAATTCCCATCTCTTTAAGCATTATTTCTTTATCGCGTTCGGTATTTGGTATGTAATCCATACTATTTTTAGTTAGCAACGCTACCAACCCCACGAAATTCGCGAAAAGGTCGCGAAAATCTGTCCTGATAATTTGTGAAGATATTCCCTTTCGTGTTTTTTCGTATATTTCGTGGGCATGAGTAACTTTGAAATTCCTGATCGTTAAAGAACCAATTACTGATGTGATAGAAATTGAAGCAAAAAAGGCAAGGACAATCAATGAAAAAACATTTCCTCCTCCTGTCCCCCTCACTGAGGGGGAGAAAGGGGAGGGGGGAAGTCAGGCGCGGATGCTGAACTGTTACCTCTTTTGAAATCCTTCCAGATGGCATATGCTCTAAATGAAGGAATCCTGCTTTAAGCTCGCACTAGTTAATGTCCATAATGAACAAGCTCACCTGCCGCTATGGAGCGAAACGGAATAACAGTCAGGTGGAGCGCTTTGTTAGACCTGTTGATTGCCGTGCTATTTTCATTAAACTACGCAGTGCTTCATTAACCGATACATCATCCGGAAACGCTTTTGCCACATCAGGACTGAGAAGAACAAGATTCGTTCCTTTTTTGTATTCATTAAAATATTTGCCTCTTATTCCTTTTCCTAAATCTTTCCGTTTATACTCTTTACGCATTTCTTCATGCTTAACCGTTTTCATATATTTTCCTTTCTTGTCTTGTTGCGCGCCTTGCGCTTATTATTCTTGTTTTTCCATGCCGTTCCGTATGAATGACAACCAATAATTGACTCATTCTGGAATATCCAAAAGTCAGAAATCGATGCTCGCGAATGGAGTGGTCGGGATCGTTGAAGGTTATCGCCAGTGGATCATCAAATACAGTGGACGCCTCATGAAAAGAGATGCCATGTTTCTTTAGATTCGCTTTGGACTTATCTGAATCCCATTCAAATTCCATACTTTATTTTATCATTTTTATGGTCTAAGCGCCTGCGGCTTGCCTGAGACCGCAGAACGCTTTGTTAGTCGCACAGTTTGCTATTCACTATGAATGGGGCGATTTTGGGGTCGAATCTTTATCGTTGAAGGTAGTTGTTATTTTGAAGATTTGACCCTTTTGCCCTACGTTAGTTATCAACTTTACCAACCCCACGAAATTCGCGAAAAGGTCGCGAAAATCTGTCCTGATAATTTGTGAAGATATTCCCTTTCGTGTTTTTTCGTATATTTCGTGGGCAGGAGTAACTTTGAAATTCCTGATCCTTAAAGAGCCGATTACTGATGTGATAGAAATTGAAGCAAAAAAGGCGGGGACAATCAATGAAAAAACATTTTATCGACTGTGCCTTATTAGCTTTTGTTTCATCAAATAATTATTTGTATCTATTGCTTTTTTGAAATATAACACCCGATCTTCTATAAATTTTGTTAAATCTTTTTCGTTTTCCAATTCTTTAATTTCTTCTAAATAACCTCCAATGCTTAAGCCAGTTTCTAATCTGATAGAACGATAGCCAAAGAATAATATAAAAATACTTATAATGAGAGAAATCTGGCTTAGTAGATAAAAAAGGAATGCCCAATGTTTACTTGGAATATTATTAAAGGCCAAAACGGAAGCAATGCCTACGAAGCCTAAAATGGTCCCGATTTTTGAATCTATGGAGTCAGTCGCACTTAACTGATCATCAAGTTTTTTTCGTGCCTCATCACTAACTATTTCTAACATTTCTTTTTTCATTTTTTCTTTCTAACATGAAATAGGCGTACGAAAAGCCGTCTTGCTTTACGGTATTAGTACATATAATACTTTTACTGGTGACTTATTACACGGCCACTTGGGCATATAATAAAGTTTGTGTACAACTTGCCGGTATAGTAAGTAATTGGCAAAACAATGTCAAGTATTTTTAATGAGTGAAAACTCATCTGCACAATTAAAATAGGTCACCTTCGGCGACTTCTGCGGGTTTGGGTTTGTAACCCGAATCCCACGTTTTATATTGTTGATTTCGCCATCGCTTGCAAAGAGCGTTATTACCCAAATAAACTCATGGGTTCAGGTTTCAAACCTGAACCCGCCGCGGTATTGTTAAGCTATTAATAAATCCACGAAATAATATCAAAATGGATTTATGTTTAGTAGTATTCCTGGATGGGTTTGACGTCTAGGCTGCCGTTTTTGAGCGCCTCGATTGCCTTGGTGGCGGCTACTGCGCCGGCAACGGTGGTGAAATAGGGGACACGATGCACCAGCGCCGTGCGCCGGATGGAGTAGGATGCCTCCTGGGCGGCCTTGCCTTCCGTGGTGTTGATAACGAGCTGGATTTCGTTGTTTTTGATGTGGTCGACGATATTCGGACGTCCTTCGGTGGCCTTTAAAACCGGAGTAACCGAGACGTTATTTTCAGAAAGCACTTTTGCCGTGCCCTGTGTGGCAACAATTTTAAGACCCATGTGTATGAGTTTCTTTGCAATGGGTATCATGGACTTTTTGTCTTTATCCCTCACGCTGATAAAAACTGTGCCTGTCAGGGGGAGGCTGCAGTCTGCGGCCATTTGAGACTTGGCATAGGCGCGGCCAAAGTCCGTGTCCAGTCCCATGACTTCACCTGTCGATTTCATTTCCGGTCCCAGTACCGTGTCTACCCCTTTAAATTTGATAAAGGGGAAGACGGCCTCTTTTACGGCAACATGTTTTAACTTCATGTTCATGGAGATATTTAATTCGCTGAGTTTCTTTCCTGCAATCACCTTTGCTGCGATCTTGGCCATGGGTATGCCTATCGCCTTGCTGACGAAGGGCACCGTCCTTGAGGCACGGGGATTGACCTCCAGCACATACACCGTTTTATCTTTAATCGCATATTGTATATTAATGAGTCCTACCACATTCAATGCAAGGGCCATGATCTGCGTTTGTTTTTTTAGTTCGTTAATGATGTCATTCCCTATGGAGTAGGGCGGCAGCGAACAGGCGCTGTCTCCGGAATGGATACCGGCTTCCTCGATGTGTTCCATAATGCCGCCGATAAATACCTCTTTACCGTCACAGATTGCGTCTACGTCAATTTCTATGGCGTCTTCCAGGAATCGGTCGATTAAGACAGGGTGTTCGGGTGAAACCTGTACGGCATGCGTGATATAATCTTCCACGCCCATTTCGTCGTAAACAATGCGCATTGCCCTGCCTCCCAGGACATAGGAAGGACGCAGCAGCACGGGATAACCTATTTTGTTGGCGACGGCCTTTGCTTCCGCAGCCGAACGGGCACAGCCGTTGTCGGGCTGTCTTAATTTTAATTGATTAATCAGGGCGGCAAATCGTTCACGATCCTCGGCAATATCGATACTTTCCGGAGAAGTTCCCAGGATTCTTACTCCCTCTTTCTCAAGTGGTACGGCCAGTTTTAATGGTGTTTGTCCCCCAAACTGAACAATGACGCCTTCTGGCTTTTCCTTATCGACAATCTCAAGGACATCTTCCAGGGTAAGGGGCTCGAAATAAAGCCTATCCGAAGTGTCGTAATCCGTACTCACCGTTTCAGGATTGCAATTAATCATAATAGTTTCATATCCCAGTTCTTTTAATGCAAAGACTCCATGGACACAACAGTAATCGAATTCGATTCCCTGACCGATACGATTTGGTCCGCTGCCGAGGATGATAATCTTTTTCTTCTGTGTAGGCTCTGCTTCACAAGAGGTTTCATACGTGGAATACAGGTAGGGCGTAAATGCCTTGAATTCTGCGCCGCAGGTATCCACGTGTTTGAAGACAGGTCTGATTGCCTCTTTTTGACGGTATTTCCGTATGGTCTTTTCTTCAACATTGCACAAATACGCCAGATATTTATCGGAATAACCGCATTGCTTGGCCTCAGTCAGTAGTTCCCGGTCAAATTTAAACCCATTCACATCTTGAGGTGTAGGGGCGAACGGCCGTTCGCCCTTACAATGTTGTTTTATCCCGGCTTCCATGTCGAGTATTTGTTTGATATTGTAAAGGAACCAGTGGTCGATGTGCGTCCATTTATAGATATCATCCAGGCTCAGGCCAGACCGCATCGCATCGGCGATGTGCCAGAGTCTGTCGGGATTCGGTATCATGAGTTTTTCTCTTAGAAACTCAGTTCGCTGTTCGGTAGACCACTTATCGTTCCCTGAAGGCCATAATGTCTCAAAACCGCATCGTCCGGATTCTAAGGAACGGATGGCCTTCCCTATGGCTTCCTTAAAGGTGCGTCCGATTGCCATGACCTCCCCGACTGATTTCATGTGGATGGTAAGGGTTGGGTCGGTATCCGGAAATTTTTCAAAATTAAATCTCGGTACTTTTACCACGCAGTAATCAATCGTAGGCTCGAAGCAGGCAGGCGTGTAGCGGGTGATGTCGTTGGGTATTTCATCGAGGGTATAGCCTACCGCAAGCTTTGCGGCAATCTTGGCGATAGGGAATCCCGTTGCCTTTGATGCCAGGGCGGAACTCCTTGAAACCCTGGGGTTCATCTCAATTGCAAGCATTTCCCCATTTTCGGGATTGACGGAAAACTGAATATTAGAGCCGCCTGTCTCGACGCCAATCTCCCGGATAATCCTGATCGCTGCATCCCGCATGATTTGATATTCAACATCGGTAAGAGTCTGGGCAGGAGCCACGGTAATGCTGTCGCCTGTATGTACGCCCATGGGATCGAAATTTTCAATAGAACAAATGATCACGACGTTATCTTTCAGGTCGCGCATTACCTCGAGTTCGTACTCCTTCCATCCAAGGACTGAGCGTTCTACGAGTACTTCGTGGACAGGGCTTGCCTCTAAGGCTATTTTGATATATTCTTTGTATTCTTCAATATTATAGGCCGCATTTCCACCGCTGCCTCCCAGGGTAAAAGAAGGACGTATAATGGCTGGGAAGCCAATCTCGTCAACAATCTTCATTGCATCGTCGTATGAACGGGCATAACCGCTCTCAGGCACCGCAATGCCAATCCGTTTCATAGCAGACTTAAAGAGCGACCGATCCTCAGCCTTCTTGATGGCTCCCAGTTTAGCGCCAATCAGTTCCACGCCATATTCATTGAGCACCCCCTTTTCTGCAAGGCTAACGGCTGTGTTCAGACCTGTCTGACCTCCCAGAGTCGGCAGTAATGCCTGGGGGCGTTCCTTTGCAATGATTTTTGTGACCATTTCAATGGTAATGGGTTCGATATAGGTCTTGTCTGCAACCTCAGGGTCTGTCATGATAGTGGCGGGATTGCTGTTAACCAGTACGACCTTGTAGCCCTCTTCACGGAGCGCCTTGCAGGCTTGAGTGCCTGAATAATCGAATTCACATGCCTGACCGATGACAATCGGGCCGGAACCGATGATAAGGATTTTTTTTATATCTGTTCGCTTGGGCATAATATATTTTTTATACCTGTACTGCCACTAAGACACAAAGGTCAAATTAGGCGGCCTTCGGCAGTAACTTTTTCCATCATTACTTATTCCCAAGCACTTTTTGGGAACACACTCCTGGCTGGTTCAATCGTCCTCGATTGAACCGAAATAGTTTGGTTCAGGCTACAAGCCTGAACCAGCAATAATATTAAATAGATTCTTCGCTTCGCTCAGAATGACAATTGTACTATTACGCGTCATTCTGTAGCGCCAACCCTTACCCGATACGAGTCGAGGACAAGCGTGGGTCGGTCAGAGCGGGGGATGAACCCCCGCGTTACGGTATAAATTAAAATTCCTGAACATTCAACTATGAACTTTCATCATCCCAATAAATCGCTCAAACAAATAACTCGCATCATGCGGGCCGGGCGATGCCTCCGGGTGATATTGCACCGAGAAGACAGGCATTGAGTGGCATTTCAGCCCTTCCACCGACTGATCATTGAGGTTTACATGAGTAATTTCAACATTGCCATACGGACTCTTATGAATATTTCCTTCCGGTGGAGTTGATACGGCGAAATTATGATTCTGTGCGGTAATTTCCACCTTTTTGGTAGAGATATCCATCACAGGCTGGTTTCCTCCATGATGACCGAACTTAAGTTTATATGTCTTTAAGCCCAGTGTAAGCGCAAGCAATTGATGTCCGAGACAGATCCCCAGGATTGGTTTTTTGCCCAGCAAACCCTTGATATTATCAACCATATAAGGTACTGCTGCCGGATTGCCAGGACCGTTTGAAAGTACAATACCGTCCGGATTCATATCCAGGGCTTTCTGGGGTGGTGTCTGGGCAGGAACTACCGTTGCAGCGCAGCCAGCGCTGCTCAATTTTCTCAAGATGTTATATTTTACCCCGCAATCGTAGACAACAACCTTGTACCTTTTCGATACTTTTTGGCTGGTTTCGTCATCTTTCCACTCAAATGAATCACTGCATGTCACCTCTTTTACGAGGTCTAATCCGTTTAATCCGGGAGATGACTTTACCTTTTGGATAAGGCTTGAAACATCAAAATCTGTGGTGGAAATAATGCCTTGCTGTGAGCCGCAGTCCCGTATGTGTGCTGTCAATGCCCGTGTATCAATTCCCTGAATGCCAACGATTCCTTTTTTCTTTAGAAATTCATCCAGGCCGGTCTGTGAACGCCAGTTACTGGGGAAAGGACTGCATTCTTTTACGATAAAGCCTTCCAGAAACAACGTGCGTGATTCGTAATCTTTTTCATTAATTCCATAATTACCAATCAGAGGATAGGTCATGACCACCATTTGTCCTTTATACGATGGGTCTGTAAGGATTTCCTGGTAGCCCGTCAAACTGGTGTTAAAAACCACTTCGCCAATCGTCTCTCCAGGGGCGCCGAGAGAGTAACCTTTGAAGGATGCTCCATCTTCCAGTACAAGTATAGCCCTTTTTTTGTCCATTCTATTATTTTTGTACTTTAGTGTCTTTACGGTTGGATAATATCAAATTCGATAAATCGTACAATGAAAAAATGGACGTGTCAAGCCAAAGTTGTTTTTCGCTTGACTAAGGTGACTCCTCTGCTATATTAAACCTAAATACCACAATACGATAAATCAGAAAGGACATTTTATTTCATGTCAATACTTGTTACTGGCGGCGCAGGTTTTATTGGTTCTCATCTGGTGGAACGTTTGCTCTCACAGGGTAAAAAGGTAGTTATTATTGATAATTTTAACGACTTTTATCTGCCAGCATATAAAAGAGAAAATATTTCTAAGGCTATTCAGGATTCAAATTTGACATTATGTGAGGCCGATATCTGTGACACGTCTGCATGTCAGGAAATATTTGAGAAACACCACGTTGAAAAGGTCATTCATCTGGCGGCATACGCCGGTGTAAGGCCATCTATCGAACGACCGTTGCTGTACGAAGAGGTCAACTGCAAGGGAACTCTAAATATGCTCGAACTTTCCCGGATTTATAAGGTCAAGCAATTTATCTTTGGTTCGTCTTCATCGGTTTACGGAAACAACAAAAAGGTTCCTTTCTCAGAAGACGACCCTGTGAATGAACCCATATCCCCTTATGCCGCAACAAAACGTGCCGGAGAACTTTTCTGTTACAACTATCACCACCTTTATAAAATACCAGTCTCCTGCCTTAGATTTTTTACGGTATATGGCCCTCGGCAAAGACCGGACCTTGCCATACGAAAATTTACAGAACTCATCGATCATGATCAGCCGATCACGATGTACGGTGATGGGACGACCGAACGTGATTACACCTTCTTTTCCGATATTATCGATGGAGTGGTTGCTGCATTAGATAAGCAGTTTGATTTCGAGGTCATTAACCTGGGGGACTCAAAGCCAATTCAATTGAAAAAACTCATTGATCTCATTGAGCAGGAATTGGGTAAAAAAGCGCAGATTAAAAAACTCCCGGAGCAACCTGGAGACATGCATAGAACCTATGCGGATATTGGAAAGGCAGAACGTTTTTTACAGTATCAACCGAAAGTACCTATTGAACAAGGCATCCGTTTGTTTGTGACCTGGTATAAGGAACGTAAAAAACAAACGGCAAAGTCTTTTAAGAAAAGCAAAGTGGAACTTGTTCGATAGGCAATAGTTTTCCACATATTTGTTCTAAAATTACCCCCTTCGTGGGATGGGTTAAGCGAACCCCCTCTTTGGTTTATTGAGTTTGTCAAGTTATTCCGTTTAAGTCCCCCTTAAAAAAGGGGGATTCAGGGGGTTGTGTTTTTTCTTGGCTATTTTACAACCCCCTAGCCCCCTTTTCTAAGGGGGATTCTCTATGCCATAAATCGTATAACCCGCATAAATAAAATGAAATCCTATACAATCAAAATTATTCATCTGAGGTTTTTTCACTGTGTTAACCCTTTCTAACAAAATCAGTCTGAGCAGGATATGCTGTATTCCTCCTCTTGTGTTTTGCATAACACAGGTGCAACACAACAATCATTACCGTTATATTTGCCTTTTTATAATGTTGATCATTGGGTTAAGCGATGTACTGGACGGTTATGTGGCGCGGAAGAGGAATGAAATAACAAAATTAGGAAACTATCTGGATCCCTTTGCAGATAAGCTTGTTCTTGTGATTTCTTGCATCATACTTTCCTCTGACCGTATATGGCCGGAACCAAGATTCCCTGATTGGATTCCAACAGTTATTGTCTGCAGAGACCTCATACTTATCTTTGGCACCATTGCGTTACTCCTTATTACAGGCAGGGTAAATTGCCAGCCAACGATACTGGGTAAGGCATCAACGTTTCTTCAAATTATTGCTGTCATATCGGTGCTTGTCGGAAACCATGTCCCCATACCCGCCCTTGCTGCCATCTGGTGGATGACGGTTGCTTTCACCTTTGCCTCCGGACTTTTCTATATTTACAGGGGTGTAAAACAATTGTAATTGTCCAGTAGTAGAGACGCACTGCGGTGCGTCTCTATATTAAACAAAATACTTTACATTGCCCACCTTTTTTAATACTATTAATAGAAATTTAAATTAGGTTGCCTTTGGCAGCTATTTTTAAGCTCCCCTCTAGAAAGAGGGGCTGTGGGTGTGTTGCAGAAAACTTACACACCCCTTTATCCCCTCTTTTTAGAGGGGAATCACAAAAGATTGAAATTCTGTACATTAAATTAAGTGATTATAAACTATTCTCTTAATGCCCCAATATGTTGTATTTACGAGGAGATATTAATAAGCAGGCTTTCAAGAGATGTTCAAACAAATCATCTTCATGAAAGCGTCTATTAAGTCTGTAAC
>Ga0209212_1007271_pt1 | contig 12298 bp, 14 predicted proteins | sample RifGroC2_FD_183996 | JGI IMG/M metagenome (GOLD analysis project Ga0209212, IMG submission 183996) | Groundwater microbial communities from Rifle, Colorado, USA - Groundwater C2 (SPAdes) (version 2) | ecosystem: Environmental > Aquatic > Deep subsurface > Groundwater | place: Rifle, Colorado...
CCGCCGGTGCATTTATCCTCCCAGGCCTTGAGCAGCTCGTCTATGGTCGGCAGCCTCCCGCCTTGTTTCCTGCAATAAGCCGCGGCGCTGTTCCAGCCGCAGCCCTCCCGACCGCAGTCCGCCGAGGAGGCCGGAAGCGAGAAGGCCGTAAAAGAACAGGCGGCAAGCGATAATAAAGCGAGTTTTTTCATAGATCAGGGCGAACATTTACCCGCGCGGGCTGCCTCCCACGCTTTTTTCCAGCTCCGCGGCGAGCTCCTCGGGCAGGACGCCCACCACGCCGGCCCTGGCCAGGCGGCCGTCGCGCCGCATCGCGATCGAGGCCGAGATGATCCGGTAATCCAGCTCCGGGTCCAGGCAGGAGCCGAGCCCGGCCGCGACTGCGCCCGGCCCGCCCTTGATCAGCATCGGCACCGAAGGCAGGGCGCTTTTCTTCAGGGCGCCGAGGAGCGGGTTTACCAGGGCGTTAAGTATTATATTCCCTATCTCTATCACCAGGACCTCGTGCAGGTCCAGGCCTTTGGTGCAGTATAGGGGGCCGTTCACGAAACAGCCGGAGATGAACTCTATATCCGCCGAACGGACGAGCAGCGCGGCGGCGAAAGCCGGGCCGTGGCGGACGTTTATCTGGACGGAGGCGGCGGCGGGACCGAAGTCCGCCCGCTTCACCGCGTCCAGGATCTTCCCGGAGTAAACTCCGACCTCGCACAATTCCCAGGCCCAGGAGGAAGCGTCGCTGGTCCTGAGCATGCATTTGCTCAGCCCGCCAGCCGCAAGCTTCTCGATCGTGTCGCTTTTTTCCGCCCCGAGCGGTTTATTGTGGAGTACGCCTTTGAAGGCTTTTTCGAAATCTTCGGGGTGGAAAGGCTTATAGATTATCCCGTCGGCGCCCCTGAGCAGGAGCCGCCTGTTTATCTTGTCCTGCTCCACCGCGGTCACTATTATGATCTTGGCGGCCGGGTCGATCTTGCGGATATCCTCCAGCACCTCTATGCCGGACCTGCCCGGCATGATGATGTCCAGGAGCACCATTTCCGGCCGCAGGGCTATGAAGGCCTTCAGCGCGCTTTTCCCGTCTTCGGCCTCGCCCACCACCGTATGGCCGCCGCTTTCAAGGATGACCCGTATCAGGCTCCTGATATCGGCATTGTCGTCCACTATTAAAATTTTCATCTATTCCCCGTCTCCCGCCGCCACCGCGCCTTTCCCGGTCACGCTTTTTCGCACATAATTTTAAGCTTATCCTCTCCCTGCCTTTTGCCGAAACGCGTGACGAACCAGATGAACGGCAGGAAGATAAATGGAATGCCGTGATCCTTGATCAGGACCGTTTTCGTAACGACCGTGACAGCGCCTTCCGGGACCAAGGTGATGCGCTCCACCGCCTCCGCGTTCGACCGGCCTTTACTGGTCAGTACGGCCGTGTGTTTCAATTCAAGCAGCCTGAAAGGCCTGATCTCCACCGCGACGGAAAGACATTGGGAGGACCGGCCTGACATTTTATAAAAGGTAGAAAAGGGCTGACCGGGCACGAAGGCCTCCCTCGCCCCGATCGACACGATCTTATCGTTCCATTCCTGAAAACGCTCCGGTGAAATGATGAACGGCCAGATCTTTTCCGGCGGGGCGCTGATCACGGATCTCTCTATCAGTTTCATGCGGGCAATGTCCCTTTATTTCTTCATCAGGCGGCCGCCAAAGGCGGCCCGCCCCGCGGCCGGCGGGTCATAGAAGATATGAACGTTCTCGACCGGGCGCCCGCAGGCTTTGCCGACGGCCCTGGCCATAGCCAGGGCTTCTTTCTTAAGTGCTTTAGCCGGAGGGCGCGCCGCCTTGAGCAAATTCACGAAAACGGGCCGCAGCCCTTTCGGCAGCTTCCCGCCGCATTCGGCGTAAGCCCCGGGCGGGAGGACGCGCAGCCTCACCCAGACCATGCCCGGCGCGGCCCCGAGGACCTTAGCGGCCGAATCGGCGATGCGCCTGGCCAGCTTCCCGGAACCTCCCGCCGGTTTACCCACCAATTCCACTTGTAAAATAGGCATGCGGATATTCTAGCATAGGCCCCCGCCGTCTTTTTAAGCGGCGGGGCCCTGCGCCGGCGGCGCGCCGGAACGCTTTATGAAGATATGATCTGGCTGCGCCGGCTATTGAAGATTGTGCGGGCCGGCGAACAGGGTGTGGAAATCCTGGGGCTCTTCGGAACCGAACTCTATCCCGCCTTCTTCCGTCTCCAGGTCGGCTATGAGCGCGTCGTCTTTGTAGAGCTTCACCTTGATAGAGCCTTTGAGGGCTTCGTAATCGTAGAATTCCTTTCCCTGCGGCGCCATGAACTTGAGCAGCAGGAACTTCTCTTCCGGCGCCCAGGCCGAGATCTCTATCCGCTCGCCTTTATGGTTGCGGGCCCGGACCTCCCACTTGCCGTAGTTTATATCCAGCTTGATGCTGTCGCCGCTGCCGGGGCGGAAAGCGTATTCGCGGCCCTTATGGCGCAGGCCTATGCCCATGGCGTTGGGGAAATCAATTCCGCCCAGCACCTTCGGCAGGCCGCCGCCGGCGGCGAGGACGGTGCCGGGGGAGCCGCTGAAATGGTTGGAGACCAGCCAGGCCCACCACTTGGGGAAACTCCGGCCCCAGTTCCGGTCCTGGTAGGCCGGCGCGTCTTTAAGGGTGAAGACCTGGCCGCGGTATTCGATGGTCCCGCTCATGCGGGCGGAGGCCTGGGCCGGGTACCAGAAAATATTGGAAACGCCCGGCAAGTACATGGTCCAGCCCATGGCGTTGAAAGCCCAGTCCTTCTCCACGGAAAGGTCCCAGGAGAATTCCCCGCCGCCGGGCAGGGGCAGGCGGCCTTTCAGCGCCCTGTCGGTGGCGAAGTTCGCCCCCACCTTCACATAAGTCGCGGAGGCGCCGGCGCTGAAGCTCTTAACCGGGAAAGTCCGCTCATGGGTCTCTCCGGCGGAGAAATTGCCGGCGCTCACATAAGAGCGGGAGGCGGGCCCGGAGCCGTCCTTGTCCCAGGGGTTCACCACGCCGTAGCAGAAATAGAAAGCCTGGTCGGTGCCGGGCACGGTCGCTTTATAATACCACCACTCGTACCAGTCACCCTTGCCCTTGCCGTCCCAGATCAGGGCGTTGTAATTCCCTTTCAGCCCAGGGGCGCGTGGCGCCTCGGGCAGTTCCGGAGAGCCGGGTTCAGGCACGGTTACTGAATAGACCGGGCCCAGCGCCCGCAGGGCGGAAGCCTGCGCGGCAGCGGAGGACGGGGCCGCCAAGGCCAGCGCCGAAATAATAAAAATAATGATAGTCTTCATCTCCGGATAATTATACAAGAAAGGCGCGGCACCCGGCCGGCGGTGTCTTTTCCTTTACCTGCTCAGGGCTTGGAAGGCGAAAGCGCCAGCGCTTTCTCTATGTCCGGCGCCAGGGCCTCCGGCTTCGTGGCCGGGGCGTAGCGGCCGGCCACTTTGCCGGTCCTGTCCACCAGGAACTTAGTGAAGTTCCACTTTATAGCCTCGCTGCCCAGTACCCCGGGGGCCTTTTCCTTGAGGTAGACGTAAAGCGGGTCCGCGCCGGGGCCGTTCACTTCAAGCTTCCCGAGCACCGGGAAGGAGGTACCGTAAGTCAGTTTGCAGAAATGCTGTATCTCCTCGTTGCTGCCCGGCTCCTGCCCGCCGAACTGGTTGCAGGGGAAGCCCAGCACCACCAGCCCTTTCCCGCCGTACTTCTTATGCAGCGCCTCCAGCCCTTCGTACTGCGGGGTGAACCCGCATTTACTCGCTACGTTCACGATGAGGATCACTTTGCCCTTCAGCCCGGCCAGGGAATAGGCCTCCCCATGCGCGTCCTTTACCTTGAAATCGTAAATAGTTTTTTCCACGACCGCCCCCTTTGCCGCCTTTATTTTATTAACGCCACCGGCTTTTCCGCCCGGAGCGGCGGCCAGTCCGTAGCCGCCCGAAACGGACAGGAACCAGGCGCACAGCAGCAATATTCTCATATTATCCCCCGGAAAGAGCTCTCGCCATATTTTACCAAAACGAAACCGCGGGATATTTTCCGACGGTAAAAGCGGCCGCCGCCCCCGGCTTTTTGTATCATTAGATAAATACCTATGGAATCATTCTCTTTCAGCAGCTTCCAGCCCTATCTCCTGCCCGCCGCGGTCGCGGCCTTCCTGCTCTTCCGGCACCTGCGCGGCAGGAAAGTGAAAAGCGAACTGCCGCGGCTGATAAAGGAAGGCGCTATCTTCGTGGATGTGCGCACGCCGGCGGAATTTTCCGCGGGCTCCCGCCCGGGGAGCCTTAATATACCGCTCGACTCCCTCGAGAAGAGGGCCGGGGAGCTCGACAAGGAAAAGACCATAGTCCTTTCCTGCGCCTCCGGAGCGCGCAGCGGGATGGCCCTAAGGCTCCTGAAACAGCAGGGGTTCAAGAAAGTGCTCAACGCCGGCTCCTGGCAGAATACCCTTTAGGCCGGCCCCTGAAAAGCCCTATATATCGCGGTATTCCGCAAGGGCTGGCGCTTTGCCGGATTTGGGGGTATAATATTTCCGGGTTAGAAGATATTCGCCGGCTTATCCGAGCGGCCAGGCCTTTGTTCCAGCGGGTTTGATATCATGAAACCGGATCCCTGTCCATACTGCGGCAGCAGAAAAGTCCGCACAGGAAAAACTTTCCTGCCTCACCTGGCGCGCATGGCGCTGGGCAGCCGGCGCCGGTACTGCGCTAATTGCCGCAGCCGCTGGATAGGGTCCGAAAAAATTTTCTCGCCCTGGGCCAGGCTCGCCCTTATGCTCCTTATTTTCACGCCCCTGGCGGCGGGTGCGGTCTATCTTAAGGCGGAAGGCTGGTTCGAACCGCAGCCCGAGATGTACCAAACCGCCGGCGAGGAGAGAGCGCGGACCGGAAGCGCCGGGGCCGGCGACCTGGCCGGGGGAATAGAAGCCCTGATGGGAGAGGGTATGTCCGGGCCGTATGCCCAGCAGTTCGCCGGCCTCCGTTTCGCGGAACGGAGCCGCCTTTCGCTGCAGTGGAGAGCGGGTCAGCTGGCGGACCTGAACCAGGCTTACAGCCTAAACCCGCAAGGGGCCGGGCGGCCCGGACAGTCCAAGGAGATGCAGATGCTGAGCCGGCTGACGGACGCCGTAAGGCGCACCGGCAAGACCCCCCAGGCCTTGGCCAAAGAGATAGATCAAACCGACAAACAGACGCTCTGGGACAAATACGGCGCCAACTTCTCCTCCAAAGAGGAAGCCAAGGCGGCCTATAATGAATTCCAGGCCAACCGCGACAAGATCCCCCGCTGAGCCGCGCCGCGGCGCTTTAACCCAAAAAATTCCACGCACTTTTTCCCCGCTACTTCGAGAGCAGCCGCAGCAGGCTGGCTGCGTCGGGCGGGCGCTTCCCCGGCTCGAACATGAGGCAGCTGTCGATGAGCTCGCGCAGGCCGGGGGGAAGCCCGGCCGGCAGCCTGGGATAATCCCCCTCCATTTTCTGGCTGTAATAGAGGGAGGAGGGCCCGGCGAAAGGAAGGCGCCCGGTAACGAGGGTATAGGCCGTCACGCCGAAGGAATAGATATCGGAGAGCGGGGTGGTCACGCCCGCATGCTGCTCGGGCGCCATATAGGGAGGAGTTCCAATAACTTCGACCTCCTGGATATCCGCCGCGTCAGCGCCGAAATGGCGGGCTATCCCGAAATCCATGACCTTTACGAAGTTCCTGGGCCCGGCGACGATATTCCCGGGTTTGAGGTCGCGGTGGATGACGTTCTTTTCATGCGCGAAGGCCAGCGCCTCGGCCACCGCCGCCAGGATAGGGACCACTTCGCCGGGCGTGAGCCGGCCCCTCAGGGCCAGGACGGTCTGGAGGGTTTCCCAGTCGATATACTCGAGCACCAGGTAGACGTCCTCGCCGGACTCCACGGCCTCGTAAAACTCCACTATGCGCGGGTGACGGAGCTCCGAAAGGGTTTTGGCCTCGGCCAGGAAGAGCGCCCTGTCTTCCGGGCTGCGTGAGATCTCGCTGCTCATGCGCTTCAGCGCAACGAGGCGGCCCCGGACCTTGTCCTTCGCCAGGAAAACGACGCCGCTCCCGCCGACGCCCAGGAGGCCGAGGACGCTGAACCGCCCCGCTACCTCGCTCAGTACCGGGGTGGCCTTGCTTGGCTTGCGGCCTGGGCCGCGCCCGGGCCGGCCCCGGCCGGTGGTCTCGAAATAGGCCGACATGGTGCGCGCGTCCTCGGCGGGCAGGCGCCGCAGGCGGCGCAGGCGCGCCTCGCAATCCTGGTAGCTGCCTTTCACCCGGAGCAGCTTGTCGTACATCGCGGCCGCGCGCTTGGCGTCGCCGGCCCGCTCGCAGCTGATCGCGAAAAGATATTGCAGCAGCGCTGAATCGCGCAGCCCCGCGCGGCCCTCGGCCCATGCGAACAGGTTCCTGGCGTAGGAAAAGTCGTTCAGGCGCATACTGGCCCGGAGCGCCAGTGAGCATTCCCCCTCTCCCCATTGCTCCCTCGGTATTTTCTTCAGCTCCTCCAGCGCTTCCACGAAAGAGCCGTCGGCGAACCTGGCCCTGGCCCTTGCGAGAATATCCGCGGGCGCGGCCGTCTCCGGACCGGGAGCGGGGGCCGCGGGGTCCGGCGCCGGGCCGGGCCGCTTTCTTTTTCCGGCGCCGGCCTGGTTCCTGAGGAAATAGACGAGGACCGCCAGGGCGGCGATGGAGGTCAGCAGGATGACCAGCCCCGCGAATTCGATATCTTTAGGGGACATAAAAGAATGAAGATAGCGCGAACAGGAGAGCCGCCGGCGCCTTGTTCAGCGGCTGCCGGGCAGAAAGGCCGGCCGGGTGAAGACATAATCGTTATCCTTCACCGGAGTGTGGCAGGAGAAGCACTCCTGCACGAACCCGGCGTCTTTACCGTAAGGCTTCAAACCGGGGCCAAGCCAGCGCGCGAAACCCCAGCCCCCGGTGCCGGGATATTTCCCCGCGTCTTTTATCATGAACTCTGCGTGCACGAGATCCCCCGGCACGGTCGCGGAAGGCCAGGCTTCCAGGGCCTTCTGCTTCCACACCACCTTGGCCAGGATGGTCCCGTCCGGCCAGGGGAGCAGCTTCCCGCTTTTGACCGCCTTGATAGCGGTCTTATTCCCCAGGACGGCCCTTATGGTTTCATTGTCGGACCGGAGAGAAACGGAAACCAGCCGCCAGTCCTCGAAGCCGGCCGGCAGGACTATGCCGTTCGGCGCAGGTTCTGTTTTTTTATTCTTTGAATAAACCGAGCCCGCCGCCAATAAAAGCGCGAGCATGCCCCAAAAAACTTTTTTCGCCGCTCCCCGGCCTCCGCCGCGTACGGTCTTTTCCATAGCTTCCCCTTTTTTACAGGCGCTTTTTCAGCCTTGCTCCTCAGTCGCCGGCCCGGCGGCGGAGGGAGGCCTTACGATCTTTACATAAATAGCCGCGAAGGCTCCCGTCGCTACCAGCATCCCGGCCCCGTCGAAAAACGACTTCATGTAGTACTCCAGCGCGGGCCCGCCAGAAATGATCCTGGAGATCGCCCAGTTCAGCAGGTTGGCCGAGATCATCGGTATGCCGCCGGCCATCAGCAGGGTCCAGACCCGGTCCTTCGTCAGCGCGTAACTGCGCTTAAGGGATTCCGGGAGACCGAGGTTCTCCGTGACGCTGATATTCAGCCAGAGCGAGACCCGGACCCCCAGCCAGATAACGGCGAAGAACCACGCCACGCCCAGCAAAGCGCCCGGCATCCCCGAAGCCAGCAGCGGCATAGGCAGCCACATCAGGGCCGCAAAAAACACGTCCCAGCCCAGTTTCCGGAAATACCAGCCCCTGGCGTAAACCAGCATGCTCTCCGGCGCGCCTTTATACGCGTCCATTATCAGCCGCCCGGCCAGCCCGGCGGCGAACCAGGCGATGACGGCCATCCCCGGCAGATATGCTATTAAAACCTTCGTAGGGGAAGACTTCAAAGCGGTATTCGCCGCGTAAGTTCCCTCAAGCCCCAGAAGTCCGCAAGTGTAGATGTAAAGCCAGGCCGCCAGCAGGGAAGCCCCGAGGAAAAACAGGGCCTCCGCCCTGGACCTGCCGATAAGCCTGTACGATTCTTTAATGGATTCAGCGATCACAAAACCCCCTTAACTTTCAGCCGTCACGGTAAATATATCAAATTCCCGGGCCCCGCGAGCCAAAACAAAACCGCCGGGCTTCCCCGGCGGTCTCAAAAGACTTGTTAAGAAGCGGCCGCTCAGCGCCAGCGGTCCTCTTTGCCCCAGTTCAGGGCCAGGATCCCGCCGGCGAAAAGCAGGGCGCTGACCACGGACACGCCTATGGACGGCGCGCGGGACACGGCCTCCGCCGGGCTGAAATAAAGGTACATTTCATAGCTCACGCCGATAAGGCCCGCTATCGCCCCTAAGGCGGCGGCGAGCTTTATAAGCACGGTCTTAGTGTCCCGCGCCGGCGGCGCGGCCGGGTCCGCTGCGAGCCTGGCCACCTCCACCGCTGTATCCCCGCCGGGAAGGCCGAGCAGTTTCTTAACGAGGCCCAGTTCACGGGCGTCCAGCCAGATACCGCCGCAGGACTGGCATTTATCCACCAATAAGAGCGGGTTCACCAGGCCGCCGTGTGACATCTTGGCCTTGCAGGAGGGACAGGCAAGGCCTTCGCCCTTGGGATTAATGAGCTCCAGGTTGGCCTGGCCGCCGCCCTGGGGCTGCTTGAGCAGGGCTTCCAGCTCGCCCTTCTCGAACCAGATCCCGGAGCAGCCGGGGCAGACGTCCAGCGGGATATTTCCCAGCTCGGGGGTCTCAACCAAAACCTCGGAAGAACATTTGGGACAATTGATCATATAGTTCACGCCAATCCTCTCCTGGAATTTATAGACCCGGGCCGACCGGCCGGAGCCCAACCGCTATATTTTAACTTTTAATTCCCGCGCCATGTTCGGTATCGCGGGAAAATAAGAACTCCGGCCCTGGAAAGCGGCCTTGCCGGCGCCTTTCCCCCATGGGGCGATAGGCCTTTGTGCCTACGCTGAACCGAACCATGGGACCCTTCCGGACCGGCCGCTGAGTTGATAGACTATAGATATGAAAAGATCTATCCTGGCGGCAATAGCGGCGGCGGTACTGGCCGCGGCCGTTTCCGCCATGGAGTACGCTCCCGGCCCGGCCGGCGCCCCCGGCAGGGATCCGCAGCCGGAAAATGCCGGGATCGAAACCGTAGACCAGGACCAGCTTGCGTTGGAAACCGTGGAAGCCCTGCTCCCCGGGGCGGACCCCGCGGCGCCCCAGGTGATGTTCGCGGTAAGGAGCGCCGACCCGCTGGGCGGCTCCGCGCCGGAAGATATGGCGACCTGGCAGATACAGATACTGAACAGCAGCGATAAAAAAGTCGGCTTCATCCAGGGCCGCGGCCAGCCCCCGCCCTCCGTGCTTTCCTGGTCCGGCCTCTCGGATAACGGCGAACCTTTACCCAGCGGCTTCTATACCGCCAGGTTCGTCTGGATGAATAAAGCCAGGAAGCTCTACTCGACCCGGGAGGTTTCCTTCAACCTCTTCTCCCGGCTGAAGATGCCGGAATTCGCCGAGCTGAAACTGGACTTCCGCTTCAGCGGCGGCATGCCCCTGCTCTAGCCTGCCCTGACTTTCTGAAAAATAAAAGGCCCCGCCTTTCCCTCCCCTATTCCCCGCGCAAGCGGAGGGCCAGGGAGACCAGGCCCGCGGAAAACAGGAAAAATAAAATTGGTGCGACCAGCCCCGAGAAGCCTGGCAGCCCCAGCCTGGATTCGTAGGGGTTGGAGGGGTTGTAGTAAACGTCCAGGCTTTTCCCCTCCGGAAAATTATCCTGCAGGTCCTCTTCGGCGGAACTCTCGCTGAAATAAGGTTTTGATTTGTTGATCTCCAGCGGCCCGGCCCCGTAGATCGTGCCGCCGGCGGCGTAGGAATAACTGATAAAGGTGGAGTGAGACGTGCTGCGGCGGCTGCGGTACGTGATCACTTTGGTTTCGGTCACCCTGCCTGCCGCGCGGATCCAGGTCTTCTGGGCCACCAGGGCCTGGCGGAAATTATAAAGAAAAAACAGGCCCATTAAAGCCGCCAGGCCCGCGACCAAATAATAGCCCCAGGCGCCCCCGCCCGGAGTTCCCGCCGGCCGGGCCGACTGCGTAAAGCCTTGAGTTCCAGCGCTCATCTAAAAGTCTCCCGGAACTTTTTCCCGGGCGGAGATCCCAACTTTCCCATGCCCCTATTCTACAAAACCGCGGGGCTTCCCCGGCGGAAGCTCTTTTTATCTTCCGCCGGGCCCGAAGAGTTCCATGTAAAGCAGCTGTATCGCCGGGGTCAGCATGAAGCAGAGTATCACGGTAAGCGACAGGTAGGAGAAGAAACCGGCCGGCTCCTCCCCCTCCAGCAGGGGCTTGGAGTCGATGATGCCGAGGTAGCGGCGGTGATGCAGGAAGAACAGCGCCTGCAGGGCCGCCGCGGCCGCCGCGAACACCAGCCAGTATTTCAGGCCGAAGCTCCAACCGTAAATATCGCACCAGGCCAGGGCGGGCAGGTTAAGGAAGAAAAGGCCGGGGATGAAGGCATAGTAAAAACAGGAAACCCGCGAAGCCGTCCCGGGATCCGGGCGCGGGGCCGCGTTTTTCGCCTCCGGCGGCCCGCGCCGTTTTTTAGCCAGCGCGGTTTCCAAAGCTTGCAGCGGGAAGAACAGCAGGAGCCCCGCTATCGCTATCACGAAAGCGTTGGCCAGGTACAGCGCGAGGCGCCTGTCCTTTTGCCACATCCCCACCGCGGCCTCCGGAGTGAGCAGGCTGCCGCCGTCCACGGCCAGGGAGTAACCCTCCACCCAGCGCGAGGGCGGATAAAGCTGGGGCGTCGACAGGTATGCCCTGTCCTCTTCCGCCACGTGCACCGTCACCCGGCTGCCGGGCTTCAGGGGCGGCGGGGCTTTGAGCGGGGCCGAATCCGCCCCCGGCTCGAAAACCGGGTCATGAAAGCGTACCGGCACCGCCAGGCCTTCCAGAACGGTTTCGAAATAGATTATCCTGTCGTCGCCGTTCATTTCATCCACGCTGCGGGAACTCTTAAGGGTTCCCGAAACCTCGAAAAGGTCCTTGGCCGAGACCCGGGTGAAATAAGCGTAGTAGAGCCCGGCCGGCACCGCCACGAGAATGAACAGGCCTATGGCGGAATACCCCCAGTCCTCCATCGCCCTCGCAACCCTGGCTTTCAGCGCCTTGTACCATTCCATGGCGTAAACTTTAGTAAATATCAGCGTAAAAAGGTACCCGTGAACCTTTCTTTGGCCGGCTGGGACTTTCGGCCCAGCGCTTTCAGGGCCATTCGCTTCTTGAACAAGCCCGAAGCATTACCGATAATATAGACAATGAGATCCCTTTATTCCATGATGGTAAAAAAGTCCGCCTGGCTCCTGTTTTCCGTCTTCTTTCCTTTCTGCGTCCACGCTTTCGAACTGAACGGCGCCGGCGCGGCCGAACTCAGGTATATCGAAGTACCGGCGGCTTCATCCTATGTGCTGGCCCCGGTAAAGGCGCGGCCTTCCCGCCTCATCGTGGAGCCGGACGACGGGCGCGCCCCGTTCCTGGACGCCATCAAGTCGGCCAGCACCTCCATCACCCTGACCACCTACCAGCTCTCGGACCCGCAGATAGTCTCCGCCCTGAAGGAAGCCCGGCAGCGCGGCGTCAAAGTGCGCTTCCAGTACAATTACTATTCCTTCGCGGACTATACCACCGACCCGAACGGCTGGGCCGTCGGCCAGCTCACCGGCGCCGGCGCGGAAGCGCGGCCCGGGCAGAAATATTTCCTGGTGACGCATGAAAAGGCCATGGTGGTGGACAACAGCACCGCCTTCGTGATGGGCCTGAACTTCGCCAAGAGCTATTTTTCCGGAACCCGCGATTTCGGCTACGTCACCAGCGACCCGGTCCTGGTGGGCGAGATAACCCGGTTCTTCGAGGCCGACTGGACCGGCGTGCAGGCGGTGCCAGCCGCCGGGGCGCTGGCCTGGAGCCCGGTGAACGCCCGCGCCAAGATGACCGCCCTGGTCAACAATGCGCGTGGGACCCTGGATATTTATAATGAACTGGCCCTGGACAAGAAGATGCTCGCCGCAATGTGCGCCGCGGCCGGGCGCGGGGTAAAGGTCCGCTTCATCAACGCCGCGGCCCATCCCAAGGAAGACGGCAAAGAAGATCCCAACAAACCCGGCCGGGAGCAGCTGGCCGCCGCCGGCGTCAGGGTAAAAGTGATAACTTCCCCGTTCA
>Ga0209212_1007272_pt1 | contig 12297 bp, 9 predicted proteins | sample RifGroC2_FD_183996 | JGI IMG/M metagenome (GOLD analysis project Ga0209212, IMG submission 183996) | Groundwater microbial communities from Rifle, Colorado, USA - Groundwater C2 (SPAdes) (version 2) | ecosystem: Environmental > Aquatic > Deep subsurface > Groundwater | place: Rifle, Colorado...
AGCCGCCGCTGCCGCCGCGCGCCGCCGCGGGCCCGGCGTCCAGGCGGCGGGTGCATCTCGACCGCTGGGTCGAGGCGCCGGTCTACGACCTCGACGCGCTCGCCGCCGGGCAGGCCGTGCCGGGGCCCGCCGTGGTGGAGACGGCCACCACCACCGTGCTCCTGCGCCCCCGCGACCGGGCCGTGGTCACCCCCCTCGGCTGGCTCGACGTGTCGCTGTGATGCCAACCGCGGTCGGCCCGGGGGCCCTCGGGGCTGCGGAGAACGCTCACTCGCGCGGGATCTGGCCTCGCGCGAGGCAGCCCTCGACTGCCGCGGCGCGCTACCAGCTGCTCTGCCCGTTCCTCAGCCTCGGGTCGGCCGCGTCGCGCAGCCCGTCGCCGACCAGGTTCAGGGAGAAGACCAGGAGGAGCAGGCAGAGGCCGGGATAGACCGACAGCCAGGGCGCGTCCAGGATGTGCTCGAATCCCTCGCGGATCATGCCTCCCCAGGTCGCCGTGGGCGGCTTGACGCCCAGACCGATGAAGCTGAGCGAGGCCTCGATGCGCACGGCCGTGGCGGTCCACAGGGAGGCCATCACCAGCACCTCCCCCGCGATGTTTGGCACGACGTGGACCGCCATGATCCGGAGATCGGAGACCCCCAGGGCCCGGGAGGCCTCGATGAACTCCCGTTCCCTGACTGCCATCGTCGGCGCCCGGGCGATGCGCGCGAACTTGGGGACCACCGTGAGCGCGATGGCGCCGATCAGGTTCGCCATGCTGGGCCCCAGCACGGCCACGATGAGGAGCCCCATGATCAGCGTGGGGAAGGACAGCAGCACGTCCATCAGCCGCATGATGGCCAGATCGATCCGGCTGCCTCTGTAGCCGGCCAGGACCCCGAGCGCCCCGCCCACGACCATGGCGAGGAGGATGGAGGCGATCCCGATGGTCAGCGAGATCCTGGAGCCCCAGAGGAGCCGGGAGAGGATGTCTCGACCGAAGGTGTCGGTGCCCAGGAGATACCGGGCCGACGGAGCCTCGAGCCGGTGCGGGATGTCCTGCGCGACGGGATCGTGAGGAGCCAGCCAGGGAGTGGCCACGGCGAGGGCGCAGATCGCCACGAACACCGCCAGGCCGGCCGCCGACGCCCTGCTGGCATTGAGCAGTCGGAAGGTCCAGTGCGCCGCGCGCGCGAGACGAGACGCGTCAGCGGCTGTCCGCATGGTACTTCACCCGGGGGTCGCAGAGGCCGTACGCGAGGTCCGTGATCAGGTTGATGACCACGACGAGGAACGCGTAGAACACCATGAGCCCCTGGAGGACGTTGTAGTCGCGCTCCTCGAGGGCCCCCACGATGAGCTTGCCGAGGCCCGGCCGGTTGAACACGATCTCCGTCAGCACGGAGTTGCCGATCAGGATCCCGAGGTAGAGCCCTACGACGGTGACGATCGAGATCAGCGCGTTGCGGAGGGCGTGGTAGAGGACGACCACCCGTTCCGAGAGGCCCTTGGCCCTGGCGGTCCGGATGTAGTCCTCGCCGAGCACCTCGAGCATGGCGGCCCGGGTGGCGCGGGTGACGTACGTCATCATGATCAGGCCCAGGCTCAGGGCCGGGAGGACGAGGTGGTGGAGTCGGTCGAGGGGATCGTCGAGTCGGCCCTCGCTGATGACCGGGAACAACCCGAGCCGGATGGAGAACGCGAGCATCAGCAGGATGGCGGTGAAGAACGCGGGGAGGCTGAGTCCAAGGAGCGAGAGCACGCGCGTCGCCAGGTCGAGGAAGCGGTTCCGGTAGAGGGCGGACACGATGCCGAGCGGGAGCCCCAGCGCGACGCCGATGAGGACCGAGGCCAGCGTGAGGTCGATGGTGTAGGGCAGGACGTTCCAGAGATGCTCCCAGACCGGCCTCCCGCTCATCAGGGAGACGCCGAGGTCGCCCCGGAGGGCGCCCCGCAGGAACTGGAGGTACTGCACGTGGAGCGGCTGGTTGAGGCCGAGCCGTTCCCGGAGCGCCTCGATGGCGGCGGCGCTCGCGTGGCTGCCGAGGAGAGCGACGGCGGGATCGCCCGGGACCATGCGGATGACCAGGAAGATGACCGTCAGGACCGCGAGCAAGGTGGGCACGGCCGCGAGCAGTCGGCGAACCGTGTACCCGAGCATGCCGGAGCCTATCCTCCCTGGCCGGGCCGTCAGGCCCGGCGCGTGCGAGGCCGCCGCGGGCCTCTCACGCGGGACGCCGAGGTCGCGAGCGCGTCCGCGCGGCCTGCCGGGCGCTCACGCGCTCATCTTAGCTCGGTCTGCTCGGTGATGAGTGGCCCGTAGCTCAAGGAGGCCTTGAGCGGATAGCCATAGTCGAGGTTCTTCCGGCGGACCCAGGGCGATACCGCTTCGAACAGCGAGACCGAGCAGACGTAGTCCACGATCTTCCGCTGGGCGGTCCTCCACAGCTCCAGCTGCTTCTGCAGGTTGGTCTCGACGCGGGCGGCGTCGATCTCGGCGTCGGCGACGTTGCAGTGGGAGAAGTTGGTGACCGCGGTCGGCGTGTTGACGATGCTGCGCGAGTGGTAGAACTGGGTCAGGAAGACGTCCGCGATGGGGAAGCGCGCGGCGCCGTAGAACACCATCGGGCTGAGGTCCTTCCGGATCTGGGCGTGGTAGGCCGAGTGGTCGATGATGTCGAAGTCCAGCTTGATGCCGACCCGGCGCAGCTGCTCCTGGATGAGCTGCAGCGGGTGGAGCATGGTCGGGCGGCTGGAGCCGAGCACCTTGAAGGTGAGGCCGTCCGGGTAGCCGGCCTCCTTCAGCAGCGCCTTGGCCTTCTCGGGGTCGTAGTCGTAGCGGGGCACGTCGGAGGTGCTGCCCAGGTAGCCCAGTGGCACCGGCGAGTAGCCGGCCTGGGTGATGCTCCGGCCCGTGGCCAGCATCATCTCCTCCCGGTTCATGGCGTGGGCGATGGCGCGGCGGACACGGATGTCGCTGAGGGGCTTCTGCGTGACGTTCAGGTGCAGGGTCCGCAGCTCCCCGGGCCCGATGACGTCGACGACGACTCCCTCGCGTTCCCTGAGGCGCGCGATCCACTTGTCGTCCCGCTTGCCGAAGAACAGGTCCAGCTCGCCCTTCTCGAAGGCCAGCTCCCGGCTGGCGTCCGAAGGCACGTAGCGGAACGTGAGCCCCTTGAGCTTGGGCGTCCCCCGGAAGTAACCCGTGTGGGCGACCAGCTTGACCCACTGCTTCGGGCGGTACTCGCTGAACGCGAAGGGGCCGGTGCCGGTGGGCTTGTTCTTGAAGTTGTCGCCCAGCTCCTGGGCCGCCTTCTTGCTGACCACGTTGCCGCCCTGGTAGTTGGCGACCAGGGCGAGCAGGGACGGGATCGGATTCCTGAGCGTGATCCTCACCGTGTATCGGTCCAGAGCCTTGACGGAGGCCACGTCGGCGTAGTTGCTGGCGAACGCGGAGATCTTAGGGTTGGCGGCCCGCTCCAGGGAGAAGGCGATGTCCTCCGCCGTCACCTCGCCGTAGCCGTGGTGGAACTGCGCGCCCTTGCGCAGGTGGAACGTCCACGTCAACCCGTCGGCGGGCGATTCCCACCGTTCGGCCAGGTCGGGCTCGATGGTGGCCGGATCCATGCTGCCGGGGCGGAAGCGGACGAGTCCGTTGAACATCTGACCGAACAGGATCATGTCGGGCGACTTGACGGAGACGTGCGGGTCGAGCTGGCCGGCGTCGGCGCCATGCTCGGCGAAGGTGAGCCAGTCTCCCCCCGCGGCGGCTGGAGAGACCGCCAGGGACGCCAGAAGCCAGACTCCCACGGGTGCCGATGCCAAGACGCGGATACGGTCGAGAGTATTCATGGCAGGTTCTCCCCCTCGAAGGTAGTGACACGCGCCACGCGTTCATGGGGGGAACGCACAGTGCGCGCCGGCCGATTCGCCACGGGTTCCACATCGCTGTTACCACTCTCCTCGTTTCGCCTGCTCCGACCATCCTCCCATTGGTGCCGATTCGGTGACGGCACACATCGTTAGTGGAGGACAAGCGCTCCCGGGCTCCCAGGCTCCGCAGGTGTGGCGCAACTCAGTCCCGGGCCGTGACGAGATCGTCCGAGACCTTAAGAGCTTCATCCAGGCCCGCGACGCCCTCCGCCAGTTCCGCTTCCGTCACGATCAGCGGGGGCGCAATGATGAGATGATTGATCCACCCCACCACAGACACGCCGTGCCGAAGGGCCTCCGCGACGACCACATTCACAACCAGCGGTTGGCCCGCCGCCTTCTCCTTGCGAGTGTTGAATGGGAGGCGCCTGCCTCGATCCTTTGTCAGTTCAATCGCCCAGAAAAGCCCAATCCCACGGACATCTCCGACCGATGGATGGGTAACTTGAAGCTGTCGCAACTGCTCCCCAAGCCTCGGGCCGAGTCGGCGAGCTCGGCTAATCAAGTCGTTCGCCCGGTACTCCCGGATGGCCGCCACTGCCGCGGCAAGACTCACGGGGTGTCCCTCATACGTGTGCCCATGGGGCAGAACATGATCGTCAAAATGAGCGGCGACCTCCGTGGACACCGCAGTGACTCCGAGAGGGAGATAGGCCGCCGTCACTCCCTTGGCGGTTGTCAGGATGTCGGGCACGATGCCCCAGTGGTTGACTGCAAACCACTCGCCGGTCCGCCCCCATCCCGTCATCACCTCGTCCGCAATCAGCAGCACACCATGTTGTGAACAAATCTCTCGTAGTCGTCCAAGATACCCGTCCGGTGGAACGATTACGCCGTTTACTCCGGCGACCGGCTCGACCAAGACCGCGGCAATATCGCCCTCGTGTTCGATCATGTGTGCGACGTAGTTGGCGCAGGCGAGATCGCATTCGGGATACCTCCAGCGAAACGGGCAGCGATAACAATAGGCGTCCGGTGCGAAGCGAACTCCGGAAGCCATGCCGGATGGATCCACCGTCCACCGGCGGTGATCGCCGGTGGCGGCGATCGAGCCACCAGTCGAGCCGTGATAAGAGTGGTAGCGGGAAATGATCTTGGAGCGACCGGTCACAGCCCGGGCCATCTTGAACGCCGCTTCGTTGGCTTCGGTGCCTGATGTCGAGAAGAAGAACTTCTCGAGTCCCCGGGGCATCACTTCCGCCAGGACGCAGCCGGCTTCTGCCCGGATCTCGAGCGCAAAGGCCGGGCTGAGATAGGCAATCCGTCGCGCTTCTGCCGCGATCGCGTCGGCGATGGCCGCATTCTTGTGGCCGAGGTTGCTGCAGACCAGTTGCGAAGAAAAGTCGAGATAGCGTCGCCCGCACGCATCCACGAAGTGACACCCGTCAGCGTCCACAACGTGAAGGGGTGTCCACCCCCGCTGAGAGCTCCACGTCGCGAAAGTGTGTGCTGCAGTCCGGCTCACGATCTCAGAGGACGTCATCGCTTGCGTGGCATCTCTCGGGATGGCCTCCAGTTCCAGCCCCTCGATCCCTTCAGAAGGCCCCCTTGGCCAGGCTGTACATGTTCGCGTAGATGGACTCGCAGTCGGCCCGAAGCCGCCGCCGGTTCCGGTAGCGCGTCCCGAACCGGGTCAGCGCCTGGGTGGAGGTGTCCGCGCCGGTTCGGCCCTCCAGGATCAGCTCGCTCACCCACCGGCCGACCGGAAGCGCGCCCGCGATCCCGAAGGCGTTGCAGCCGGCTGCGACGTAGAGCCCGCGGACGCCGGGGACGGGGCCGATCAGGCAGTTCCCGTCGGGCGTGAAGGTGGGCAGCCCGGCGCATCCCCGGATCATGGGCGCCGCTCCGAGAGCCGGGAAGGCCTCCGTGAGCCCGCCGCCGAGCTCCTCCAGCGCCGCCGGGTCCTTCTCGGTCTCCTCGATGGTGAAGGCGGGCGGAAGCTCCGCCATCGCGACGCTCTTCGGCGAGCGTTCGTAGCCGCCCATCAGCACGCCTCCGACCTCGGGGCGCAGATAGGCGGAGAGGTCCGGGACCCGGACGACCGGCATGTCGCGAGGCGCCCCGTCCATGGGGGCGGTGACCCAGAACTGGTGCCGGATGGGAACCAAGGCGAAGCGGAGGCCGAGCGCCCCCCCGATCAGCTCGACCCAGGGCCCCGCTGCGACCACGACGGTCTCCGTCTCGACCGCGCCATCGGGGGTCTCGGCCGCGGTGACGCGGCCGCGCTCGACGGTGAGCGCAGTGACGGGGCTTTGCCTCCGCATCCGGACCCCGAGCCCGCGAGCGACCGTTGCCAGGGCCATCGTCAGCGTGTAGGGCTCGACGTAGCCGTCGGTGGGAATCCACGCGCACGCCTTCACCGCCCGCGTGTCGAGAAGCGGGGCACGCGCCTGGGCCTCCCGGGGGGAGATCAGCTCGACGCCGAGCCCCCAGCGCTGGGCCTGGGCCACCTGGGTCCGGAGCTCACGGTCCCGCTCCTCGGTCAGCGCGAGCTTCAGGCTCCCCACCTGGCGGAAGCCCGGGTCCTCGCCGTGCTCGGCCTGCCACGAGGCGAGCCGCTTCACCGTCTCCATGATGGCGGAGGCCATCAGCCGTGAGGCACGAAGCTGGCCCACGAGCCCGGCCGCCTGCGAGGTGTTTCCCGAGCCCAACTCGCCGCGCTCCAGGACCAGCACGTCGGAAACCCCCGCCCGGCCCAGGTGGTAGGCGATCGAGCAGCCCCAGATGCCGCCTCCGACCACGACGACTCGCGCCGAGTCTTTCGCTAGTGCCAGACGGGCTCCCTCCAGAGGGTCAGGGAGCGCCCGACCCCTTTCCGCTTCGCGGCCTCGTAGATCCGGTACCCGTTGTAGATGTCGTAGAGGCACATCCCGCGGGGGCAGAACAGGATGACCTCATCGTCCCGCTCCCTCGCGGGGGCCTCGCCCGTGATGATCGCGCCAAGATGGACGATCCTGTCCTTCGAGAGGCGGCGCTCCGCAAGCAGGGGGCCAAAGCGGTCGTGGCGGAACGTCAGCCTCTGAAAGTTGTTGAGCACGATCCTGTCGGCGCGCGTGATCAGGTCGTCCGTTTCGTCCCAGACGGATACATCCGAAAGCACGCATCCGCGTTCCAGCCAGTCGTAGGGAATGTAGCTCTCGCCCGGCCCCACGTTGGTCGCCGTGACGACGACGTCGGATCCCCTCACGGCCTCTTCGGCGCTTCTCACGACGCGTATCTCCCGGCCCCGCCCGGTTCCGAGCGCGGCTGTCAGCGCTCGGGCCCTGGGCTCGGCCGTGTCGAACACCTTCACCTCTGCGGGCGCGCGCAGCACCTCCGCCAGGGCCATGAGCGACGTCCGGCCGATCGGGCCCGCGCCGACCAGTCCCACGACCGGCCGCTCCTTTCTCACAAGGTGCCTGGCTCCTGCGCCGGTCATCGCCCCCGTTCGCATGTGGCTGATGACGGCGCCCTCCATGAGGCAGATCGGGTAGCCGGTCTCCGGGTCGTTCAGCGTGAGGACCGCCGAGGCTCTGGGAGCGCCACGTTTGGGGGGATTCTCGGGGTTGCTGGCGATGACCTTTCCTCCCGCGATCTCGACGCCCGCTCCCAGATACGCCGCGTGGGTGGCGATGCGCTTGCCGCTGATGCCGTTCCAGAGCAAATGCACGGCGTCGGCCTCCCGCGCCTCCTCGCGGTACAGCATGACGGTCGCCTTCTCGACGCACCTGATCGTCTCCGCCATGTCGAGGCCCCCGCACTCGATGACGTCCTCCTGGCTCAGGTAGAGGAACTCGACCGTCATCTCAGCCTCCGCGCTCGTGTGGTGTCCGTGGCACGCCTCGCATCGGGGTTCAGCGCGCGACCGCCGTCGGGCTGTCGGCAGGAGCGCCGGTGAGCGGCCGGCCCAGGAGCCGCAGGAGGGGAGCGAGGTCCCCGGCGGCGAGCGAGCCGACGGCGGCGAGCAGCCGCTCCTGGTCGTCCCGGGGCAGCGTGCGGCTGGTCGCGGTCAGGAACTTCGCCCGGAGGGCCTCCCACGACATCGGGTTCGCGGGGTCGCCGCGCGGCGCCTCCACGAGCCGCTCGAAGCGACCCTTCGGCGTGTGGAGCACGACGCGCGTGGGAGTTTGGGCCGGGAAGCGCCCGTCGAGCTCGGGGTCCAGACGCAGGGCCACCCGCTCCGCCACGGCGATGACGTCAGGCCGCCCCAGCGCGTCCGCGGTCAGGGGGAGCAGGGCGTCAGCCCCGGCGACAGCGCGCAGGGCGACGCAGTAGGGGAGGCTGTACTGCGCGTCCTCGTGGGTCACCGGGTCCGGGCGATTGCTCAGCCGGAGGGCGCGGGTGAACGTGTGGACCTCGATCTCGTCGAGGTCGGCGGGCGCGAGGCCGTGCTCCTCCATCAGGGCTCCGACCCCGTCGACCGCGGCGTGAACCCAGCGGCAGGCGGAGTAGGGCTTGAAGTAGACCTGCTCGATCACGAACCCGCGCCCGAGATCGTCCAGGATCCGCCCCGCATCGAAGTGCTCCGGGTGGTCCAGGATGTCTTCGGGGCCGGTGAAGCCGGCCTCGGCGAGCGCCAGCGCGGTGAGCGCGGTGACCGTGGCCCAGGGGATCCCTTCCTTCACCGTGTTGCCCCAGAGGGTGCTGTAGCCGGAGGAGCCCGCGGCCTTCTGATTGGGGGCGCTCACGCCCGAGATCGCGAGCGCGTGGGCGAGCTGGGCGGGTGGTGTTCCCCGGAGCCAGCCGGCCGCGGCCGCCACGCCGTAGCCGCACCACGTCCCGGACGAGTACGCCCCGAGCGCCGAGAAGTTGCGCGCTGCCGCCACCCGCACCCCGACCTCGTAGCCGACAGCGACGGCGGCGAGTAGCTCGTCGGGCCCGGCGCCGACCTCCTCGACCACCGCGAGCGCCGCGGGGATGACGGCGGCACCGGGATGGCCGCACGCGGCGCGGTGGCCGTCATCGAGGTCGAGCGCCGAGGCGGCGGCCGAGTTGGCGAGGGCCGCTCCCGCCGGGGTCAGGCGCCGTCCCTCGAACCACACAGCGCTGGCCCCCGGGGCATAGCCGGCGAGCGCCGCTCGACGGGCGGCGCGGGCAGCCGGAAAGGGATAGCCGGTGGCGGCCGCCGTCAGCGCGTCCAGGACGCAGCGAAGGGCAGCGCCCCGGGTCCGGTCGGAGAGCTGACCGGCCTGGAACCCCCGAACATACTCGGCAAGTCTCCGCGTCGCATACATGAGAGGACTGCCCCCTGAGAAGCGAGATCCGCTCTCAGGGCCAAGTATTGTTATGGTCGAAATGCCTGTCAAATCAGTAGTTCGGAGGCTCGTATGCGCCGATGTTATGGGCTGGCGTCACGGATGGTATGATCAGCCTGAGCGACCGCGATCGGCGGGGGACACGAGCGTGAATCTCCGGCAGGTGGAGGCCTTTCGTGCGGTGATGGTGGCCGGCACGGTCACCCAGGCGGGGGAGATGCTGCATATCTCCCAGCCGGCCGTGAGCCGCCTGATCAGCGACCTCGAAGAGGCCGTCGGGTTCAAGCTCTTCGCGCGGCAGGGCGGCCGCCTCGTCCCCACCCCGGAGGGGAAGTTCCTCTTCCAGGAGGTCGAAAAAGCGTTTGTGGGCCTCAGCCAGATCGGGGAAACGGCGCAGGCCATCCGGGCCTTGCAGAAGGGCCGCCTGAGCGTCGTTGCCATCCCGATCCTGGCCCACGGGTTTCTCCCCAGCGTGATCGGTGAGTTCCTGAAGGACTATCCGGATGTGTCCATCGTCCTGGAGACGGTCCAGTCCTCCCCGACGGTGGTGGAATGGATCGCCTCCCGCCAGTACGACGTGGGCCTGGCGGTGGTGCCGGTCGAGCACCCCGCCATCACGGTGCGGCCCTTCTCGCGGCGGAGAGCCCTCTGCGTCCTCCCGGGAGGACACCGGCTCGGAGGGAAGCCGGTGATCCACGCGGCGGACCTGGAAGGGGAGAGCATCATCTCGTTCCGGAGCGGGAGTGTCTTCCAGTTTCGGGTGGACGAGGCCTTCGAGAAAGCCGGGGTGCGCCGGAGGCTCAGGGTCGAGGCGAGCACGCGGCAGGCGGCGTGCGACCTGGTGGCGGCGGGCGTCGGGGTGGCCATCGTCGGTCCCATCTTCACCATCGAGACGACCGACCGGCGCCTGCTCTTTCGCCCGTTCGCGCCCCCCATCTACCTGGAGCACGGGATGCTGTTCCCGGCCTTCAACCCCATGTCGCTGGTGACGGAGCGCTTCGCGAAGCTGGTCGTCGACTACACCGTGCGCCACTTCCCGAGCCAGCCCTGACGCCGGCCAGACGCGGGTCCACCGGGCGTCTCGCGCCCCATAACGCTTCGGCATACCTCGCCTGCGATCCGGCATTTGACAGCGACGACGACCCCTCGCTATCGTTTCGTCGCCGCGTTCCTCGTCGCTCGGACCCAGGGCGGAAGAGCCCGCGCCGGTCTGGAGATCTCTCGGCGGGAAAAGGGAGGTCTGCTCCGATGAAAGTGACCGAGGTGAAGATCTACATCGTCAGGGTGGGCGGCCGCCATCCGGTGCTGGCGGAGGTCGCCACCGACGAGGGCGTGAGCGGCGTGGGGGAGGCGGCCCTCGCGTACGGCACGGGGGCGACGGCTGCGGCGGGAATGATCAGAGACCTGGCGGAGGAATTCCTCCTCGGCGCCGATCCCTTCCGGATCGAGGCCCTCTGGAGCGAGATGTACGATCACACCTTCTGGGCCAAGGGGGGTGGGCCCATCGTCTTCGCCGGCATCAGCGCCATCGAGCAGGCGCTGTGGGACATCAAGGGCAAGGCCCTCGGGGTGCCGGTCTACGAGATGCTGGGCGGCAGGTGCCGGGAGGAGGTCCGCGTCTACGCCAACGGCTGGTCCTTCCGGTGCGCCACGCCGGAGGACTACGCCCGGGAGGCGGAGCGGGTCGTCACGGACGGCTACACGGCGCTGAAGCTCTATCCCCTGTCCTCGCCGGTCAGCGCGAGCATTGATCCGCACGGTGTCATCAGGCACGTCGCGCGGCGGTCCATCGACCGGGAGTTCGAGGATCTGGCGGTGGCCAGGGTTAGTGCCGTGCGCGCGGCGGTCGGCCCGAAGGTCGATGTCCTGGTGGATGTGAGTGGGGAGCTGACCACCGATGCGATCATCCGGCTCGGCCGGCGGCTCGAGGAGCTGGACATCTTCTTCCTCGAGGAGCCGGTCGACCCCTTCGATGTCGAGGCGCTCAAGAAAGTCTCCGAGCATGTGAACCTGCCCATTGCCACCGGGGAGCGCATCTACACTCGCTACGGGTTCCGGCGCATCCTGGAGCTGCGTGCGGCCGACATCCTCCAGCCCGATATCGGCAACACGGGCGGGATCATGGAGACGAAGAAGATCGCCGCCATGGCGGAGACGTACAGCATGCGCGTCCAGCCGCATCTCTGCGCCAGCCCTGTCCTGACCGCCGCGACGTTGCAGCTGGACGCCTGCATCCCGAACTTCCTCATCCAGGAGATCTACCCGTATCGCGTTCCGGAGCACTACGAGATCGTTGACCACCCGCCGGAGCGCGACATCAGGAACAGCTACCTGCCGATCCCCGACCGGCCTGGGCTCGGCGTGGAGCTCGTGGCGGAGCGGGTCCGCCCGTTCCTGTGGGCCCAGTGCACGCGCGCGTAGGGCCCGCATCGCAGGAGAAGGAGGCGGAACGAGGGTCCGCCCGGCCCGAGAGACGCGCCGGGAGGCGTGGGGCGCGGGTCAGTCGCTGAGGGTCGGGCCCGTCGTGCCCGACAGGCACGAGCGGCGCGCGCGCGGCCGTGGTCACTCGCGCGGGATCTGGCCTCGCGCGAGCCAGCCCTCGATCTCGTGGCGCTGGATCTTCCCGGTGGTGCTGCGCGGCAGGTCCTCCACGCGCACGAAGTGAATCTGCTTGGGCTGCTTGTAGCCCGCCAGCGCGTCGCGGCAGCGGCGGAGCAGCTCCTCCTCGCTGAGGCTTCTGTCCTTGCGCGCCACGAACGCGACGGGCACCTCGCCCCACCGGGCATCGGGCCGCCGGACCACCACCGCATCGGCCACCCGCGCCTCGGCGAGCAGGACGCGCTCGATCTCCGCCGGGTAGACATTCTCGCCGCCGGACTTGATCAGGTACTTGACCCGGTCCACGAAATCCAGCGTGCCGTCCGGGTTGCGCCGGAACATGTCGCCCATGTGGAACCAGCCGCCGCGGAAGTCCCTCGCGTTGGTCTCGTCCGCTCTCCAGTAGCCGCTGAAGAGCGTCGGCCCGCGCATGGCGAGCTCCCCCGGCTGCCCGTCGGGGACATCGAGGTCCTCCGCGTCGACGAGCCGGATCTCGCAGTAGGGGCTCTGCGTCTTGCTGAGGCGGCGCGGCACCTCGCCCACCGGCAGG
>Ga0209212_1007273_pt1 | contig 12297 bp, 10 predicted proteins | sample RifGroC2_FD_183996 | JGI IMG/M metagenome (GOLD analysis project Ga0209212, IMG submission 183996) | Groundwater microbial communities from Rifle, Colorado, USA - Groundwater C2 (SPAdes) (version 2) | ecosystem: Environmental > Aquatic > Deep subsurface > Groundwater | place: Rifle, Colorado...
GACCTTGATAAAATAGTCGCGGCCGCGAGGAAAAGGAACATCGTTATATTTTCGGACGAGATGTACCGCTTGCTGGAATACGATGAAAAAGACCGCCTGCCCTCCGTCTGCGAGGTCTACGAGAACGGGGTCTCGCTGGGCGGCTTAAGCAAGACCTTCGGGCTGCCCGGGCTGCGCCTCGGCTGGCTGGCTACCCGCAATAAAGCCATACAGGGCGAACTGGCGGCTTTTAAAGACTACACCACCATCTGCGGCAGCGCCCCGAGCGAGGTGCTGGGAATAATAGCCCTGCGCAATAAAGAGAAGCTCAGGAACAACAACCTCGGGATCATCCGCGGCAACCTCGCCCTTATCGAAGCTTTTGCCGCGCGCCATTCAGGCTGGTTCAGCTGGAAAACCCCGAAGGCCGGCTCCGTCGCTTTCCCCGAAATACGCATAAAGGAAAGCGCCGCTGAGTTTTGCGAACAGCTGGTTAAAGAGAAGGGGATAATGCTGCTCCCTTCCGATGTCTATGACTATGACAGGAAATGCGTGCGGTTCGGCTTCGGAAGAAAGACCCTCCCGGAAGTCCTCCCCATCTTCGAAGCCTACATCACCCAAAAAGGATATTAAAAAGGCGCCGGCTTCTTTTTGGTCAGGTTTTATGCGGTTTGAGTAATTCAAAACCCTCGCTCCGCGCCACAAAGGTCGCCGCGGTAAGGTCTCCGGCTACGTTCAGCGTGGTGCGGCACATGTCCAGGATACGGTCTACTCCGAGGATGATGGCTATCAGCGCGGGGTTTATCCCTATCATCGCCAGGATCCCTATGATGAAAGGAATGGAGCCCGAAGGGACGCCGGCGGTGCCTATGCCGCCGAGGATGGCGAGATAGACCACGGTGAGCTGCTGCGCCAGCGAAAGGTCCACTCCGGCCAGCTGCGCGAGGAACAGGACCGTCACTCCTTCATAAAGCGCCGTCCCGTTCTGGTTCGCCGTAGCGCCCACCGTCAGCACGAAGCTGTTTATCTCCCGGGGCACGCCCAGGTTTTCCTCGCTCACGCGCAGCGCGGTGGGCAGGGTGGCGTTCGAAGAAGAGGTGGAGAAAGCGGTGAGGAGCACCGTCCTGATGCGCCGGAAAAAATCCACGGGATTTATCCCGGAAAGGAAATAGACCGAGAGCGAATACACTCCGAACATGTGGAGGGAGAGCCCCAGAAGGACCGTCGCGACGAACCAGCCCAGCGTGCCGAGGAGCTCAATGCCGAAATGGGCGACGTTCGTGAAGATCAGGCACGCTACCGCGTAAGGCGCGAATTTCATCACGATGTCTATGATCTTCGTGGTGATAGCGAAAAGCCCCTTCATGGCCCCTAGGAAAGGGGCGGTAACCGGCTTCGGAAGGAGGGTAGTCGCGACTCCGATCATCAGCGCGAAGAACATCAGGTGCAGCATGTCCGGGGCTTCCCTGGAGACGGAGTTCAGGACGTTCCGCGGGACCACCGTTCTCACCACGGACATCAAAGGGGAGTCTTCCGCCGCCGCCCCGGCCCGCGTCTTCTGGGCTTCGACTTCCTTCGTGGCCTGCATGCCGAATTGCTGCTGCATCCGCGCGGCTATCTCCGGCGAGATCCGCTTTCCCGGCTGTATGGTGTTGGCCAGCCCGAGGCCGATCACTACGGAGATGGCGGAGATGGCCAGGCAGTAAGCGAAAGACTTGAAACCGATGCGGCCGAGTTTGCGGATGTCCCCTATCCCGGCCACGCCCACTACCAGCGACGAGAAGACCAGCGGCGCCACTATCATCAGGAGCAGGTTCAGGAATAGCTGTCCGACAGGCGCGGTGAAATGCCTTATGAATTTCTCCAGCCCTTCGGGGCTGCCGGCGGCGTAATGGTTCGCCGCTACGCCGGAGAGGGCGCCCAGGATAAGGCCTGTAAGGATCTTCGTGTGAAGGGCGGGGCCTTTGGGCCTGTCGTGCGTGCGGTCGTCCAGGTCCGTGCGCAGCTCCTGCTCAAAAGCGTCGGGGCTGAGCGGTTTTCTCTTGTTGCTCATAAATTCCCTGAAAATGAGGCATTAAAAAGAAGGCTGGCTCCTTTTGCCTGTTTAGCGGAGCTTTTTTGACTTCAGGTGTTCCACCAGGGCTTCGGGGTAGTCGGTTATTATGGCGTCCACTCCGGCGGCTATGGCCATGTCCCACTCTTTTTTAGTGTTTATGGTCCACGGGGCCACCTGTATGCCGGCCGCGTGGGCTTCGTTTATCGATTCCCGGGTTACCCACTTATAATTAGGGCTCCAGATGTCGGCTTTCGCGCTTTTGAGGGCCGGCACTATGTCCACCAGTTCTTCATAGGTAAGCTGGGAGGTGCGTATGGCGGGGGCGATCTTTTTTATTTCCTTGAGCGTGCGCACGTCGAAGGACTGCACCATGACGCGCTTTTCCATGCCGTTCCTGATCACCGCGTCCGCCACCAGCCTGGCGAAATCAGTCGCGGAGGGGGATAGTTCCGGTTCGGCGGGGAAGATCTTGGTCTCTATGTTGAACTCGACCTTGGGAGCGGCCTGGTAGCCGGACGCTTTTACCATGGCGAAAACCTCGTCCAGCGTAGGGATGCGCTCGCCCGGCACGGACAGCTGCTGGGGGAATTTGGGATTGACCAGCGTGCCGCAATCGTATTTTTTCACCTCGGCGAGGGTAAGCGAGCGTATCGGCACCGCTTTTTTCAGCTTATTCCCTTCCGCGTCCAGGCAGCGCTCCGGGACGATATTGGGTTCGTGGGAAACAACGATAACGTTGTCTTTGGTTACCCCCATGTCCATTTCAAGCACGTCGGCCTCGGCCATCAGCGCCGCCTCAAAGGCCGGGATGGTGTTCTCGGGCACGGTGCCGCGGCTGCCGCGGTGGCCGTGTACGGCTATTTTTCCCGCTTCCTGCGCGCCCGCCGGAACGCAGGAGATCAAAGCCAGTAAAATAATTATTTTCATAAGTTCAATAATAGAATATTCGCGCCGTCTGTGGAAGGCGCGTCGTCCGCCGCCGGTAAAAATAAAAAACGGGAAGCCCTTCTTCCCGTTTTTAGCTCCCGGGGAGTTCGTGGCTCAGGTGAACAGGATAAAGATGCAGATAGCGGCCATCAGGGCCCCGGTCCAGGAGATCACCGTCGAGGCGTAAGAAGCTATGCCACGCGCGGTTACCAGGGTAGCCGGAATAAAAGTAGGTTCATTGGAAGCGAATTTCCCGGCGAAATGCCTGCCGACGAAAAAAAAGCCGACGCCTGCCGCGGCCATGCCTAAAATTGTAAGGTCCTGTGGGGTCATTTTCTGTCTCCAAAAGATAATTACTCCGAATATAAAACCGAGTTGCTTCCCTGGACGAACGCTTTTGAGCCGACGGCCAGGTTGGAGCCTATCTGGAACTGGCTGGTGCCGAGCAGGCTGGGGATATACCCGTACGCTTTTGAAACGGCCGAGACGGCGGCTTCCGGAACGGTCCCGTTGACCAGGGCGGTTTGGAAAGAGCCTACGTTATTGGCCAGCGCGGACATGTACCCGGAGCCTTCGGTGCCGAGCAGCTTGGTCGCCTCTTTGGCGAACATCTCGTGCTGGGCGTAGGCGACTTTCTCGAAGGCGCTTATCGAGCCTTCGGCGGCGGTGCCCAGCGAGGCCCGGGTCTGTACCTGCTGCAGCACATGCACGACCTCGTGCGCCTTGCCTACCGTGCCGTTGTAGACCACGCTGCTGGCGGTTCCTACGCTTTCGCCTATATGGCCGCCCTGCGCCACGTTCACGCCGTAGCGCTTGCCGACCTCGGTTACGCCTTTAACCACGTCGTCGGCGTTGGCCGAGGCCTTGATGACGGCGTTCAGTTCCTTCGCCACGGCATTGGCCGTGGCGGCCTCGGCTTTGGCCATGCCGGATACCGCCGTGCCGGCCTTGGCGACCTTTATCATCCCTTCGCCCGCCTTGACGCTCTTGAGCATGTTGACGCCGGGGATGAACGTGACTACCGCCAGGGCCCCGTCCTTGGCCAGTATGGCGCCGTCCTTGATGAGGGTGCCGGTGCTTGCGCCGTTCTTGCGGTCTGTCTGCAGGGCATGGTAGGAGGTTTCAGTGTCCGCCAGGCTGCTTAAGGAAATGAGGCCCTGCGCCGTCTTCGCGGTGTATTTCTTCAGGCCCGCCACAAAACCTTTCTTGCCTTCCTGTTCTTTTTCCAGGCCTTTCCACCAGGTCTTGGCGTAGGAGGCGGGGCCCCTGTCGGCCTCGGCCGGCATGGTGTGCTTAACCGCGGGCGCTGCGGGCTTCGGCAGGGGTTTAGGAGCGCCGCCCGGGAGTTCCGGGGGGGCGGAATGCTTGACCGTGGTCGCGGTAGATCCCTTTTTTCCTCCGGGGCCGACTTTGCTGCCCTTAATATAATTTTCCCCGCCGGCCGAGGGATCCTCTTTCCCGGAGGCTTTTGAGCCGTCGTAAAAGCCGGCTAACCCGCTCCCTGTCAGGGCGGCGGGATTATTGCCCGCGAAATTCTTGAGCTTTGAGCCGGAGCCGTTCGCCTTCCATTCCGTGCCCTTTTTCCCCTTGTTCTTTGCCAGGGCCGTCTTCCCTATCTTTATGGATTTGAGCTGGGTAATGGCGTCGGGGGTAAGATACCGGTTCAGAGCGGCCGCGTCGGCTTCTTCCAGGCCGGGGCCGCGGGCTTTCGCCAGGTACTGCTTGACGGAGGAAAATTTTTGCCGGACCCAGCTGCCCCCGTCCTCTCCGAGCCACAGCGACACGGCTTTCGCGTCCTCCGGCTGGTAGGAGTCCAGTTGGGACTGCAGTTCCTCGAGGTTCCATTTGGGAGTTATCTCGGAATAATATTGCTTCACCTCGAGCAGGCGCGCGCGGGAGGGCTCCAGCGCCTTCCTCAGTTCCTTGTCCTGGTCCGCCGGGGATAAAGCGTCCCAGGTCTCATTGGTGAAGCTTTCGGTTTCCGTGAAATAGTTGAATTTAAGCTTGTGGTCGGAGTCGTTCCACTCTATTTTTTCTGACTCCGCCAGGGAAGGCAGGGCGGAGAATGCCAGCAGCAGCAAGGCGAGAATAGGGCGGATCATAATCTTCTCCACGTACCGGCGGATAGGCCTGCCTCTTCCTTACATTTTACATCATGTACGCCCGTTGTCAAGGGGCGTGTCAAGGCTTGTTCCCGTGGTTCTTTTCCTGGGTGGAACGGAATTCTTTCCGCTGCTTTTCAAGCTGCGCGCTGAATTCCTTCTCCCGCGCCGCCAGCTCGGCTTTAAGGGTTTCTTTTTCAGCTTTGCCCTTTTCTATTTCCCGGTTCAGATGCGAGAGCTGGCGGTTCTTGTCCTCTAATTCCAGCCGTAAAAGTTCCAGCCTGCGCCGCGAATCGGCCTTGGTCTTCTCCATTTCCTCCGAGAGGTCTTTCATGCTGTCTTTAAGGATTTCGAGTTCTTCCCTGTTCTCTTTAAGGGCGGAGGAGGCGGATTTGGCGTAAATTTCCTGTTCGGTCAGTCTTACAAAACCGGTATCCCGCTGCGCTTTGATAGCGGCGTTCTCGTCCTTTATTTTCGCGGCTTCAAGGACTGCTTCTTCCGTCTCGCGCTGAAGGCGCTTGATGGTTTCGTTGAGTCGCCGCATCTCCTCCTGGGCTTTATTGTGTTCGGTTTTGGCTTCCTCCCTCTCACTGTCCAGCCGGGCCTTGAATTCCGCGGCCTTGCTCCGCACCTCGAGGGAAAGTAGCTCCGTCTCGGTTTTTTGCTTGTTGACCTCCTCCTTTACGGAGGCGTTCAGCCCGTCCAGCTTCAGCAGGCGGGCTTCATAATCCGTCTTGACCGCGTCATGCTTGCTAAGGAGGGTCTGGATCTGGGCGCCAGAGTGGGCCAGTTCCGCCGCTTTTTGCCTGAGGCTGTCCCGCAGCGCCTCCACATCGCTCGAAAGCCCCTTTTCGGCTTCAGCCGTGCCGCTTGCCATCTTTTCTAAATTAAGCCTGAACTCCGCGCGTTCCTTTTCCAGCGCGGCCTTGTATTCCGCGGCCGTGCCCAGGAGTTCATGTGAAAGGTTCAAATTCTCCTCTTTCTGCTTCTTAAGTTCCTCTCTGAGCGAGGCGGCCAGCGCTTCTTTCCCGGCCGCGTCGGACCTGGCGGCCTCTACTTCATTCTTGTAAACTTCCTCTTTCTCCCTGAGGATCTGGAGCAGGCGCCCTTCATCGTTCTGTTTGAGCGCTTCATACTGGTTCAGGAGGGTTTTGATCTCGGCGTCCGAGCGGGCCGCTTCCGTCGCTTTCTGCCGGAGGCTTTCTTTCAGCGCCTCAACCTCGCTCAAAAGCTTCTTTTCGGCTTCCGCCGCGCCGCCTTCCAGCTTTTCTAAATTAAATCTGAACTCCGCGCGTTCCTTTTCCAGCGCGGCCTTGTATTCCGCGGCCGTGCCCAGGAGTTCGTGCTCAAGACGCGCGTTTTCTTCCCTCTGTTTATTCAGTTCTTCCCTTAGGGAGGCGGCCAGCGCCTCTTTCCCGGCCGTGTCGGACCTGGCGGCCTCTACTTCTATCTTATGGGCTTCCTCCTTCTCCTTGAGAGCGTGGAGGAGTCGCCCCTCATCGTTCTGTTTGAGCGCTTCATACTGGTTCAGGAGGGTTTTGATCTCGGCGTCCGAGCGGGCCGCTTCCGCGGCTTTTTGCCGGAGGCTTTCTTTCAGCGCCTCAACCTCGCTCAAAAGCTTCTTTTCGGCTTCCGCCGCGCCGCCTTCCAGCTTTTCTAAATTAAGCCTGAACTCCGCGCGTTCCTTCTCCAGCGCGGCCTTGTATTCCGCGGCCGTGCCCAGGAGTTCGTGCGAGAGCTCCCCGTTCTCGTCCTTTTGCCTTTTCAGTTCGTCCCTGAGCGTGGCGACCAGCATTACCTCGTCGGCCGTTTCGGCTTTGGCGGCCGTAACTTCGTTCTTGTAAATTTCATCCTTATCCTTGAGGGAGCGGAGCAGGCGCTGGTTAAAGGCGCTCATTTCGTCCAGTTTCAGCAGGGCTCCGTCATAGTCTCCCTTGAGCGTCTCGCATTTCTCCAGGAGGGTTTTGGACTCCGCTGAGGTGTTCCGCAGCGCGGCTTCGGCCTTTTCTTTGTCCGAATTCCGTTTTTTCAGCTCTTCGCCCAGCGATAGAACTTCCACCGTCTTCGCTTCCAGCTCCGCCTGTAAAGTCTCGATCTCCAACTGGTCGGCGTCCTCTTTTTCTTTCAGCTCGTCCAGGACCTCTGATTCTTCCGACAGCTGCTTCTGCATCAGCTTGAGTTTAACCAGGGCCCTGCTTACGATGTTATATTTTTTAACCATAAAATATGTGGCTGCGGCCGCGGTCATATACCCGGAAGGATCGCTTCCAGTTCTCACTTTATTGCTCAAGCCATATTATATCAACGGGGGGGGGGTGCTGGCAACATGGCGGTTAGCCTTTGCCTTGCGGTTTTTTATGGTGTAAACTTTAACGATGAACAGCCCGCTTTTCGACGCCCACAACCATCTGCAGGATTACCGGCCCGGGACCGAGTTGACCGAGGCCCTGCGGCTGGCCGCCGGGGCCGGGGTCGAATTAATGCTGTGCAACGGCACCAGCCCCGGTGACTGGCAGAAAGTGCTGGCCCTGGCCGCCGCGCATAAGGGCGTCATCCCGTGTTTCGGCCTTCATCCCTGGTTCCTGAAGGAAGGCCCCCCCGGCTGGCTTGAGGGGCTGGAAAGTTTTCTTTTGCGCGTTCCCTCCTGCGTGGGCGAAATAGGCCTGGACGGCGGAAAAGGCGCCACCACGCAGGCGCGCCAGGAAGGCGTGTTTACGGCGCAGCTGAGGCTGGCCAAAAAACTGGGCCTGCCTGCCTGCCTTCACTGCGTAAAGGCCTGGGGCAGGATGCTGGAAATTATAAAGGAAGAGAAGCCAGGCCCGTTCATGTTCCACTCTTACGGCGGCCCGGCGGAGATGTTGGCGGAGTTCGCCTCCCTGGGCGCGTATTTTTCTTTCAGCGGCGCCATACTGGACCCCGGCAGGGAAAAACTGCGCCGGGCGCTTTCGGCCGCGCCGGCGGACAGGCTGCTTTTCGAGACGGAAGCCCCGGATGCCGACGCCCCGGGGTGGCGCTCCGGGCCGGCGGGTATAGCTGAAGTGGTTTCAGCCGCCGCGCAATTGCTCGGCAGGCCGGCGGAAGAACTTGCCGCGCTGTCCTGGGCCAACGGCAATAAATTTATAGGGGACCTCTCCGTATCCGCAAAAAACGCCGCTCTCTGAGCTACCGTGTTCCGCCGCGCTTCTCCATCGCCGCCTTTATCTCGCTTTGCGAATAATTGCCGAGCAGGGATCTGTAGGCCGAGTACTTGCCGGCCAGGGCCGAGCCGCGCTGATGCAGCAGTGTGCCGAGCAGGCTGGATAATATCCCGCAGCCGACCGCCGCCAGCAAAGCGAAGAACAGCAGGCGGCCCTTGGAGGAACTTATTCTCTTTCTTTTCCACGGCATTTATTTCCCCTCCAGCCAGGCCAGTATCGCCGGGATCACGGAGGGGGTTTTAAACATGTTCACCCCGTGCCCGCCGTCGGCCTCCAGGGAGTAAGCGGGCAGGCCCTGGCCCATCGCCGCCCGGTTAAGGCGCATTACGCTTTCCCAGGCATAGGCGTCGGAGCGGGCGGCTATGCTGAGCACCCTGAAGTGCCTGGGCGCGGTAAAATATTTTTCCGTCTGTACGCCGGCATAGGCGAGCCCGGGCGAAAGCAGCACCAAGGCCGCCGGTTTCAGCGAACCTTCGGCCGCCGCTTTCAGCGCGAGGTTCGCCCCTACGCTGGCGCCGCAGAATACCATTTTCCGCGGTGATATCCCCTTTCTCTTCAGCCAGGCCGCCGCGGTTTCAATATCCAGCGAAACCGCGTTCCAGCCGGCTTCCGAAAAAAACATGTATTTGACCTCTTTGCCGCCGCAGGTCTTGCTGTTACCGTGGCCGCGCAGGTCAAGCGAGAGGTAGCCGTAGCCGGAGGTTTTAAGTTTCTGCTGGAAAGGTCCCCACTCGTTCTTGTCGGAACCCAGGCCGTGCGCGTTTATGAAAACATAAGAGCCGGACGAGGGCGCCAGGTAAAAAGCCTCCAGGCGGCAGCCGTCCGCCGTATTGAAATATACGGTCTTCTGCGCTGCCCGCGCCTGAGCGCAGACAAAAAACAGCGCAAAAAACAAAATGAATCTTCCCATCTTTTCTTATTCCCCGCTCCCTGACCCCCGACTCCCGACTCCCGACTTCCCCTCCCCTATCCCCTATCCCCGATTTTCGATTCTCGATCCTCGATCCCCGATTTATTTACCGGTCCGGCTTATGGTGCACATTCCAGGTTGCCGCGAAAAGGACCATTGAAATAACGCACGCGCCGAGCAGCAGCGTGAAGCCGCCGTCCCAGCCCCAGCGGTCTACCGTTCTGCCCATGCCCAGCTCGGCGATGACCGCCCCAAAAACGTAGCCGAAGAAGCCGGTAAAGCCCGCGGCGGTGCCGGCCGCTTTTTTCGGCGCCAGGTCCACGGCGCTGACGCCTATCAGCATGACGGGGCCGTAGATCAGGAAGCCGATGGTGAACAGCGCCAGGGCGTCCACCATGAAATTGCCTGCCGGGTTTTTCCAGTAGATCCAGACCGCTATGGTCACAAAGACCATGAAGATGAGGGAGACGGGGCTCCTGCGCCCGCCGAAGAGCTTGTCCGAAGCCCAGCCCGCCAGGAGGGTGCCGGGAATGCCGGCCACCTCGTAGAGGAAGAACATCCAGCGGGAGGAATCCGGCGGGCAGGCTTTTGCCGCGGTGAGGTAGGTGGGCGCCCAGTTCAGCACGCCGTAGCGGACCACGTAGACGAAAACGTTGGCGATCGCTATTATCCAGAGCGGCTTGTTCGTGAGCACGAACTTGAAGAGTATCTCCTTCGCGGTCAGCTCGCGCTCCGGGTCCGCCACGCCCGTGTCGGGATGGTCGTCCTTGAAATCTTCGATGGACGGCAGGCCGCAGGATTGCGGGGTGTCGCGCAGGAAGACCAGCAGCAACACGCTCATGGCGATAGCGAGCAGCGCCGGGACGTAGAAAATAATATGGAAGGTGAGGCCCGCGCTGAGGGCCGCGCCCGCGGCCAGCACGGCCGCCAGCGCCAGCGCGCCGTTCACGATGGGGGCCACCAGGCCGCCGCCGACATTGTGCGCCAGGTTCCAGGCGGCGAAGATGGTTCCGCGCTCGTGGTCGGAGAACCAGTGCGTCAGCGTCCGCGCGCACGGGGGCCAGCCCATGCCCTGCACCCAGCCGTTGGCGAACCAGAGCACGAACATCATGGCCACGGAGCCGGCGAAACTGGGGAAGATCAGGTTTATCAGGCCGGACAGGAGCAGCCCGGTGGCCATGAAATAACGCGGGTTGGAGCGGTCGGACACGCTGCCCATGATGAACTTACTCAGGCCGTAGGAGATGGCCAGCGCCGTGGCGATAAGGCCCACGTCGCCTTTGCTCATGCCGTAGTCCTTTATAAGGTACGGTTTCGCCAGCGAAAAGGTATTGCGCACGAAATAGAAGAAGGCGTAGCCGGCGAAGACGCCTGTCATCATCTGCCAGCGCATCCTCTTGTAGGCCGCCGGTACTTTTTCGGCGGGCAGGGGTTCCGTGAAAACGGCGGGTTTGTATATGCCTATCATAGTTGTCCTTTATTAATGTGAAGCTAGGCCGCGTGGTCCTGTTTGTCGGCTTCGGGGTCCTCTCCGCCCAGCGACAGTACCAGGTTCATCAGAACGGCCAGCACGGTGCCGAAGGCTATCCCGGAGATATTTATCCCTCCGGCGGTAAACCCCTTTATTCCGAGGCCGGTAGAGATTATTATGGAGGAGCCGGCTATTATCAGGTTCTTGTGCAGGGAGAAATCCACCCTGGCGTCCATCCAAATTTTTATGCCCATTATCGCGATGAGGCCGTAAAGTATGACGGTCACCCCGCCCAGCACCGGGGCCGGGATGGACTGTATGACCGCGCCGAACTTGGGGCAGAGGCCCAGCAGCAGGGCGATACAGGCCGCGGCAATGAAGTTGTAGACGCTGAACACGCGGGTGATGGCCATCACGCCCATGTTCTCGGCGTAGGTGGTCTGCGGCGTGCCGCCGCCCATGGCCGAGACGAAGCTGGCCGCCGCGTCGCCGAGGTACGCCCGGCCCAAATGCGGGTTCAGGTCGCGCTTCATATAGCCTGAAATAGCCTCTATGTGGCCTTTGTTCTCCGCCACCAGCACGACGAAGACGGGCGCTATCACCAGCATGGCCTGGAGGCTGAATACGGGGGCGACAAAAGGCGGCAGGCCCAGCCAGGGAGCGTTCCTTATCGCGTCCAGGCTGGCCAGGTCGATCAGGCCGAGGAACACGGACAGCGCGTACCCGGCGACAACGCCGGTGAGTATCGGCAGCAGGCGGATGAAGCCTTTCAGGTAGATAGAAACCGAGGCGGCCGTCACGAAGGTCACTCCGGCCACCAGCAGCCTGAGCGCGTCGTCGCTCGTCGCGAGGCGGAAATCGGAGTTGAAGAAGTTGGCTACCGCCGAGGAGGAGAGGTTCAGCCCTATCAGGGCCACCACGGCCCCGGTTACGACGGGGGGCATAAGCCGGTCTATCCATGCCGAGCCGTATTTCATGGTGACGGCGGCGGCGACGGCGTACAGCGCGGCCGCGGCGGCTATGCCGGACAGGGCGTAGGGGATGTTTTCGGACATGCCGCCGGTGACGGCGAGCACCGGCCCGATGAAGGCGAAGGAAGAGCCCAGGTAGCTTGGGACCTTGGCGCGCGTGACGGCGATAAAAATGAGGGTGCCAATACCGGAGAAGAAAATGGCGGTCTGCGGATTGAAGCCCATCAGGATGGGGGCCAGCACGGTCGCGCCGAACATGGCCACCACGTGCTGCATGCCCATGGGTATCAAACGCGAAAGCGGAAGCTTATCCTCAGGGTAATATAATTTCTGCATTATTCCTCCACCCGGCTGTCTAAATAATATTATTAATGGGGTCAAAGGTAAAGGCCGGGGTTGACTTGCCGCCTGATATTATTTAAATTAACCGCAGGGGGACGTTTCCATTCACCGGAAACGAATCAGGCTGTTTTTATTGAAAATTATATACCGTCTTAACCCGGAGGGTTATGAAATCACTCTGTTTCTCTATAAAGGCCTGTCTTTGCGCGGCGGTTTGCGCTGCGCTGCTGCCGGAGGCTGTACGGGGGGAGGACTGGAAATTCAGCTCTTCCGTCAATTATGACACCGGTAAATACGGGGGCAAAGACCGCACCGATTCCGTCTATATCCCGTTCACGCTGA
>Ga0209212_1007277_pt1 | contig 12289 bp, 11 predicted proteins | sample RifGroC2_FD_183996 | JGI IMG/M metagenome (GOLD analysis project Ga0209212, IMG submission 183996) | Groundwater microbial communities from Rifle, Colorado, USA - Groundwater C2 (SPAdes) (version 2) | ecosystem: Environmental > Aquatic > Deep subsurface > Groundwater | place: Rifle, Colorado...
CAGGACGTGCTGCTGCCCTCCGTGGAGAAGGGCGAGATCATCCTCATCGGCATGACCACGGAGAACCCTTTCTTCTATATCAACCAGGCGCTGCTGTCGCGCTTCATAGTGGTGGAGTTCAAGCCGCTGAAGTCCGACCACCTGTCGGCCATCCTCGAGCGCGCGCTGACCCACCCGGAGGGCCTGGCCAACCTCAAGCCCGAGGTTACCCCGGGAGCGAAGAAATACCTGGTGGAGAATTCCTCCGGCGACGCCAGGCGCCTGCTCAACGCGCTGGAGCTGGGCATAGTCACCACCAAGCCCGGCAAGACCGGCCGGCGCGTGGTGGACGAGGCCGTGGCCCGCGAGAGCATACAGCGCCGCAGCCTCCGCTACGACCGCAGCTCCGACGAGCATTACGACCATATCTCCGCTTTCATCAAATCCATGCGCGGCTCGGACCCCGACGCCGCCGTCTACTGGCTCGCCAAGATGCTGGAGGCCGGCGAGGACCCGCGCTTCGTGGCGCGCCGCATTCTGATCTGCGCCAGCGAGGACGTGGGCAACGCCAACCCGATGGCGCTGGTGCTGGCGCAGACCGCGTTCAATTCCGCCCAGGTGCTGGGCATGCCCGAGGCGCGCATCATACTCGCGCAGGCGGCCATCTACGTGGCCTGCTCGCCCAAGTCCAACGCCTCTTATATGGCGGTCAACGCCGCCGGGGAAGAGGTCAAGAGCGGGGCCGAGCGGCCCGTGCCGCTGCACCTGCGCGACGGCTCCAAGGACGGCGAGGCCCTGGGCCACGGCAAGGGCTACAAGTACCCTCACGATTTCGACGGGCATTACGTTAAGCAGGAGTACATGCCGGAGCCTAAAGTTTTCTACGAGCCCTCGGACCAGGGCTTCGAGATAGAGATAGGCAAGCGCCTCAAGCGGCTGCGGGGCGGCAAATGACGGAGCCCAGGATCTACTCGGTCAGCGAGCTCAGCCAGGGCATTAAGTACCTGCTCGAGACCAATTTCCGCGAGCTGTGGGTGGAGGGGGAGATCTCCGGCCTGAAGGTCTCGTCGCTGGGCCATACCTATTTCGACCTCAAGGACGCCACCTCCAATATTTCCGGCGTGATGTTCCGCGGCTTCGCCACCACGCTTAAATTCGACCTGGCCAACGGCCTGCTGGTGCGCGTGCGCGGCAATATCACTACCTACGACAAGCAGAGCAAGTACCAGCTGATGGCCAAGGAAATACAGCCGGCCGGCATCGGCCCGCTGCAGCTGGCCTTCGAGCAGCTCAAAAAAAAGCTGGCCGCCGAGGGGCTGTTCGACCCGTCCAGGAAGCGCCCCATCCCGGCCCTGCCGCAGAAGATAGCGGTGGTCACTTCCCCGACGGGCGCCGCCATACGCGACATCCTTTCCATTTTAAAGCGGCGCTACGCCAACATGCACATCATAATCGCCCCGGTGAAGGTGCAGGGCGCGGGCTCCAAAGAAGAGATCGCCGAGGCCATAAAGGACCTGAACGCCGGCTTTCCGGACATAGACGTGCTGCTGGTAGGCCGCGGCGGCGGCTCCATGGAAGATCTCTGGGCTTTCAACGAAGAGATAGTCGCCCGCGCCATAGCGGGGTCGAAGATACCGGTGATCTCCTGCGTCGGGCATGAGACGGATTTCACGATAGCCGACTTCGTGGCGGACCTGCGGGCCGCCACGCCCTCGGCGGCCGCCGAGCTGGTGGTCAAGAGCAAGGTGGAGCTGGCGGCCAATATCGCCGGCCTGGAGAAGCGCCTGCTGCAGAGCCTGCGCATCTATTACGAGAACCTGCAGGGCAAGTTCCGCCGCCTGTCCTCCAGCCGCATGCTGGCCAATCCCCTGGCGCTGCTCGAGCGGCCGGTGCGGCGTCTCGACGACGCCGTGGAGGGGATGATACACGCCTCCGGCGAGCGGCTGCGCCGCGCCGGAGAAAAGCTCAATCTGCAGTCGGAAAAACTCAAGGCGCTCAGCCCGCTGTTCCCGCTTAAAAAGGGCTATGCCGTGGTAAAGGACGCCGCCGGCAAGGCGGTCAAGAGCGCGGCCGCGCTGGCCCCGGGCGACAGGCTGAGCCTGCAGTTCGCCGAGGGGCGGGCCGAGGCGCAAGTGACGGGCGGCGGCGCCGCGGCGGACAGGCCGCGAGCGCCGAAAGGCGGCCCCGGTAAAACCGGCGGGCCGGAACAGGAGACTTTATGGTAAAAAAAGCTAACGGCGGTTTTGAAGAGAAGCTGGCGAAACTCGAGGAGATAGTCGGAAAACTCGAGGACGAGAACACGCCCATCGAGGAATCCCTCACCCTCTTCGAGGAAGGCGTGACCATCTCCAGGGAGCTCTCGGTGAAGCTCGAGGAAGTGAAGCGCAAGATAGAGGTACTGAAGAAGGACGCCGAGGGCAAGCTGAAGCTGGAGCAGTTCGAGGACGAGGACCGGGAAAAATAACCCGGTGCGGCCTTCGGCCGCCGCCGGCGCTTCGCGCGCGGCGGCTCCAGTCCGGCGGATCCTCCGCCGGACTTTCCATAAAATGATAAAATAGTACTAGTAAAGGCACCAAGACCACGCACCCGACCTCCCTCGTCCGCTTCAGTAACCTACGGACCCGCGCGCCGGCGCCAGGGCCGCCTTTCTCTCTACAGGAGAACGCTATGATCTTAGACACCGTGATACTCACCTTCCTCGGTATGGGGATGGTGTTCATTTTCCTTTTCGTCATGATAGCGGCCATGAACGCCCTCCGGGCGCTGCTGCCGCTGCTGGCCAGGCTGATGCCCGAGGCCGCGCCGGCCGGGGCCGCCAAGCCCAGGCCCGCCGCCGCCCTCGCCGCGGCCGTGGCCCTTGCCCATTTCAGCAGCGGGAGGCATAAATAATGAAAAAGATAGACGTGATGGTGACGGCTTTCAGGGACGGCTTCCAGTCCGTCTACGGGGCCCGGGTGCTCTCCGCGGACTTCCTGCCCGCGGTAGAGGCCGCGCGGCGCGCCGGCATACGGCATTTCGAGGCCGGCGGCGGGGCCATGTTCCAGTCGCTCTATTTCTACTGCAACGAGGACGCCTTCGCCATGATGGACGCCTTCCGCGCCGCCGCCGGGCCGGACGCCGACCTGCAGACGCTGGCCCGCGGGGTCAACGTGGTGGGGCTGGATTCGCAGCCGGCCGACATCATCAAGCTGCACGCCGAGCTCTTCAAGAAGCACGGCATCACCACGATACGCAATTTCGACGCGCTCAACGACGTCGACAACCTGGTCTATTCCGGCCGCTGCATAAAAGAAGCCGGCCTGCGGCACGAGGCCGTGGTCTCCATGATGTCCCTGCCGCCCGGCGTGCCCGGTTCCGAAAAAGTGCATACCCCGGAGTTCTACGCCGGAGTGCTGCGCCGCATCATGGACGCCGGCATAGAGTTCGACTCGGTCTGCTTCAAGGACGCCTCCGGCACGGCCACCCCCCGCTCGGTGAGGGAGACCATCCGGGCGGCCCGGGCGCTCTTGGGCGAGGGGCGGGCGCTGCGCTTCCACACGCACGACACCGCCGGCACCGGCGTGGCCTGCTACCTGGCAGCCCTCGACGGCGGCGCCGACGCGCTGGACCTCTCGATGGCGCCGGTCTCCGGCGGTACCAGCCAGCCCGACATCCTTTCCATGTGGCACGCCCTGCGCGGTACGGAATACGACCTCGGCTTCGACATCGAAAAGGTGGTAGAGGCAGAGGAGGTGCTTAAGGACTGCATGAAGGACTATTTCGTGCCGCCGGAAGCCAAGGCCGTGGAGCCGCTGATCCCTTTCTCACCGATGCCAGGCGGCGCCCTGACCGCCAACACGCAGATGATGCGCGACAACAAGATCATGGACAAGTACCCCGCCGTGGTGAAGGAGATGGGCGAGGTAGTGCGGCTGGGCGGTTTCGGCACCTCGGTCACGCCGGTCTCCCAGTTCTATTTCCAGCAGGCCTTCAACAACGTGATGTTCGGGCGCTGGAAGAAGATCGCCGACGGCTACGGCAGGATGGTGCTGGGTTATTTCGGCCGCACGCCGGTGCCGGCCGACCCGGAGGTGGTGGCCGCCGCCGCGGCCCAGCTCGGCCTGCAGCCGACCACCCGCACCCCGCTGGAACTGGACGGCGAGAACCCGGCCAAGGGCGCCGCCGCCGCCAGGAAGAAACTCGCGGCCGCCGGCCTGCCCGATACTCCGGAGAACGTCTTTATCGCGGCCGCCTGCCTGGACAAGGGCATAGCTTTCCTGCAGGGCAAGGGCCGGGTGCTGGTGCGCAAGAACAAACCCGCGGCCCTGGCCCAGGACCGCTTCACCGTCACTATCGACGGAGAGCAGTTCAGGGTAGAGCTCAAGGACGGAGCGGCAGTGGTGAACGGCACGCATTACCGCGCGGCCGTTAACCCTGGTTTCGCAGACGCCCCGGCTGTGCCGGCTGCGCCGGCGGCGCCTGCTGCCGGCGGCGGCGCGCAGGTACGGGCCCCGCTGCCCGGCCAGGTCTTCAAACTGCTCAAGAAGGCCGGAGACACGGTGGCCGCCGACGAGGCGTTCATCGTGCTGGAGGCCATGAAAATGGAAGTGCCGGTCAAGGCCCACTCGGCCGGGGTGATCACCCTCCTGCCCTTCAAGCCGGGCGACCAGGTGCAGACCGAGGACGTCCTCGCCGAGATAAAAGGAGCCTGAGATGGACCTGCTTACCGCGTTAGCCGACCTCTGGCATGCCACCGGCCTCTATAACTTCACCGGCGGCCAGGCCGTGATGATAGGGGTGTGCCTGGTCATCCTCTGGCTGGGTATCGTAAAAGAGTTCGAGCCTCTGCTGCTGCTGCCGATCGGTTTCGGCGGGCTGCTGGCCAATATTCCCGTGGCGGGCATGGCGGCGCTCAGCGTCACCACGCTCGTGGACGGGCAGCTGGTCACGCAGGCCGGCGGCTTCCTGGGTCAGATCTACCAGTTCGGCATAGCCTCGGGACTGTTCCCGCTGTTCATCTTTATAGGCGTTGGGGCGATGACGGATTTCGGGCCGCTCATCGCCAACCCCAAGACCGCTTTGCTGGGCGGAGCGGCGCAGCTGGGCATCTTCACCACGGTGATAGGGGCTATCCTGCTCTCGCAAGTCTTCGGTTTCGGTTTTACCCTCAAGGACGCGGCCTCCATCGGCATCATCGGCGGGGCCGACGGGCCCACCGCCATCTTCCTGGCCTCGCGCCTGTCGCCCCACCTGCTGGGCGCCATCGCGGTGGCGGCCTACTCGTACATGGCCCTGGTGCCTATCATACAGCCGCCCATCATGAGGTTCCTGACCACCAAAGAGGAGCGCGTGATAAAGATGGAGCAGCTGCGCGCCGTCTCCAGGCGGGAGAAGATCATCTTCCCGCTGCTGGTGCTGGGCATCTGCATCGTGCTCATCCCCGACGCGACGCCTCTGGTGGGGGCGCTGATGTTCGGCAACCTGCTGCGCGAAAGCGGCGTTGCGGAGCGCCTCTCCAGGACGGCCCAGAACGAGTTCATCAATATCGTCACCATCCTGCTCGGCCTCGCGGTGGGCTCCAAGCTCTCCGCCGACAAGTTCCTCCGCCCGGAAACCCTCGGCATACTGGCGCTGGGCCTGGTGGCCTTCTCCGTGGGCACGGCCGGCGGCGTGCTGCTGGCCAAACTGATGAACAAGATGGGCATGAAGATAAACCCGCTCATAGGCGCGGCCGGCGTGTCCGCCGTGCCGATGGCGGCGCGCGTGGTCAACAAGGTGGGCCAGGAGTACAACCCGCATAATTTCCTGCTGATGCACGCCATGGGCCCCAACGTGGCGGGCGTGATAGGCAGCGCGGTGGCGGCCGGCGTGCTGCTCGCCGTCTGCGGCTAGTCCGGCCTGAGAACGGGGCTTAAGGCATGTCTGCGCGCCATAGTGTAAAAGAATTCGACGTTCTCGACTCCACCAACGCGCAGGCGCTGCGCGAGTTCGCCGGGCTGCCCGACGGCGCCGTCCTGACCGCCCTGCGGCAGACCGCCGGCCGGGGCCGCCTGGACCGCTCCTGGCGCTCCGAGGGCAAGGGGCTGTATTTCACGCTGGTCCTGAAACCAGCCGACCCGCGCCCCGAAGTCTTTACCTGCTACACCCACCTGCTGGCCGTCTCGGTCTGCGCGGCGCTGGCCGCCCGCGGCCTGCGGCCCTCCCTGAAATGGCCCAACGACGTGCTCTGCGGCGGCGCCAAGATCTGCGGCATACTCGCCGAGGCGGTGGCTGACGGCGGCCGCCTTTCGGGAGCCGCGGTGGGCGCGGGGGTGAACCTTTATCAGCAGGCGGAAGATCTTTCCGGCCTTCCTTACCCGGCGGTCTCGATGGCCATGCTGGGCGCGGCGCCGGCGGACCGCGGCTCTTTCCTCGAGGCCGTGCTGGAGGAATTCTTCCGTCGCCGGCCCGCCCTGGAGGAGCGCGGCTTCGCCGCCATCAGCGCCGAGTACCGCGGCTACGCCCGGTTTATAGGCGGGCGGGTGAGCGTCGCCTCCGGCGGGGTAACCGCGGAAGGAACGGCCGAAGTGGACGAGCAGGGCCTGCTGCTGCTCTCTACGCCTTCCGGCACTCGGCGCTTTTCGGCCGGCGACGTCACGCCGTTCGTCTAAAAGCTCCCGCGCGTCGGCCGCCGCCGCGTCCCCGGACTATTGACCCCCGGAATATATTTTGTAAGATGCCCTTGGGGGGATAGCGATATCCCGAGATCTAAGATGTAAGGCAACCGGCACCGCGCCAGCAAGGCGCGGCGGACCTGTCGCCTTAGAGAGGGGGAAAAATGAATAAGACTAACAGAGTAACTACGCTGGCCAGGCACGCCTACACCCAGGTGTACGCCGACTACCTGCGCAGCGGCAACCTGGAAGATGCGACGCGGCAGGTGGCGCACCTGGTATACACGAATCGCGGGAATAAACCCGGCACGCCGCAGGGCGACTGGCAGGAAGCGGAGCGGATAACGCGGGAATGGCCGCACACCGTGACGGAGGCTTCGCAGGGGCACCTGTTCGACAAGGCGCTGGCCAAGACCCGGCAGTGGCTAAAGGAACTGGAAGAAGAACTGGGGATGAGCAACCCCAACGACGCCTACCGCGCGCTGCGCGCCGTGCTGCACACCGTGCGCGACAGGCTGCCGGTGGAGGAATGCGCCGAGTTCTCCGCCCAGCTGCCCACGCTGATCATGGGCATGTACTACACCGGCTGGACACCGGTGGGCAAGCCTGAGAAGCTGCGCAGCATGGACGAGTTCCTCGAGCGGGTCGGCGAGCACCTGCCCAGCGGCATGGACCCCCTGCGCGTTACGCGGGGCGTAATACGGGTGCTGGAGCGCCATGTGACGCCGGGAGAGCTTAAGGACGTGCGCAGGAACTTCCCCGAGAAGCTGCGGCAAATCTGGGAAGAAACCGCCGGAACGCGTTAACCCCGCGGGACCGCGATAGCGGCGGGAAGGGCCTTTTATGGGAGGGCCCTTCCGCTATTTAGTAACATATCTGCATGAAGATCCGCCTGGACGTAGCCTGCGTGGAGCGGGGCCTTTTCGAGAGCCGCGAGCGGGCGCTGCGCGCCATCATGGCCGGGCTGGTGACGGTGAACGGCCAGCCGGCCGACAAAGCCGGCCAGCAGGTCAGGGAGGCCGATGTGATAGGCCTGGTAAAGAGCGACTGCCCTTACGTCTCCCGGGGAGGGCTGAAGCTGAAGGGGGCGCTGGACTCTTTCGGCATAGACCCGGCGGGCCGGGTTTGCCTGGATATCGGCGTGGCTACCGGCGGCTTTACGGACTGTTTCCTGCAGGCCGGCGCCAAACTGGTCTACGCGGTGGACGTGGGCGAGGGCCAGATACACGAGCGCGTCAAGAACGACCCGCGCGTGGTCTTCATGCCGCAGACCAACGCCCGCTTTCTCAAGGCCGGGGCTTTTCCGGAGAGGCCGGACCTCTGCGCCATAGACGTCTCTTTCATTTCCCTGAAGCTGATACTGGGCCCGGTGTTCGCCGCCATGGCCCCCGGAGGAGAAGTGATAGCCCTGGTCAAACCGCAATTCGAACTGCAGGCCGCGGACCTGCGCAAAGGCATAGTCAAGGACGAGGCGACCCGCCTGCGCGTCATGGACGACATGAGGGCCTTCCTTAAAAACAATCTGCCTGGCGTGGAGGAGCGAGGGCTGGCCGACTCGCCGATAAAAGGCGCCAAGGGCAACCTGGAATTCCTCTGGCTGCTGCGAGCGCCCTAAGCGGCGGCCCCTAAAATGAAAAGCCCCGGCCAGCCGGGGCTTTTCATTTGCCTGGCCCGGTTACTTGCTGCCGGAGGAGAACCAGTTTTTAAGTTTTTCCATGCCCTGCTCTATGGTCACGGAGGGAGCGTAGCCCAAATCCCGGCGGGCGGCGGAGATGTCGAACCAGTGCGGAGTGGTGAGCTGCTGCAGGACGAAGCGGGTGAGCGGTGGCTCCGACCTGGCGCGGACCAGCCGCCAGGCGGTTTCCAGCACCGCCGCGGCGGCGCTGGCCGCGGCGTAAGGCACGGACCGCGTCACCGGCGGCGCGCCGGCGGCGGCGAGTATCATGTTCACTATGTCCCAGTTGGGCCGAGGGTCGCCCTGCGAGATGAAATAAGCCTTGCCGGCGCAGGCCGCGCCCGGCGCCAGCCGTTCCGCGGCCAGCCAGTGGGCGGCCGCGGCGTCGTCTATATAGGTCACGTCTATAAGTTCGTTGAAATTCCCGATGCGGCGCAGGCTCCCGGCCCTGCCGCGCTCTACGATGGTGCTGACCATGTGGTCCCGGCCGGGGCCCCAGACCAGATGCGGCCGCAGCGAGACGGTGGACATTTTCGGCGAGTCGGCCGCGAGGACCAGGCGCTCGGCGGCCGCCTTGGTTTCGGCGTAGAAAGAATCGAACCTGGCGGGATAAGGGGCGCTCTCGTTCCAGCCGGCCACGGCGGCGCCGCCGCCGGGATAGACCACGCTGGGGGTGCTGGTGAAGATGAATTTCTGAACGCCCGCGGCCCTGGCGGCGGCCAGCAGCGCTTCGGTGCCGCTTACGTTGTCCCGGTAAAAATCCTCGCGGCGGCCCCACATGCCTACCTTCGCCGCCGCGTGAAAAACGGCGTCGCAGCCGCGGCAGGCCAGTTCGGCCGCCGCCGGGTCGGCCACGCTGCCGCGCACGCAGTCCACGCCCAGGGCTTCGAGTTCCGGATAGCTGCCGCGCGCCAGGCTGCGCACCAGCGCTCCTTTTGCCAGCAGCAGGCGGACTATGGCGCGGCCCAGAAAGCCGCCGCCGCCGGTGACCAGCGCCTTCACGCCGCCGCCCCGGCGCCGAGCAGTTTCGCGGCCAGCAGGGCCAGCCGCTCGCGCGAGATCTTGGCGTTGTGGCGTATGTCCACAGGAAAGCCCGGATGGTAGAAGATATGCTTTATGCCGCTGGTATGCGGCTGAGCGGCGCCCAGGGCCAGCAGCTCGGCCGTGAGAGACGGGCTCCGCACGGCGCCTTTCTCCAGTTCCACGAACAGCACCGGGGTCTGGCGGCCGGCCGGGCCTACGCCCGCCAGCGCCGAGCGCCGCACGGCGCTATGGGCGTTGAAGACCGCCTCGCAGGGAATGGTGAAAAGGGTGCCGCCCGGAGTCATGACGCGGTGGCTCTTGCGGCCGCAGAACCAGAGGCGGCCTTCCTTGTCCTTCCAGCCGGCGTCGCCCATGCGGTGGTACAGCTCGCCGCCGGGCCCGCTGATCTTGGCCAAAGCGTCGCTCTCCGGCCTGGCGAAATAGCAGGGGGAGACTATGGGGCCCTTCACCGCTATCTCTCCGATCTCGCCGTCTTTTACCAGCAGGCCGTCCGACCATTCCGGTATGGCTTCGTCGGAGATCTTGATGACGAAGGTCTCAACGCCCGGCCAGCTGCGGCCCACGCAGACGCCGCGGCCGGGGCCGAGCGCCGCCAGTTCTTCGCCGGAGACGCAGGCTACCGGCAGGGCTTCGGTGGCGCCGTAAGGGGTATAGACCGGGGTGCCGGGCTCCAGCATTTTGGAAATGCGTTCTATCACGGCCGCCGAGACCGGCGCGCCGCAGGAGATGACCCGCTCGAGCGAGGGCAGCGCGGCCCCGCCGGCAGCGCCGTAGCGGCTCAGCGTATCTATCAGGGCCGGCGAGCCGAACAATTGCACGGCCTTGTATTTATTTATCAGCCCCGACAACATGGCCGGGTCGACCGCCGCCGGCCTGGTGAAGTCCATGTCCGGTATCACTATGGTAAGGCCCAGCGCCACGTCGAACAGGGCGAACAGCGGGAAAGTGGGGACGGAGAAAGCGCCGGGCTCTATCCTGAAATAGTCCTTGAGCATGGCGGCCTGCGCGGCGAACATGGCGTGCGTGTAGACGGCGCCCTTGGGAGCCCCGGTGCTGCCCGAGGTGAAGTTGATGGAAGCCGTTTCGGGCGTGGCCGCCGGGTTTGGCGCCGGAGCGCCCGCGCCCAGCCGCCGAAGTTCCGCGAGGTCGGGGCCGCCCCAGAACCAGCGGCGGCCGGCGGTGATATTGAGTCGGGAACTTTTTGCCCAGCCCAGCAGCAGCCGCGCCGCGTGGGCCTTGGGGATACCGACGAAAGCTTCAGGGCCCGCTTCGGCCAGGCAGCGCTTCATGTTGGCCAGGCCTATGCCGGGGTCTATCAGCACCGTGGTGGCGCCGGCCCGGTATAGGGCGAAGGTGAGCGCCACGAACTCTATGGAAGGGGTGACCATCAGCGCCGCGCGCATGCCCGGCTTTATGCCGGCGCGGGCCAGGCCGGCCGCCAGCAGGGCCACTTCGGCCTCGAGCTCGCGGAAAGTAACGCTGCGGCCGCCGTGTATGACGGCGGGGCGGTCCGGCATGGTGGCCGCGCAGCCGGCGATGAGCGTGGAGATATTTACCGGTTCAGGCATGTTGCTCGGTGATGAAATCCTTGACCAGCGGTATTACCTCGCTCGCGGCGTCCTCGAGTATATAATGGCCGCAGTCGGGGAAGCTGTGCACTTTAGCCTTGGGGAAGCGGCGCTGCCACTCGGCGAGGAAGTGCCGGTCGAAAACGAAATCCAGCAGGCCCCAGCAGATCAGCATCGGAATGCCTGCCAGCGATTCCAGTCTGCCCTGGGTCTCGTCCACCACCTGGTAGGCCTTGTCGCCGGGGGAGAGCGGTATATCCTGCACGAAGCGCAGGGTGGCTATGCGGTTGGCCCAGCTGTCGTACGGGGCGGCGTAGGCCGCGCGCATGGCGGCGGGCATGCGGGAGCGCTTGCAGCCTATCCAGGCCGCGCCGCGGGCGAAGGCGTTGAAGCCGCGCACCAGCAGCGCGCCCAGCGGCGTGCGCACCAGCCGCAGGGCGGCGGGAAAACTTTTGCCTCCGGGCAGGAAGAAGGCGCCGGTATTGAGTATCACGATCTTCTCGATGCGCTCCGGGCGGCGCACGGCGGCGGCCAGGCCTATCATGCCGCCCCAGTCGTGCACTACCAGCGTGATCTTGTCCGTGAGGTTGAGGCTGTCGAGCAGGGCCTCCAGGTCCGCTACGCGGCTGGCCAGGGTATAGTCATAGCGGTCGTCGCCGGGCTTGTCGGAGAGGCCGCAGCCGATATGGTCGGGGACTATGACGCGGCGGGAATCCCTGAGGGCCAGGGCCAGGCCGCGGTAGTAGATGGACCAGGACGGGTTGCCGTGCACCATGACTACGGGCTTGCCGGCGCCCTCGTCGAGGTAATGCAGGCGCAGGCCGTTCTTCTGTGTGAAGTACTTGCCGGAGAAGGGATACATTTCCGGCGTGACGCCGGCGGGAAGGTTGTTTGTCATTACCACTTTACTCCCATCATTATCGTGTTGAGGCCGCTGCCTATGCCGAGAAAGGCCACGTTGTCGCCGGGGCGCAGGAATTCGCGCTCGTCGGCGATAGCGGCGGCGGCCGGCAGGGCGGCGGTGCCCATGTTGCCGAGGTACTCGTAGGTGGGGAAATCCTTTTCTTCGGGTATGCCCAGGGCGTCCAGGATGGATTTCCGGTGCGTAGATCCTACCTGGTGGCAGATGGTCTTATTGAAATCCTCACCGCGCAGGCCGAGTTCGGCCAGCAGGTTTTCCCAGGTCTTCTTGCCCAGCACCACGCCGTTCTTGAGCGCGGCGGTGGCGTCGGTGAACATGTGGTCGCGGTGCCAGATGCAGAGCTTGTGATGCTCGCAGGCGGCGCGGTAGGTGCCGCCCAGCAGCTTGTGCCGCCGGTGCGAGCCGCCGAAAGAGCCGTCGGTGAGCAGCACGCCCACGGCGCCGGAGCCGCCGGTGAGGGGGGCGATGG
>Ga0209212_1007281_pt1 | contig 12288 bp, 6 predicted proteins | sample RifGroC2_FD_183996 | JGI IMG/M metagenome (GOLD analysis project Ga0209212, IMG submission 183996) | Groundwater microbial communities from Rifle, Colorado, USA - Groundwater C2 (SPAdes) (version 2) | ecosystem: Environmental > Aquatic > Deep subsurface > Groundwater | place: Rifle, Colorado...
CATCACAGCATGGGATTAAAATCCGATGGTACGGTATGGGCATGGGGAAATAATGATTATGGACAGTTGGGGGACGGGACAAAAACTGATAGTACTATTCCTGTTCAGGTCAGTGGACTCAGCGATGTTACGGCCATTACAGCGGGAGGTTACCACAGCATTGCCTTAAAATCTGATAGTACCGTCTGGACATGGGGGTGGAATGCGTACGGACAGTTGGGAGACGGAACAAAGACAAATAGCTCTTTTCCCGTTCAGGTGAGCGGACTCAGCGATGTTACTGCTGTTGCAGGGGGAGAATATCATAGTATAGCCCTGAAATCAGATGGAACGGTTTGGGCGTGGGGAGGCAATGAGTACGGACAACTGGGTGATGGTTCCAATACAAAGAGCGCGACGCCTGTCCAGGTAAGCGGTCTGAGTGATGTTATTGCCATAGCAGGCGGATGGTATCACACGATAGCCCTGAAATCTGACGGTACGGTGTGGACATGGGGAAATAACGAGCATGGCCAACTGGGCGATGGCTCTAATACAAACAGCGCGACACCTGCTCAGGTAAGCGGGCTTAAAAATGTCATAGCCATTGCAGGCGGAAGGTATCATAGTGTTGCCGTGAAGTCTGATGGCACAGTGTGGGCTTGGGGTGGCAATGAGTATGGACAATTGGGAGACGGTTCAACAGCGAACAGCGTAACGCCGGTTCGGAGCACACGGCTGAGTAGTATCAGCGCCATCACAGGCGGTGGGTATCACAGCCTGGCATTAAAGTCAGATGGTGTAATCTGGGCATGGGGGAGAAATAATTATGGACAGTTGGGGGATGGAACAACGAATGACAGGACTACGCAAGTCCAGGTCGTAAAACTGAGCAAGATCGCATTTATTGCAGGTGGAAAGACCCATAGTGTAGCCCTGAAATCTGACGGCACAGTCTGGGCTTGGGGATATAATGTGTTTGGTCAGTTAGGCAACAAGACGACCACAAATAGCGCAACACCCGTGCAGGTTAAAAACATTAACCTTGGTCAGACCACAACGCCGACGCCAACGCCATCTTCCACGCCAGTATCAACACCAACACCCTCTTCCTCTCCTGTACCGACACTGACGCCTGCGCCAACGACATTACCCGGTACTCCGATACCGCTTCCCACGGTTTCTCCCGGTCCAAACGAAAAAGGAACGGTATTCGGCTATGTGTACGATGCAGATGGAAACCCGCTGGAAGGAGTTACCGTAACCATTACAGGCGCAGATTATTCAGATTCTACAGAGACGGATAGTATTGGTTATTATGAGTTTGAAGGCCTCGATGCCGGTGATTACACACTTTCATACGAGAAGGAGTATTATCAATCTATGACCAACGATATAACGATCGAGGAAGGGGAAGAGCAGGATGTCGGGAAAATAATCATGGAGTTGGTCACGTATGGGAAGATTTATGGATACGTTGTCAACATCTACGGCGATCCAATTGAGTCGGTTAAACTAAGGCTCAAGGGGGTTAAAACAAAGGTAACAAAGAATACGTCTTCTGACGCAGATGGATTTTTTGAGTTTACGGATTTAGATGAAGATGTTTACATGGTATTGGCAACCAAGAAGCGTTACAAAAATTACCAAAAGACAATAAAACTTGAGGAGGGGCAGGAGAAGAAGATAGAGATAGAAATGAGAAGGTTCGTTAACAGGCAAATAATGATGAAGCATGAAAACCAATGAAAGGAGGTAAAAAAATAACAAATTACCGTGTGGTTTTATAAGGTGGCTTTTATTGTATTCTTGTACTAGAAAGGAGGCGAGTAATGAAAGTAGCTGATACTGGTTCGTTGCGGTTCTTTCGGGCCGCGAATCTCTTTAAGGGGTTGTTTTTTATTTTAAGTCTTTTTCTTACCTTTCAGGCTTTTCAGTCATCTGCGAAGGCAGATACGGGCATGATTTATGGGTTTGTGTACGGCGCAAACGAGATACCGCTGAGGAGCGCCACCATGTTACTGACAGGTCCGGATGGTTACTCCGAGAGTACAAAATCTACCGAGGATGGATATTATGAATTCGATGGACTTGCAGAAGGTGATTATACCCTTCTTGCTGAAAAGTCCGGATATCAGTCTGAGACGGTAGAAATATCTCTCGGCTCAGGAGAGGATTACATGGTTGATGATATTAAGCTGGAAGAAGAAGTGTCAGGCGCAATCTATGGCTACGTCCTGGATATTAAGGGAGATCCCGTAGAAAATGCAAAATTAACGATTAAGGGACTAACAACAAAATATTCTTCAAAGACGGCTACGGATCAGGATGGGTTTTTTGAGTTTCCAGATCTGGAACCGGATAATTATGTAATCATCGTAAAGAAGAAAAGGTATAAAACAACAAAAACATCGGTAGAATTGGAGGATGAAGGTGAGAAGAAGGAGATTGAGATTGAACTGAGAGCAACCAAAACGAGGACGATACTGCCGGAAGAGGCTGCCAGCGCTGTGGAATAAAGGCAACTCTATCTTACTGATATGACAGCGGGTTTTCAGTAACCCGAAAATTGGTTTTGTGCAAAGCGGGGGCGGGTGAATCGCCCGCCCCCCCGCTTTGATTGTAAAAACAAAATCAACTGATACAGAAACACCTTTTCGATACTTTTAAAAATTGTAACAGTTCAGCGCCCCCTCAGTGAAGGGGATAAAAGGGGGAGTCACCCCCCCCGTCCCTTGTGGGAGGGGTTAGGGGAGGGGGCTGAACAGTTGCTAAAAATTTAAAACTCATGAGGAAGCGTGCTAGCTTTTAAATTGAGGAAGGAGGTAACAGTGAAAGTCTTGAATATGCGTTCGTGTAGCCTTTTGAAATCTGCAGTCTTTAATAAGACAAACGGCTACTCATCTTTATTTTTCTTGTTTTGTGTCATGGTCTTTTCCCTCATTTTTCAAACCTTTCAACCGCTTGCTATGGCCACCCACTTCAGATACGGCACTCTTACGTGGGAGAAAAGAACGGATATTGGCGCTAATACGGTGGCCATTAGTCTTACAGCAGCATTCAGGCGCAACGGTTATAGAGGCTCGGCTTCTGATGGTTATCCACAGATTGGTGATGTAATAACAGAAAACATCGGAGGTTCTTCCCTGTCGTTTGGAGACGGGTATTCAACAGGCACGCTTAATTTTGAAGTAACTTCTTACGATGCAACCGAAAATTGGATTATCGGCAAGGCGGAAATTTCAGGCTCAACACACGATAAAGTGATTATCCATACCTATCCGGGCAGTACCACATACACGGCTTACGTTCAGACATGCTGCCGTTTATCCAGTTCGGACAGCCATAAAAATAATCCCGATGGTTATTATCGTCTGCAGACCACGGTTGATTTATCCAGTAACAATTCTCCTCCGGTAAGCAGCGGATTTCCTATTGTGACCGTAGAACAGAACTCCAACATTTCTTTTAATGTGGCGGCAAGCGATACTGATGGCGATACGCTAACGTGGCGTCTTTCGACTGCCATAGAAGCATCGGGTTCTTCCGGTGGATTTACACAGCCTTCGGGACTCACCATAAATGGGTCAACAGGCGCTGTTTCATGGAATACGACAAGCGCTTCTCTGGGATACTACTCAACACAGGTTACCATCGGTGATGGGAAGGCCAGCATTCCGGTAGATTTCTTTATACAAGTGACGCAGCAAACAACGAACAACGCCCCGAAATTTGATGTGCCGCCGACGCCGTCTGATGGAACAGCATATACGGTGAAACCAGGAGAAGAGGTAAAATTTACCGTCCAGGCATCCGATCAGGACAGCGGCGACACCGTGTCTCTCAATCATGCCGGCTTGCCTTCAGGGGCCAGTTTTAATATCCCAACAGCGGCGAATCCTGTTAGCAGTGAATTTTCATGGACGCCCACAGTTGACGATATTGGCTCTTATGTTGTCAGTTTCAAGGCGGTGGATAAAAAGGGACTGTCAGTTTCAAACTCGATAAATATTACTGTGCCTGATTCTACACCGCCTACGGTAAGCGTAACAACGCCGGCAAATGGCGATACGAATGTTGCCGTCAACAGCGCCATAACTGCAACGTTCAGCGAAGTTATGGATGCCAGCACGATAACCACTGCGACATTTGTTGTGAATAATGGCAGCAGCAATATCAGTGGCGCGGTAAGCTACAATGGAACGACTGCCCAGTTTACGCCGGCAAGCGATCTGTCTTATTCAACCACGTACACGGCGAATATTACAACAGGGGTGAAGGACACAGCCGGTAATGCAATGGCAACCGATTATGCGTGGAGTTTCACCACAGGCAGAGCGCCCGATACCACACCCCCGGAAGTAAGCGCAACAAGCCCTGCAAATGGCGAGACGGGTGTGGCTGTCAACGGCAACATAACTGCAACGTTCAGCGAAGATATGGACGCCAACACGATAACCATGGCAACGTTTGTCGTGAGCGATGGCACGAGCGATGTCACCGGCGCGGTAAGCTATAATGGAACGACTGCCCAGTTTACGCCGTTAAGCGAGTTATCTTATTCAACGTCGTACACGGCGAAAATTACCACAGGGGTGAAGGACACGGCCGGTAATGCAATGGCATCTGATTATACGTGGAGCTTTACTACCGGCACGGCGCCCGATACCACGCCGCCCATAGTAATCGCAACAAGCCCTGCAAATGGCGAGACGGGTATTGCTGCCAACGGCGCCATAATAGCGACGTTTAGCGAAGAGATGGATGCCAGCACGATAACCACAGCAACGTTTGTCGTGAGCGATGGCAGCAGCGATGTCAGCGGCGCAGTAAGCTACAATGGAACGACTGCCCAGTTTACGCCGTTAAGCGACTTATCGTATTCGACCACATACACGGCGAAAATTACGTCAGAGGTGAAGGATACCGCCGGTAATGCCATGTCGTCTGATTTTACGTGGAGTTTCATCACAGGCAGTGCTCCCGATACTACACCGCCCACGGTAATCGCAACAAGCCCTGCAAATGGCGATACGGGTGTTGCGGTCAACAGCGCCATAATTGCAGCATTCAGCGAAGAGATGGACGCCAGCACGATAACCACTGCAATGTTTGTCGTGAGCGATGGCACGAGCGATGTCAGCGGCGCAGTAAGCTACAGTGGAACGACAGCACAGTTTACGCCGTTAAGCGAGTTATCGTATTCAACCACATATACGGCAAAGATTACGACAGGGGTGAAGGATATAGCCGGCAATGCTATGTCGTCTGATTTTACGTGGCGGTTTATCACAACTTTGGCAACACCTTCACCAACCCCCACACCGACGCCAACTCCGGCAGAGGGGACGGGGATCATTTATGGATTTGTAAATGACGAGTCTGAACTGCCTTTAAGGAATGTATCCATGTCGCTGAGCGGTCCGGGTGGCTATTCTGCAAGCACATCGACCGATGAGGATGGTTATTATTTCTTCGAAGATCTGCCGGAAGGCGATTACACCTTGACGGCGTCCAAGAGCGGATACAATACCGAAACGGTTGAGATATCCCTTGACGAAGATGAGGTGTATGAAGCAAAAACCATCATGCTGGAAGAATCGGTAAGCGCTACTATTTACGGGTATGTGCTGGACATCAGGGGAGAACCCATTGAGAATGCAAGATTAACAATCAAGGGGCTAAGGAACAAGTACACGGCGAGGACTGCCTCGGACAAGGACGGATTCTTTGAATTTACCGGGCTGGAGGCAGGCAAGTACCTGATCACCGTGAAGAAGAAGAGGTATAAACCGGCAAAGACTACAGTAGAAGTAGATGAAGGAGAGAGCAAGGAGATAGAGATAGAACTGAGAGCGACCAAAACGAGGACGATACTGCCGGAAGAATCTGCCAGCGCAGACGGATTGATTTAGCAAGATGTTTACTGTTGTGACAGGAGTTTTACGATAATCCTGGAGTATTGGTTTTTCACAAAGCGGGGGCGAATGATTCATTCGCCCCCGCTTTGATTTTTGGTAACAGTTCAGCCCCCTCCCCTAACCCCTCCCACAAGGGGCGGGGGGATATTTCCACCCCCTGCGCCCCCGCCAGCTGGGGACATTTCCTCCCCCTGTCCCCCTCACAGAGGGGGAGAAAGGGGAAGGAGAGAGGTTGGGTGGGGGTGCAGAACTGTTATGATTTCTGAAACAGGGTTGATTTCATAACCCGAACAAACAGGAAGTGTAAAATGAGAATGACAAAAAATTAACTTTGCTATTCTCATTTTGCATTTATTTTCTTTGCGTTTTCCGCACCTTTGCGGTGAATTGTTCGATCGTTATTTATTTGTAGGTTGTGTGAAGCGCAAGTGCAACTATCAGAAACTCGTGTAGCCCGCGAAACACGCGAAAATTGCGAAAAGCAGAAAAATATTTCCTTTTTTTCCCATATCAATTTTTGTGTCTTTTCGAGTATTTCGTGAGATGGAAAAACAGAAAGGGAGGATGTGCGATGTTGAAAAGTCATATACGCACGGGGTGGCTGTCCCCCACTGGCGGGGGTGCAGGGGCTTGCCCTCGACCCAGATCGGGGGGTGGAGTTTTGTTGTTTTGTACTCTGGGGATGGGAAATTGAAAGCTGGCATAACAAACAATTATGCCTACAACAAGAAATTACGGCCGCTTGCTGACAGCACGGGAATTTTAACGCAAAAACCCCGTTGAAAAGGAAGACGGCAAGATGTAACATTCGGCTTGTTGTCAACTTGCAACTTATTTTCAAGGTTGTGACGTACGTCACATTCATGCAGGAAAAATTTTGATATGATGGTGTAGTGCAAGAGAACGCCGTAGCCCCGGTAGGGGCGACCTGTTTGTAGAATAAATACGGAAAATATAAAAAAGCTCCGTAGGAGCGGCCTGTGCTATGCCGAATACCTATTCGCAAATCTACATTCAAATTTTTGAAGAAATACGATGTTAAATATGATGAAAAATATGTGTTTGAGTGGATAGAATGAACAGGACGCTCCTAACGGAGCTTTTATGGCGTTCTTGCGTTTTTTGCTACAAACAGGGCGCTCCGATAAGCCACATAGTGTCGATCTGTTTGTAGAAACGAATGCGGAAATAGAAAAAAGCTCCGTAGGAGCGGCCTGTTTGCATTACGACATTTCTAAAAGGAGGGATGTACAATGTTAAAAAGGGCATTGACAAATGGGTTTTGGGTAGTGTGGTATATGGTGTTGTTGCTGGTGTTTGGTGCGGTAAATTATCCCCCGCTGGCGGGGGCGCAGGGGGTGGATTCCTACACCAAACTGATGCTGCACGCTGACGGTTCAGACCAGGGGACGTCTTTCACCGATTCCTCAGCCACGCCAAAGACCGTAACCAATACCGAGTCCTATGATTCCTACACAAAACTGATGCTCCATATAGAAAATAATGTCACTGACAGCGCCGCCGGTAAGACGGTCACAAACAACAATATGACTTTTTCGAGTTCTGCCTATAAAATGGGCGGCTATGCCGGCGTGTTTAGCGGAAGCAATGCCTCGGCGGGTTCAGGTTTGCAACCTGAACCCTGATTTTGATAAAATGACAGCGCTATGCCATCAATAAGAATTTCAAAAGACTTTACCTCTGGAATTTATTACCTTACTTTCACAGTCAGAAATTGGTATTACTTGTTTGACAGGCACAACCGCTTTGATATACTTGCCGACTCATTGCAGTATTGCCAGAAACACAAAGGACTCAGTTTGTATTCGTATGTTTTTATGCTAAACCATATTCACGTAATTGCGTCATCACCTGATATGATTGGTTTTGTCAGGGATTTCAAGAAATTTACTTCAAAAGATACAGTATATTCATGCAAATCCGGTACGCAAGCAGTATGTAAACAGTCCAGAGAACTGGGTATGGTCGTCTGCAAATCCTGAGAGCAGGATTGTCGTCAGCCCGATACCGGTATAAAAATATGGGGGGGGCGTCGGGTTCAGGTTTGCAACCTGAACCCTTGGGTTTATATGGTAACAACGCTCTGTGCGGGTGATGACGAAATCAACAATATAAAACAAGAGGTTCGGGTTACAAACCCGAACCCGCAATGTGTTTTTTAATTTGAAAAAGGAGAATATACCATGTTGAAAAAAGTGTGTGTGAATGTTGTATGGTGTGTGACATTTTTGCTGGTGTCCGATGTTTTTGGCAATGGTAGTATATTTGCCCAAAGCGGCGTTGATTCCTACACCAAACTGATACTTCACGCCGATGGTGCAGACCAGGGGACGTCTTTCACGGATTCCTCAGCCACGCCAAAGACCGTAACCAATACCGAGTCCTATGATTCCTATACCAAATTAATGTTGCACATGGACAGCAGCGGCAATTCTTTCACGGACAGCGCTGCCTCCAAACCAGTAACCACCAATGGCGATGTTACCCAGACAACCGCCCAATACAAATGGGGAAGCAGTAGCACTGTCTTTGACGGTAGCGGGGATTATTTGTCTTTGGCAGATAGCGATGATTGGAATTTTGGAAGCGGAGATTTTACGATAGATTGCTGGATTAAACTCAATACTGTTCCTACCGATGGATATACACGCCCTGTATTTGAGCAGTATGTCGATGACCTTAATTATTTACATTTTGGTTTCTATGGACAAGTAGGACAAACTGTATTCAGAATGTATGATTCTGTTTCGGGAATAAGTTATTCAGCAAGCCTTGGAAGGTCACTATCCGCTAATACTTGGTATCATATGGCGTGGGTGAAAAGTGGCAATAACCTTTACGCATTTCTTGATGGTGTTCAAGTAGGAACAACCAACTTTACATCATCTTCTTTTAGTAACCTTTCGGCTTCATTAAGAATTGGCTTTAACAGCCCTACAATGGCTTTGAAATATCTCGACGGCTATATAGACGAACTTCGCATCTCCAAAGGCATTGCTCGTTGGACGTCTGATTTTATCCCTCCATCCTCGCCTTACGGCAAGGTTGCCACTGTCACCTCACAGAAGAAATTCGGCACTACATCGGGAGAATTCAAAGGCAGCGGGGAATATTTGTCTTTAGCAGATAGCGACGACTGGAACTTTGGGAGTGGAGATTTTACCATTGATTTTTGGGTAAAGTTTAACGACTTAACAATGGATGAAAGTAATGGCATAGGTCTTGTTAATCAGTATGGAGCTACAGGTGCTACAAGATCTTGGTCAGTTAGGTTGATTAAAGATAGTGGTATAATAAATATTTATTTTAGCACCTATCCTGATCCATCTACTCCAACTCATTTTGCTCGTGCCTGGTCTACTGCTCCAGTTATAAATACCTGGTATCACATTACTGTTACACGTAGTAGTAATACTCTTTATATTTTTGTTAATGGAGCTTTGCTTGGAACTTCTCAGTCTATTACTAATACTTTACAGGATGCTTCAATTCCGCTAACAATAGGCGTGGATAGTGGTATTAACAGGTTGCTTAACGGCTGGCTTGATGAGGTAAGAATATCAAAGGGCATAGCCCGCTGGACATCTAATTTTACGCCGCCTACAGCCCCCTATGACGTAGACACCATACCGCCCACCGTAAGTTCCACAAGCCCTGCCGGCAGCGCAACAGGGGTTGGAGTAAGCAGCGCAATCAACGCCACATTCAGCGAGGACATGGACTCCTCAACCATCACTACGAGCACATTTACCCTCAGCAGTAGCGGCAGCATCGTAAGCGGTACGGTGTCATACAGCAATAAGGTAGCCACATTTACCCCGTCAAGCACCCTCTCCTATTCCACCACCTATACGGCAACGATAACGACTGGAGTGAAAGATATTAGTGGCAACGCCATGTCATCAACCTACACGTGGAGCTTTACCACAGGGTCAGCACCTGATACGACTGCGCCATCAGGTTCAATAACTATCAACAGCGGGGCTTCCTATACCAACTCTACGGCAGTAACTTTGACTCTAACAGCAACAGATAGCGTAGGAGTCGTAGGATATTATACTTCAACCAGCTCATCCACGCCTGTTGCATCCGCATCAGGGTGGAACTCAGTAACCTCTGCTACCAGTTATAGCGGAAGTGTATCATACACGTTAACCAGCGGAGATGAACAAAAGACTGTATATGTATGGTTCAAAGACTCTGCGGGAAATGTATCAAGCGCAGCAAGCGATTCCATAACCCTTGATACCACAGCCCCCATCGTAACTATAACCAGCCCCACATCAAGCGATACCTATACAGCTACAAACAGTACGGTAAGCTTAAGCGGCAGCGCATCAGACACCACAAGCGGAGTAAAAGAGGTGACATGGAGCAGTGATAAGGGATCAAGCGGCACGGCAAGCGGTACGACATACTGGAGTATATCAAGTGTAAGCCTTTCTACAGGAGACAATAAGATAACCGTAACGGCAAAGGATTTTGGGGGCAACACATCTACGGATACGATAACAATAACCTATAGCGCATCCACGAAGCCAACCGTGACGACAGGTTCAACATCAAATGTGACGGCAACACAGGCGACACTCACAGGAACGGTCAATGCGAATGGACAATCAACCACCGCCTGGTTTGAGTATGGTACCGTACAGGGTACGTATGGGAGTAAATCATCCACACAGACGGTAACGGGTTCAAATGACACAACAGAAAGCAGTACCATAACGGGATTAACGTCAGAAACAACATACTATTACCGGATAGCGGCGCAGAATAACTCGGGGACGTCTTACGGCAGTGAGATGACGTTCATATATTCGGCACAATGCAGTATGCCAACCGTAACGACAGAGTCGGCAACGAGTGTAACGAGCACGACGGCGACACTCAACGGCACAATCAATGCGAATAGTTTCTCAACAACGGCATGGTTTGAGTACGGGAAACAGAGCGGAGTGTATGGCAGTAAATCGGACACGAAAGCCGTTACCGGATCAACGGACACGACGGTGAGTATTTCCGTAAAAAATCTCACATCAGGCACGACATACTACTTTAGGATCGTTGCGCAGAACTGCGGAGGGACGTCGTATGGAGAGGAGATGACGTTCTATTACACGCCAACGACAGAACCGCCGACGGTGGAGACGGAGTCTGCAACAGATGTAACGGCAACATCAGCGACATTAAACGGGAAGTGCAACCCGAACGGGTTGTCAACAACGGTGTGGTTTGAGTATGGGACAGTTCAGGGGACGTATCAATATAAAACAGATACCCAGAGCCTGAGCGGATCGTCTTACACAAGTGTGAGCGCAGCCATAACAGGACTGACGGCAGGGACGACATATTATTATAGGATTGTTGCAAAGAACAGCGTTGGCACATCGTATGGAGAAGAGATGGAGTTTTACAAATCGCCGGGCGGTACTACCACAACGCCGACGCCAAATGCAACGCCGATACCCACACTGCCGCCCATACCGACACAGACGGTAATTCCAGCGCCCACAACGACGCCCATACCGGCAGGGAAGGGGGCAGTCTCTGGATATGTGAAGGACAGCGAAGGAACACCTTTACAGGGGGTTGAAGTGAGTATTTCCGGGAATAGCTATTCGGGTGAAACAGAGACGGATAACAGGGGGTATTATGAATTTGAGAATCTTGAGGCAGGGAGCTATACACTTACCTATAAGGAAGACGGTTATGAGACGCAGACCAGGAGTGTAAGTCTTGGGGAGGGTGAAGAGAAAGACCTTGGGACGGTTATCCTTGAGGAAGAGGGAGGTGAAACAACCGGGAGTATATACGGGTATGTGGTGGATATAAGGGGCGAACCGATAGAGTCGGTAAGGTTACGGCTCAAGGGGTTAAGGACAAAGGTAACAGCGACAGAGACCTCCGATGCGGACGGATATTTTGAGTTTGAAGGGCTGGGGGCAGACACGTATGTGCTCACCGCCAAGAAGAAACGCTATAGAAATAACAAGCAGAAGGTGACGTTGGGAGATGGTGAATCGCAGGAGATTGAGATCGAGATGAGGAAGACAACGAAGAAAAAGGCGCACGGGGCGGATTCCGGCATGGATGAAGACGGTCAGTGACAAAAACCACAGGGGCACAGAGGACACGGAGAAAAGAAAAAAACAGGGGTCTGGAAAGTTGTGAAAATGAGAAGAATTTGTAGGGTGGATTAAGCGTTAGCGAATCCACCATCTTCGGGTTCACCGTAGATGGCGCTAAGAAAAAAGGATTCCTCCCCCTGTCCCCCTCCGGAGGGGGAGAATTATTTGTCCTCCTTTGGGGGGAAAAAGGGGGAGGACTTTGGCAATCCTCCTGCGGGTTCAGAGCTTGCCTCAAA
>Ga0209212_1007283_pt1 | contig 12287 bp, 18 predicted proteins | sample RifGroC2_FD_183996 | JGI IMG/M metagenome (GOLD analysis project Ga0209212, IMG submission 183996) | Groundwater microbial communities from Rifle, Colorado, USA - Groundwater C2 (SPAdes) (version 2) | ecosystem: Environmental > Aquatic > Deep subsurface > Groundwater | place: Rifle, Colorado...
CTTGGCTCCGACCAATTTTGGTGGTCTTCCGCCAGGCCGTGGTGGAGTCTGGAATGGATAGAGAGGGGGGCGTATGACCTGAAGAAAATCGTAAAAAATTCAGCAACGACCGGAAAAAAAGAAAAAGAAACCGCTGAAGAACTTTACAGGAAAATAGTTTTTACCGCTTTATCATGGCAAAGAAACGGTCTTGTGGACAAGCTGTCGCGAAATGAAAACGAAGAAACAAGGGAACATTTGGAAGAAAAAAAAATGAGGCATTTAATTGTTGAAGAACCTTCAAAATTTGCATAAGTTCGCATACATTTGACTAGTCTTTATCAAAAAGATACACTTAGAATAAGAAAAATATAAACATGGCTACTATAACTATTTCTAAAAACTTAATAAAAAATGACGATTTGGTCATAATTCCCCGCAAAGAATACGAGACTATGAAAGCCCAAATGGTACCAACTTTTTATTTGAAAGGGAAAGAAGCCGATAAATTGGATAAATTGATTGAAAATGGGTTAAGGGAACATGAAAGAGGAGAAACGATTAGCGCAAATTCTTTAAGAGAAGCCCTGAAATTATATGGAAAGAAGGGTAAAAAGAATTGAGTATTCTAAAAACTTTCTTAAATCATTAAGAAAATTGCCGGAAAGAATAATTAGTCAGGCTGAAGAAAAAGAAAAAATCTTTAAAGACAATTCTTTTCATTCTGTTTTACGCCAATGTTAGACATTCGATGTTGAACATTATTACTTTCAACGGTATCAATAATCTTTGTCAATGTTTTCCTCCCTCCTTTAGCCACCTTTGCTTTGTAATATTCGTCTTTGTATCTTGCAAATACTTCCTTTTTTGTTTCCATTTTCATATGGAAACACGGTATCTTAATTATTAGATATCCAATAGAAGTTCGGTATCATTTATTATTAGCTGGAACGACCAATTGACTTTTACGGCTTATTTTGCTTTTATTGAGCATAGTACTTTAAAATAATTAAATGTGTCGTGCAACTCAGTTTGACAATTTTGGCTGAAATAGTAAGGTTTTTAACCTTAAACCTTAAGAAAGGAGGATAAATATGTATCAGCAGATCGAGGTAATTATTGCCCAGTCTCGCGAATTCACACGTCGACGGAATCTACTTGATCCTAATGACCAAAAGAGAGCGGACTATTTACTAAAAAGGATAGACAGTATAAGGGGAGGTATTTGTTATGCAATATTACTAGGGTTTTATTTCACTTTAGCGTTACCGCTCCTATTTGCTGTACCTTTGGCTCTAGTGGCAGTGGTAGCGGGCGACGGAGAACTAATCATCAGTTTAATAATAATTGGCATGGGTGTTTTTTGGGTGCTACTCGGTTCCGCTGTCTACTTGCGTGGCAAACGCAAACGCATAAAGTTTCAGTGTGAGATTGCGGCAGATCATCGCTTGACAGAGGTCTTTAAAACTATGGGGTTCAGATTGACATAGTGATTCAGCCTCCCCACCACTTGGACATTCAATGTCCAAGTGGTTTTTTATTCAACTGTCACCTATTTTTGCGATAGGAATTATGTGTGATACTTGGTGTTTATCACAAAAAAATCTTGGTATATTTGCATAAAAAATTATTTTTGCTATTGTAGGCGGATATGGCGACTATTAATCAATTAGTCAAAAAGGGAAGAAAAGAGGTTAAGGCGAAAAACAAAACAGCCGCTCTTACTTATGGTTTCAATTCTTTAAGGAACAGACCGGTGCCGTATTCTTCTCCTTTCAAAAGAGGAATTTGCGTTAAGGTTACCACCACCACCCCCAAAAAACCAAACTCGGCTTTGCGAAAAGTGGCCAGAGTCAGGCTGACCAACGGCATGGAAGTTACCGCTTATATTCCGGGAGAAGGCCATAATTTGCAGGAACACTCGGTTGTCGTCATAAGAGGAGGCCGGGTAAAAGACTTGCCCGGAGTGAGATATCATATAGTGAGAGGAGTTTTGGACACAGTTGGCGTGGAAAACAGGAAACAGCAAAGAAGCAAATACGGCGCGAAAAAGCCGAAAAAATAAAATATGCGAAGAAAAATAAAAGCGAAAAAACCTATAAATCCCGATTTGAAATATGACTCAACAACAATTGAGAAGTTTATCAATCAGATAATGAAAGAAGGCAAGAAGTCCGTGGCCAGGAAAATAATGTACGACACGATGGACGAGATAAAAACAAAAACCAAAGCGGAAAATCCTTTGGTTGTCTTTGACACAGCCATAAAAAATTCGTCTCCCGATTTGGAAGTCCGGTCGCGAAGAATCGGCGGAGCCAACTATCAAGTGCCGAGGGAAGTCAACCCCAAAAGAAAATTGGCTTTGGCGATGAGGTGGCTTTTGGAAGGAGCCAGGACTAAAAAGGGAGCCAATATGGCGAAAAAATTAGCCGACGAGCTTATCGCCGCTTCCAAAAACGAAGGTTTCGCCGCCAAAAAGAGGGAAAACACCCACCGAATGGCCGAAGCCAACAAAGCGTTTGCGCATTTCGCATGGTAGGTTCGCTTCGCTAAAAGCTGGACGCAATATTTTATTTTTTAGATTTTAGATTGAAAAATGCGAGAGTATCCGATAGAAAAAACAAGAGACATAGGGATTATCGCCCACATAGATGCGGGCAAAACGACTTTCTCGGAAAGGGTTCTTTTCTATACCGGCGTTTCCCATAAAATAGGCGAGGTGCACGAAGGGGAAGCTGTGATGGATTGGATGGAACAGGAAAGAGAAAGAGGCATCACCATCACTGCCGCCGCCACGACTTGTTTTTGGACGCCGACCTACGCCAAAGGAGACAAAGAGCGCGAGCACAGGATCAACTTGATTGACACCCCCGGGCACGTGGACTTTACCGTTGAAGTGGAAAGGTCTCTCCGCGTTTTGGATGGCGCCGTTGTCGTGTTTGACGGGGTTAGCGGAGTTGAACCGCAATCGGAAACCGTCTGGCGCCAAGCGGACAAATACAAAGTGCCGAGAATCTGTTTTATAAACAAATTAGACCGAACGGGCGCCAGCTATGAAAACAGCTTTAAAACAATTTTGGACCGGCTCACCCAAAACGCCGTCCGGATTCAGCTCCCTATCGGTTTGGAAGACGAGTTTAGGGGGATAATTAATCTTTTGGAAAAGAAAGGCTACAAATTTGAAGGCGAAAAAGGGGAAATTATCTCGGAAATGGAAATTCCGGCCGAAATGAAAGACGAAGTGGAAAAATATCACAATGAGCTGGTGGAAAAAATCGTGGAAAATGACGACAGTTTGATGGAAAAATATCTGGCCGGCGAAAAAATTCCCTTGGAAGATTTGAAGAAGACTCTAAGGAAAGCCGTTATCGGTTATAAACTGGTGCCGGTTTTTTGCGGTTCGGCTTTGAAAAACAAAGGCGTGCAGTTCACTTTGGATGCCGTGGCGGATTATCTTCCCTCGCCTTCCGATATGCCGGCCATAAAAGGGCATAACCCGAAAACCGAAGCGGAAATAATGGTTCACGCCAAAGACGAAGAACCGCTGGCCGCTTTGGCTTTCAAATTGCAAAACGACCCTTTCGTCGGCCAACTTATTTATTTCCGAGTTTACTCGGGGGTTCTTAACGCCGGCTCTTACATTTACAACACTTCCACCGGCAATAAAGAAAGAGTGGGCCGAATTTTAAGGATGCACGCTAATTCCAGAGAAGAGATAAAAGAAGTGCGAGCCGGCGACATCGCCGCCCTTGTCGGCTTGAAGGGCACTAGAACGGGGCACACTCTTTGCGATCCGGACAGGCCGATACTGCTTGAGTCCATCAAATTCCCCGAACCGGTTGTTTCTTTGCGCGTTGAGCCGAAGACCAAACAGGACCAGGAAAGAATGGGCATCGCCTTGAGAGCGCTTTCCGACGAAGACCCGACTTTCAGAATCAAATCCGATTCCGAAACAATGGAGACTATTATTTCCGGAATGGGCGAACTTCATTTGGATATTATCGTGGACAGAATGAGAAGAGAGTTCAAGGTGGAGGTCAACACCGGCCGGCCGCAAGTGGCTTACAAGGAAACCATAAGCGGAAACGCCGAGGCGGAGGGCAAATACATCAGGCAATCCGGAGGCCGAGGCCAATACGGCCACGCCAAAATAAGAGTCAGCCCCAAAGAGAGAGGGCAAGGCTTTGAGTTTATCAACTCCATCAGAGGAGGGTCAATTCCTCAGGAATTTATCACGCCGGTGGAAAAAGGCGTCAAAGAAGCGATGGAGAAAGGAGTGGTGGCCGGATTCCAATTGGTGGATATGGCCGTGGAGCTTTACGACGGTTCGTACCACGATGTGGATTCGTCCGAAGCCGCTTTCAAAATCGCCGGTTCTATGGCTTTGCAGGACGCGGTCAAACGCGCCAAGCCGGTTATTCTTGAGCCGATTATGAAGGTGGAAGTCATTGTTCCAGAAAGGTTTATGGGCGATGTGACGGGCAATCTTAATTCCAAGAGAGGCCAGATAGAAAATATGGGCGAAAGGGGCGGGTTGAGAGTGATTGACGCTAAAGTTCCGCTTTCGGAAATGTTCAGCTACGTGACGTCTTTGCGGTCTATGACGGAAGGCCGGGGTAATTACACTATGGAATTTGACCACTATGCGGTTGCGCCGAACAATGTAACGCAACTCATCATAGAGGGGAAGAAATAAAACCGACTTACGATATCGGTTTTAAAGTGGTGAATAATATGAAAAATAACGCTTTGTTTCAAAAAGTAAAAGAGCTGAAACTGCCAGAAAACAAGTATGCTTTATTTGGCAGTGCGTCAATGGGAATTAGGGGATTGAAGGAATGCAGTGATATAGATCTGGTTGTTACTGAAGATTTATGGCAAGAATTCAAAAACAAACAAGGCTGGGAATATAAGATAACTGAAAACAGTGTAGAATATATACAAAACAGCGATAGTAATATCGAAATCTGGCATGATTGGCGGCCATGGTATCAAGATGTTATGCCGTTTATAGACAATTCGGAAATTATTGATGACTTGCCGTTTGTTCGGCTTGAGCATGTCCTTGAGTGGAAAAGAAAGTTTGGCCGAGAAAGGGACTTGAAAGATGTTGAAATTATTGAAAAATTCTTGCGGATAAAGAAATAAAATAAAAATGTGTATCTTAAAAATGCTGGAGCATAAATAAGGCACACATTTTTATTTGATTTTCATTTCAGGTGGTGATAACATAAAAAAATGAATACTGTTAATAAAGAAAAAGAAACAATTAACTTGCCTAATACTGTTGAGCACAGGAGTAAAATTTACGGCAGTTTATAAAACTAAACAGTAAAATAACCAATAATATGGAAGGCGAAAAAGAAATTAAGAAATTTGAAACCCCAGCCGAAGTTTCGGAGGGAGAAGGAGAGCTTTTGTCCGAAAAAGCGCTGGAAGACGATTTGGAACTGGACGAAGATTTGGACAGATTGCCCATTTGACGGGCAGTCTTTTTTCGTGTATAAATACTGCGGATAAATTCAATATTGTACTTTTATACATAATTTTTCAGGAAAGGAGAGAATAATTGAAACAAAATTTATTTAAAGCGATTTGTCCTGTTTGCAAAAAGAAGGCGCTTAATTTTATTGAGTGGGTAGATATAAAAAACAAAGAAGTCATTCCCGATGATTTAAAAGAGGATATTTGCCCGGAATGCCTTTTGGAGATTTTAAAAAAACAACAGCGACAAACAGGTAATTCCGCTTATTGTAATTTAATTTATCTTTTCTAGCCTTAACACAACCCCATGAAATATTGGGGTTGACTTTTTTTACGGTTCCAATAAGATACTAGGTATTGCGTTAATAGCGCCTGCCTAACGGCAGTCAGATCTTTTATTTGTTTTTAAAAATTAAAGTCGATTACATTATAAATTTTAAATTATTTAATAAAAATATGGCAGAAAAATTTGAGAGAACTAAGCCGCACATCAATGTCGGCACAATCGGTCATGTTGACCACGGCAAAACAACCCTTACGGCGGGTATTTTGAACGCGCTTCATCTGGCCGGAAACAAAGTCAGGCTGGAGAAAATAGAAGACATAGACAACGCTCCGGAAGAAAAAGCCAGAGGCATAACCATCGCTTTGCATCACAGCGAATACGAGACCGCCAAGAGGCACTACGCCCACATTGACGCTCCCGGACACGCCGATTACATCAAAAATATGATTACCGGCGCCGCCCAAATGGACGGAGCGATTCTCGTGGTGGCCGCCACCGACGGTGTTATGCCCCAGACCAGAGAGCACATTCTTTTGGCCAGACAAGTGGGTGTTCCCACCATCGTGGTCTTTTTAAACAAGGTGGATATGGTTGACGACAAAGAACTGATTGACCTCGTTGAGGCCGAAATCAGAGAGCTTCTCAATAAATACGGTTTCCCGGGAGATAAAACTCCGATAATCAGAGGTTCCGGGCTTAAAGCTCTTGAAGCCAAGTCTGTGGACGACGAATGGGTGAAGCCGGTTTTGGAACTGGCCAAAACTTTGGACGAATATATACCGGACCCGGTCAGGCCGACCGACCAGCCGTTCCTTATGCCGATAGAAGACATCTTTTCCATTGAAGGAAGAGGCACCGTCTGCACCGGAAGAATTGAAAGAGGGACAGTAAAAATAAATGAAGAAGTGGAAGTTATTGGATTAGGCGAAACCAAGAAAACCGTTGTTACCGGCATTGAAATGTTCAACAAACAGCTGGACGAAGGCATAGCCGGAGACAACGCAGGTATCCTTTTGAGAGGCTTGAAAAAAGAAGAATTGAGCCGAGGACAAGTTTTGGCTAAGCCGGGATCAGTCACTCCGCACACGGAATTTGAGACCGAAGTTTATATTTTGACCAAAGAAGAAGGAGGCCGTCATACACCGTTTTTCAACGGCTATAAGCCGCAGTTCTACATCAGAACCACTGATGTTACCGGAGATGTTTCGTTGGCCCAAGGTGTGGAAATGGTTATGCCCGGAGACACGATAAAGTTTACGGTTAAGCTGGTCGCCCCGGTCGCTTTGGAAGAAAAGCAGAGATTCGCCATCCGAGAAGGAGGCAAGACTGTCGGCGCCGGAGTCGTGACGAAAATTATAAAATAGGAGATATATGGCTAAAGAAAAAGAACAAACACAGAAGCTTCGCATCAGGGTGCGCGCTTACGAACATAAAATTTTGGACGGGAGCGTCAAACAAATAATTGACACCGCTAAAAGATACGACGCGGAAATAGCCGGTCCTGTTCCTTTGCCGAAAGAGTTGAAAAAATACACGGTCAACAGGTCGTCTTTCATAGACAAAAATTCAAGAGAGCAGTTTGAGATGAGCATCCATAAAAGATTGATAGACATTCTCAATCCGACTCCGAAAATTATTGACGCTCTCACCAACCTTAACTTGCCGGCGGGCGTTGATATTGAGGTGAAGTTTTCCTAGAAAATAAATTTGGCGGTTAAACCGCCAAGTGGCGGTTTAACCGCCAAATTTATGAAATTTATTCTTGGCAAAAAACAGAATATGACCCAGGTTTTTGACGCGAACGGGAAAGTAATTCCGGCGACTATTGTTAACGCCGGACCGGTTTCCGCCGTTCAGATAAAAACCAAAGAGAAAGACGGATACGAAGCCGTTGTTTTCGGTTACGGCTCAAAGAAAGAAAAAAGAGTAAACAAAGCCCAACGCAAACTGGGAAATTTTGCCCACCTTAAAGAATACAGGCCGGAAAACGGCGAGATTAAAGCGGAATTGGGAAGCAGTTTTGACTCCTCTGTTTTTAACGAGGGCGACCTTGTGGAAGTAAGCGGGATTTCCAAGGGAAAAGGCTTTCAAGGCGTGGTCAAAAGGCATGGATTTAAAGGCGGTCAAAGAACGCACGGCCAAAAGCATTCCGAAAGAGAGCCGGGAACTATTGGAGGCGGTTTAAGGACGAGGGTGCCGAGCGGAATGAGGATGGCCGGCCGGATGGGTTCGGACAGAGTAACCGTCAAAAATTTAAAAATAATAAAAATAGATAAAGATAAAAATCAGATTTTGATATCGGGGGCGGTTCCCGGCAAAAGAGGAACTTTGCTGGAAATAAGAGGATAAGATTATGGAATCAAAATTATACAACCAAAAAGCGGAAGAAGCGGGCAAAATTGATTTGCCGGAAACCGTTTTCAATCTGCCTTGGAACAGCGACCTTGTTCATCAGGTGGTTACAGCCATGCAAGCCAACATCAGATCACCTTGGGCGCACACAAAAACAAGAGGCGAGGTCAGCGGAGGAGGCAAAAAGCCCTGGCGACAGAAAGGCTTGGGTAAAGCCAGGCATGGTTCCATTCGGTCTCCGATCTGGGTGGGCGGAGGTATCGCCCACGGACCAAGAAAAGATAAAGATTATTCCGTAAAAATAAACGCCAAAGCCAAGAAAAAAGCTTTTTATACCGTTTTGTCCCAGAAATTAAGGGATAATGAAATTTTGTTTTTGGACAAAATGGATTTTTCCCAACCGAAAACCAAAGAAGCCGTTGAGGTGGTGAGCTCGCTTTCAAAAATAGGCGGTTTTGAAAAGATGAAAAACAAGAAAAAAAACAAAGCCATTTTGGCGCTGGACAAAAAAGAACCGAATGTTTCCAAAAGCTTCCGCAACATTCCCGGTATGGAAATTTACCAAGCTCGCAATCTCAACATTTTGGACATCTTAAATTTCAAATATCTCCTCATCGCCAATCCCAAAGAAGCTATTATCGGCTGGAAGTAAAAATAAGATAATTGAAATTAGAGTATATTTGCTATCGCTGATAAAGTCTAATTTGGGGAAAAGGTTTTTGTTAGTTGATGAAATTTTATTGTTGCGCTACAGGCAGTTTTTCAATCTGGGGTTTTTAAAGTATAATACCGGCAATGTCTAAAAAGATAATCGTCGCCAATTGGAAAATGAATCCGGCCACTTTAAAAGAAGCCAAGATTCTTTTTACTTCGGCCAAAAAAACGGCCAGTCGGCTTTCAAACGTGGAAATGGTCATTTGCCCGCCAATTATCTATCTAGCGGAACTTGGACATTCAATGTCCAAGTTGAAGCTTGGCGCTCAAGATGTTTCTCGTTTTGATTTTGAAGGCGCGCATACGGGCGAAGTTTCGGCTAAGATGCTGAAAAATTTAGGAGTCAAATATGTCATAATCGGTCATTTCGAAAGAAGAAAACTCGGGGAAACAAGCGAAATAATAAACAAAAAAATAGGAATCTCGCTGTCTTTGGGGCTTAAAGTGATATTTTGCGTCGGGGAGGAAACGAGAGATGAAGAAGGAAAGTTTGCGGAGATTATAGAACAGCAAATAAATGAAGGGCTGAAAGGTTTAAGCCAGAATTTGATGAAAGGCCTTATAATAGCCTACGAGCCGGTTTGGGCGATAAGCGGCAGCGTGAAATCCAAGGCGGGCGACTCGGAATCGGCTTTCCGGATGGCTGTCCTTATCAGAAAAGTTCTTATGGATATCGCCGGAAACGAATTGGCCAGAAAAATTCCTATTCTTTATGGCGGTTCGGCGAGTTCGGCAAACGCCAAGCAATTTTTAAAAGATGGCCAGATGGACGGGTTGCTGGTTGGGAATAAAAGCTTGGACAAAGAAGAATTCAAAAAGATATTAATAATAGCCGAAAATATAAATGCCGATTAACTTGCCAAGCGTAAGAGATGCAGATGTAAAAGGGAAACGAGTCCTTTTGCGCGTTGATTTCAATGTCTTGTTCAGCGACGGAAAAGTTGAGGATTTATATAGGATAAAAAGGACTATCCCCACCATTGAATATTTAAGCCAAAAAGGCGCCAAAGTGATAATAATCAGCCATTTAAGCCCCGGGAAAAACGGCTCTTTGGCTTCGGTGGCGAAATACCTGAACAGCATAGAAAAATCTTTCCCTTTGGGATTTATAAAAGCCACCGATTTAAGTTTAATAGCCGAAAGTCTTAAAAATATGAAAGACGGCGACGCGGTGATTCTGGAAAACATAAGATTGCAGGACGGCGAAGAACAAAACGATGAAAATTTCGCGCGCCGATTGGCCAAACTGGGCGATATTTATGTCAACGAAGCCTTCAGTGTTTCGCACCGAAGGCACGCTTCCATTGTCGGAATTGCCGAATTTTTGCCGTCTTACATCGGGTTTCTTTTTGAAGAAGAAGTTAAAGGTTTGCAGTCGGCTTTTTCGCCGGAGCATCCTTTTTTGCTTCTGCTGGGAGGGGTAAAGGCGGAAACAAAACTCGGAGCGGTGGACAAATTTTTGAGCATCGCCGACAAAATTTTTATCGGCGGGGCGCTGGCCAATAATTTCTTGAAAGCCAAGGGGATGGACACGGGAAGCTCGTTTTTAAGCGAGAATATTCCCGTGGAAAAATACATAAATAATGAAAAAATTTACTTTCCCGAGGATGTCAGGAAAAAAGACGGAAAAATTTACGATATAGGAGAAAAAGCGGTTGAAGAAATTTTATCTCTTGTCAAAGAAGCCAAATTTATTTTGTGGAGCGGGCCGATGGGCAACATTGAAGAAGGCGATTTTGACAAAGGAACGAAGATAATCGCCGAGGCCATCGCCAACTCAAAAGCGAAGACGATAGCCGGAGGAGGGGACACAGTGGCGGTGATAAACGAAATGGGAATTTTGGATAAATTTTCTTTCGTTTCTACCGCCGGCGGAGCGATGTTGGAATTTTTGGCTTCCGGCACCCTGCCGGGAATTGAGGCGATTTTAAGAACGAAAAATTGAAAGTGAAAAAATTACGTAAATTTGACATGACTGGGAAGAGAGTATATGATAATCTCATATTAAAAGATAATATTTATTTATATGAGCACGCTATCAGTTCCATTGACTAGAAATTTGGAAGATATTGTAAATTCTTTTGTAAAAAAAGGATATGCTTCCAATAAAGCCGAAGTTATGCGCAAGGCGCTTGTTTTTCTCGCTGAAGAAGAGGCCATTCAAGAGGTTTTAAAAGCGGAAAAAGAATTATTGGAAGGCAAAATCCTAAGAGGAGACATAAGAAAAATAATGGCAAAAATGCCTTAACCTTATGACAGTTTCTTTTTTGCCTTCGTTTGTCAAAAAATTAAAATCGCTTGAGTTGGATTTGCAAGACGAGGTGATGGAAAAAATTGAATTGTTCAAAGACGAGAAAAATCATAAACAATTAAAAATTCACAAACTGCGCGGGGTATTATCGGGGAGATACAGTTTTTCTGTTAATTATAAAACAAGAATTATTTTTTTATACATTACAAAAAACGAAGCAGTCTTGCTTGCTGTCGGCGATCATGAGATTTATAAAAAATAAAAACGGAATTGAAAAAATATTAAGTTAACTCTTTTTTTATTTTTTCCGCGATTTTTGCCACCTCTTTTTTGTTTGAGTATGATTTCCCGGGCCAATGGCGGAGTCCGTCGCTGGCAAAGCGGGGAATGATGTGGAAATGAGCGTGAGGGACAATTTGTCCGGCGGCGCCGTCATTGTTCATCATTATATTTATCCCGTCGGCGTTAACGCCATTCTTTACGGCAATAGATATTTTTTTGACAATCGGGCCAATATCGCAAAGAATTTCATCAGGTAAACTATAAATATTTTCGTAATGATTCTTGGGAATAACCAAAGTATGACCGGGATTATTCGGATTGATGTCAAGAAAGGCGAAAAAGTTATCATCCTCGTAAATAATATCGGACGGAATTTCTCTTTTTACAATTTTGCAAAATACGCATTCATTCATAAGTATATTATGCTATAATTCGCTTTATGAAACAATGGGTTTTGAGGGAAAAAGTTCCGGATGATGTCGCGGCAGGGTTGGGCGATATGCCGGAAATGGCCAAAAGCATTCTTTATCACCGAGGCGTGAAAACGCGCGCCGAGGCGGAAAAATTTCTTAATCCGAAATATGGCGACAATGTGGACGACCCGTTGCTGATATTGAATATGGAAAAAGCCGCTTCAAGAATCGTCGCGGCGATAAAAAACAACGAACGGATAATAGTTTTCGGCGATTATGACGCCGATGGGATATGTTCCAGTGTCGTATTTTACGATTTTTTCAAAAAAATAGGGTTTGAAAATTTTCACATTCACATTCCCGACCGATACTTGGAAGGATACGGTTTATCTTTGAAAGCGATTGACGAATTTCGCAAACAAGGCGCGAAATTGATCATTACTTTGGATTGCGGAGTCACTAATGTTAAAGAAGTGGAGCATGCCAACAAACTTGGCTTGGAAGTTATCATAATAGACCATCACAT